>SDBV01001480.1_pt1 | contig 35456 bp, 23 predicted proteins | sample 2277081 | NCBI WGS metagenome assembly SDBV01 (sample SAMN10402039, study PRJNA504765) | marine sediment metagenome | isolation source: marine sediment core GS10_PC15, 223 cmbsf | place: Arctic Ocean: Southern Knipovich Ridge | collected 2010 | reverse complement strand
CAAGCCTACGAGGAGGTCTTTGAAATCAACCAGGGTGTCATGATCCTCTCGTTCATCTGTTACTCCGTCCCCAACTTCGTCCTGTGGCTGTTGATGGTGCTGAACCAGAAACGGATGGTGGAGCACCTGCTGCGGAGCGGAGCGTCCGTGAACACAGCCTCAGGGTTGATCGATCGGTGAGCCCGCCGTTGACCGGGCGTGCCAATGCGCGCGACATCCGCTCAGGAGCCACTGCTTCCAAGCAGCGGGAGCGGTGGCACGAACGCCACGTTCGCGTCACGCCTGCTCAGCGGCCACATCGTCGTCCGCCAATGTGACCATTTCAGGTGACAAGAAGGTCTTGAGCATCCAGCGGGATTGCTCGCTCATCAGCACCGGTTCAGTAACCTGCTTTGGATCGAGTTTGCAGTTGATCTCTTTGATGGGGCAATACCCAACCAGTTCCTTATTCAACCCCCAGATGGCAATCAGGGGCTCCGACCTTCTGACCTGCCGGAAGACGTTGCGGTTGGGACCTTTGATAGACTGGGCAATGAACGCTGCGGTACTCCCCTTTATCCCGGCGCGCTCGGCGATCCGGTGGCACATGTGTCCGGACAGCAGCACGGTACGCTTGTCGCCGTCGACATCGATCTGTGGGAATCCCAGGGAACAGCCGCGCGGACCAAAAGACGCGCGGACGTACATGCATAGGAACAGGTTCCCGTCGTCACTTGGGGCAGATGGCAGGTCGGTGGCGGCCACGGCCGGCATAAACCTGCCTCTATCCCGCTCCACGAAATGAGCGCTGAGGATGCAGGCGTCGTGCGTCGCAACTTGGAACACAGCCTCTTGTGCCAGCCGTTCAATCGTCGGCAGCTCTTTCGTCGACACTGGACGGTATCTTCGGAGCTTCTCTGCGAGGCTCAGGGGGCATTCCTTGTGGCGGAGAATCGCCTTCGTGAGTTCCTCGTCCTCGATTCGTCGCAGCAAGTCGGCGTGTTTTTTCTTGCGGAGATCAAAGGCCGACGCGAACACCTTCCTCACTGACTTCCGTCTGCGTCGGGCACTGGGTTTACCCATCGTCTCCATTCCGGGTTGGCGGGGCCGACAGCACCGCCGATAGCCGCGATGTCATGGCGCACTGGGGCAAGTGATGGCTTATGCGCCACGCCCTCGTGTAGGCCAGGAATTCGGTCCGCGGATGCAGAAGTCGCCCACCGAGTGAATCCGCAGGAGCCGCGTCCGCTGTTTGAGGACCGCCGCGTCCGGGTTCTTGGCTGCCAGTTCCCGGCGCTCACGCTCCGTCCCCTGCGCACTGTACCGCTCGCCCGGCGCGACGCCGTACTCCTCGGAGATCAGCGCCAACGTTTTTTTCCGCCATTGCGGCGGCCTTCCGTGCTTCGCCCAGTATGCCTCCTCCTCCTTGCGCAACCCTTCACGAAGCTCCTGTTCCTCCTTCTCGGAAAGGGCGTAATCGGAGAGATCCGGTGGCTGAAGCTCGTCATACGACATGACTTCAGGGTCCTCGGCCTTCCATTGGGCGGCCCGTTCTTCGTACGTTGGGCCGTCGTCATCGGCCTGGTGGTTCGTCGCTGGAGATTGCCCCCGGCTGGACCGCCGCTTCCGATTCTTACTCATCGTCTTCGCCTCCAGACAATTGCAGGTGCCCGCAGCATAGGACATCACCGATTCCGCGCCAACGATCCGCGCGCCATCTGCTGTCGCGATGCGGCGCAGCCGCAAGGTAGCGTAACGCGTTACACATCAGCGCCACCGCTTCGTCTTGAGGCGGGTCGATCTGATGAGGTCGCCCGCCTTTCCCAGAGCCCGGACCAGGTCGCAGAGGCTTGATCGAGCCTTCTTGCGATCGGCGGGGGAAAGGGACGTCCAATGCTGTTCGTGAGCCCGTTCAAACCCGTCGAGAGCCATGATCAGACGCTCCACTCTCGTTTGCACTCAAACCACTACTGTCTGAACAGCACATCCGGCGCTGCACTTTCCACCCGCCCGGCGCTGCAATACTCAACCGGCGTTCACACCGCCGCCGCCGAACAGCCCCCGCATCGCCTTCTCCGTCACAAACGGCTGGGGCAGCTCGTCGCCCGTGTTGGTCATCAGTTCGGGTTGGCCCGCATCGGGTTCCGCCGTGCCCCAGAGTGCCCCGTCGCCCAGGTCCTCGACCACGAGGCGGGGCTTGCGGCGCTGCTGTTCACACTTCTTCCGTTCTCGGCTCCGCCGCTTTGCCATCAGGTTCTCCTCGGAAGGGCCGGGCGGCAGGGCCGAGCAGATCGTTGATGACGGCCTGTTGAAGCTCATCACGGATCGCACTAGGCGATGGCGGAGGTTGGAGTGCTTCGCTCATAAGTCAAACCTCGCCGTCGCGGTCTTCTCAGGCTTCGCGCTCCTCGTCGGAGGTCGCTGTCAGGTCCAGCTTCTTGATCCGATGCTGGAACGCCTTTCGGAATGCGACTACGTTGTTCGTCATCCAGTCGATGTGTCCGGGCCATTCGTCTTTCTTCGCCAGGTCAGCTTGGTGGTGAAGAGCGATGATTTTGTCCTGGTTCTCTGGATTAGGATTCCAGAGCAGTTCCGCACCGATTTCCTTCTCGATCTGCTCCCGCTCGTTTTCCAGAAGAGCCAGTGCCTGATCGGCCACGCGATGGTTCATGTAGACCCGGATACCAATTCGATTCTCGTGTGTGTTGGCGATGAGCGACAGGACGAAGTACGACCTCCCGATGGCCACATCGTACCAGTATTGCGGTCGCGGCGTTTGAAGCGACGGAGCGGCCCTGGCGGTCTGCAAAGCCTCGCGTACCTCCGTCCAGAACTGCAATTGCAGTTTCCGCGTCTCGGTCAGTGCGCCTCCCGTACCCCCGCCGCCAATCGGCTTGACGATCTTCGCCGGGCGACTGACGACATTGAACCGTGGCGCGGGCGGAGACTTTCCGATCCGCCAGAGTTCGATACAGATTCCATAGAACTGCAACTCATCATCCGTGCGGTTGTTCAGCCAGTCGAGTGCCTTGCGGTGCTCGTCCGTGAAGTTACTGGCGATCCATACCACGGTGCCAGCATCGAGGACCGAAGCATAGGTGATGATCTTCCCCAGATGATCGTGGTTCGTCTTTTCGAGTTGATTCTCGATGACGACATAATCGCCGGTCCCGACATCCTTGGCGAGAATGTCGGCAGAGTAAGGCCCAACAGGCACCTCGACTCCCTCCAATTCCAGTTCAAGGCCCAACTCTCTCGCCAGCCGGGCGAGGTTCTCCTCTCGGGCAAGCCAGGGCGTGAACGTACTTGCCTCGTGCGGCCACGTTCCTCGAAGGTCCACTTCCGTGAGCGAGCCAAGTTCGCCGGTCGTGATTGGTATCCCAGTCTCATTCATGTCTAAGCTCCAGAAGCGTGCAATGCGTCGCTCAGGCAAAGGTTTTTGATCTGCCTTCACGAGTCGGCCTCATTGTCCTTGACCTCCGAGGTGATTGCTCCCATGAAATCCGCTCGCCCACCGGTCGTGCCAGCTTTGAGGGTCACCACGAAGTCCGGCTCGACGCTATAAACAAACCGCCGGGCGGACAACGCCGTGGAAATGTTGAAGACGCCTACGTCGGATGCGTCGAGATCGCATGTGGGGAGCGATTCCTCGAACATCCCCCACAGAGCAAGGCCCGTGTTCACCGGGAACATGACGATAGTATTCCGCATGCCAATGGCCGGGGGGAGGCATCCGACGCCCTGATCTCCGTTCCAGGTGATCGTCAGCGGCCTATCTGAGCAGATGAATCCTGGTCCGTCCGCTGGTGCACGAAGTACCATCCACTTTCTGGCCGCCATCAGAGAAGCTGCCGGGACGAGCATTTTGACGAGCATGCTCATCTTGAAGTTCTGAGACATGGAGACATCGCAGTCGTCACTGCGGGCGAAGTCGCGCATTTGCTCCCAAGGCGTGTCGCTGATGTCTTCTCCGTCCGCCTTGAGCCGCTTCACAGTGCTTTCCCACGCTTGCTTCGAGGCCGTCATATGCCACGCCAGTGGCTTCACCACGCCCGCTGCGAACTTGTCGATTGTCTCAAGGATTCCGGGCACACGAACGGCCATGATACCGAGGAAGCTGGTCAGCTTCTCCCTAAGCTCACCTTGGGGTACTGATTCCGTCTCGATGACAGCGCGCATTGCCTCGGCTCCCTGCGATTCAACCTTGCTGAAGAGCGCTTCCAGCGCTGTCGGATCACCGTCGTCCTCGACTTCGAGCATATAGAAATCGTGCTCGCAGCCCACATCGCCAGGACTCGACCGCCATTGGTGCCCGGTGGTCTTGTCGAGGACGCACAACTTGTCCTTCCTTGCGCCGGACGGCGTAAACCCGGCAAGGTAGAAGTTCGGGACGAAATGATGCTTCCTGGGCGGACTCACTCTGTCTTCACACCTGTATCGCCAGCGCCTTGCGGCCTTGGTCCTTAGTAGTGCTATACCCGGCGTCCGCGAACGCCTTATAGAGTTCTGTGTTCCAGTTTGCCCGGCTGATGTAAATCACGCCGCTAAGATCGGACGGAATCTCGATGCTCGGATCGACGACGATGGCAACTCTGGCTCTCCCGATCTTCCCCACAAAATAGCCAAGCTCAAAGATGACGTTCTGGCGCGCTCGGAGCCGGAGAGCCTCCTTGTCCACGTTGCCGTCGCAGACTTCCAGAGCACACTGGCTTTCGGCGAGGTCGTCAGCCGTGCATAGCACGACAGCAAAGCCAACGTCCGCCTCCCGCTCGAACTTCTCGATTACTGTTTGGCCTTGGTCGGGGCGCTCGTGGAGAATGACCGCATTCAACCCCAGCGCTTCGATGAAGCGGGCGACGCCGTTCTTCAGGCCGTGATCGTGGCCGTGGACGATGAATACCCGTTTGCCGTGGGCTGCCTTGAACTCACCGTTCCTACTGCCTGCCGGGGCAACCTTGTAGCCGGGCGGGCCGAGGATGAACTCATCCGTAACGTCTTCACAGGAGGCAAAGGCACTGTATGGCTTCATGTCTCCGAAGCCGATGACGGCAACGGGACTGGCTCGTTCCTCAGCTTCCGCTCTGGCCAGGAGTTGCTCGACAGGCTCTGTTCCTCTCGAAATCTGAATCTTATCGATGTTGTCCGGGGCGATTGTCCGCCCGTTGATGATGAAAGGTCGTCCTTCCTCATAAGGCTGGAGGATGCGTTCCCGAAGCTGTTCCTCCGACAGGCCGAGCTTCGTCTCGGATTTCGCCTTCGGCTCCTTCAGTACGACGTGAACATGGTAGAGCATGTTTCAGTTCCCATCTCATTCCGTATCAAACAACGTCTTCTCTTTCGGTCCGGTCGTTCCAGAGGACTTCTTCTTTCGCGTCTTTCTGCCAGACACTTTTTTTCCCTTCTTCTTGTCGTGCAGGCCTTGGGCGGTTTCCTCGGCGTAGCGCTCGTGATTGAGCTTGAGCAAGCGGGCGAGCACTTCGCGGCGCCAGGGAGACGAGATGTTGGTGGCCATCGTCGCCTCGGAGCACCTCGGTCGGCAGAGCCGTTCCGGTGACCTCCGTTACGACGTACCGCCGCTGACGAACATCGACGAGTTGACCCTGTTCTGGGCGTTTTCGCATCCACAAAACTCCTCGGGGTCTGTTCCCACGATGCTCACACAGAGTGGCTGCTTCACCGGGACAGCAGCCACACGAGGGGCTTCAGGACGATCCCGCACACTTTTTCGTTTTCTTCTTGCTCCTCTTCGACGGTCGCGCCGCTCTGGTGGCCAAGATGCCGCACAGGAAAGCATCGAGTTCTCTCCTGAGATACGGGCGATAGCCGGTGATCGGGTGGCGGCGGGCTTCGAGCTTCGAGCTTCCCGGCCCGATCCCACCGGCGCAACGTGTCCGTGTGCATACCCAGATGCGCCGCCGCCTCGCCAATCTTCAGGTACTCACTGATCTTGGCCACCGCGTCCCGCCTCGCTGAGAGGTTATGCAGTATTCTGCAGGACGCGAGGCCAGCCGTCCAGGTCGGCGACGACGGGTCCACGTCATTGGCGCGGGCCGCAGGCGGCTGAGCGGCGGACCCAAGGGTCGCGCCGCGCCCTCGCGGGGTGCCAAGTGGCAAGGCACCGGTGTTCCTGCAGCGGGGAGTCGTGCCGGAATTCTGCATGCCAGTTTCGCCTGCTCAGGCGTTTGCGGCCAGCTTGGTGCTCAGGTCGTCCAACACGTCGGGGAAGTGCTTCCGGAGGTAGCCGCAACGTCCTTCTACCGTCAAACCGGCCGCTCGGCTACGGTGCGGTTCTGGGAGACGAACTCCTCGAAGATCTCGAATAGTCGGTTCCCGTCCTTCGCTTTGATGCGGCCGAGCATCGTGTTCCGGATGCGTTGCTGAAGGAAGGTGACGGCTTCGGCAAAATGGTCCAGTGGCGTGTTGGCAATACTGTATTTCATGGCTCGACGGTAGGCGACGTGAATCAACGCGTACTTCACGGCGGTCTTGCCCGTCTCCCAGCGCTTGAACTCGTTGAAACGCTCGGCCAAGTACTTGAGGTAGCCAATCTTGTGCGGGTCAGTCGCCACTGTCCCAGGCAATACTGGCGACCGTGAGCGTTTCCACGCCCGCCGCATGTCGACATTCGTGATGGCGACATCGCCTCCCGCGACGATGTTCCCATCGCCTTGGACTCGCTGGGTGACGTGGTTGCCGGGGAATCGGATGATCGTCGGGCGTGCCGCCTGCTCGATTGCAGCCCTGAGAGCAGCGGTCTGCTGTTGGATACGTGCATCGAATCCGAGCTTACGCAGCACGACGATGGGCGATCGCAAGGCGGATGTCCTGAGATTTGAAAGCCTTATGTCCAATCCCTGCTCGCCGCCAACACGCTGTCCGAGCCGCGTCGCGGCGGTGCAGCACGCGGCGTTCGAAAACGTGAGCCAGGACCTGCTGAGGCGTGAAATGTGGCCCGCCACCGCCGACACTCGCGCTGCAAACAGGTCGCTCCGTCTGCCGCGGCCACCCGCGGGCAATACCCGGGGTACCTGCGCCCTTTGAGATTTTTTCAAAATCCTCGAAATATCTTGAGCGCGCCGGCCATTTATGGCGTTCATCACCCTGCGGAGCGCAACGTACGGCCTGGCAGGTTCCAGGAGCCCGCCAGCCGAACGGCCCGGCGCGATGTGCGCGCTGATGCGCTGTGAAAGGAGAGGGTGTGCGATTAGCAAGAGTGTGGGGTGTGCCGAATGGGGCGGTTCTGGGGCACTCGGTAGTCGCAGGGGCTTCCGGTACTCGCATACGCCCCGATTACGCGTCCGCGGACGGTCCGCGACGCGGAGTTCATCAAGACCGGGGGACGCAGGAGGGCTGTTGTGAATAGTTCAGTTTTGAAACGGGCCGCTTTGGGAAGTGCGGGGGTGGCAACGGCGTTCCTCATCACCGCGATGGTGTACACCGCCGCCATGGCGAAGGCACCGGAGGAGCCGTTGCTGGGCGACGTCAACCTCGACGGGGTGGTGAACTTCGATGACGTGGTTCCGTTCGTGGGGGCGGTCCTCGATCCCGAAGGCTGGACGAAAGAGTATGGCCACACCATGGAGGACCTGCTGGCCCGGGCGGACTTCGACGAGGACGGTAAGCTCACGCCGGCCGACCGGACGGGGTTCTGCAAACTGGTCGTGGCGGCCGAGGGCCAGCCTGGCCCGGGCCCATCCGGGCGCGGTTCCAAGGGATCGCGCACCGACCCGGGGGCCATCGACCTGGACATCGACTCGGACAATGACAACGGGACCGGCTTCCCGGGTCGCGACGCGACCGAGGATGACCTGGAGGACGACGCCGGCGACGTGGGCAAGTTCGTCCGCATCAACGACGACGACGACGATGCGGACGAGAGTGCGGACAAGGACCAGCAGGGTGCGGTGACCGACGAGGACGACCTGGTCATGACCGTGCTGGAGATCACGCCGGCCGAAGGCGCCGCGACGCCCATAAGCACATTCCTGACGTATCAACTCGACTATCCCGTCAGCGTGCGACTGTGGGCCAATCCGCTGCGTGGCGACAACTCCGTGAAGGTCCTGTCGGATACGGACTACACCGAGCGCGTCTGGCTCGTGGGCGACATGAACTGCGACGGGAGCTTTGACTTGTTCGACCTTGACGCATTCGTCCTCGCGATCATGGACCCCGAAAGCTACACGAGCACCTATCTGGCCGGCAGCTATGACGACATGATCCCGCGGCAAGCGGACATGGGCGATTTCAACGACGACGGCAATACCGATCTGTTCGATGTCGATCTGTATGTGACTGCCATGAACGGCCCGGCCCGCTATGTCCCCGTGCGCACGTGGGTCGAGGGCCTGGTGGTCAACACCGAGCCGGGCGAGGCTCAGATCACCGCCACGGCCGACACGGACGACGACGGCGACATGGACGGCGAGGACGCGACGCCGGACGACGTGCTTAGCACGGTTTACACGCCGTGGACCGGCGCGCCGCCGGCCTGGGGTGCCGGAGCGGCGATCTCGCCGTTTTCGGCGGTGAATCTGCAAAACGGGAACGTGCTGACGGCGATCACGCTGACCGGCTGGGCCGGACTGGGGCCGCCGGTATCGTTCACGCTGTACCACAGCAGCACCGTGAACGCTTACGGCACGGACAGCAGCGCCTGGGGCTTCGACCTGGGTAACGGCTGGAGCGTCAGTTACGGTGCCCACATCGTCGGCGACTGGGAGGACCCGCGGGTCACGGTCGTGGGCGACGACGGCTCGCGGACCATCTTCGTGTGGGACACCGACCACTACGACGCGCCGCCGGGCGTGTATGACCTGCTCACGTGGGACAGCCAGGCCGACGAATGGACACTGACGAGCCCCAATCAGTGGCAGGCCGTGTTCGACGACACCGGCCGGCTGCTCGAGATTCACGACAGCAGCGGCAACGTGCTGACCGTCGGGCGTGACGAGCAGGACGATGACAAACGCATCGACTACATTGCCAGCGCCGATGACAACCTGCTCGGGATGGACGACCTGCACCGCGTGGAATTCTTCTACGACGGTCAGAACCTGGACACCGTCCAGGTCGTCGCCGACGAGTACAACACGCTGGTCTGGCAGTTCGAGTATGAAACGGGTGGCGACGAGCGACTGGTCGCGCTTCACTATCCGGACTGCACCGACCCGGGCGAGAATCAGTTCCTCGTCGAAGCCACGCACGTCGCATTCGCCTATGAGGACGGCTCGGACCGCCTCGCGACGATCACCGAGCGCGACCCCGCCGTCGAGGACGACGACATCGATCCGCTGAACTGGGTTTACAACTACACGGCCACGGGCCCGCTGGACAACGTCGAAGCAACCGACAACCTCCAAGCCACGGAAGTAATCTTCACGGAGTTGTTCGTCTTCGCGACGGACGCCGACGACGGCATCTGGACCACGACCCACACCGATCGGCGCGACAACGACTGGCAGTACGGCTTCGACGCGGCGGGCAACCTGCGGACAGTGACGAGCCCGCTGGCGGGGCCGAACAACACGCGCTCGGCGACGTACGACGCCAACCACAACGTGCTGACGACGACGGACGAGCTAAGCCACGCGTGGTCTTATACTTACGGGCGCGGCGGCACGCTGGAGACGATCACCAGCCCGTGGCCCGCCACGATCCAGACCTGGGAACTGACCTGGGAGCGGCCGGACCCGACCGAGCGGCCGAACTTCTACCGGCTGACGGAGATCGCCGACCCGAGCGATGGGGTGGGCGAGTACGCCGTCAAGTACGACTACGCCGATCCGGAAGAACAGGGCGATCCGGACGATCCCACGCTGGTGATCAAGGTCACCGAGCCGCCGGACGGCGAGGGCAGCTCCGTAGCGGAAACGACGATCGAGTACTACTGGACCGAGACGCCCTACGCCCAGGGCAAGGTCAAGCTGGTCACTACCGACAACGGCGTCAAGCACCTGTTCGAGTACGACGAGTATGGGTTCTTCCGCCACGGCGTGGAAGGGCTGATCACTGAGGGTCGGTGGACCTACTTCAACACAGTCTTCATTGGCCCCTTGTCGAACAACACGTTGGGACAGCCGGACACGATCGCCGCCAGCGACAGATGCGCGGAGCTGGACCGCGACGTGAATGGTGTTGTTCGCGGCCGGTGGTGCTGTGGCTACGGTGGCGGTATCCGATCTCTTTGCCGCCGTTGTCCCTCTTCATCGCCGTATGGCAGCGGGCGAGGTGGAGAGCCGTTGGGCCAGGTGCCGTGGACGTGGGATGTGGACACCTTCACCTCCTGCGCTGACGGTATCGAAGACCAATTCGACGACATCGGGCGACCAACAGAATTGCTCGGGTGTCTCGACCGCCCCTACATCGGTGGCGGGGCGGAGTACTCCCGCACATTGGACCTCGCGTACGACACGCTCGGGCGTATCGAGAGCCAAACGGTCACCACGGACGAGCCGGGCGGCGAAAGCGACACCGTTCGCGACTTCGGCTATGAGTACGATCCCGATGGCCGCCTGACAGATGTATCCGGCCCGGACGCCGGCGCGCGGGGCGACGACACCTACACGTATGACGCCGCCGGTCGGCTGGCGACCGCGCAGAGCGGCGACATGGGTGCCGCTTACACCTACGACGACGCCGGCCGGCTCACGACAATCGAGTACGGGAGCGATCCGCAGGATCCCGACGGCGCGACGGTCGTCTATGCGTACGACGATGTCGACCGCCCGACGGACATCGAGCACCGGGACGGCAGCGACGAACTCCGGCTCCACGTCGAGTACGACTGGAACCTCGACAACACCGTTCAAGAGCGGCAGGAGACCGAGTATGATGCCAACGGGCTGCTGCTGCACACGGCGGTCGTCAACTTCTACTACGACGCCCGCAAGCGGCTGATCCAGGAGGTCCGCGTGGTGGACCAGAACGTTGTGGTCGACCTGGAATACGAGTACGACCAGCTCGGCAACCGGATGCGCATGGTCGACAACGTGAGCGAGCGCGAGACGCGCTACGCCTACGATACTAACTGGAACGACGACGCCTGGGATGAGGGTCTCTTCTACGAGGACGATGGCGTGTCCGACAACGACGACCCGCACCACGCCATTGACGTGTACCCCACCCGCAACAACCGCCTGGTCGAGTACCGGGTCTATGACCCGCAGGAGGTCTCCGGTCAGCACCCGCTGCTGCGGACCGTGACCTACACCTACTTCCAGACCGGCCACGTCTCCCACATCATGATCAAGGACGAGTACCAGGGCACCGGCGAGGCCCCGCCGGAATACGGCGACTGGCACGGCCTGGAGTTCGTCTATTCAACCAACGAGCGTCTATGGCTGGCGATCTGGGGGATGTGGGAGTACGGCGGGTCGGTGCCGGCGAGCTTCGAGGAAATCACCGACGCCTGGGAATTCCGCTTCGACGGCTCCGGCCGCCGGCGGTATATGGCCGCGCAGTGGGACACCGAGCCCTTCGCCTGCGACCCGTCCCCTTGCGAGCCGAGCGATTGGGAGTTGATCGAGGACAACGTGCTGTGGACCGATTACCTGGGCGAGCTGCCGTACGTGGACTACACGATCGAATTGGATGAGTATGACGATCCGATCGCGTACGAGGATATCCGCTACCTGGCCGCACTGGGCGTCCAGGCCGAGCAGCTAATGACCGAACAGGGCGGTCCGGCGCAGTACTTCCACGGCGACCTGATCGATGCGACCATGCTGACGACCGACGACAACGGCGAAGTGGTTGATCTGCTGAGCTACACCGCCTTCGGCGACGTTGTGTTATCGGACGGCACGGTCGGCGGCGAATTGCCGAGCGGCTTCCCGCGCTACGCCTACGCCGGCGGGTACGGGTATGAGAGTGGCTTGATCACCCTCCATGGCGCGAATCCCGACCTCCCGCCAATCACCCTCCAACACGTCGGCGAGCGCTGGTACCAGCCGGGCATCGGGCGGTTCATCCAGCGGGATCCGATCGGGATGCTAGGCGGCATTAACCTCTACCAGTATTGCGATGGCGAACCGCTGCGAGGAATCGATCCGAGCGGGATGGCGGGTGGCGGTGATACTGGTATACACCCGCGAGACTGGTGGGAGCAAATGAAGCGCGTGAATCAGGCTATCGCACGCCAATTGAAGAAATCGTGGGATGTGTCGCCAGCGGCGCGCAATGCGGCGCGGCAGCGACTTCGAGCTGCGCTTAGACTGCGCAACTCGCTGTACCTAAGCAGGCTCGGGCCCTGGTGCGTGATGTGGGCGGCACCCTTCGTCGGCGGACATATTGGCGCCGCCGCGGGCAGAGCAGCGAAGCCGCACATTACTCGCGCGGGCGATGCATATGCGGAATGGACGCTTGGTGGACGAGCTGGCATGAAACGCCGTGACCTACTGGCTGACTAGTATGGCCCGCCCATTCAATTGGGACCGTAGCGCCCCGGGCGCTTGGGCGACCTGCTGCGAGTGCAAATTCGCCGTCCACAATGCCAAACGTGAGTGAGTAATCGGCAGCGTGAATGCCGCGGCGGGAGATGTTTCGCCCTCAACGTGCGAGATGTAACGCCCTCGATCTTTGGCCCCTGCAATGTGGAAACACGCTAGCGTGGCGTGCACGGACCGGACAAGGAGCTTCAGTGATGCCGTGGTGGCGACACGCTAGAAGAATGACCCCCAATTGCCGACGCGTGCTGAACAAGTCGCGGGACATCGCGGGCGCTGCTGGCCACACGCTGATCTCGCCGGACCACGTGGCCGTCGCGTTGCTCGAGGATGGGAATAACATCGCAGCGCAAATCTTAGTGGCTCTCGGTGCCGATGCAGCAGAACTGATTCGACAGATCCATGGTCGTGGTAAGAGAGCACGCCCAGATCGAAGTTCAACCAGGCCGCTTCTCCGCTCCAGCGTCGGACTATTGGTGGAGGCGGCGCACCATGAAGCGATGCACGTCGGAAACTTCTTCATCGGAACTGAACACCTTCTGTTGGCGTTCCTCGGTCGCGACGAGTGTGCGTTAGTCCAGGCGCTGCGTCATCAAGGCTATGAGACGAGCAAGGTCCGTGGTGAAATGATTGAACTGCTAGACCTGCGCGCCGACGAGTACCACGACCTGAATGCAGAATTCCCCAACACCAGAAGGCTGCGCAAAGAGGATTTTCCGGTGGACGTGCAGTTGGACCCGATGGTCGACTTTCTGGTACAGACGCACGCCGGGCTCAGCGACGCGACGTACGCGCGAGATCCTTTTGTACAAAGCGCTTTGAGAAGCCGCCCCAAGAATGCCGAGGAACTGATCCGCTACATTGCCGAGGAGTATGCGGAGGCCATCCGCGTTGTCCGAGAAGGAGAGCGTGAGACGGAGCCGTAATCGCTCCGCGCGGTCGGTCCTCAGGAGGACGTGGACGAGCGACAGTGGAATACGGCAGCGACCCGCAGAGTCCCGACGGCGCGAAGGTCGTCTATGCGTACGACGACGTCGACCGCCCGACGGACATCGAGCACCGGGACGGCAACGATGAACTCCGGCTCCACGTCGAGTACGACTGGAACCTCGACAACACGGTTCAAGAGCGGCAGGAGACCGAGTATGATGCCAACGGGCTGCTCCAACACACGGCGATCGTCACGTTCTACTACGACGCCCGGAAGCGGCTGATCCAGGAGGTCCGCGTGGTGGACCAGAGCGTGGTGTACGACCTGGAATACGAGTACGACCAGCTCGGCAACCGGACGCACAAATACGAGAATCGGGACGAGCTGGACGAGCGGATGACCTGCTACGTCTACGATACGAACTGGGACCCGGACGAAGAGGAGTGGGTGGACCTCTGTTTTGCCCCGGACGACGTGCTGTTGAACCCCGACGAGCCGTACCATGACATCGCCACGTACCCGACCCGCAACAACCGACTGGTGGAGTACCGCGTCTATGGGCCGGCGGAGGTCTCCGGCATGCGGCCGCTGTACCGCACGGTCGTGTACCAGTACTTCGATACCGGCCACGCGTCGCACATCCTGATCAAGGACGAGTACCAGGGCACGGGCGAAACGCCGCCGGAATACGATCAGTGGCACGGCCTGGAGTTCGTCTATACGACCGGCGAGCGCCTGTGGCTGGCGATCTGGGGCACGTGGGCTTGCGATGAAGAGGATTGGGCGCCGGACGACTTCCAGGAAATCACGGACGCCTGGGAGTTCCGCTACGACGCCAGCGGTCGCCAGCGGTACTTCGCCCGCCAGTGGGAGGCGGACTATCCGGCTGAACCCGACGACTGGACGCCGGTCACCGACCCGCTGTGCATGGACTACCTTGGCGAGCTGCCCTTCGTGGACTTCACGGTCGACTTCAGCGGCGGCCCGCCGGTGGATGTCGAGGAAACGCGCTATCTACCCGGTTTCGGCGTCCAGGCCGAGCAGCTCATGACCGAGCCGGGCGACCCGGCCCAGTACTACCACGGCGACCTGATCGACTCGACGATGCTGACGACCGACGACAATGGCGGCGTGGTCCAAATGGCCGCGTACACGGCCTTTGGCGAGTACGTGAGCTCATCGGGCGCCGTGGGCGGCGAGTTGCCGACTGGCTTCCCGCGTTACGCCTACGCCGGCGGCTACGGCTACGAGACCGGCCTGATCACCCTCTACGGCCCCAACCCCGACCTCCCGCCGATCACCCTCCAACACGTCGGCGAGCGCTGGTACCAGCCGGGAATTGGGCGGTTCGTGCAGCGGGATCCGATCGGGCTGGCTGGTGGGCTAAATGTGTATGTTTATTGTGTCAATCTTCCATTGACACACATCGATCCATCGGGACTAACGACCGCTGGGGAAGTTATCGGCGGTACCCTGGGCGCCGGCGCTGGTGCGGCTGCTGGCGGCGTGATCATTGTTGTAATCGGTATTCCAACAGCCGGGGCCGGTGGCGTCTTGTTCGCCGCGCCCATCATGGCCATGTGCACGGCGCTGGGTGGGTACGCCGGTGCAGGAATCGGCAAGGCCATTGAGCGTGATGGCCTTTCGGGGATAGGTGGCCCTCACCGCGGTGGTTTCTTCTGTTTTGTGGAAGGCACACTTGTCGAGACCTCAACCGGCCCTGTCCCAATCGAGGAACTCGGGGGCGGCGATGTCGTGCGCTCTCTTGACGAGGAAGCATTCACCACCAACACCGACGCATCGCATGCACTCGCAGTCAGATCCCGCGTCGGCGGAATAGCCAGTCGTCTCGTACACGAAGTCGTTCGTATTCGATTGACCGACGAGACGATCGTGACCACTAGAGAGCATCCTTTCTGGGTGGCTGGACATGGCTGGGTAGTTGCCGGGCAACTCCGTTCGGGTGATTGTCTGCTAGATATGCACGGAAACGGTGTGCCCATTGCAGGTGTGGAGGTGCGAACGCTCTCGCGCCCGATTCGCGTGTATAATCTGACGGTGGAAGATAGTCACACGTTCTTCGTCGGGAAGACGAAAGTTCTAGTGCACAATAAGTCGGTGTGATAACGGTATCTCGACACACGAGGGCATGTACGTTGCGGTATCTTTCGGCAGTTGGAGATAGGCACATTCGCGCGAGACTGTGGCGCGAATGCTACAAGCGGTATGGCGTGCGCTCTTTGCTCGTAATGTTGTTCGTAGTCATTCCAATCGCCGCCGGAGCTACATATTATGCATGCATAATGCGAGGGTATCGTGGCTGGTTATTGACGGTCGTCACGGGAATCGTGATCGCTGTACTGTGGCTGCCATATTGTGTGTGGCGCCAGCGACGCGCCGCCCACTACTTGCCGGAAGTCCTACGCGCCGAGGGCCGCTGCATGCAGTGCGGCTACCCGTTGGTGGAGACTGGAACGGAGAGGTGTCCCGAATGTGGCACATTGCTGTCACATGGTACGTCAGGAGACGAGCCTGCAGAGGGCTAGGATGCATTTCGCTTGACACGTTCGGGCGCGCTCCGCGTCGGTCACCGGCCGGCGCGGGGCGTGCTCCTTGTGCGGCGCCGGCCGGCTCACGACGGTGGAATACGGCAGTGACCCGGAGAGTCCCGCCGGCGCGAAGGTCGTCTATGCGTACGACGAGGTTGACCGCCCGACGGACATCGAGCACCGGGACGGCAACGACGTGCTGCGGCTCCACGTCGAGTACGACTGGAACCTCGACAACACGGTTCAAGAGCGGCAGGAGACCGAGTATGATGCCAACGGGCTGCTGCTGCACACGGCGATCGTCACGTTCTACTACGACGAGCGGAAGCGGCTGATCCAGGAGGTCCGCGTGGTGGACCAGAGCGTCGTCTACGACCTGGAATACGAGTACGACCAGCTCGGCAACCGCATGCGCATGGTCGACAACGTGAGCGATCGCGAGACGCGCTACGCCTACGATACGAATTGGAACAGCGAGACCTGGGACGAGGGCCTCTTCTACGAGCACGATGGCGTGTCCGACAACGACGACCCGCACCACGCCATCGACGTGTACCCCACCCGCAACAACCGCCTGGTCGAGTACCGGGTCTATGACCCGCAGGAGGTCTCCGGTCAGCACCCGCTGCTGCGAACCGTCACCTACACCTACTTCCAGACCGGCCACGTCTCGCACATCATGATCAAGGACGAGTACCAGGGCACCGGCGAAGAGCCGCCGGAATACGGCGACTGGCACGGCCTGGAGTTCGTCTATTCAACCGACGAGCGCCTCTGGTTGGCGATCTGGGGGACGTGGGAGTACGATCCCGAAGGTTCTCCGCCGGCGCTCTTCGAGGAAATCACCGACGTTTGGGAGTTCCGCTTCGACGGCTCCGGCCGGCGGCGGTATATGGCCGCGCAATGGGACCCAAGCCCGTTCGCCTGCGACCCGTCCCCTTGTGAGCCGAGCGATTGGGAGTTGATCGAAGACAACGTGCTGTGGACCGATTACCTCGGCGAGTTGCCGTACGTGGACTACACGATCGAATTGGATGAGTATGACGATCCGATCGCGTACGAGGATATCCGCTACCTGGCCGCACTGGGCGTCCAGGCCCAGCAGCTCATGACTGAACAGGGCGGTCCGGCGGAGTACTTCCACGGCGACCTGATCGATTCCACCATGCTGACCAGCGACGACAACGGCGAAGTGGTTGATGTGCTGAGCTACACGGCCTTCGGCGACGTTGTATTATCGGACGGCACGGTCGGCGGCGAGTTGCCGAGCGGCTTCCCCCGTTACGGCTACGCCGGCGGCTACGGCTACGAGACCGGCCTGATCACCCTCTACGGCCCAAGCCCCGACCTCCCGCCGATCACGCTCCAACACGTCGGCGAGCGCTGGTACCAGCCGGGCATCGGGCGGTTCATCCAGCGGGATCCGATTGGGCTGAGCGGTGGGATGAATGTGTATGCGTATGTCGGCAATCGACCCACGAATGCGATCGACCCGTCCGGTCTGGGCGCCGCCACGGATCCCGACTTTGAGTGGGAAGAGTGGGCAGACATGGTAGTCGCGGGTGCTGTAATCGGCGGAGTGACTGGCGGCTACGGCACGGGCGGAAGTGGCACGCTGCCGGGAGTCGGGATTGGTGCCTTAGCGGGTGGCCTCGCATATCCGGCGGTGTGGTCGACGAAGACGATTTGCGTTCGGCTCCACGATATTTACGAAGGTCTTAAAGCTCTCCGTGAGTCGCGGAAGGCCAACGAACGGCACCGCAGGGCCAATCCCCAGGTCTTCCCCCGGCCACCAAGACGTGAGCCCGTGCCCGCACCGCCGTGTATGACACACGTGTTGTGATAGCACCCTCAAGCGGGCGGTCGCCCGCGCTTGGATGCGAAGTGCCTGGTGGCGGGCACGTTGGTCGCGACCACAAACCGGTCTGTCGCGATTGGAGATTCGGTGGAAGGAATGGAAGTTCTCAACCGGGATCCACAATCCGGAGAGCTGCTGTGTAGCAGAACACCGAAGCAGCGCAGCACGCGTGCCGGCGAGCTGATTAGCCTCCAGCTTAACCGAGAGACGATTCTCTGTATGAAAGAACACCCTGTCTGGGTCGTCTGCTGCGGACGGGCAGCAGCTTGAGAGCTTCGCCCTGCGAACAGGTTGCTGGATGCCAATGGTAATCGTATGACGATCCTTGACATTACGAACGATACACTAGCTCGGCCTGCTTGAATCTACAGTATAGGCGCTGAAGGACGACGTTAATACGTCATAGGACCCAGCACATTGTTGGCACACAATTGGTGCCGCTGACCGTAGTATCGCGCGTCATCGAACTGCGTTCCTTACGACGGACTTAGACGTGGGGCTGTTGAGAAGAAGTCATGGTCAAATGGCTAAGAAGCACGCTGCTTGAAGACGTGCTGTGGGGCATCGACGACCCGGCGGTCGTGGCGAGGATACGGCGCACTTGCCTTCGGCGTATCGCCACGCGATTGACAGGAACGGATGTTCTCGTGCTTTCAGCGTTTCTTGTGCTTAGTCTCGCTGCGGCCGCGCTGCCCGATCTACTCGCGTGCCATCGCTGGGAGCGGTTCGTCATGTCGGGTGGCATCCTCGGGGGCGGGCTGTTCGTGTTATTCAGGCGGATCCGGCGTCGCGTCGCCGAGATGCTCCCGGGAATCCTTGAATCGATGCAACGTTGTGTGCGCTGCGGGTACCAGCTCGATGACGAGAGTTCTGGTGCGTGCCCGGAGTGCGGGCATCGCGCTCAGTTGCGGAGTTGATGCAAAACCTACGTGAGGAACCGCCATTCGCGTCCCGCTTCGGCTATCGGCCGGCGCGGGGCGCGCCGTGCCCATTGGTATCCGCGCGCCGGTCCCAGACGGCGTAGGTGGCAGCGACACGTACACGTACGACGCCGCCGGTCGGTTGGCGACCGCGCAGAGCGGCGATATGGGCGCGTGTTACACGTACGACGACGCCGGCCGGCTCACACTGGTCGAGTACGGGAGCGATCCGCAGGATCCCGACGGCGCGAAGGTCGTCTATGCCTACGACGACGTCGACCGCCCGACGGACATCGAGCACCGGGATGGCAACGACGAACTCCGGCTGCACGTCGAGTACGACTGGAACCTCGACAACACGGTTCAGGAGCGGCAGGAGACCGAGTATGATGCCAACGGGCTGCTGCTGCACACGGCGGTCGTCGTCACATACGATTACGACGACGCCGGGAACCTCATCGAGCGCGTCGACCAGCGCGGCATCGAGACCGATTACACCTACAACGACCTCCACCAGTTGACCCAGCGGGCATACACCGACGGCGGCAGCAACCGCACCGAGTACTTCACGTTCGACCTGGCGGGACGGCTGCTCACCGCCGCCAACGATATCAGCGAAGTGGAGTTCGAGTACGACGCCGTCGGGCGGCTCGCGGCCGCGTTGCAGGTCTTCACGGCGGATGAAGTCGAGCATGAAACGACGTACGATTACGTCGTGGACGACCAGAACCCCCTCCAGCGGGAGATCACCTACCCCGGCGGGCGGGCCGTCACCGCCACGCTCGACGGGCGCTCGCGGCTGGAGAGCATCTATGACGACTCCACCAGCGCCATCGGCGTGGAGTGGGCCTTCGACGCGGGGAATCGCCGGGATTATGCCCTGCTGAGCAACGGCGTAGTGTCGGTCTTCGATTATGACCTGAACAACCGTCTCGAGCAGATCCAGCACACCAGCGAGTTTGCCAACGTGCTGCCCCTGCCGGACCCGATCGTCCCGTCGGACCCGTTCTACGACGTGGAATACGGCTACGACGCGGTGGGCAACCGGCTCTGGAAGTGGGACAATGTCGAGACCGACCGCAGCGAGACGTACGCCTACGACGGGCGTTACCGGCTGATCGGCTTCAAACGCGGCACGATGTACACCGCCACGCCGGAGATCGAGACGCAGACGACGGACGATGTCCTGCCCAAGCAGCAGGACTGGCTGGACCTCGATCGGCGGGGCAACTGGATTGACTTCCATAGCACGGTTGATACCGCTACGACCGAGCAGGACCGCACCCTGGCCGATCCCGGCGGCGCGATGAACGAGTACGACCGGATCGAGATTGTGGTCGGGACCAAGGAGGCGATCCAGCAGCTCACGTATGACGACGCCGGCAATCTGATCGCCAGCGATGCCATCGCCGACATGAACTGCGACGGCGCCGTGGACTTCTTTGACATCGACCCGTTCGCCATGGCCGTCACCAACCCGACCTTGTACGAGCAGACATATCCCGACTGTGCGATCGAGCTCGGTGATATCAACGGTGACGGAGACGTCAATTCCTGGGATCTGGATCTGTTCGCCGCACTGCTGAATGCCAACCTCGTCAAGGTCCGCCGCTACGTGTACGACGAGGAAAACCGGCTGACGGCCGTGACGGAGATCGACGACACGCCGCTGTTGGAGATGGATTACGACGCCCTGGGCCGGCGGATTGCGACCCGGGACTACGCCGACGACCGCGACCCGTGGGACACGGACGCCTGCGGCACCGGCCTGCCCACCGGCGAGCCGCTGGAGACCCGCCACGTCTACTCCGGCGTCGAGACGATCGAGGAGTACGTCTGGTGCGAGGGCGAGAGCAGTGGCGAGTGGAAGCTGGCCCGGGAGTTCCTGTGGGGTGAGGCGTTCCCCGAGCCGCTCGTGCTGATCGACTGGACCGACCTGGGCGACGAGGACGCCGGGACGGAGGAGGTGCTGCACTACGTGCATGACGCTTTGGGCAGTGTGGTCGGGCTGACGGACGCCGGCGACCCGGACGCCACGCCGGAACCGGTCCCGCCGAAGCTCGTCGAACGCTACGACTACGACCCCTACGGCAAGACCTACATCGAAAGCTGGGACGCGACCAAGCAAGCCGCGGCTGGGGTCCCAGGTCTGGACGCAGACACGCCACCCCGTCCAGCGTGGGGCGGCGCCCGCCAGCGGCGCTCATGACTATCGCCGTACGGTCAACATGGCGGTGAACATGGACGGCGACTCCGACTCTGTCGGCTGCATCGCCAGGGCCATCAGCGGGGCGTTCAACGGCGTGCACGCGATCCCCGCGGATTGGCGGACCACCGTCGAGCAGGCGGATCACCTGATGGAAACCGCTCGGGCGTTCCTCGATTTCGCTTTTGCCAGGTAGTGCGGCCACGTGTGTTCGGTTGTCAGTGCCGCGTGTTTTTGTTTTGATTGGCCCCCATGAGACTGCTCTACGTCACCGATCTTCACGGGCACCACGCCAAGTACCGACAGGTTCTCCGCATCGCCCGGGACCGGAGCGTCGACATCGTTGTCAACGGCGGGGACATGTTGCCCAAGTCCGGCGACCTGCACGCGGTGCAGGCCGAGTTCCTCGACCGGTTCCTCGATCCGCACCTGGGCGAGTACGACGCGGCCGGGATGCGCTACGTGGCGCTGCTGGGCAACGATGATCTCCGCGTGTGCGACGAGCAGTTTGACGGGATCTGCTCCCGCCATCCGATGACGGCAAACCTGGCCCAGGCGCGCCTGGAACTCGGCGATTTCGACCTGATCGGCATGAACTGGGTGGTGGATTACCCGTTCCGCCTGAAGGACCGCTGCCGCATGGATACGGAGAGCTACCGTTTCGGTCCGCAGCTCGGGTCCGCCTTGCTCTCCCGGCCCGACGGCTTCGAGGATGTCCCCGATTGGCCGACGCGGGCGCGTTCATGGCCGACCATTGAGGAGGAACTCGACCGCCTGCCGTCGCCGCGGAAGCCGGAAACGGCGATCTACGTCATCCACATGCCCCCGGCGAACCTCGGGCTGGACGTGTGCGGGCGTGGGAACGCGGTCGGCTCCGAGGCGGTGCATCGGTTCATCGAGCGCCGCCAGCCGTTATTGACGCTGCACGGGCACATCCACGAGTCCCCCGATGTGAGCGGCATCTGGCGAACCAGGCTCGGCCGGACGTGGTGCATCCAGCCGGGGCAGATGAAGCCGCTCTCCTGCGTGCTGATCGAGCTGCCGGAGATGACGACGGAGCGGATCGTCATGTAGCGCCGATCGCCTCTGCCGTGCGCAGACGTTCGCCGAATCGGCTGGGTAGACATTCGAGGCCGCGATCTGCCGCTCTTCGTGACGCCGCTCGTGATCGATCGCCACGGTGTGGAACTCGTGGCCACGGTGGACAAGCACGGCGTGGTCCCCGGCACAGCGTCGGTCGACGCGGGCGTGGATCTGAGTTTCCTGCACGGCGCGCACCAGCAACTCGGCACCTGGTTTCGCACGGTGGGGGACATCGCAGCCCGATCCGGTTCATTCCCGGCGATGGAGACGTGTCCCCGTGAATTCTTGGCCGCAGTTCGAGACGTCATCGTCACTCAATTCTGAACCACTCTTTCTCTGAGCCTTGGCGAGTCTGTCGTGTTATGGTCGCCGCGGGGCTTGCGCTCTACATAGGTCGCGCTATCATGGCGGCATGCCCGCCAAGTTCACGCCCCATCTCACGGCCCGCGTCGCGAATCGGCTGCTGTTCGGCCGAGACGACGTGGATTCGGGCTTGCTTGCCCGTTGGAGTGGCCGCGACGTCGGGCTCAACCCCGCGGCCCACGAGGAGTTCATGCGGCAGGTGCGCCGGCTGCTGGGATTCCGCGTCTGCGAGGAGGCGTTGCGGAACACGTGCATCTTTGTTCTCGGCATCCCGATCGATGCGGGCCGGCTCATATTCTGGTGCTGGCACGTCGCCGCCAACCGCGAACTGCTGAAGGCCGGCCGAGAGGTCCCTCCCGGGTGCTCACTCTGGGGCAAGCTCTGGGCACCCGTCGAGATCGTCCACGCCAAACCCGGACAGTCGTTCAAAGGCACCGCTGGCTACATCCTGACGTTCCGCGTGATCGACGGCCCGCTGTGCCCGGTCCATTTCGAACGCTGGTTCCCGAACAAGTTCCTCTGGACGATCGCGAAGATCCTGGAGCACACGGAGCCGCCGGGCTATCGGCAGGCCCGGCCCCGCCCCAAGCGGAAGCTGGAGCCGCTGCTGCCGATCATCAACGAGATTCTCAAGCAGGATCAGCACGCGCCCCGCAAGCAACGCCATACCGCCAAGCGCATCTTCGACCGTCTGCGGACCGAGCACGGCATGGCGGTGGCTACACGATCGTCAAGGACGCCGTGCGGGCGTGGCGGAACCAGCACGCCGAAGTGTACATGCCGCTGACCCCGTTCCCGGTTACGATTCCAGACAAACGCTCGGCCCTCCCGGATTCTCCAGGTGCTCGCGGCACCGTGCTCTCGCCCCCTTGATATCCAGGGCATCGCGCACCAGCACCGTGTCGAGCAGTTCGTCGGTCAGCAGGTAGTCGTATTTCCGCCTAAGCTTGGGCCGGACGCCCGCGGCAATGCGTCGAGGATTCAGGCGAGCCGAGGTCAGTTGCTGGATGAGCTCGGAGACCTTCGCTTTGGGCAAGGTGATCTCGATCGCGACGTCGCGATCGTGAGCGCTGAACCCGGCGGCGTTGAGAATCGCCATGAGCGTGATCTGCGTGTTCGTGCCCGCCCACGTGAACCAGAGCGTCCGCTCGCGGCTCAGAGTCAGCAGGGGATCAGTTAGTATCCCAGCCTCGGCGGCGACCCGTCGGGCGTGGAAGAGCAGTCTACGGGCCATGTCGGTCAGATAGACGTAATCCGTGTCCGAGGAGAGCACGTCGCGCATGCGTTGTCGAATGCGTGCGTGGAGCGCCCCGGCGTTCCCGCTGAACAGCGGGCGCTTCCGACCGCGTGCAGGCCCGACAAGAATCTCGGAGCGATCTGCGTCCACTGCGATGATCTTCCACCGGCGCCCGCCGAGCAGGATGTGATCACCAACGGTGGGCATCACCAGGATCGGCAGCGTGCCGATCAGGCGGTCGCCGGTGGTCACGCTGAACTCCGCTGGCGTCTGGAACGCGGCGTAGAAATCACGTCCGCTGCGAATGCGCTCGCCTTCCAGCCCGAGGATCAGATCACCGCCCTCCATTTGCTCGATGACGTCGTTCTGGCCAAGAGTTCTGAGGAGTCCACTGAGCAAGTCGACCTCAATGCCATCGAAGGCGCCGCGCTGCACCAGCCGGTCGTATAGCTCAGCCACGCCTGTCCCGCCTGTTTCCGCGATCACACTGATGACCTGCTGCGTAAGCGTGCTGAGATCGCACCGAGCGGGTAATGGCGGCTCCACCCACCCTTCGAGCAGCAGCTCAGAGGCGGCAACTGCCTGGATTAGGTCGAGATGTAGTCGATCAAGCACGCTTGTGTCGGGATCTGGCTCGCGACAAGGAATGTATAGGCGTAAGATGCGAGGCTCACCGTCCTTGCGGCCGCTGCGGCCCAGCCGCTGCTTGAGCGACGCAACTGACCACGGGGCCCCAACCTGCCCGACCATGTGCACGCTGCCGATGTCGATGCCCATTTCAAGCGTGCTGGAGCAGATCGCGGTCATCACCGGACTGCTCTTCATCGCGGATTCGGTGTCTTCGCGGATTTCACGTGACAGTGAACCATGGTGCACGAGAAACGATTCCGGGAGTCTTTCGCGGCGAGCCGTCTCGTTGCAGAGGTCGGCGTAGACCTCAATGTCACCCTTTGCATTGGCGAAGATCAGGTTGCTCGTGCCCCGGCAGTGCTCGACGATATCCTCCGCGATCTGACGCATCACAGCCATCTCTGCCCCTGTCGCATGCAAATCGTCCTGACCACCATCGTCCGCCGGCACGGAGGCAACGTAGGCGTGCAGCCGGTACTTGAACTCCTTGCCTCCGCTTTCATCCTGGATTAGCCTGACCGACTCAGGCCGCGCGCGGTTCACGTACCGCTGCGCAGCGGTGAAGTCCCCAATCGTCGCCGAGAGCCCAACCACGCCGAAATCGGTGCCGGCAGCCGCGATGACACGATGTAGCCGACAGAGTAAGCTCTGGAGGTGCAAGCCGCGCTCGTTGTCCAGGAAAGAATGCAGTTCGTCGATGACCACGTACCGCAAGCCACAGAATAGCGCCGTTAGGTAGTGTGACCTATTGACGAACAACGACTCCAGCGATTCCGGCGTGATAAGCAGTACGCCGCCGGGCTTTTTGAGCAGCTTCGATTTGGCGGAAATCCCGATATCACCGTGCCAGCGGTGCGTCGGCACATCGAGATACTGGCAGAGTTGCTCCAAACGTTGGAACTGGTCGTTGATGAGCGCTCGGAGCGGACCGACGTACATGGCCCGGACCGACCCGACGGGCTCATCCGCGATCTTCGAGAGAATGGGCAGGAAGGCCGCTTCTGTTTTGCCACTCGCGGTCTCCGACGCAATGACCACGTCAGCGTCTGTGAGCATGATCGTCCGGATCGCCTCGACCTGGATCGGTCGCAGCTCAGTCCAGCCCATGCGCCAGAGTTGACGCTGGACCCCGCGAGCGAGTAGCTCGAACGCCTTGGCGACCGCTTCTCTCGCCGAGGCGTCCGCCGCAGATTGGACATTCCCTGTAGCCATCTACAGCCTGAAGCTTGCCAGATCGTCATCACCGCTGCGGGCGGGAGCGCCCTCATCCGCACCGTCGTCTTCTGAGGGCATCTCGGCGTACGGGTCCTTGACGTCAGCAGCGCTCGTCTTGATGTCGCCGAGGAGCGCGCGCCAATCCGCCTGCCGGTTCTGCTCCAGGACGTTGAGGAGGCCCACGAAGTCTTTGACGGTCTCTCGCGGCGTCAGGAAGTACGCCGCCCCCATCCGGTGATTGCAGTCATTCAAATATGCTTCGATCGCCTCGTCCGGCAACACGTACTTCGCTTCGTCGCCCTTCGCATGGACTCGCCGAATGTTGTGAAGGAGGACATAGCAGTCTTCCGGCGTCAGACTGATGAGCTTCAGCACGGGCCCGGAGAGGTCCACGACGTCGTCCGACGCGAACCGGTTCGGAGCCAGGCGTGTCGCCAGCGCCTCGTAGCTGAACAAGCCGCGACGTTTATCCATGAGGCAGTCGTCTGTGGCGGCGAAGATGAAGCCCAGGCCCTCGACAGATCCCTGGAGGCAGTCGTTCAGGATGCGAATGATCGCCTCGTAGTTGTTGCTGCGAGCGGTCTTGTTGTTCAGGCGATGTGAGAGCACCACCAACTCGTCGATGCACACGACCAGCCCCGAGTAACCGGCGATGCGCACGAACGTCGCCATGAGCTTGAGGTAGTCGTAGAACGACGCGTCATCGATGATCGTGCGAACACCGAGATCCTGACGCGCCTCTGTCTTGGTCGTGTATTCACCACGCAGCCAGCGAATTGCCGCCTGCTGCAGATGCTCGTTGTGCTCGACATATCCGCGGTAGTACTGCTCGATCACCCTCGCGAAGTCGTGGCCACTGACCAGGTCCTGTAGCGGTTTGCACGCCTCGTACACGCGCCGCGCGACGTCCTCATCGGCGCCGCCACCGCCGGTTACATCGTGGACGAGGTCCGAGACCCACCGTTCGACAAGGTTGACCAGCGCGCCGCCTTCGGGGCGGCTGCGAGTGGCTATGTTCCGCATGAGTTCGCTGTAGAGACCGCGCGCTTGCCCACCCGTCCCGTGCAACCGCCGCTGCGTCGTGATATCACCGCTAGCGACGACGAACTTGCGCTCCAGGGCAACAGTGCGCATCAGGCTGAGGAAGAACGTCTTGCCGGAGCCGAATTGGCCCACGACGAACCGGATGAACGCCGCGCCTTCCTCGACCCTCGCCAGGTCACTCAGGAGCGCGTTGACCTCGTCTTTGCGGCCGACCTGAATGTGGTGCAACCCGATGCCCGGCACCACCCCGGCCGCCAGCGAACTCAGGATCGCCGACCGTTCCCTGCCCGTGATTCTCACTCGCATGCGTTACTGACTCCCTCTCAGGAGATCCTGATCGATCTCGATCACGTCACCGTCGTCGTAGATCAGTTGTCCGTCGAATGCGTCGAACGCCCAATCATTGATGGACTCGATCGCGCCCGCGAACATGTGCCCATGCTGACGGGCGAGCGCCTCTGCCTCGTCGCGTGTCCACTCGCTTTTCTGGATTAGCTCATCGTAGAACGCCACGTACCGCCCCTTTGGCTTGCTGGCAACATCAGACGCCGCGCGGGGTGGCGGAACGATGGCACGCGGTGTTGGAACTGACTCGGGTCTGCCGACCGGCTCCGGCTCGGCTACCGCGACGGCTGTCCCCACCTCGTCCGTTACGACGTTCATCGCCCCGGCAAGCAAGACGCTCACCTCACGGGTCTCGTGCATGATCCGCGCGATCGCTTCGCGGTTGAGCTTGACGGCCGCTTCCTCCCGACGTGGCTTCGGGATTACCTCACCGGGCCGCCGTGGGCGACCAGGCATGACCGTGACGGGCGCCTCATCCGTAGTTGGCGCGAGCTCCTGCAACGTCGCGTCCAGTGTCTCTGGGCTCAGGCCCAGCGCGCGGTAGCAGCGCCGCAGCGACTTGAGTTCGCCCTTCGTGATCACGTCATCCGCCGCCGCGACTGCCACGAGAAGCCGGCCGACCGACTGCCGTCCCTTCATGTCCAGCACGGTCTGCAGCCGTTTCCCGAGCCCACTGATGTTGGAGCCGGTCTGCAAGAGCAACGTACGCAGGGCTTCCAGACGCCGCCGCTCATGCTCGTTGAGGTCAAAACCTCCCTCGATGTGCTCCGTCACGCTACTGAGTTCCTCCGCGTCGATGCGCCCATCGGCCTCTGCCACCGCCAATCCAAGACGCAACATGCAAGCCGCGGCGCCGTATCGCACGTAGTCCGGCTCCCCTTTGTATGCGCGTGGAAACACGGCCACAAGTTCATCCCACTTGTACGCCTGTCGCGTCAAGCGTTCATCGGGCTCAATCGCGAAGCCGATGTGGACAGCCGTTGTCCGCACCTCACGACTTTGGCCCGGTGTCAGCTTGGCTCTCTTCTCCAGGCCCATGGCTTCTGCTAATTCGCCCACTCGCACGAGAACACGACCATCTTCATCAGTATTCCGCGATACTGTGTCGCAAAATGCGTCGGTCAGCGGATGGTCGACACCCGTGCGCAGTTCCGGCGGCATGGCTTCCCATGCGGCAACGGTGAGCTCTTCGCCACCCTCCCGGCGGGCAACAGAGCTGAGCTTGCGAAGATCCTGAATGCATTCGTTCCAGATCGCTGCCAGCTTCTTGAACTGACTGGAGATGCCGAGTGCATTCGGCACCGTAATCGTCGCCTCGGATATGACCGACGTAGCCGGCTGATAAGCGATCTTACGCTCGCGCTTCGCCGTCTTCAGCGTCAGGCCCGTTCCAAACTGCTCCTCATACCGTTTCGAGAAGAGAGCCCGGAATTCATCGCTTACACGCTTGGTCACCACACTCCGCTGCGAGTGCGGCGACTCCTCAGCCACCACGTACGCCATCCAAGCGGGTAGAGGGTCGCTGCGCTGTGCGAGCCACGCCAGTGCTGCAGCGAGTTTGTCCTCGGTCCAAACCCGTGTTCGCCTTGCAAGAGCCTCAACTCGCTGCGGTTTGACCAGCTCGGCTTTCCACGCCGCAAGGAACCAGAGGAACGCCGAGCTGTAGTTCATGAAGCTGTTGCCTCTCCGCTCGCCGCCGTGCTTCGCGTACACCGACCGTAGACGCTGCACTTCACTGAACACGAGCTTGTGGTCGGCGTCATCGGCCAGCGCGCGTCTCTCCAGACCGTAGTAGTAGATGAAGAGATACCCGTCATTTGGCGGCAGCCTGTCGCGTCCGGAGGCCATCCATGTGAGATAGATGTAGCGCTGCTCTGGGGTCAGTCGCGAATACCACGGCCAGTAGGGCAGATCCTCCGCGTCGGTCGCCTCCACGACGCGCAGGCTTCGGTTAATCTCAGACGGGTCCTGCGCCGTGCCGCGGCCTGAGGAAACGTACGTTATGGGCGACGGGATCTCGAAGCCCTTGACCTGCAGTGCCTCGCCACGGCCTAGCCACTTGGGCGGTGCTGGTTCGGCGGTCGGAAACCCGATGTCGCGGTAGGCCGTACCTCGATCCGCTGCCGTGTCTCCACGCGTTGCGGAGCTGCGTCCGCGAGTGTGTGTCCTGCGGTCTGATTTCGCCTTCTTCTGGGCCGCGACGACGAGCACGACCACAACGACAATCAGGACGAAGAGAAGGAAGCCTGTCATGTCGAGCGCCCAAGCTGGACAACGATCGATGAACTGACGGTCCCACACCGTTTGCCGAGCGCACCCCGCCGATATTGCCGCGCCCCGGCCCAATGACGCCCAGGATGTATGCCTCAGCTACCGTGTCAAAGCACGTCATGGCGACGACGACCACGGCGGAGTCGTCACTCTTACAGCGCATCATAGCAGAACCCGCCTTCACATCCATCAGCCTTTCACTCCCAACCCCCTACCACGTAGGCGGGGAACATGCACTCGCTGGGAGGACAGGCGAACTGTCGCTGCTGAAAACTCCGCCCTCCTTGCCAGAGCAGCACTTAGTACTACAACGCTAAAACGCTCCGACAGGAATGCAGAACTCGTTGTCCGACAAGGTGTTGCGCTCGTTCGGCAGTGCTCGGCAGCCGGCCGGAACGCGATTCTTGATCGGCTGCCCCGCGAGCCGCGTTCGGTCCGACGATTACCTGGCCCGTACCCGCAGGCACGGTTCACGCGCCGATCGATCGCGTTACTTCGTCGCGTAATTGGAACGCTGCCGCGTTCTGTCGCTGGATTAGCAGTCCAAGCAGCCCCCGAAATGCCTGCTGCATGCTGGGTTCATGTTGGACCTCATGCGTCTCTCTGGTCCAGCACATTCGCAACGCCTCAACCAGGTTTTCCTCGAGACCGTCGTCCCGCCAATCATAGTGGTCGTAGTTGCTGACTGCGGCGTGCAGCCATCGGATGCCGTCGCACAAGATCACCCGCGCTGCGGGACGCGTGAGGAAGGTCGCAAAGTGGGCCGCCACCCGTGGGACGCTCAGCCACCGCTGCGAGAACGCCTGAAACTGCGGTCTCAGCTTCGCGATCGCGTCGGTGTATTCGGGTTCGCCGATGGACCCGCCGTGCCAGCTCAGACCCATGAGCTCCGTCATCAAATCAGCCAGACGGAAACTCAGGCGGCTGTTGTGTTGGGACCACTGTGGGGACTGGAGGGCGTAGTCGATTATCTCGCGCCAGCGATCAGTGAACACGCCGGGCGATGGTGCAGTTCGCGCGCCATAGATGAACCAGGCGCTTAGGAAGCTGGACACCCAGCAATGCGCTGGTGCTCCCAGGTCGAGTATCGGCCGCCACAGTTGTTCCGGCTGTTCGTCGGGAGTCATCTGAGAAACTGCGACCGCGATCCGCTCAGAGATCCAGCGGTCATACTCCCACGGCGTTCCTTTCATCTCTCTGTCCGTCTCGGCAACCTCAGGGAGCATCGAGAGCGTGATGCCGAGTGCCTCACACAACAAAGCAACCCAGGTGCGCCGTTCAGCTTGATCACGAGCCTGATCGAGTGTGGGTATCCAACTGAATGCGGCCTGGATCAGCTGAACGTCAAGCCCCGGATGCATCGACCAGCCACGCTTCCGCCGACTTCGCCCGGTTGCAACCGACGGTTCGTGGCCGTGATCAGGCTTGTCGTCGATGTCATCGATCCCGGGAAATCGCTGTTTCTCGATGCGGTGTATTGCGGTGCGCGCAATCCGGGCCACTCGCTCCCACCGCAGCGGCTCTGCAGAGATGTGTGAATCCCGAAACGCTTCGATCAACCGCCCATGCCACCGCTCCCAGCGCGTCACGTCGCTTTCGCACGTCCTGACCGAATGCATGACGCAGCGGAGACCTGCCCAAAAAACCGCGAGATTCTGGAGGGAAACGAACTCGCTACCCAAACGATCACGGACTTGAAATGCGGTACGCATCGCGTAGCCCGTCGTCTCGTAGCAGAAGCTCGCAATGCAGGCAGCAACCAGCTCGCGCAAAGCGGTGTCATCGGGCGTTTCACTGAGAAGCGTCACCAAGCACTCGGCCGCGAATCGGTCCCATCCAAGTGGATAAGTCGACTCAGGTGCGGCGAACTCCAACTCGGGCGGCGGGTCGGCGAGCACGGCATCGAGCCTATCTCGGCACCATGTCTCTTGCTGTGGTTTGGTTCGCAACCAGTCGCGATGCAATATCACAAGCACCGCAACGCCGCCGCAGACCGCGTCAGCGCGATAACGAGAAGTCCTCTCGTGCCCGGTATCGGTGGCTCGCTCGACTAAGCTGTGGAAGTCGGTCCAGAATGTCTTCAGCCCCCCCTCGTCGAGCGGCTCACGCTTGTCCAGCAGCATTCGGCAGCGCAGGGGAAAATGCACCAAAGCTGAGTGCTCTGCCGCTTCCCTGGCTGCTGACTCGGTCGCCTCTCGCAAGTGTGCCGGCCACTCGAATTCAAGGTACTCTTGTCCGTCCTCCTGGCAAACCCGACGGTAATTCGCGGGATCGAAACGGGCGACGAGCAATTCAAGGGACTCTTTATCCTCGGCGGTATCGAGCTGATTCTCCCAGGAGCCGCGCACCTGCTCGAAGTGGGTGCCCATTGTCGGCCTCGTGAGTAGCAGAGAGACGGCGACATCTCGCAGATGAATCCTGCGATGTGGGAGGGTGTGCCATTCTCGCGCGAGCTTGAGGAACGTATCGCCACCTTGTTGCCACCATGTCGTTTCTTCAATACGCCAGACATCGGCGTTGACGAGGCGCTGGAATTCCCAGCTATAGATCTGCCAGATGTCCAACAACGGTCGCAGCGGCCCTTCAAACAGATTCAGCTCCTTGCGGCCCACCGCGGAGAGAACACCGGCAAACGCGACCGACCGTGAGTCCTGGAGGATCGTGTTGATCCGGTCGGTTACGTCACGACCGGCATCAATCTGCTCATACAACCATCGTTCCAGGGCCATAAGACTGTTCGTGACGCAAGGGGCATCGAGCAAGCTGAACCGGTACCATCGATAAACGTGGTCGTTTCCAAGCCATTCGGAAAGCCCCCGCTCCAACGGGAAACTCACCGTAAGAACCGGCTCCCCATCCTCGCCACCATGCTTCCGATCGTATCTGCGCGCTGAATCGGCCCACCGCTCAGTGGCGAAGTTCACGAGCCGGAGGGTGAACTCAAGCCCCTCTTCGGGATTGAGCCGCAAGAATTGCAGAAACGGCCCTCGGAAATACACCGCTGGGAATCCTTCGATCCAAGACACCGTACCGAGCTTGTTCACCAGCAACATATCATGGCCATATGGATCCTCATGCCGTGGCGGTTCGATGCACACTGCGAGCAGCACTTCGCGCGCGACAGCAGGACGCGTCATGATCAGCGATTGAAATGCTCCTGCGTTATTCAGGCAGACTTTCTGAAACGTGTCATCGACCCGTTCGCGTGGGCCATCGGACCAGGGTTTGCGTAGCGGCCCCCTTGGTAACGGTCCGATGCCGCAGGTGAGGGATGTCTTGGCTAATCGCTCCACGTATTCAGGGTCGTTCTCTAACTGCCGCCGGCGAGCCTCTTCTCTGCGCCCGCGCTCTTCTGCGCGTACGCGAATCTCCGGAGCGGGGTCGCGTCGGCGTACCAGTTCAAGTGCCAATTCCGAGACATCGTCGGGCAGATCTGGGGCCGCGTAGAGCATCGCCTCGAACACGCACTCGTCCGCGCCATCGCGGAAATGCACATGCTCGGTCTTGAGCCCTTGCACTTCCCGGGCGAGTTTCACGGCGACCTCGGCTGCCTCTCGGCGGCCGGGGCAGGGTTGGCCCGGTCGAATCTCTGTCGGCACCGTCCGCAGCCAAAGCTGGCACACCTCCGCGGCGACTTTAAGGAGCGGAGGCAACTTCACAACTTCGTCAACGTGCCGGTGAAGCAAGCCGAGCACCGGCAGCCAGTACGGTCCGTAGGGCACGCGCATCCTGGATGCGAGCCGACCCGCCTCAGCTGCAGTCTTTGCGACGCCAGCCAGGCGGGGATCAGGGAATGTAGCGCTGTGCCGGAACGATTTCAGGAGTCGCTCAAGAAGTAGACCATCGTGCTCTTCCAAATCCGACCACACCCGCTCAAGCAGTTCGCCCGCGTTCACGGCGAAGACAGCCGATTCGAGCAACAGGTCACGTGCGAGCGCCGCTGCGCTGTCGTCACGCGCGCATTGGTCAATCATCCTCCGCCAGACGGCTGTGCTGTCCTGCTGTTGCTCAAGAAGGCGCTGACCGTAGAATCTGATCGCGCGGTGCCAGCGTGGAAGAATTGCTCGCTCCGTCAGGGCCTGTGTGACGTCCTGCTTACCGATCAGAACCCGCACGCGGGCCCAGTCACCAACGAGATCGTGGGTGAATCCGATTCGCTCCTCCTCGTCGTGGACAAGATGGCTCAGCTCGGGCGTACCCAACGTCCGAAGCTCAGCCTGGTCCAGCTCGGAGAGGGGCATAGTGGCGACCAAACTCGCGCCCTCGATCTGCCCCAGTTTCTTTAATACGCTCGCTCGCGCGAACCGGTCTGAGTCCGTGCCTGTCCAGTACTCCCAGACCCCGTCCATGACCTCGGAAAGGCCCACCCATGATTTCGTACCGATGTTTTTACGAGTTTTTGCAGCGATCGCTACCCAGTCGAGGACCTTCAGGTTCTGGAGCAGACTTCCCAATTCGGGGCGGTTTGCCACGGGAACCAGCACCGGAATCCGCGACAGCAGCCCGCGAACTTCGGAACGAGAGGGAAAACCGACAAGCTCGGCTCTGAACAGCGTCGGATCGACACCCTGGGCAAACAGCTGCTTTCCAACACTATCCCAGCCTGCTGGCTCCGACGTAAGTAGGACCCGCCACGGGCAACTTCCACTATCGGGCGACAGCGGCAACGATCGAAGCAGATCGGCGGCACACGCCAGCGCATGCGGAGAGAACCGGTCGATCCCATCGAGAATCAAAAGGCCTCGCGCGACCATCGTGCTGTCAAGCACAGCCACGAGATCGTAGTTCAGGCCGAGGATTTGGCGGACGCGCGCGAGGTCGGGCGCATCCAGCACGTCAGCGCTCAGCCACACAACATGCTCGGCGATTTCGCCGCTGCGGGCGATCTGTTTCGCGAGGGCCGATTTTCCGCACCCTGATTCGCCGATGAGTACGACGGCTGGCGCCCGTCCTAGTTGTTCGACGACGTCCCGCCGCAGTTGGGTCCGGTCGAGCCTGATGCCGTCTGCCACTTGATCTCGTATACGGTCCGCAGCGGCGCTGGTAGCTTCATCGAGTCGTTCCCAATCGGATCGATGGTCCGGATACGGTTTCAGCTGAAAGTCCGAGCGAAGCTTGCCGATCAGTTTGGACAGGTCCAGCGTCCCACCGACCGGCCGTTGCTCGGCGGCGATGCCGATCAGCCGGCCCCAGAGCTTTGCTGCGTCAGCCGGATCGCCACTTTCCACGATGGACTGGCACAGCTCCAGAGCCCGGGCGATGTCGCGGGACGGTGCGTACTGGAAATCAAAGTGGATCAGCCGCACGTGCGCGAGTAAGTGCGCGGCTGCTACCTCATCAGTTGGCCCGCGGCCTCTGAGATCGTCAGGGCATTGAAGACTCTCGAACAGTGCGCGCTTCACTTTCGAGCTTTGCCCGGGTGTTGTAAGCCGCTGAACCATGCGATCAGCTGAGGTCTCGCCTGCCGCCTTGCATATCTGATTCCACTCTGACCTGATCCCGTCCGCAAGCTCGCCTGCGGCCAGCGCGAGCAGGTCGCGGTCTTGCTTGAACGCGGCCGGCTCGATTCCGAGCCACTGCTCCCAGGCGGCCCGGACGAAATCCGGTGGAAACCCGTTCCGAGTCACCTGCTTGTCGCTTTTGACAGAGATTGCGAGGGATCGTGGTCCGTTGCTGCTCGCAAAGGTGATGACGAGGTCGTCGAGAAGCCAGCCGAGGTCGCGAGCCTGGAAGTCAATCGCGGTAACGCACCCAAACTCGGCGCCGAGATACTTGCTCGACGAGAGCATGTGAACGGCGAAATATGCGGCGATGGCGTCTTCAAAGGCAAATCCGCCACCTCCTGTCAGCTTGACCGGAGATAGTCTCTTTGCCATGGTGCGTCCTATCTTGAGCCGAACGCTGGCTTTGTTTCATGAGCAGCGAAGGTGCCGTTGGAGTACATAATCGCGATGGTATCACGCTCAGGACCGACCTGCCAAGCGAGGTCGAGTGCCATTCGTTGCGCTGCGAGCTGAGTGCCCACGGCACTCGCCGTCCCGACGATGACGGGAGTGATAGTACTGGCGCGCCGTTCGCTCCCCCAAGGCGGGCAGTAGCCAAGCGGTGCCGATTCCGACGAACCGAAGGTCGCCTAGCACAAGGACGGGCGGCGGAGGGATGGCGGAACTCTCCCTGGGATCGAGGCTCGCTCCGGCCGGCTTCGCGCGCTCTGCACTAAAGGGCTTCGAGGCGGAGCACAGGGAGCCGTCAACCCGGGTACCCGATGAGTACCCGACGAAACCGGTCTCGGATGGTCTCAGAAGGTCACGAGTGGTCTGATCGAGATCGCCGTAACCCGTGCGTGGACCGCGATTTGGGTCGTAAGTCCTTGATACTG
>SDBV01001479.1_pt1 | contig 35465 bp, 86 predicted proteins | sample 2277081 | NCBI WGS metagenome assembly SDBV01 (sample SAMN10402039, study PRJNA504765) | marine sediment metagenome | isolation source: marine sediment core GS10_PC15, 223 cmbsf | place: Arctic Ocean: Southern Knipovich Ridge | collected 2010 | reverse complement strand
ACTTCTACAGCATCATCAATTTCAAAGGTAATCTTAGGTTTTCTCTCGCTTGATGGTGTCATTTCACCATATGTTCCTTCTTTAGGTTTGTTGGCGATTTCATTTTCTTCCATTATGCTTTTTTACCTCCTTTTAATTTTATAGAATTAAGATTATGGTTATATTTTTTCATTATATTTTTAATGGTAAAAGCCTTTATAAACTTTTCCCACCATTTTAGAGTAGTGACAAATCTAAAGAAGAAATAATAAATCTAATTTTCCATTTTTATTCTATTTCAATCCTCTTTTAAATTAGATTTATCTTAGTCTAAGAGTTTATTCTCTCTAAAGACCGCATAAAATAACCATAGTGCGACACCTAATAATGCAAGAGCAAAGAAACCTGGAACAAGATTCAAGGTAGTTCTTCCAAATGTAGAATTAAGGTAGTCATCAGCACAATAGGTATAATCTACAAGAGTTGTATTAGCAAATCCCACTGTTCCTGTAGAATTCAACATTTGAACAAGGCCACTTGAAGCAAATAAGTTATAATCCGTACTTAATGTGAAATCTGTTGTAGAATTTCTTACAGTAACACTTGTTAAAGGACAGTCTAAAACTTTCCAGCTTGAAGGAGCATTAGTAACAGTTACATTACAAGCCGAATTTGATTCATTTACTTCACTACGATTGGCTATACAACCTAAAGCTGCTAAATCAAAAGACTCACCTGCTAAAACAACTTTATCGGTTCTTGCGTTTGTATTTGTAGCAACCTGTCCAATTAAGACAGATCCAATTATTAGAAACACAAATGCTAAAACAATATAGTTAATATTCTTACTGCTTTCCATAATGAGGGAATAAACATAGTATGTTATATAAATCTTTCTATAAAATTGGTTTTTTTACGTGTAGGATTTAGAGCCCTTTTTTTGATTTTCTTCTGCTGTAAGCCACTGATGATTTTCAGGAGCAAATGCTTTTTTGATTTGTTCTGGATTATTTAAATCAAAACTACTTAGTGGAATAATATGGTCTACATGATATTCTTTAACATTTTTTGGAAATGGTTTTAAATGTTCAATTATCTTTTTATAATGAATCCCATATTTTCTAGAAGACATAATTTTGCCTGTTTTAGAATATGTTTTTAATGCTTTATTTACTATGGCTCTTAATCTAAGTCCTGTAGCATAGTTTAAATCATTATTTCTTCTGTTTTTGATATAACAATTCATATATTTTCTCATGTATTTTCTTTTCCTTTTTTTGAATCTTAAATCATATTTTTTCACCCTTTTTAATATTTTTTCCTTATTTTCCTGATAATATTTCCTTTTCCTTTCTTTTACTTCCGGTCTTTGATAATATTCCTTATTCTGTTGTTTTTTTCTTTCTTTTAACATATGCTTTATAATGTTAGATATTTTATAAACCTTTCTATTAACTTTTAAGTAGTAACATATTTAACTAAATAGATTTAGAAAGATTTATATAACTTCATATCCTAAATATCTTATGATAAAAGGATTTTTTGGTTTATCATTGAAAGAAAAAATAACAGCCAATAATTTTTTATCATTAGAATTACCAAAACACTTTAAAATAGAATTTCCTTCTTCAAAAATTCAAAACATATTCAAATTAAATGGAACCAATAATTGGCCCAGAAAAAAGAAACAAAAAGAAAGAAAAGAAAAAGGAAAATAAAAGATACCCTTATAAAAAAGAGGGCAAGTATAGAACAATAGAATTTAAGGAGTAGTTTCTTTTTTATTGAAATATAACTTCTAAGAAACCATTTTTGGGTTCTTTATTAAAATACCATCTTGAATACCAAATTATTTCGTTTTGAATTTTTCTCTTTTTCCTTAATGTTTTGTATTTAAAATTGTGTTCTCTAATCTCAAATTCTCTTAAGTATTTGCTAAAGTCCTTAGTGGCTTTAAAATCACAAACAATATTATAAAATATTGGTAGTTCAACATAAATTAAATTACCATCCTTTTTTATGTCTTTTTGAGTAAATTTAACATACCTTTTTTTAGCAAAAAAAGCTTGATAATCTGGATACTTACTATTCCATTTTTTTTTAAATGGAAGATAAATTAAAAAGGGAACCCCCAAAAGATAAAATAGCATAAAAAGTATTTTAGGATTTAATAAAGGTGAGAACGCTTCTTTAATTGGATGGTTATTCATCTCATAAAAATAATCCAATCTTTTTGGTTGTGTATAATACTCTACAAATTCAGAATAATTAGAAATATTATAATTAGAACTATCATTATAGTCAATCTCATCTAAAAAATCATTATTAAAATATGTAATATAAAATAAAAGAGGAAGATTAATAATCATCCACCCCATAAAAATAGGAAAGAACATATTTCCTATTGTACGACTATCCTTTTTTTTTACAGGATAACTAAAACTAACCTTTGGCTTTTTTTTAACATAACTTATATTAATTCTAGCATTACGAGTTTCTTTCCCATTATGTTCTTTCATTCCTATTCCATAAACCGAACTATAGGGTCTCCCCTTGTTTCTACCTCTTTATCCTCTACTTCTTCTTCGATTTTATCTGCTTCTTTTCTTATCTTATCTACAGATTTCAAGATTTTTTCTTCTGCCATTTTTGATTATACCCCCTTTTATTTCTCATCAAAATCAATACCTAAATCAATCCCGTTTTCTAATGAACCATCTAACCAACTATCAACAGCATCTTTTATTTCGTCTTTTTGAAGGGGGAGGTTCCACGCAAAACCAACCAAAGAATAAGTTCCATCCTCATGCTCAATTATTTCTACCTTTCTTTTTTGTGGATTATTATTGCCTTCCTCATTTTTCTTTCTTTCTTTTCTTATTTGTTTAAGTTCTTTCTTCTCTTTCATTTTACCATCTAAATCTTGTCCCTTTTGGACTTTCTTCATCTTTAGTTTCTTCAAGAGCCTTTGATGCGTCTTCAAACATTTGGTCTGTTGGTTTCTTATTATCTAAATCTAATACTCCTTTTTTCTTTCTCTTCCTAAATAAATTTTTACCATGTTTTTTAATTAAGGGGCCAATCATACCACCTGTTATAACAGCAAATACGGCGATAGCACCTATAGTAACAGGGGAATATTTATCTGTAGTTTCTTCAGGAGCATCACAAACTATAGGTTCAGGACAAATTGTTTCTGGGGTGCCAAATACTTCTGCCTGAACAAAAACAATTAAGAATATTAGAAGAACTGTTAAGATTATTTTCATTTTTTACAAGTACACGAATCATTTTTCTCAAAATCGATAAAAGTTAGTCCTTTTTTATATTCATCCATAGGAATAGAATCTCCTATGTCCGGAACAAATCTCTTTCCACCACATTTTCCACATTTAACTATGTTCGCCATATAATCTATTAGAAAATAGGCTTTATAAACTTTTCCGAGCATTATAGAGTAGTGACAGAACTAAAGAATAATATAAAAAAATAAAAAAGAAAAAGGTGTTGGTAAAATACCAACACTTAAAAAAAACTAAGGAATTAATTTAAGGACTAACAACCTGCTTTGCTGCGTTAATAGTATCTGCAGCCTCATAACCCGCAACCAATAAAGCAACCTTCTCTGAATTATATGGAGATACAAAAGTATCTATTATCCATTGTCCTCCCCAAACATTTGTTTTTGCAGAGAAATCACCAGCACATGTCTTTTCAGGTAAACCAAGTAATTTAGCAGCAACTGAATTAATACAACTTCCACCAACTACAATTATATTCTTATCCTTAACACTATCAATTTCGGTATCTTTAACAATAAGACCTCCTAAGACAGGTGTTACTTCAGTAGTATTTACATCTTCTGTAGTTTTAACTTCTGTTCCTTTACCTTTTACAGAGATAGTAGCATAGACTTGTTCACTTGGAACACTTAAAAGAACTCTATCATCGTCTGCGTAGTTCTCAGGATCCCTAATAATCAAACCATAATGGTCCATTATATCATCTTCTTTTGTTCCTATACTTGTTCCATCAACAACAACATCGTCACTTTCTGCATCTTCATCTTCATCCCCTAACATCTTAAACTTACCACCATCTATTCCAAGAGGAATACTAATAAGATCACCATTAGGTTCTGTTAATGTTAATGTTACAGTATTAGCTGTATTATTTCCTATAACTAATCCCAATTCTAATTCAGTATCGTCAACAACTAACCTTACAATATTTGGATGCGTTGAAGTATCATTCGTACCATTCCCATAGGTAAGGCGGAATTGATTTCTTCCCTCATTATCAGGATCAACATCTCCATCTATATCCTTAAAGAAAACATTTACTGAAGCATTTACCAAAGGTGTTGCACTGTTATATTCAAGATAAATACTATCTGTTTCATAGTTTCCAACCTTAATGGAATCATCATTTTCTCCTTTTATCATTACAACATCAACATTCCCTCTTTCATCAGTAACATTATCATAAAGTTTTTTGTCATCAAAAGATAACTCAAAATCTTCATAAGTTACATCTGTCAATTCATCAAAAGAAACAGCACCATAGTTTTCTGGTAAGACATAACTTTGTCCGACAGTAACAGCATTTTCTTGGTCTTCATCATCATCAAATCCAATACTTCTTATATTATATTTAACTCCAATAAAACCACCTATAGTTCCAAGACTATCAATCTGCCACTCCCAAGTTTCATCTCCATCAACATATTCATCTCCATCATCAAAGGTTTGTTCAATATCCTTCCCAACCTTCAGAACAGCTTTGCTTGGTAATGTAGATGATGAGTGGTATGCAATAGCATCAACATATACTTCTATCCCATCAACAGTTTTCTTACGGTCTTCATCAATTAGAACACCATTAATTTCAATAGCTTCATCAAAAATATCTCCTACTTTAAGAGTTACTCCGTCTACAACTAGAGTTGAACCAACAGAGACAATCTTTTCTGTTGAAGAAGATACTGTAACTGAGTTAGTATCCATACTTATTACTTCATATTCAATACCTAAAATAGTTATGTAAAGACTATCTGCATCATCATTCCTAATTTGAGACATCTTTAATTCATCATCAAACACATATCTATATTCCACTGCCTCATCATTTTCTAATACAACAGAAGTATTTAATTCATCGTTATCTAATGTTGTTTGAATTTTTAAACCATTAAGATGTATTTCTTCATGTACATCATAGTTCTTTGAATCAATCCCATTATCCCATCTAAAATCATAATCAATTAAAGAAGAAACCTTGTTATCTGTTAAAATTTCGGTTATTGAATCTCCTAATTCAATCTCATCAATAGTTTCCTTAGATGAACTAGAAAAATCTCCAGTTATTCTTGTTGTAGAAGTTGTTGTGGTTGTTCCCGCATAAAGAGTGTTGAGATAGGCATTAATCGAATTTGCAGCAGTTACATCACTAGTAGCCGCATTAGCCCCATAGACAAGTGCATAATTTGCAGTTGAATCTTGGACAAATGGACTAGGAAATGCTCCAGCTCCTCCTCCTGCAGCAACAGCAACACCTGCAGTCATACCAACCATTAAGACTGAACTGACAACAGACATAATCTTTTTAAACTTATTTTTCATCATATTTTATAACCCCCTTTCAACTTTTTATGAAGTTGTCTATGACAACTTAAACATAAAAGATTTACATTAAAAGGTTTATTATAATCTTTATGATGTCTTTCAGTTGCTTTATTTAAATTGCACATTTCACACATTTTATTTTTTGGTATTTTAATAGATTTATTTGCTTTTCCTCTTGAAAATACCTTATCTTTATTTTTTTTATAATATTCATTTAGTTTATCTTTGTTCTCTTTTTTATATTTCTTATTTTGTTTCAGTATTTTATCTTTATTTTTTTTATAATATTCTTCACTATATTTATTATAATAGTTTGTTTTCTTTTTCCATTTATTAAAAGTTTTTTCAATATCTTTTTTATGCTTTTCTTTCCATCTTCTTTTTTGTTCTTTTATTTTTTCAGAATTTTCTTTTTTCCATTTTTCTCTATTTATTTTAATTTGTTCTTTATTTTTTTTGTAGTATTCCTTATGATAATCCATCTCTTCAAAAAAACTTTCTTTTTACCATTTGAGTATAAGGGGGGTTTGATATATAATCTTGTTTGTAGGGCCCCCCTATAAGTTTCTAAAATGGGAAATAACTTAGAACTTTTTTTTGCCTATGGCAAAGCCCCTGTGTTTTTCCCGTTAAAGCATAAGTTTCTACCCTTTATAAATCTTTCTATTAACTTTTAAGTAGTAACACTTTGTCTTTTTTGGTCTTTTGATAATATCTTCTTCTATATTCTTTTTTCTTTTCTTTTACTTTAGGTCTTAAAAGATATTCTTTACGTCTTTCTTTTATCCTTTCCTTATTCTTTTGGTGATATTCTTTTTTCTTTTCTTTTATTTTCTCTTTATTTTTTTGATAATATTCTCTTCCCCACAAAATCCTTTTTTCTTTAGTCTTTTCAAGATATTCACTTATCTTCTCTTTATTTTTTTGATTATATTCTTTATTATATTCCTTTATCTTTTCTTTATTTTCCTCACGATACCTTTTTCCATATTCTTCTATCCTTTCTCTATCTCTTTCTTTATTTCTTTTTCTATAATCAATTCTATAATGTCGATTACAAAAACCAGATTTGTTTTGTGACGCAATTACTCTTCCACATTTACTACATCTCTTAGCCCATTTAGACCTTTGTTTATACATATTACACTAACCACCTTCTTATCTTTTTTTGTTTTTTAGTTCTTCTTCGGGAACTACAGAACCATTCCAAATCAAAATTGTTGCAAGAGCCATCCATAAAAAGCCTGCTGTAATGCTGAACCCTACAATTAATAACCTCTCAGTTAACCAACTCCAATCTAAGAAAGTTAGTGTAATTATCCCACCACCTAAGATTGGAACAAACATCATAGCAACTCCTGTCCAGAATCGTGCTTTGTTATATAGTTTCATCTTTTACCTCCTAGTTTGATTTAATTAATATCCTGATTTGATTTAATTATTATATTCTGTGTCGAATCAAAACTAGGTGTTATACATATTAATTTTCCCTCATTACCAACAACATCATCCTTCCAACTATCTTTAGCAACTGATGATTCATTTCCTGTTAGTTGTTTACAAATATCATTCGCTGTTTCCATATCTATTTTTACTTGACTTGAGGCATCTTCAACAATAATAAAAATAATAGCCGCAAGGAACAAACCGATTACAACCCCTAAAAATAAGAGAACATGCGAATCATCCATTTTTCTTTACCTCTTTTTGTGCTCTTCTTTTTGCTCTTCTCCAGTTTGATTTTATCCATTCAATAATATATTCCACAAATGCCACATATAACAAAAGACTAATAAGAAATAAAAAGAGTAAGGTTAAAACACCAATGAAATAAGTAACAGATAAACTACCTAAAATAGAATTTGGCATCTCAGTTTCTTTAAAAAATAAACCCAAGGTCAAAAAACCTGTTCCCAAAGGGGCTACTATCAATAGAACCCCTATAAAAACTATATCAAGTAATTCCCTTGCTTTCTGTTTTAAGAAATACTTCCAAGTTAATTTTCTTATTCTTTCTTGTTTTCCCATTTTTTATCTATCGTTTTAGTTTTTCTATCTCATCTACAGCCCAAATTTTTAAACCATCTAAACCTGTATGAAGATCTTTTATATCTTCATCGGTTTCTTCCTTATTCTTTTCATCAGTTTTCTCAAGTTCAGCTATTCTCTGATAAAGATATGCAAATCCCAAAACCAGAAACCCTAATCCAACACCAATAAGTGTTTGCTTAAGATCACTATGAAAGACTGTCCATCTATAAAAAGACCCTATTGCTACTACGACTCCTGTTCCATATCCTAAAATTGTTAGTTTAGTTTGTGTCATTTTAATATATGTGTATTGGTTCTCGTTCTGGTATTTTCTTTAACTTATGAATTACTTCAAGAGCACACTTTTCAGTACATACTTCCTTACAGAATCTACCATACCCTGAATTTCCAGACCATTCAGTAATACTTATTTCAAACCAATTAGAAGGTCTTGTCCCACCATCTTTTATTTCTTCTTCTTTACCGCAATTATCACATTTGACTTTTCTATATTCTATTATCATCTTAATTATCAAGTGTTCCAAATTCCCCGCTTCCCCCACAATTTGGGCAAGTCTTTTCAGGCCAACCACTTCCTGTCTTTGGATTATAATATGCCTGTGGTCCAACAACCTTTTTATCTGGAATCCACCCTTTCCCATCACATCTTGGACATTCTTCTACTGTCATTTTAACCTACTATAGGAATTATCATGTTTCCTACTTTCATATCTACACAATAATGCTTCCTAGTTTTTGGTTTATATTTTCTATCTTTACTATTTAACATTCCATGAAGCTTCAAGAGTTCTTCTTCAATTACATCATCTCCTAACGGAAAACTTTTCATTAAACTTTCTTTCAAAACAGCTTCTTTATCTAAAGCATCTTTTAATTTCTCTACAATCTCATCAACTAATTTTAACCTTTTTTCTACCTTTGATTTTGAAATAATTCTAAGAATTGGTTTACCATCATCGCTATCTTTATAATAATATTTATTATCTATCTTAATTAAACCATACATCACTTCTACATTATCTCTTTTCTTTGGTTTTTGACTTTCTTTTTTTCTTACCATTTTATTTTAACTTTGGAAGTGGTTTTTTCTTGATTTTAAAACTTGATTTAAGAATACATTGATTTATCACACCGCCCCTTTCCCCATTTTTCCAAAGAGGATATATTTCTTTTCCATTATTTCCTATTCTTCCAACAACACATTTTTGACCTAATCTTTTACTATTAGCCGCATCATCATCTTTATTAATGTACTCTGCTTCATCTCCTACACAAAAACCATATTTTTTCCTATCTTCATCTCTCTGTAAAAGTTCTCTTCTTTTGCTTCCTTTTAGAGTTTCCGTCTTCTTCTTTGCGGCAACCCAATTTGCTGTTGTCCATCCAACTAAGATATAATATAAGAGAACTACCAAAAAAACGATAATAAATCCAACAGTCCAATAATCAAAAACTCCTATTGGAATTGTAATATTATTTATTTCAATAAGCCATCTTTGAAGAGAAGGATATGTTTCTAAAACATAATAACCAATATAATAAAATCCAAATGTAAAAAACCAAAGACCAACTATCTCAAGAAATTTATACCAAACAAAATACCATGGTGCTTTTGCTTTGTCGTAATCTGTTATTGGCACCTTATTACTTCCCATTATTTTCTATAAGAATAAAGCCTTTATAAACTTTTCCGAGCATTCTGTAGTGGTGACACTTTCAAGACATACACCTAAAAAAGTGAGACTTTGAGACTTTGGATATTTTAATGATATCATATTATCTTCCTCTTCCGACGGTAATAGGTCGCTTTGCTTCTTCCTGTTTTCTCTTTCCATTCAGTCTCAGAAAGTATCATAAGATCATTTAAACCATCATCTGTACTTAAGATTTCCTTTGCAAATATTTCATAATCATATTTCTTCTTCTTCAAAACCGAAAGAATCTTCAAAGTCCTCATACTTAAATTCTTTGTTGCAGGGCTACAATTCTTTTTAACATATTCAATAACATCCTCATCTATACCAACATGCTTTTTAAAGAAATCAAAGATTTCAAGTTTCTCTTTAAAATTAAATGAGAAATCTATAACTATCCCTCTATTTACTATTGTATTAAAATTTTGGAGTTCTTTATTAAAGATAAGGATAATACCTGATTTAAATTCAAAAGAACTAGGAAGTCCTTCTTTCTCAAGAATTGTAGAAGTAGAATGATAATCAATTATTCTTTTATCATCATCACTTTCCCAACAAGCCGCCTTAAACATAGATTTTATCTTTGGATCATTTATACTCTGTAAATCATCAAAGATTATTAACTCCCTACCCCTATTCTCATAAAGAAGTTTATAGAAAGCCAACGGTGTCGCATAAGTATTGATATATTTATAATTTATCTTATTATCTTTAGCAAAAACAATTGAATTATATGTCTTTCCAAAGCCGGCTTCTCCTTTTAAAATAAGAAGCTTTATGGCTCCCTCCTTTATTGCCTTTAAACTTTCTTTCAATAACTTATATTTTACGTTTGGTTCTTCTTCTGGCATTTTTTAATAGTTTTGGAGTTATGTAATTTAAAAAATCTCCGAATAAGATTCCTATAAATATTCCTATTGCAAATATCAATCCCCTTTCAGCAGTTTCTATCATTTTAAATCTTCTAACTTTAATTTTAATCTTAATATTTCTGTTTGTTTTAACATATATCCACCACCCTCTTTCTCTTTTGGTTTTCTATAAATTAAATAACATTCAAATCCCATATTAATAGCATTTCTAAGTTTTTCTTTATCATCCTTACCTAATAATGTTAATGGGTTTTTCGATATTGTATTAAACCAACTAAGACTTGATTTAACTTCTTCTTTTGTGATTTTAAATAATCCTTTTTTAATACACCAAAGAGTTACTAAATCAATATCTCTACTCCCCGCCATTCTAATAACTTGTTTTACTCCCCTCCAATTCTCCATAAATTTTTTAGCTCTGTATTCAAAATTTGTTCCTTGTTGTTTTGACCTCTTTCCCTTTTTTCTCAATATTTCTTTTGTCTTATCTGAATGTTTATGTCCTATTAATTTATCTGAGATCTTCCTTCTTCTTTCTTCTTCATTCCAAGTTGGATTTTTATGTCTTTCTTTCATTTTTTTACTATTTTCCTTTTTCCTTTTCATAGAAAGTGGTAGTAATTTTTTACCTTTATTCCATACACTATGTTTTTTATTATATTCAATCATGGCATCTATAGTTCCTAATGGTTTATGCCCCCTTACAAATTTTCCTAATTCATCTCTTTCAAACCTAGCCCCGGCTTGTCTATTCTTCTTCCCTTGAATTTTCTTCTTTTTATCTTTCATACTCCCTTAAATAATATACCTTTTATAAATCTTTCTATTCGCTTTTAAGTAGTAACACCTTCCCCTTTTTGATAATTATATCTTAATTTCTAAATAACCTAATACCTATAATGTTTGATTTAACAAGGCACCAATTCTCAGAACCAACACTAATATCCATGGTTTCCTTTTTCTTATCTAACAATTCTTCTTTCAGTTTCTTAAAAATCTCTGTAGCTTCCTTCTCTGCCATTTGTTCGACTACATTTAATTCATCATCTGCTTCGGTTGCAAAATAAATCCTTACTACAAAATCCCTGTTTTCATTACACCCTATCCTTCCATGTACCATCTTTTTTTATACCTCCTTTTGATTGTGTTTTTCATCATTTTCTTTTCCAATAAATTTCATTTCTGAACCACACTTATAACAAACTCTGCTCTTTGCTTCTGTAAGTATTTCTGCACCGCAATAATTAACACACCTTAAAATATTTCTATTTTTCATTGTAAATCCTCATACTTCATCTTTAGATATTCATAATGAATCATATAAGGTTGGACTATTTCTTCTCCATGAACATCTTTAATAGCATCAATTACACAAAGGAATCTTTCCTCTTCATTTGGAAAGCCGGAAGGAAAACTATCATCTAATCTTTCAACGGCAAAATCCATTACTGCTTCAAGTGTTTTTTTTGTTTGTGTTCTCATCTCCTAATCTTACCATATTTAATACCATAAAACATAAAAATTATATCTTGTTCTAATATAATCTTATCAACAGAATTATCTCTAAAATCTCTAAATCTAAAAGATTCAATAATTCCATCACATTGTCTATCTACAGCCTCTACAAAACTTACTTCATAATTTGTGTGGGGTTTATTTTTATGCTTAAGGGTTATTCTTCTTTCAAGACAATAATTATTATAAAATGTTTCACTTGCTTTCATATAATAACTTATTGTTTCTCCTTCGTATTTAACCACAGATCTAGGAGATGTTCTTAACATATTTCCATTACATCCAATACACCCAAGACTTAATAAAAGTGTTATTAATCCTTTCATTTTTCCTCCTTTATCTGAACCCATCCCTCTTATCTTCTCTACCCTATATCCACATCTCCAACAAACATACGAACCAAATCTTTCTTCCATTTGAACATCATAATGCCTTAAATAACATAATGGGCATTTCATTTTGAGTTCTCCTTGTCCGAACCAGCCAATTTAACTCTCAAATCAACTAACAATTGTAGTATTGTATCATATACCATCAAATTTTCAGCAGGACAACCATAATACCAGCTTCCATCATCATTTTCATAAATCTCTATTGTTGCTATATAACTAGGCATTTTGTTTCTCCTTGTTCGTGCAATTCTGGTTACCAGAAGTCTTTAGTTCCTGATTTAATTTCTCTCTCTTATTATAAGGAATCTTCAGCCAAAGGGTGTGGTGCATCTGCTCAAATTCAAGTCTTTTTCCACAATATTCTAACCAAAACTTTTCATCAACTTTTATAGTTCCTTCTCTTACTGCTTTTGACAATCTACCAAAATCCATTTCTCCTTTCTTTGCATATCCTATTTCAATTTTATTTTTCATAGTTCGTGCAACCTTTATTGCCACTACCTCTTTTTATATCATCTATATCCATAACATCTTCAAAACCTTTGTTATCAGAAGCCAGATGACCGCTATTCACTGCATCACCTGGCGTGTCCTCAGTTTTTGTCGGCTTTTCTCCAAGGGACTGAAGAGACACCCTATCAGCTTCGTCACCCGCCGAAGGGTGCTGACTATGAATCAAATCATCACCTGCTAGTTCTTTTACATCTTCTATATCCACAACAATCCTTGCCTTATCAGAAAATCCATCAATTACAAAAGATTTATCAGCTATCTTCTGGATGAATTCTTTGACATCTTTGCTATCCATATTACAACTAGGAAATCCATGAGCTCGAATCTTTGAGCTGAGGGTTTTATCTTTCATATAAACTTACAATTCTCCTTTCAGCTCTATTGTATAATATTTCTTGAGTTCCTTTTCTTAATGTCAGGTATCTTTCGCTTTCTAAACGAATCTCCCAATCATTCTCTAACATATCTTCTAGTTTTTTGTCTTTTTGTTTTGCTTTCATTTTATCTTAAATATCTTTTCAAATTCCTTCTGTTTTTTAATTGAATGTGGGTGTTTCTTGTTGTAATTTCCTTCATAATCAAACTTCCTTCCCTTAGTTACAATTAATCTAACCTTGACTCTTCTTGGAATTTGACATTTAAGTTTTATTCTTTTATTACAATATTGACATCTAACTATATCTCCATTCATTCCAACAGCTATTTCTGGTGGGAGATTTGCTTTTTTAAAATTAAGTAAAGCACAATCCCCAGATTTTGATTGGAATTCTAATTCATACCCACATTTTGGGCAATCTACATAGAAACTATCAAACATTCCCATTTTATATTCCTGCCTCGTCATATAATTTAATTGCTTGTTTCAGGTCTTTATGTTTAACAGAAATCTTAACAGGAACAGCATCTAATCCCTTTACATAATCTTCCAAAAACTCCAAAAATCTCTGGCATGATGCTCTATGTTCTCCTTGTTTTGAAAGACTTATCAGTTCAAAATCAAGATTCTTAGAATAACCCTTCCTATCTAACTTCCTTCCATCTAACCCATATCCTTCTCTCCATAAAACTAACTCCTTAATATTCCCTTCGGCGATTTGTGTTTCTATTTTCATTTTGATTTTTTCTTAGGATAATTTTCATCTAAAAATATTTCACACCTTCCTATTAATGTGGCAGATAATCCAAGAAAGAAAATAAAAGTCATGATAAGTATGGAGAAAAGAATTATTTGTATTACCCCATTTAATTTTCCAAATAATAAAATAAAATTATCCATAATAATTCCAATAGTTACGGCACACGCTAAAATACCTATTCCTAAACTATACCTCATTATTCTTACTTGATTTCTAATTATCATTTTGATTTTTTCTTTTGTTTATTTTCTAAACCAGCATAATACCCAAAACCTACACCAAACAAAAGTAATGCAGCAATTATCCAAGTATGTTCAAAGGTAAATTCTGCTAATGTACCAAAAATAATCATTCCTATTAACATTAACCACAGTTTAGTTCTTGTTTTCATTTTGATATTAAATGTTGTATTTTATGACATGGATTACATAATGTTGAAAAGTGATTTTGCTTAACAGGATATTTATAAACCCAATGATGAAACTCTAATGATTCTTTACTATCACAAACCCCACATTCCTTTTCCTTCTGAAAATAATTTCTCGTATATGCTCTTACTGTTAAAATCAAAGGATTTGCTTTCTGATATTTCTTATGATATTGTTTTTCTTTATCTGGGTTTTCCTTTTTATATTCTCTTGCTTGTTCTTTCAACTTTTCTCTATTCCTAAAATATCTTTTTCTTGATTCTCTTCTTTGTCTATCTTTATTTTCTTGATAATATTCTTTTTGTTTCTTCATCAATTTTTCTCTATTTCTTAAATACCATTCTTTATGATTGAACATCTTTTCCTCTAAAGAGTTTTTGTTTTAGTTCTTGTAAATCTCTGATTATAAAACCCCAACAAGCATTTAGAGAAGGAATATCACCATGTCCTTCTATTGGTTTTGACTCTTTTCTTACAGTCTCAACCAACCCCAATACACCATCAGGTTTCTTAAATATAACCTCATCAATCACCTTGCCGACTTCGGCGAGGGTTTCTTCAATACTTTCTAATTTAGCTTCAAGGATTTTTAACTTACTATGCATTCTTACTAATTCTCCAGAATAAATATCCCTTTTCTCCTCTATTTTTATCTTTCCTTTCAATTCTTTAATCTCTTTCAAAACTTTTTCTTTTGTGTTTTCGGGCGTCATTCTATTACTCCACAGTTTTCTATTTCATTCACTTTACACCACACTTCTTTACGAAGTTGCATTTCTTCTTTTGGCATATTCCAAACTTCCACCCTATCTCTATAATAAGAAATAACACCAATCTCTATATAATTAACAAACTCTCCCGTATAATTAACAAACTCTCCCGTATAATTAGACCAAAAACTTATAGTGTTCCCAACTTTCTTCTCATTAAATATATAAACAGGAACTTTCTCTTGGCATGATTGGAGTTGTTGTTCTAAATCATTTATGTTCTTTCCAGTAATTCCTACTATTAAAAAGGCCATTTGTAAAAGAAAAACCCCTACTAAAAAACCAATCCAAAATAGAACTATTCTATCTATCTTAAGTTCTCTTATCTGTTTGTCTTTGTTTTTTGTCATTTTCTTATGTATAAATACCACCCCACCACTGTAATATAAAACCACGTAATTCTCCATTCTTTAGGATAATCAAATCCTAAACCTAAAGCATGTAATCCAGTAAGAACTACAATTAACATTAAAAGATACTTATTCCAATCTATCTGTTTGTTTTTTGATTTCATTTTAAAAATGGATATACGACTTTAATTAATGTGAATGCTAATCCCCCTCCACCTATGATTAGGGCTACTATGAAAAGCATGACTTCTTTCCAGTTCCTCTTTGGTTTTTTTTCTTTTGATTTCATAATCCACCACCTCTAATTTTATTAAGATATTTTTGATTCTTATGTTCAATATAAACCTGATGGGCGAGTTCATAGGCCTTATACCCCACAATAGTGCCAACCACAATTATTGCTGTGTGTTTAAGTATTTTTTCTAGTTTCATTTTGTTTTTCTTTTTCTTAAAAATTCATTCGTAAGAGCCAGTCCGATAATAATAGGTACAAAAAGGGTCATAAAATCAGTAATTCTATCCTTTATCTCTTCTCCACTTTTATCAAAAACCTCTAATTCATAATTCTTAAAAGTCCAAATAACAATCCCAAAAATCTTAATTTCTTTCATAGATTTAAGATCCCAACAATATGCCACATCTCCAAGAAGAGCATTTCTTACATCTTTTAAACCACCTTTATCTAAACAATATTCTTCTCCCTTCTCAAAATTAATATCGGAGGGTTTCATCACTAAATAAAACATTAATAAAGCACCAAAAACAATAACAATACTCATAACCATCATAATATTATTACTTTTCATATTCCATTATCCTCTAATTTTTTCTAGTTTCATTTTTAATTAACTGACCACATTTTGGACAAACTTTTCTATTCCTTGCTTTCTTAGTCATTACCAATCTTCTCCCTGTGCTTTTTGCTCTTGGCATTTTAATTTCTATTTCTTTTTTTATGAAATGAATGAAAAACCCCTATAAAAATAATAAGTAAGAAAATAGTTATAAAAATTGAAATGCCAATTGTTTTTAATCCTTCAGCACAAGCATAAACCCCATCATTACTAATATTCATCCCCTTCCCATAAGCAATTTCACAACTTAATTTATTAATTAAACTCATTTTAAAGCAATCCTTATTCCTTCAAATAAAAACATAAATGCTATTCCTACAACCATTCCTTCATAAAATTTCCAATCTATTGTCATTTTGATTATTTATCTTCTATATAAATCTCCGATTATATCTCTCATCTTTTGTCTATCTTCCCAATTAAATATGTCTGGTGAAATGTAATGATGAGCGGCGGTTTTTAAATCATGTCCTAAATGAGCCACGAGAGGAAGTGATTCTACTCCTAAAGCCATTAACCAAACCTCAAGTGTTTTTCTAAAGGTATGGCTTGAAATATTATAATAATCTTTAATTCCTGCTTTCTTGCCTGCTTTTTTATATGCCTCGTTTAAGGAATTGTTTTTGAGTATTGGAAGATAATCTTGCTGGGTTAAATCATTTTGTCTGATAAATTTTCTTAAGTATTTTGAGAATTGAGATGATATGGGAATTATTCTCGGTTTCCCTTTCTTCTCTCCTTTCTTTGCCTTTGCTTTTGTTATCCTTAACATCATTCTATTCCTCTCAAGGTCGCAGTCCTCAACCTTCACATTTTGAATTTCATTTATTCTCGCACCGGTATTAATCAAACAAATAACCGCAAATCTTTGTTTTGGTTTTAACTGGTCTTCAAACTTTTTATATTCTTCAGGAAATAAAAATCTATTAATGTTATCTTTCACTGCCCATTTCCTTCCGCCTTTTCTTGTTATATATTCTTGTGTCATTTTAATATTTTAAATTTAATTTCTGCCTCTTTTAATAATTCAATTGTTTTTTTGGTTATTCCCCAATAAACCCCTTTTTCAGATGAACCAAAGTCATCATTACAATTAATGAAGATAGAAAAACCATCTATTTTATTTTGTTCATCCCCTAATATTTTTATTGCAAAAGTTTCATTTGCTTCTTGAAGTCTTTTTATAACGGCTTCTGCCTTTTTGTTTTTCATTTTGGTATCACATACCTCTTTTCACAAACATGTTCTTCCCCACAGGCACTACAAACTCCGCTTCTTTTAATTTTTAATTTTAATTCAACATATCCATCTATTCTTGTTCCATCATCATCCCAAGAACCATTAGTTATATCTACCATATTTTCCCAAACTTCTTCCTCATTACAAACTGGGCACTTTTGTTTAACATCTTCTTCATACATTAAATTTGGTAAAGCCATACAATCCTTTTTCCAATAATGTCCTTTCTTACATAAAAATTGTGAATATCCTTCATAGCTCATTTTATTTTTTCACCCTTTATTCTCATAATAATATCATCACAAACCTCATTAACACCCATTGCCCATTCTCCCGTATATGGTGCTTCCTCATCTTTTGGTCTTTTTAATCCCTTGACCACTTCCATTATTTGCTCTGTTTGGAAAAGAATTTTGTTTAATAAACATATTCTATCCAAATTTTTAATTAACTCTATATCCCTTTTTCCTTCCCATAATTTCCACATAGAAACATGTTTGTTCCTTGTCTTCTTCCTTAATTCTTCAATTTTTTCTTTTAATTCTTTTATTGTTTCCATTCTATTTTATGCTCTTTTAATTTAATAGTATCCCCTTCTAAAGAACCAATCCCAATCTTTAGGATAATTCCCTTAAAACTTATTTCAAAAACATAATGAGTTCTTTTTTTAAAATCTTCTTGAATGCTACAAATAACTAACCATTTATCTTCATATCCGATTTTAGAAGCCCTTTCAATCCTGAACATATGATAAAATAAATTCATAACTCTATTTTCACTAATCCAATCTCTCGCAATTTCTGTAGCTTTTGCTAAATCAATATCTTCTTTGCTTTCCATGTTATTTTTTCCTTATAAATTATCCAATTTTTTGCTGTAATATCATCATAATCAAATCTGTAGGGGTCTCCATAACTATCAAATACATTCTTTTCACCATCTGTTTCTTTTAGAATCAAATGAACATCCCCATCAATTCTCCAATTAGTTCTCTTAATCCCTTTCCCTTTTTCTAACCACTTGATTATTTGTTCAAAATTTGCCATTATTTATTGTCTCCTTAATATAAATCATTCTATTTCCCTTCACTATATTTTCTTCTTTAGTTAACCATTGATGGTTCTCAGGAGCAAAAGCCCATTTCATCTCTTCAGGATTATTCAAATCAAACCAACTTAATGGAATGATATGGTCTATTTCATAATTTTTGATATCTTTTGGAAGTGGTTTTAAATATTTTATTATTGCTTTATAATTAATCCCATATTTCTTAGAAGTCATAATCTTACCCGTTTTTGTATAATTTTTAAGAGTGTCACAAACAGCCCTTCTTAATCTACATTGTAATAGAAATTGTATATCTTCTTTCTTTTTCTCTTTAGTATATTTATTATAATATATCCTTCTCTTTTTTATTACTTCAGGTCTTTGGTTATATTCTTTTATCCATTCCTTAAATTCAGGTCTTTGGTTATATTCTTTTATCCATTCCTTAACTTCAGGTCTTTGGTTATATTCTTTTATCCGTTCCTTAACTTCAGGTCTTTGGTTATATTCTTTTTTATATTCTTTCAACCTTTCACTATTCTCTTCTTTATATTTCTTATTCTGCTTTTGATAATATACTTTATTCTTTTGATAAAATCTTTTATCATTTTCTTTCTTTTTTGGTTTTTTACATACTTTACAGTATTTTTGATTAGTGCCTTTCCTTTCTATTTTAATTCCACATTCCTTACAATTCATCTTTTTTTCCATTGTATTTTTTATTCCCCTTTATATTTTTAATATACTCCTATAGGTATTTATCCTTTTTTGACCCTTATACATTCGATGCCCATTTTAATTTTATAATGATTCTCTATTAATTCCCCCGTTTTCGAATCTTCTACGATACACATTCGGTTTTTGTCTTCTTTTTCTTAACCCTTATATCCTTAAAAATATTCTTAAATTTGTGTGGATTTTTATCTCTTATAATCATTCTTTTCAAACAATTCTTTTTCCACATCTGATATTCTTTTTGTCTTTTCTTCCAGTGGTCTTTTGTCTTTTTAATTTTTAAATCTCCCTTAAATTCCTTATTAAAATTTCTCCACCATTTCTTATATTCTGTTGATTTAAATTCTGCCATAATTGATTTAAAATAAGGGTCAATCATCCAATTACCTAAAGATTGTGGGTTCTTCGGAGAGCGGTCGTGTAACAAAGCATAAAGAACGTGGGCTTTTCCAGAATATACAGGATAATTTGGTGAATCTTCTTTTAAAATTTCTAGCGCAAATAAACTTTCTACTAAAGCATTTCTTATTGTTTCTTCATCTGGTTTAACCCATTTAGAAGTATCAAGAGGTTTATCTTCTTTCCCTATTTTCTTTAATGCTTTAGAAAATGCTTTTCTTTGTTCCTTTGTTGTAGTTTCTTCTATCCTATCAAAAAAACTATTCCTTTCATAAACTTCCGCTATCGCACCATATTTCTTATCTTTATAAATTTCTATGATTACAAATATTGTATGCTTCTTTCTATTACTAAGATATTCTTTTCTTACAAATTCTGGAAGAGTAAGGATATGTCCAAAAAATGTTCTTTGTCTTTTTGTTTTCATTTCTTTTTACCTCCTTTTTTCTTTTTATGTGATTTATTATGCGAAACTGGAACGTCTGCTATTTTTTCAAATACAGATATTATAGAAACATTAGAAAATTGACTACTCTGCCTTATCCAACATTCCTTTAATTTAACATATTTTGAGGTTGGTATCCATGTAGCATTATAAATTATCTGGCCACCAATCTTACATTTCTCTACAAGTTTAAAGAAAAGTTTAGGTCTAAAATAATATCCTATTTTCCAAGGAGGATCTGATATAATAGTATCAAAAGTATTATCTGGAAAATCCAACTCATCTTTAAAAAAATCATAAGCACCACGCATAGACAAGTTAGAATCAACATCCAACCGAACATCACCAAGTTCAGAATTACCACAAGGAACATTAAGAGTATACCCTTTCATCTTTTTCTTTACAAACTCTTCTATTTCTTCTTCCCACATAAAAGCGGGTCTAAATTCTAATTGCCTTACAAAACCTTTTTTATTTTTCATCTTTGATATATTTTTCCCAGAACTGCTGTGCTAATTTCTTTCCTTTCTTATTTAAGCATTCTTTATCACAAAGATATTCAAATACTAAATCTATTTTTTCTGCTCTTGTTCCCGACATCCATCTTCTTAATTCTTCTGGTGAAGGTTCTCCAAAAATACTCATACTATTTGGGGCTTCTGTTGGATTTTCAGCAATATTTTTTAGTGCTTTTTTTAAAGCTTTCTTTACTTCTTTAGGTAATAGTTTCTCTTGTTCTTTAAACTCTTTTGTTTTTACTATCTTAAACTTTTTCTTCTTTTTCATCTTAATTATAGATGGCAAGGAGCTCAGACATATCTATCTCAAGAACGTTTTGGATAGCTTTACTCCTTTTCTCAGGGTTTTCCAGAACCCCGAAGGCACGCCAACACCCCCCAACTTATTCTGGTTTGTTGAGTATGATTTCATTTTGACATCTTATATGAACCTTTTAATTCTTTATAACACTTTCTTGTGCAAAAACTTGCTGTTTTTGAATGGTGTGTAAACTTCTTCGTTAAACCAGTTTGAAATGCTCTTTTACTTTTATTCCAATCAATCTTCTTTTCACAATTTTCACACCTATCTCCAACCCATGTTCCTAAATCTTTCTCAAACTTTAAAATTATCTTCTTCATACACCTCGAACAAAGTCTTTTTCCTTTTCCTTTATAATATCCTTTTACATGACTACAACTAAAAATAATCATCCCTAAATTATTAAAACCTATCTCTATACTCATTTCTTTACCTCCTTATCCGAACAATTAGGACACAAATAAACCGCATTAAATTCACTTGCTCTTGAACCACATCTATAAGTCTCTATAACTTCATCTCCATTACTTAAAATAACACTCTCTGTCTGAACTTTTCCACATCCTTTTAGGTTAAGTTTAGTCTGATCTTCTTCATTTGTCATTTTTAGTTTTCCTTCTCTTGATAATTTTACTATTTCTGGATCTCTCCATATTGGGAACAAATGGTCTTTCATCTTTATGATATTTTTAATACATTCGCCTTTATAAATCTTTCTATTAACTCTCGGGTAGTAACACTCTTCTAATATCTTATCAAACCTGTGGAAACAAGATTAAAAAGAATATCTTGTTTCCCCTGTAACTTCTTCTTCGGCGTTTTCCTCTGCTTTTTTCCAATTAATAACAACAAACAAAACAATAACCCCAACAACAATAACAAAAGCTAATATTCCAAAAAATCCACCAAGCCAGAACCCAATAAGACTAATAGGTTCTGTAAATCCTTCAAAAAAGAAATTTCTTACTGCGGGATGAACCTTCCACAAGAAAATACCAACAGAATAAGGAATAAAAACAAAAATAAGCACTGCCATCAATTCAGAAAATTTGTATTGCCAAAATTTCGTCCATGTCAAAGACTTTATTTGTTCTTCTATCTTTTTAGTTCTCTTTTTCATAATTTTTTACCTCCTTCTAATTATATTAAATTATTTCGGCTTGTTCCTTTATCTTTTTAAATAAAGACTTCGCCGACTCGTTTTTTCTTCCCATATTAAGATATTTTCTTAAAGCGACAATTAAATCTAAATCTCTTGACATTTGTCTGTCTTTTATATCAAGTTCGCTATGTTTTTTCTGGAGTAACCCATAAAAATAATAGAAATAACATACTTCAAGTTTTCTCTTAACTTTTTGATCTATTTCATCCTTAGTTTCCATTCTTCCTCCTTTTATTTTAATACTTCTAAAGCAGTTTTTAAGTTATCTAATTTATTCATTGAATACTTTAAAATATCAATTAATACAACATCACTTAAAGGGATGTTGATTGAAACCCAGCTTTCTCCTTTATCAGATACCATACTACCAGACATTGTTATTGTTTTATCTTGTTCATCAAAAAAGTATTCTTCTGTATTAAAAACATGCTTGTTCATAGTTAATGAAATTTTATTAACCCCCTTTTCATCATTTTGACCATCCTCGTCTGCTTGGTTTTTTAAAGATTTCATATATGTTGGATTGTTATCCAATACGATATTTATATATTCTGGTTGTGTTTCTTTATCTATTTCCATCTTTTTATATACCTCCTTTTAATTATATAATATTAAACCAAATTCTCTTTCAATCGAATTTGTTATAAAAAAATGATGATTGAGTTTTTGTCCTTTAGAAGTTATAAATAATTTATATGCTTTCATAAAAGGTCTTTTTTCAACAAATCCTAATGATATTAACAAATCTAAATGTTTATATTTTGAACAGAAGGGAAAACCTACTTTAGTCATTAATTTTGTTATCCTTAAACCTCTTTTTTCTCGGTTAAGACGTTCTAATATTTCAATAATTATTTGTCTTCTTGACCTTCCACCCATTTTTATTCCTCCAATCCACAAGAAACACAATCTCCCTTACCACAATTATGACAATCTGTTTCTTCATTCATCGTTTTTCTTTCTTCATTACAAATATGTTCTCCACTATCAATATCTCTATCTTCAAAAGCAAAACCACATTTATTACAAGGTATAGGAAACTCTTTACTCATTCTGCCTTTTGGCTTTCTTCATCATCTTCAAAGTCTTTTGGATTATCCAAACTAACTTTGTCTTTCATAAGTTCTTCTCTTATATCATCTTTACTCATTTTTAACCGACCTCCTTTTTGCTTCTCTTTTTAATTTTTCCTTTAATCTCTTTCTTGCTTCATGCTTCCTAAAATTCGTTCTCTTCTTAAATTCGCCTTTCCTTTGATGTGTAGGAAGTTTCATTATTTCTTCTCTTGATAATACCATTTTATTCTAACCTTAATTTAATTAAAAACTTATTTATTTCTTCTATCTCTTCTTGTGTAGGAATTTCAGGCATTTTACATTTCAAATATGCCTCATCAATCTTATCAAATAAGTTTTTGATCACCATATCTAATTTTCCTTCTTCTAAATCCTTTAAAGGTTCATCCTCTAAACCTTTTCTTTTTATTTCAAGAAGTTTATTCACTTCTTTTATCTTAAAATATTTATTAAGTTCTTCAATATTTGGCTTTATTAATCCTGTCTGAAGGCAATATATTCCCGCCATCAATCCCCCTAAAGACATACAGATATTTTTTAATCGTGTTTTTTCCTCTTAAAATAAATCTTTTATAATTAAATTCTGCTAAACCTCTATAAGAATTGTATATGCCTTTTTTTCCAAAAGCATTATTAATCAGTTGTTTTAAATTTATAAAATCAGCATTTTTATAGAATTGTGGTGAATTTAATTCCTCAAGGATATTACAATTTCCTTTAAGTGCTAAACTAATTAGTTTTCCTATCTCAAATAATACAATATCTTTGTTATCTTCTGTTTTTATCTCTATTACTTCTTTTGGTTTATCCAATCCCAAAAAGTTTTCTTTCCTTAAAATATAACAACCCCTAATATCTATATCACTATCCTTACTTTCCCAACCATAAAGATGGCTTCCACTAATATAAGCATTTAAAAGTTTTCCCCCCCTACTATGAACCCCATTCTTTAAATTACTTATTAATTCTGTTTCTTCTTTTATTTCCATTTTTTAACATTTTAAACCTCCACTAAAAAATAATGCCAGACAAATTTATAACCATCTTTTTCATTCATCATTCCATTTTTTATTGTGGTTAAATAAACTGCGTCTTCTGGAATTTCGTCCCCTGTTCCATATTTAAATACTTTTTTCATCTTTTTCCTCCTGTTTATTTAATTAGAAATAAATATCTACATCAAATCTTGGAATAATTTTGAATTTTATTTTTTGACCTTCTAAAAATTCAAAGAAATCATCTATGTTATATTCTTCATCATCTTTCTTATATTCATCTCTTAACCTTTTTATACTTTCAATAGATTCTTCTGTTTCTATTGTTCCATATACATCCTCTTCATCTGAAAATTGAATTATCATCTTTAAACCTCCTATTTAATTATAAATATTATTAATCCATATGAACATTAAAATCCCCTTTCTTATTTGTTTCAAGTGTTTCATCTGATTTATTATCAAACATATCACAATCACCTTCTTCTATTTTCTTTTTTGCTTCTTCAAGTGTTTCGGCTTCTGTTTCATAAAAACCCCAAACCTTTCTTTCAAAATTTAACCTATATCTTCCCATAATTATGATTGTAAATCTTTTATAATTTCTTCAAGAGTGAGTTCATCATTACCTAAAAATCTTCTTATTTCATTTATTTCTTTAAGTTCTACTTTAGCCCCTTCTAAATCTTCTTCCTCAATTAATTCCTCACAACAATCAAAATCATCATCATGTCTTGTGATTAATGTTTGCCACACATAAGGAAACTTTTTTTTAAGTGTTTCTTCTTTCATTATATTAACGCCTCCGTATCTTCTATATTTTCAGCAAAATAACCTTCCCAATATTTTCCCTTACCAATCCAAATCAGAATATTCTTTTGGTTCTTCAATATTTGCCTCAACATTTTTTCTTCTATTTTCATTTTAACCTATAAAATATGATATCACAAAAGCAATCTCAATTCCAACAGCAGAAGAAATTGCCCCCAAGACCATATAATTTAATTCTGATTTTGTCATTTTAAATAGTATTTAAAAGCATAATAAAAAAGACAACTAATAAATAACCCCCTATAATATACAAATAAAATTTAAAAATCCATATTAAATCATCTAATTCATTTCTTGTCATTTTAATCAAAATAATAATAATAATTTAATTCCATGCCCTTATGTTAGAAGTGTGGAAAAAAGAATAAAGAAATAGAGTTACCACTACACTATGAAATAAACACAAATAACAGAAAATCATTTAAACAAATATATTAGTTTAAACTTTAATAAATAAAAGTCATTAAAACTTGGGAGTTCTAACTCATCTCCTTTAATCCTATTCTTTTCTGTTTTGTGTTTCTATTTCCCTACAAACAATAATAAATTAAAAAATATGATATGTGATAATAAATTAAGAAAAAATAATTGTAAAATTAAATTTTATATTTAATTTTTGTTAAAATTAGTTATAATTAGAATTAGTTAGGTTACGACCTAAAAATCATCAACAATTAACCCGACAATATAACTTTCTATCTCTTGGTTAATTGTTTCAAAATCGTTTATCTCTTTAAGTTCCTCAAATACCCCAAAGGGCAAATCATTCTCTACACTAAAATAAATAGTTAAATTATTATCTGGTTCTGCTAATCGTTTCTTTAGCCAATCTTTCAAAATCTTTTTTTGTTCTTTGTTTAATTCTCTCATTTTCTCGCTGGTTACTATTTAGAAATAGAGTATATATTTATCTTTATTCTTTTCCCCCCTTAAATGATTAAGGATTAATTGAGAACAGATAACAGCAACGATTAAATTTCCATTTTGAATTATGTTATTTTCAAGTTCATAAGCCAACTGACAAGAAGAAGATTTATCATTTTCCAAATCTAAAGTTTTTAGTAATTCTTCTTTAGTTATTTTTTCTGTCTTTGTAAAAATTGCTATTGCCCGACCTTCTGCCCTCAAATCTATAAAATATTTATTTTCCTTAAAACAATAATCAAAAACTAATTTTCTTGCCTTAACATTATCAACACAGCAGATTATAAAATCAAAAGGTTTAAGTTGTTCTTCTTTTGTTATTTCTTCTGTCAAATAATCAAAACAATATTTTTTACCCAAGACCTCAACTTTATTTTTATTTAAATCATCAATAGTAAAATTTTGATATTTTATATTTTTGAGTTCTACCTTATCCATATCAGCAAGGGTAATTTCCGTCTTGTCTAAATCAATCTGCTCATTTAGAATTAATCTATTTAGTTCTCTTACTAAATAACTCCCGATCCCACCACCACCAATTATTAATATTTTGCTTTCCATTTTATTTTAAAAGTTCGGGGTTTTCAAATTTATTTCCTATTACTTCAAGTCTATCTCTTCCCTGTTTCGCTATTTTTATCCAATATTCTAAAGTATAGTATCCTTCCCCATCCACACATAACCAATAAGTTCCATCTAAATAAACAATCTCATAGTTATGATAATCATTCATTTTAACAATATCACCTTCATAAATTTCTTTTCCGTTCTTATCTTTAAGTCCTGTGAATTGTGTAAGTTCATAATTTTCTATAATATTTGCCCCCATATCAAAAACTTGTATAATATTACCTTCACTACTAAATTCCAAATTAGGTATAAAAATTCTTTTATTCTTTTTATCCCAAGCCCTAAATTTTATTTCTCTTGTCATTTTATAAATCCTCATTCCTATTTTCTTCTTTTTTAGCCATAGTCCCTATATGTTCTTCTGTTAATTCATCAAGTTTCTTATTTATTAAACCAACTATCGTTTTTCTATCCCTTAGTGTCTGAAATAGATATTTTTTTCCTATCCTCAATTCTAACATACCCTTATCTATTGAGATTTCTAAATTATTCTTTAAATCCCCAATAGTAGTTACTAATCTTAAATCTGTTTCTATTTCCATTTTATTTCTTTGCCTCCATTATCATAAACTTTTAAATCCCCTGTCGTGTTTGAATAAATAAAGTTTGGTATATCATAAAACCAATTATCTAAATCTGTTTTAGATGGTATCGCCTCGCTGAATGGGTGATTATGTGCCGTTCCTATCAAACGAAATTTAGGATTATCGCTTAAAAATTGTGTGTCCTTCAGAATATCATAATATTCTTTTTGCTGTCCTATATAATGCCCTGTTTTATTATCTGAAATATTAGTTATTTCTCTAAAGACCACTTCATTTTTATCTAAGAGAATCAATACTATTTTTTCCTGTGTTAAATTCTCAAACTCCTTTTTTAGAGAGTTTGGATTAATTAAATTAAGTTCTTTTAAATCCATTTTATTTTCTTTTCTCACAAAATTAAAAGTTAAAAACTTCCACCGACAAGGGCAGAGGTTAAAACTATTTCTTCTGCTTTTTCAATATCCGAAAGTGTTAATGTATCAGCAGACTTAAAATCACCATCAACATAAGCCCATTTTCCATGTTCCTGTGTTTCTGTCTTTACCCTGTCAAAAGCAAGTTGTGGATTAAGGTTAAATGTATCGTGTCCGTGCTGACTTACGACCTTAACAACTATTTCTTTTTCTTTTTTCATCTTTTTACCTCCTTGTATTTGTTTAAGCATTTAAAGTATAAATTAATTCCTTACCCCCTGTAACATTATCATTACATAAGGCGAACATTCGGGAGATTAATAAGTCTATGGAGTTTAAGTTTCCTATTTGTCCCTTATCCACAATACAAATATATCTAAAGTTTGGATATTCATAAACCTTTAAATCTTCTTTTATAAAATATTTCTTCCCTGATTTTCCCGTTACTAAAAAACCCTTCCCTGAAATTTCCGAATTATCTACATCTATTCTTTTAATATCTAATTTTTTAATCGTTTCGTCTAAAAGTTCTTTTGCTTTTTTCTTTGCTAATCTATACCCTTTTAATCCATCTTTTAAGACCAATAAAGCATTATCATAATTTAACTCTGAAAAATCAGATAAAACAGAAGCGATTAAATAGGTGTTTGAATCTTTATTAGACCAATTTTGAGAATCCATAATACGATTTATGTTTGAAATTTTAAACAATTCATTCCTATTTTTTAAATAATGTCTTCCGTTTTTTCTGGTTACTTTTATCGTAGAAAATATTTTATCCCTACTCCACCTATCACTATTTAAATTATAAACAAGCCCAGAATTTATAATGTTATGGATTTTAATAGAACACTTGCTTACTTCCTTTAGAAAATTTTTATAATCTTTTAGTTTGTTAAAACAAATTCCTTTTTTTAATACTTCTTCAACCTCACTTTTATTTATCCTCAAACCCTCAATATAATTATAATTGCCTTTTTCTTGTAGGGTAACTTTAAAATTCCCAAGCCAACAAACCTTTTTATTTTCTTTGTCTAAAGGATTATTATAAATAAAATCTAAACAAACATCATTAAATATATTATTAAAATCTTTTTCATTATAATCTTTTTGTATAACATCATAATTCTTAAACCCTATTTTTTGGTTCTGAAAATGGAAGTAACCCTCTTTTGTTCTTTTAATTGAATTAAGAGTTATCTCACCATTTTTTTTAAATTCATCTTCTATCTTTTTACTTAAATCATTTTCTTGCTCTTGTTTTTGTTCTTCCCTTTGTTTCTGTAATTTATCTTTTCTCATTAATTTTTGTAATTCATCATTCGTTAAGAATCTCAAATTTTCTTTTATCTTCTTATTAAAATTATCATTATTAAAAAGGTTAAAATCATTTTTATTAACCTCATAATCAAAAATGTAAATATCGGAATAATCAGAATAAATAAAACGACCTTCATCAAGATAATTATATAAATCAAACTCTGGTATAGCCAATATATAATAAACCTTCCTCATTCCATATTCCGATCTACGATAAAGAGCCAACCTTATATTTTCTTTTTCTAATACCTTAAAAATTTTATCTTCTTCTATTTTCTCACTAATTTTATAATCTATTTCTAAAACATTATTTATAAAAGTCTGTATATCAGAATCATCATAATTATCATTCTTAATAAAATTATCATTATTCCTTAATAAATTTTTTATTGCTTTAAATTTATCTTTTGTTTTTCTAATTTCTAAATTACTTAACTGAATATTAGAACAAATACTTTTAATAGATTCAACTTCTAACATTTCTTTATAACTCTCGTCAATTTGGTTTTTACCAATTAAAACATATTCAGAAGAAGAATAAGTGTCATATCCTTTTTTTAATATTCCTATATATTCCTTGCTATCTTCCTTAATTTTTTCCTTTCCTAATTCTTCTATTTTACCATAATATCCGTTAGAAGTACAATAAACCAAATCCCCAATCTTAAAATAAAAATAGTCTAAATCAGGATATTTTTCAAGAGTTTCAGAAACAAAATTAATAAAGTCGTCAAGAATTTTAAGAACATCTTCCTCTTTAAATCCCTTAAATTTTTTAGTTCCTACAATTATTTCTGCCCTAAATTCTTTTATTTTGTTTTCTAAATCTTTTTTATCCATTTTATTTTTTAACTTTGTTCTTTCCTTAAACTATCTAAAATTGCCTGTCTTTCTTTTTCTGCCTTAACCAAGTCAATTTTAAAATATTTTGCTAAAATTTGTTCTCTATTTAAAAATGTAGTTACTAAAACCTCATCTTCTACATCATCAAATTTTTTATATTCTGCTGTATGATATCCTATACTTTCAAGCCAATCTAAAAAATTCCCTATCTCTTGGGATTTCTCGCTTACTTTTTTTATTTTATTTAATTCTGGTGTTTTCATCTTATTTTCTTTTCCTCCTTTTCCTTTCCGATAATAAAAATTAAAAAATAAAAATTAAATTTACTTAGATGCTTTTGTAAAAGCATTAAGTTCTTTATTAATCTCTTTAAGTTCTTCACTCAATTTTTCTTTACCTTCTTCTGCTGTGTCTTTCTTTGAGTAAATCTCTCTCAAGATATCTTTAGCATTTTCCTTTTGCTTATCAAGTCTTTCTTCATCTACCTCTTTAACTGCGTCAGAAATTGCCTTTTTGTCAAACTTAGTTATGTCTGTCATTTTGTTTTTTTGTTCGGTGATTAAAATAAGATTTTCTGAATCAAATGCTAAACAAGTATATTTATCTCTCCCACTCGCTAAAAATTTTACTGCGACATATTCATTATGAAGTCCTAAAACCTCGCAATTTTCACCATTCCAACTCGTTCCTCCGTGTTTTAACAAGTCCTCGCTTATCCTACCTTCATTAGAATAATAATCAGGAACATCCCCTTTATTTGTATTAAATCTTACAATATCACCTACCTTAAATTGTGTCATTTTTTTACCTCCTTTTGATTCTATATTTTCTTCAACTAATTCTAAAGAATTTTTTGGAAAATTTGCTTTATAATAATTATCATTTAAAATATAATCAGAACAAATTATAAGGGTAATCTTACAAATCTTTCCAATATCTTCTTTTTGTAATTTGCCTTTTACCTCAAAATCTATTGAAGTTATTTTAACCTTATCACCTAATTTAAATTGTGTCATTTTTTATGAAAACCCCGAAGGGTATCGGGCAGAGAACCACCATCTAAGAATCGTTTGGAAACCTTTGATATTCGGCACATCAAAGCGTCAGTTCTCTAATTTTTCCAACTTTTTTTGTTTTACCCGATTATTACCAAAAAGAAATATATTTTTTGATTTCATATATGTATAGAGTAAAAGTGTGGAAAAAAATACCAAATAATAGAGTTCCAACTACGACACGAAATAAACCCAGATTACAGAAAATCATTTAAACAAATACCTTAGTTTAAACTTTAACAGATAAAAGTCATTAAGATAAAGATTTATCTTAACTCATCTCTATTTATCTCGTTCTTTCCTGTTCTGCGTTCCTATTTCCCTACAAACAATAATAAATTAAAAAATATGAAATTAATTAATGAAGTGTAAAATCTCGTTTTTATGGGCGAAACTTAATTTTCCTATATCTTGCTTTCTAATATTTTTAATATGGGCTTTTTCTTCTTCTCGCATTTTAAACCTCTTATCATATGTATACTCTACAACATCAACAGCATATTTATTTAAAACCCATTCGTGAAAATTACTCCTTAAAGTTTTTTCTGTTTTCAGTTTGCTCTTTTTTATAAAGTAAGAGATTCTATAAGTTTTATTTCTGCCTGATTTATTCTTAATTAACTCTCTTAAAAATTTTGTGGAGATTCCTTTATTAAAATCCTGTTTCAACTCATTAATTAAATTAAAAAATACATCAGCATTTTTTTGGTTTAATTTCCCATTAACGCAAATTTCCAAATCGTTTAAAACTTCGCTATATTTTCGCATTTTCTTTTTTTATTTTATCCTCCTTTTGATTGTATTTTTTTCCGAATATCTTAACTTTAATATTCGGTTTTACTGAATTAGTTAAAAATTCCCTATGGAAATTTAAACCATCACCGAATCTTTAAACCTTAATTCTTAATAATCCCCTCCATAATATCTCTTTTTCTTCTGGTGTTGTTTCCATTCCACCCTGTAACTTTTCCATAATTTCATTTAGGGTTTTATCTTCTAACTTTGTTATTTTTGTTTCTATTTCTTCAAGCATTTTAAAAATAATAAATAATAAATTTATTTTTCTTTTAAATCTTCTTTTAAATCTTGTTTAAGTTCTTTTAATTGTTCTTCTGTAAAAATATAAAATATTTTTAAATCTTCAATAAAAGTTTTATTATGTCTTTGTTTATATAAAACTTCTTCATTAAAAACTCTTAAACTTAATTCTTGTTTTCCATATTTTGTTAAATCTTCTTTCATCTTTTTTATACTCCTTTTGTTTCAAGACATATTAAACCCTGTCTTGTGGGTTGTGAAAATAAATAAATAATAAATAATAAATTAATTGTGTCCGATTTTGTTTAATTCTTCTGCCGTGCTTTCTCGTCCCCTGTCTAAATTCTTAAATAACCTGTCTAAATTTTTTGTTCTGATCTGTTCTACATTATTTAAAAATTTGAAAGCGAAAGATAATCTTATGTTTGTCATTTTAAAACCTCCTTTTGATTGTGATTGAATCTAAAAGAAAAAACCCAGAAAGATTCTAAGCCATAAACTTTTATGAATCCTTCTGGGAATAAATCACTAACTTTTTTCAAGTCTGCCTGTGTGTATATTTTTATTTTCATTTTGAGTATTAGGGAATAGGGTTAAACCCTATTCCTTTTGATAGTTTTACCCTATGACTATAAGTTTAAGGTGTCTTATCTACCTACTATTAAACACCCTCGTTCTGCTCTTGCGTTGCCCTGTGCTGTGCTTAACTGCTCTTTGTAGCCATCTACTAAGCCCTTACTAAACCCTAACCTCTCGCCGTCTGCTATCAATCCTTTAAGCCCTCTCACTCTTTGCCTGTGCGTTTGTGTTTTGTTTTTCATATCTTCTAAAGAGGGTTTTTCTTTATAAAGGGTTTTTCAGAATTGTTGTCATTCTGAAAGAGTTAAGAGTTTTCAGGAAGTAAGTATATAAACCTTATGACACTACTTTATAGTATAACGCATTATGGTATAATTGGGGGGTGTTGTTTAAATTAGTAGTAATCCTAAAACAACTTTTGAGGAGTTACACTTCCCTTTATAACAACTATATAGTAGTTACGCATATACACGCATACACCTAAAAAAGTGCGACTTTGCGACTTTTGGTTTTCACTCAAAAGTAGTCCTTTTGGTTTTATAGACGATAAGGGATTCTATTATCCTCTTTTCTTAGGATTAGGAAAAGTCGCACGGAGTCGCATTTTATGGTATTTCAAGACGGCCAAACCTTATTTATTTATTATTTGAATTAAATAAATACCACTATCGCAGGTCTAAATAAATCAAATAAATACAGATAACTCACAAATAAATCAAATTAATTTATATTAATTATTTTTTATTTTTTTCCATCAGAAGAAGTGTAAAATAATTCAAGCCCCTATTAATTAATTATTTTTTATTTTTTTTAATCTGATCATCCCTCAAATTAATTCCTACAGCCCTTAGGGCCACCAGGACAGCCACCTTATTAATATATAGGCTCCTGAGATACAAAAAACCAGTTCAAAAAAGAGACCTAGGGTTGTGGAGCCCATGCACGCCCAGTTTTTAAGTAATAAAAAGGTTATTCCACGCCCCACGCCTAAAAGATAGGGGATTTAGGGGGCTTTTAGGGATAAAAGGTATACTTTTATATAAAAAATATAAAACCTTTTGGTTCAATTATAGGTTCCCTTCCTAAAAAATAAATTAATCCTGCTTTTCCTCAGATAAATCATACTCACTCTGCTCTTTCATCAAAGAATCATACTCATCTTTCTTTTCTAGATACATTTTGTAATCTTGAATAGCATGTTTAATGGCATCACGCCCTATTTTCTTTTTCAAAGTCTCACTTAACCTCTCAGCCACCTCATCAAGCGTACTTGAAGTCTCTCCTTTATACATATAGACCAAAGCATCCCTCTGTTCCTTAATCTTAGCTCTCCTTTGAGTTAATTCCTTCTTCTTAAGGGCTAATCTCTTCAAGGCAACATATTTATCCCTATCAAAAGGGAACCAATTCGTAAATTTCCCTTCAAAACTAGGATACCCTGCAGTATACCGAGCCATAACACCCAATTTCTTCTTTCCATGGTTATATAAGAAGTCTTTTTGGGTTTCATTATAAAAATTAAAGTATCCCCTATTAAAACTTTCGTCTAAGAACACATCTATTAAGAAATAACTTCTACTAACCGCATAATCTGCATGTAATTTAAAAAAATCAGGTAACACAATTAAAATAACATGATTATATTGGCCACACTCCTGAAAAAAATCTTCTAAGAGTTTATTTAAAGAAGTCATCGTAGATTTTGCATCAAGTCCCGTCCTTCCCTCATCATAAACAATTACGGAATTCTTAGGTAAGGTTCTTCCAAGCCTCATTAAATCATCAGGAGCAAAAGCATAGTTCTTTAAGGTAAAATTTACAGGATTAGTTGGAGATTTAAGTACTTTAGGATCAAAGAAGGTTGTAGGTCTATCAGGATTTCTTACTAAGTGCATTTCTCCACCTGCAATTAACCAAGCACAATAGTAACCAACCTGTGCAGCAATAGTTGATTTACCTGTTCTAACTTTTCCCCTTCCACTAATAATACCCACTAAATCAAAATCTTTCTTTAAGAATTCTGCAACAGGTAATAAATTTTCAGCAAGGTACCCATCCATATAATACCCCCTCGCAAGTTTACCTGATTTTAATTTGTATACTTTATCCGTTACACTAACCATTAATTTCTACCTTTTCCAAAAGACCCAAACATTGCAGACCCTGGTGTTTTTTTAATTTCCTTTAGATAAAGTTTTAAAATCTGCATCAGTTTTCTCAACCAGATGTCTTTCTTTTGAATAGCATGATACCAACGACTCCTATAAATTCCTGCTTTATTTTTAGAGGCTCTTTTATATTTGATTCTAGAAATATGTATATTTTTAGATAGAAAGCTATAAACCCTTACATCCTTCTTAGATAATTCAACCTTAGTAATACTACCATCTTCTTCTTCAATTTCTATTTCTTCCCTATAAAGAAGATTACAATAAATTCTATCTAAAAGATTATTCCACTTATCATAATTTCCTGAAAGAGCCGCATAATCTGTTTGAGCCCAAAGAAAATTTAACCTAAAAACTAAACCAAGAGAAGCATCCCTTTCAGGAACAAAATCATGTTCCATTAATCACTAACCTCTTTACTAAAAAGCTTTTTGATTTCTTGTTGTTTTACAATTTCCAATAAACCAATAAGATCTATTGTATTTTGAATTGGTTTTTTATCATCAAAACCTTTTACAGTTATTAAATTCCCAAATTCATCAGCATCACAATCAACTTCTATTTCTATTTTTATTAATTTCTTCATTTTAATACCATCTAAATTTTATTATTTCCTAATTAATAAAGCCAAATTATTTGTATCAAGTCTTTCTAAAACAATCTTAAGTAATTCTTCTCTCTTTTTAGTTCTAAAAAGCTCTTTAACATCCCCTCTAACATCCCATCCAATTTTATCTTCAATAAATTTAATTTCTTCATAAGTTAATGGCTTCTTATCTTCTGAAGTTCTTTCAGGAATTAATTTTGATCTTTTAAAAGTAAAAGGTAACATTGATCTTCTAAAAGGACGTTCGAATCCTCCAAATCTTTCCATATCCTTAATAACATCATCAAGAATATTCCCAAGACCAAAATCTTTTAATTTTTTTATTTGTTCATCACTTACTTTTATATTTATTTCCATATCTTTTTACCCCCTTTTAAATTTTATCTCCCTTTCCAATATTACATTCCTTACAAAGA
>SDBV01001478.1_pt1 | contig 35469 bp, 29 predicted proteins | sample 2277081 | NCBI WGS metagenome assembly SDBV01 (sample SAMN10402039, study PRJNA504765) | marine sediment metagenome | isolation source: marine sediment core GS10_PC15, 223 cmbsf | place: Arctic Ocean: Southern Knipovich Ridge | collected 2010 | reverse complement strand
GTTTGCAACAATGCCCTCTCAAAATTTTTGAGAATGGTGTTCCGGATGAAAATAGCATCGGAAGCTGTTTTCAGAGAAAGCACATGATGCTCAATGTTTTCCTGGCCGAAATAGTTGGTGTCGGCACCAATTGCCAGTACAAGGTAATCGTATTTTAAATGGCCAATGCTGGTTGATATCTCCTTTTTTTCAGAATTTATTTCGATCAATTCGGCTATCCGGAAATGTACATCTGTCTCTTTCTGAAGGATTTTTCTTATGGGAAATGAAATGGCACTTGGTTCCAGACCCGCCGTGGCCACCTGATAAAGCAATGGTTGAAATTGGTGAAAGTTGTTCTTATCCAACATCACAATCTGAAATCCCTTCCCGGTAATTTTCCTTAAGAACTTGAGACCTCCAAAACCGCCACCAACAATGACCACTCTTTTCTTATCCGTGTCGGGAATGACTGGAATATAATTCATTGTTTTCATTTAATGATTTCAGAGCTAAAATTTAAATGGTTAAATATTTAAATGTTTAACAATGAGTCGGGAAAATTATCGATCCTTACAGATCACACCCCCTGCAACAAAGTCTGATTGCAATAGACTCCGGAGAAGTATTTCTAAATGATTTCTATGTTATCCTGGTCGGTGATCTTTTCGCAATAGTGGCATTTCAGCTTAACTTCTGATTTGGAAACCACTTCGAACCTCGTATTCACCACTTCGTTATTGGTGATGCATTTTGGATTCACACATTTTACGATACCCACAATCTCATCAGGAATGGCCACCACTTTCTTTTCCACTACCTCGTAGTTGCGAATGATGTTCAATTTAGCACGGGGTGCCACCAGTGCGATTTTGTTGATATCACTGTCCTGAAAAAACACACTGGATAACTTGATGATCCCCTTCTTGCCGAGTTTTTTGCTTTCCAGGCTGTTTCCAATGGAGATCATGGTATCCAGCTTATCCAGGTTCAGGATGGAGACCACCTTGAACAATGCGGAAGCATGGATATGGTCGATCACGGTTCCTTCTTTTATTGCGCTGACTGATAGTTGCTTATCTTTCATCTTTGATTATTTTACTCCTAATATTGAACTGAGGATGGCCATACGCACGAAAACACCATTCCGGGCCTGGTCAAAATAGTAAGCGTGCGGACTGTCATCCACATCCGTGTGAATCTCATTCACCCTGGGAAGGGGATGGAGGACCTTCATGGTCTCCTTGGTTCCCTCCAGCATGCTCCTGCGAAGGATGTATGCGTTTTTAACCCTTTCATATTCGATGGGATCTGTGAAGCGTTCCTGTTGAACCCGGGTCATATAAATAATGTCTGCCTCGGCCAGGAATTTAGTAAGATCATTTCCTTCGTGATAGTCCAGTCCGATTTTATCCAGTTGTATCTTATAGGTATCCGGCATTTTCAATTCTTCCGGAGAGATAAAATAGAAAGTGGTATTGAATTTCGACATGGCCTGAAGAAGAGAATGCACCGTGCGGCCATACTTCAGGTCCCCAACCATGAAGATTTTCAGGTTCTCGAGTGTGCCCTGGGTCTTCAGAATGGAATACATGTCCAGCAGGGTCTGGGTGGGATGCTGGTTGGCACCATCGCCGGCATTAACGATGGGCACGGAAGAGACTTCACTTGCCAGCCTGGCACTTCCTTCCAATGGATGGCGCATGACAATCAGATCGGCATAATTACTCACCATTTTTATGGTGTCGTGCAGGGTTTCTCCTTTTGATGCGCTGGTAGCCCCTGAATCACTGAAACCTATGACCCTTCCACCCAGGCCATTGATGGCCGTTTCAAAGCTCAACCGGGTTCTTGTGGAGGGCTCAAAGAAAAGGGTTGAGATCACAAATCCGTTCAGGATCTCCTGCCTGGGTTGTTTTTCAAATCCTTCAGCCAGTTCCAGGATCCTCAGATATTCCTCTTTGGTGAAATCTGTGATTGAAACGAGGTGTTTGTTTTTCATTCTATAGAATTTTCCGGTTAGTATGATTTACTACAAATATAATACTGTGTCAATCGGACGATTCGAAATGTTTATAATATCTTAAAACTTCCGCTCAATCCAATGCTGTTATCTTACATCCGTCAATATTGGATAACCTTTCCATAACCTGGTTCTCCTTGCGTATCCAAACTTTTAATGTCAGCGAGCAGTTCAGGTCAAACTCCCGGGTCTCAAATCCCAGTTGGAACTCCTTCACCACTTTCATTACCGCATTTATCCGGTTATAGCCGAACTCCAGATTCAGGCGGCTATAAACCTTCAGATCAACGATGGGGGTCCGGTCCAGGGCATCGGATGCAGATGATCGGTACGCATTAATTAAACCACCCACTCCCAGTAAAGTACCTCCGAAATAACGAACCACCACCACCAGTACATTGGTCAGATCCCTTGACTGGATCTGACCGAATATGGGGTTCCCAGCGCTGCCCGAAGGTTCTCCGTCATCGTTCACCCTGTATAGATCCTTTTCCGGTCCAAGCCGCCATGCGAAACAATGGTGACGTGCACCATGGTATTGCTTTTTCAGGTCTGCGATTTGATTCTTGATCATGGTTTCTGTTCCCACAGGATAAGCAAACGCCAGGAATTTGCTTCCTTTTTCTTTATAGATGCCTTCAGATGAGGCTTGTATGGTTTTATACAGATCGTTCATTCAACCAAGGGCGAAAAAAAGGATCGCAACAGCCGACAGGATGATTCCCAGCCAGTTAATGGGACGCAGGCGCTCCCTGAAGATCCAGAGTCCAAGGAGTACACTGAGCCCTACGATGCCAATATTGTTCATGCCAAAAATTACCGAACTATCAATTCCGGAACCTGAAGGCGACATATAATTCAGAGCTCGTACAAGGAAAAAAATTGAACCAAAGTTTACGATCCCCAGCAACATTCCCCAACCCCAGATGGTTGGATTGAGGAAACTGCGATGGAATTTTGGAAAGAAAGGCAGTACAATGATCCCTGTCACGAACGCATTCAGGAATAAGATGGCGCTGAAGAGTACGGTATCATTATCGTTGACAAAATTATGCTGGGCATATTTCACCATTGAGTCGACGACACCCATTCCCACAAAAAGAATCAGTGGAATGTAAATAGCCGAAAGGTTGAGTGTCCCCCGAAAGGGTTTGTAAACAGTCAAAGAAACCCCGCACAGCGTACAAATAATCGCAGCTGTTTTAATGATGGTCAGCCGGTCGGAGGGATCGATGATCAGTGAGAACAGAATGGGAAATATCACCGACATTTTGCTGGCAACGGTGGTGACAGAGATTCCGGCTTTCCTTGAGGAAAATGCGATGATAAAAAACAAAATGATGAACATAACTCCAATGATCACACTTATGGGCAGCCACTCCATCTCCCTGATCGAAGCCGGGCTGATTTGCCGGGGATTTATGAGGAAACCCAGAATGGTTGCTACCAGGTAGTTGATCACAATAATCGGGAAGGAAGGGATACCGAGCCGGTCAATGGTTTTGAAAACTACAAAAATACTCGTGGCAGACAGTATACAGAGGATCAAAAAGTGCATGCAGTCCTATGGGTTAAAAAAAAACAGGTCCGCCCGGAACCTGTTTTCGTTGTTGTCACATTTTTAACTTCTTCTCGATTTCATCGACCTGCAGTCGGAACCGTTTATCTGTTTCAATCAGATTGTTTACTGTTTTACATGCATGCAGCACAGTTGCATGATCTTTCCCTCCAATCTTGGAACCGATGGTTGCCAGCGAGGATTTTGTAAGCGACTTGGAAAAGAACATGGCTACCTGCCTGGCCTGAACAATTTCCCGTTTGCGCGTTTTGGACTGCAGCAGTTCCAGTCCGATGTTGTAATAATTACAAACCACCTTCTGGATGTAATCGATGGAGATTTCACGCTTGGTGCTCTTTATGAGCTTATCAATCATCTCCTTGGTCAGATCCAGGGTGATTTCCTTCTTATTAAGGGTTGACTGCGCAAGCAGAGAGATCAAGGCCCCCTCCAGTTCCCGGATGTTATCAGAAATGTGTGTGGAAATATACTCCAGTACCTCTTCCGGAAGTTCAATCCCGTCATTGTATGTTTTCTTCTTCAGGATGGCCATCCGGGTTTCAAAATCAGGAGCCTGGAGGTCGGCAGAAAGGCCCCACTTAAACCTGCTCAAAAGCCTGGACTCCATACCCTGCAATTCCACAGGAGGCTTGTCAGAAGTCAGGATCAACTGTTTTCCACTCTGGTGCAGGTGATTGAAGATGTGAAAAAAGGTATCTTGTGTTTTTTCCTTTCCGGCGAATTCATGTACATCATCAATGATCAGTACGTCAATCATCTGGTAGAAGTGGAGAAAATCATTCTTGTTGTTGTTCCTGATGGCATCCACAAATTGTGTCTGGAACTTATTGGCATTTACATAAAGAACGGTCTTCTCTTCAAATATCTCTTTTACTTCAATGCCAATAGCCTGCGCCAGGTGTGTTTTACCCAATCCACTTTCACCATAGATCAGGAGCGGATTGAAAGCAGTGCCACCGGGATTTTTTGCCACTGCATATCCTGCTGACCTTGCAAGCCTGTTGCACTCTCCCTCGATAAAATTCTCAAAAGAATTTTCCGGATTAAGCCTGGGATCAATCTCCAGCTTTTTCAATCCCGGAATGATGAATGGATTTTTAATGGTATTTTCTGCAGTATCCAGGGGGAAAGCAACAGGAATGTTTCTGATTTCCTTGTTATTTTTAGCCGGAAATTTAACAGTATAGGGTTTGCTGTTACTGTAGGAGTTGTTCTGCATCACTACATTATACTCCAGTTTGGCTTCCGGTCCTAACTCTTTCTTGATTACTTTTCGAAGGATATCGATATACTGCTCTTCAAGGTACTCGTAAAAGAAGGGGCTGGGAACTTGAATGGTTAATATATCATTGTCAAGCTTCAGGGGAACAATAGGCTCAAACCAAGTACGATAACTTATTGAGGGGACATTGTCTTTGATGATGGTCAGACAATTGTTCCAAACACGTTCATGCATTGCAAACGTCGGTTTTAGGTTAAGGTTAATCTATGTTTAAAGCTTACGGGTTTCCCTTAAGCAAAGATTGTGAAAAAAAAGTTAAAAAAAAATTCAAATCCACTTGAAAATTTCAGAATAACTATATCAGTTTTAGAGTCAATTATTTATAGATTAAAAAAAAATATTTATTTTTTACTCGCTTGTAAATCAGTATTATACGGAATATTTCCGTTAATAAAATCTTAATAAATTGTTTTATAAACCTTTAGCTCTTCCAATTCAATTTTTGGTTTAATGCGTTTGACCTTTTCTCCAGAAATTTGGTCACTCAAAAACGCTAAATCGTCAAAATAGTTGCATGTGTTCATCCTTCAAAATCACTAATTTCCTTTCTTCGATTTTCCAAACAGGGAGAGATGAACAAAATCCTGTGGATTTTCATTCACATTCCTGATCAGTTTATCGAGATCCGAGAGGAGTACCTCCAAATTCAGATAGAGACTGTCAGAATATATTAATTTACCAGCATTTCCCTCCCCGGAGTTGATTTGCCCAAGAAGAATATCGAATTGGCGGGTGACTGAAGTCAGCTCTTCAGCGAGCTGTCCGATACCGGAACTGTCCACGGATTGACTGATGGCGTTCAGATGTTGAATCAATGATACCATCTCATCCTGTTGGGCATTTAACATGGCCGAGAATGATTCCAGATTCATGAAACTCTGATTCAGAGATCCGCCCTTAGCCAGGGTAGTGCTGAGCGATTTTGAAATGGATCCGAGATGTTGCAAGGTCTCCGTGGTAGTTTCTGAACCTATTATTGCATCCAATTTACTGGCCAGGGTGTCGAGCGATACAGCCAGTGATGTGATCTGTTCCACCACAGGCATGATTCTCTCTTGCAGACTGGAGAGCATATCCGGCACCATGGAAGTCAGGATTGTGTCGTTGTCTTTAAAAAGTTGTTCCTTCCCTGAGGGAGATATCCTGATGGCTTTTGTCCCCAACAGGTCTGCACTGTAAAGTTCAGCCCGTGAACCCTTATGTATGGGATACAATTTTTCAATATGCAGGACTGTCTTAATGGGAGGGGTCTGACCGGGACGGAGCAGGAGATCATCCACATAACCAATTTTAACACCATTCATAAGGACCGGTGCAGTAGATTCAAGTCCGCCGGCATCATCGAAAAATGCGTGAAGTGTATAAGTATTACTAAGGATGTTTTTACCCTTCAGGTAATTAACCCCCCAGATTAGAGCAGTAATGGCTACTAAGCCGATGAGTCCGATTTTTGCTTCAGTGCTGATTTTCATGTTACCTGTTGATTTCAATAATGGCATCATTCAGAGGAATGAGTTTGCCGTTTTTTAATGCAACCACAAATGCATCGGGAAAATCACCCTTCACCACCAGACACATATCCAAGGCTTTGCGGTAGCTCACTTCCTGGCCTACCAGGTATTTGTACCATCGTCCGTCCTCAATTACTGAGACTTCTTTCTGACCTTTAAATGAAGACGGTTCTGTAGGTATTTTGTTTCTCGAAGAGGCAACCTGAATACGGAAAATCACCTGGTTTGCCGGGATTTCAGCAGGTTGAGCTTCAACCCGGGGTGCTTCCTCCACTACAACCTCTTCCCTTACCACTGACGAAAAGTGGCTGCGGCGGTCAATTTCTTCCTTGTAATCCCTGAAACCACGATATATGGCAGAGGCAATGATGTCCTGTCCGTACTCAGTTCTAAGGTATTTTTCTTCCTCTGTGTTGGAAATAAAACCTGTTTCGATCAAAACACCAGGCATGGCGGTCTGTGCCAGGACCAGTATGCCCTGCTCGCGGACACCCAGGTCCCTTCGCTGAGCCCTTTCTTTAAATTGATTCTGAACGAAAGCTCCGAATTCAATGCTCTGTTTGAAATAGGTTTTTTGCATCAATGAAAACATGATATAGGATTCGGTCGATTCAGGGTTGAATCCTTCATAGATGGTTTCATAATCCTCTTCGAGCAGGATCACCGAGTTCTCCCTGACAGCCACATCGAAATTCTCATCTGCTCGGTGCTGCCCCAGCACCAGGGTAAGGGTGCCACGGACAGATGTTCGTGTGCTGGCATTCACATGGATGGATATGAACAGGTCTGCTTCTGCATTATTGGCTATTTCTGCTCGTTTCCAGAGATCAACAAACACATCCTCCTTACGGGTGTAGATCACTTTCACATCCGGCATATTCTCTTCAATGTAGGTGCCTACTTTGAGCGCAATGGCAAGGGTCAGGTCTTTTTCTTTTGCTTTTTTACCTGTTGCACCCGGGTCTTTTCCCCCATGACCTGCATCGATAACAACGGTATGTATTCCCTCGGTCAGATCAGTACTGCCACTTCCGGCTGCAATTAAAGTGAAATTTAACGAAAAAAATGTTGAAACAAGAATTGTTTGAAATGACCGTTTTATAGTTATTGGCATTACCTTTGCGTATAGCACAAAAATATAAGTTTATTCAGATTGCACTACGATCGGATTAAGATATTTTTCATCATCTTACTAACTGTCTCAGCCTGTGGAATATTGTATGCTCAACAGCCTGACTCTCTTGATGCTGTTGATATTCAGGTCTTGCCAGATAGTTTGTTTATGCGTGTCGATTCGCTGGGCTTGGAGGATTCTACGGCTCTGCGATCTGATTCTGTTCGATTCGGAGAACCACCCCGGTTCACGATTGACAGCATAACCGGGGATACCATACCAATCCCGGAGCCCGGGGGAAGTGACATTTCAGCAGAGGTTGAATATTCAGCCAACGATTCGCTTGTGCTTTCATTGGATAGTCGCATTGTGGAACTATACGGCGGGGCCCATATTACATACGAAGATATTGTGCTTGAAGCTGATTATATCCGTTATGAAATGGATCGTAACCTGGTCATAGCCAACGGACTTCCGGATTCGACGGGAGTCATAGCCGGGAATCCTGTCTTCACAGATGAGAATAATTCATTTAATTCGAAACTGTTAAAATATAACTTCAAGACTCAGAAGGGATATATCGAAGAGGTAATTACAGAACAGGAGGGAGGATATCTGCATGCGGAGCAGACCAAAAAGCAAGCAAATGGACACATCCATATTAAGGACGGGAAGTACACAACATGTGATGCCGAGCATCCCCATTTTTACATTGCATTAACCAAGGCCATTTCCATGCCTGGCGACAAGATTGTATCCGGACCCGCATATATTGTCCTGGCCGGTGTTCCTCTGCCGCTCGGTATACCATTCGGTTTTTTCCCAAATTCCAAAACAAAAACCTCCGGGTTACTTATACCCCAGTACGGCGATGAGCAACGCAGGGGGTTTTTCCTGAGGGATGGTGGTTATTATTTTGCCATGAACGATTACATGGACCTGCGGGTTACAGGTGATATTTATACCAATGGTACATGGGGCCTTCGCATGGGTTCAAATTACAGGCTGAACTACAAATTTTCAGGGAACCTGCGGTTGCAATATTTTAAGAATGTTACCGGCTTTAAAAGCATTGAAGAAACGTACAGTGTAAGCAGGGATTACTCCATTGGATGGAGTCACAGCCAGGATTCAAGGGCCAATCCCACGAGTTCATTCAGGGCCAGTGTAAACCTTTCCAGCTCTTCGTATGATAAGAACCATACCAGGAACATCAACAGTGTAATGACCAGTACCAAGCAATCCAGTATATCATATACCAAATCCTGGCCGGGCAGTCCCTTCAACCTCAGCGCATCATTAAACCATTCCCAGAATAACCGTACGAAGGCTGTAAACCTGACCATGCCAAAAATAGCCCTGAATATGACACGTATCACTCCTTTTAAGCGCAAGTCAGCCACTGGTCCGCAAAAATGGTACGAGAATATTCAGCTCAGTTACACCAGCTTACTTGAAAACCGGATCACTACAGTCGATTCTCTTTTGTTTACAAGCAGTGTATGGGATGACATGAAAAATGGTTATAAACACACGATTCCATTAAGTTTCAATCTCAAGCCATTTAAAAAAGTGCCCGCCTTGCAAAGTTTTGCCATTACGCCATCCATGAATTATAATGGCATGGTCTACACAAGGCAGACCTATAAATTTATTTCTGGGTATGATGAAACTGAGGATGATGGTTTGATTACATTCAAGCCTGTGGTGACGGATACGCTGATCAATAAAATATCTTATGCCCAATCGTTCTTTCCCAGCATCAGTTCAGGATTTGCACCCAGGATATATGGAATGTACCAATTTTCGGGCGATGGCAGGTTGGAAGCCATCCGGCATGTTATGACTCCATCGGCCAGCTTTTCCTATGTTCCTGATATGACTGCCTTTCAGGCTGATTATTACCGGGCTGTGTATGATGAGGTGAATTTTGATACTGTTGAAGTCTATTCCATTTATGAGGGTCAGATCTACGGTACTCCCACTTCCAGAGGGGCCTCCGGTTCGTTGAACCTGTCGTTGCGGAATAACATTGAGGCCAAAATGAGGTCAAAAAATGACACGGTAGATGAATTGGAGAAGGTCAAGCTTCTGGATAACCTCAGTTTCAGCACCAGCATGAACCTTTTTCACACCGATACACTGACTCCTCGATGGCGGCCTGTTAGTCTCAATGGAAATACACGCCTGTTTAAGAACAAACTGAACCTGTCGTTCAGGGGGGTTATGGATCCTTTCGGTTTTGATTCAATCCGTTCCAGAACGGCAGAAACCTATTTTTCCCAGACAGGCAAGCCGATCAGGTTAACCAATGCCAGTATTACTGCGGGATTCTCATTCAAGTCACAATCGGGTAAAAAGGATGAGGATCAATCCGACCGGTCCGGCATGAACCAGGAGTCCCGTTTGAACAATCCGGATATGGCAGGATCGGACCCATTGGCAGCGGGTTATGATCCGGCAGCTGACGATTATTACGGGGATTATGTGGATTTTGATATTCCATGGTCAGTTCGGGTTGATTACAGCTTCAGCTATTCCAAACCAAAATTTGATGTGAAAGTGATTCAGACACTCCGCGCGTCGGGCGATTTCAGCCTCTCGCCCAATTGGAAGATCGGATTCAATACGGGATATGACCTGGACCGCAAGCAGTTTACTACCACAAATTTAAGCATTTACCGGGACCTCCATTGCTGGGAGATGAGAATGTCTGTAGTGCCATTTGGAACATATAAGTCCTATAATTTCCAGATCAATGCCAAATCATCCATCCTGTCGGACCTGAAATACAACAAGAGAAAATCCTGGTATGATAATTTTTAGATGTTACTCTTATATATATCTTAGAAAATATGAAAAGAATTATTCAAACCAATCAGGCTCCGGGTGCAGTTGGGCCTTATTCACAGGCAGTTGAAATCAATGGAATGTTGTTTATATCCGGCCAGGTCCCCTTGGATCCAGATTCCGGAAGTATTGTGGAAGGTGGGATTAAAGAGCAAACAGAACGGGTGATGAAGAGCATCGGAAAGATCCTTGAAACTGCTGGGTATGGATTTGAAGATGTGGTTAAATCCACCTGTCTGCTTTCTGATATGGTGAATTTTAAAGCTATGAATGAAGTATACGCGAAGTACTATCCTGAAAATCAGCCTGCCAGGGCGGCATTTGCAGTAAAAGAACTACCTCTCAGTGTCCTGGTTGAGATCGAAACCATCGCAGCGAAGTAATCCTGATAGAAATCCTGAAGCAGATATTAATGACGAAGCCTTAGCGCGATTTCAAAGAAATCGATGCAGATTCGGAATTAAAATCTGCAGAAGGATACTACAGTAAGTAAAAAAAGCCGCCAGGTAGTCCCGGCGGCTTTGTAGTATGGTTCTGAGAGTGTTTCACTTATTCAGAAACGATTTCAAAAGGAATATCCACAAGAACCTCTCTGTGAAGCTTCACGGTTGCAGAATAGTTTCCAACCTCCTTGATCAGATCATCTTTAATGGAAATATTTTTTCTTTCCAGATCAAATCCTTTTTTAATCAATGCTTCAGCAATCTGGATGGTATTAACAGAACCGAAGATCTTTCCCTTGGTGCTGGTCTTAGCGCCAATGGTCAGAGATACTTTCTTCAATTCTTCTGCCATCTGGAGTGCAGCTTCCTTCAATTGCTCTTCTTTGTGAGCACGCTGACGAAGGATCTCGGCATGAACTTTTTTTGCCTGTTCTGTTGCATTGATAGCATACCCTTTGGGAATCAGATAATTTCGGGCATATCCATTCTTGACAGCTACGATGTCGTCTTTGTTTCCCAGGTTAGGCATATCATTTTTTAAGATCACATTCATTTCAAGTTCCTCCTTTTACTTTAACATATCGGTTACATAGGGCAGCATTGCCAGGTGCCTTGAACGTTTGATGGACACTGCAATTTTTCTCTGGTACTTCAAAGAAGTTCCGGTTAACCTCCTGGGAAGTATCTTACCCTGCTCGTTCAGAAATTTCTTAAGGAATTCAGGATCTTTATAGTCTATATATTTGATCCTGTTTTTCCTGAACCGGCAATACTTCTTCTTTTTGATCTCAACCGTGGGGGGCGTTAAATATCTGATTTCCGTATTATCTTGTGCCATTATTCATCCTCCTGTTTTAGTTCTGCTGATTTTCTTGCTCTTTTCTTTTCACTGTAAACCACCGCGTATTTTTCCATCTTCATGGTAAGGAACCTGATGATGCGTTCATCCCTGCGGTATTCAGTCTCAAGTTTGGCGATTAAGTCAGGCTCAGCCCTGAACTCGATCAGGTGATAAAAGCCAGTGGATTTTTTCTGTATTGGGTAAGCCAGTTTTTTCAAACCCCAATCTTCTTCGTGTACGATCTTACCTTTGCTGTCGGTAATCACCTTTTTGTACTTTTTAACCGCTTCCTTCATCTGGCTTTCAGACAAAACGGGAGTTGCAATGAAAACGGTTTCGTATTGATTCGACATGTAATAAAATTTAGTTATTAAAAAATTGACTGCAAAAGTAGAAAGTTTTTGATTAACAGCCAAGAAAGAACCCGTTTTTTCAGCTTTCGACATATAGACTTTCTGAATTTCAGACTTAGTTGCTATCTTTAACACCTAATTTTTTGTAATGGATAAGTTCATTGTCTCCGCCCGAAAGTACAGACCGGCTCACTTTACCGATGTTGTGGGGCAACCTTCCATTACCACCACACTTAAAAATTCCATCCTGAATAACCACCTTGGACATGCTTACCTGTTCAGTGGTCCGCGCGGTGTTGGTAAAACCACCTGTGCACGGATTTTTGCCAAAACCATCAATTGTTTTAGCATTACCGAAGCCGGAGAGGCTTGTGATCAGTGCGAATCCTGTCAGTCTTTTAATGAAAACCGTTCATACAATATTCATGAACTGGATGCGGCATCCAATAATTCGGTGGATGATATCAGGACACTGAACGAGCAGGTAAGGATCCCCCCTCAGATTGGATCCTATAGCATTTATATCATAGATGAGGTACATATGCTCTCGCAGGCAGCCTTCAATGCGTTTCTGAAAACCCTTGAAGAACCTCCTGGCCATGCTGTTTTTGTACTTGCCACCACTGAAAAGCACAAGATCATCCCTACCATTTTATCCCGTTGCCAGATTTTCGATTTCAACAGGATCAGGGTTGATGATGCAGTTGAGTACCTGAAACAAATTGCCGGGAAGGAGTCTCTGGAATATGAAGAAGATGCATTGCATGTCATTGCGCAAAAAGCCGATGGTGCCATGCGCGATGCACTTTCCATTTTTGACCAGGTGGTAAGTTTTTCCGGAGAGAAGATCACATACCAGGATGTTATTAAAAACTTGAATATCCTGGATTATGAGTATTTCTTCAGGTTAACAACCTCCTTGCTTGAAAATGATGTTTCTTCTGCATTGTTGCTCTTCAACGAGGTTCTGGTCAAAGGATTCGATGCCCGGAATTTCATCAATGGATATGCGGCACACCTGCGTGACCTCATGGTATGCAAGAACCCTGAGACCGTTCAGCTTATGGAGGTGGGTGCTGGCATTAAGGAAAAATACCTTTCCCAATCGGGCCAGGTTTCGCTGCCATTTCTTTATGCCGGACTGGACATCTGTAATCAGGCCGACATCCAATTCCGGTCAAGCCGAAACCAGAGACTGACCATTGAGCTTACCCTTGTGAAGCTGGCCAATCTCACCGAGGTTCAAAAAAAAAAATCAGTAACTGAGTCTACTACAATCCGGGAAGAAACTCCAAAAGAACCACCCTCCTCTGCCATGCAGCAGCAACCCGGAAAGCCAGAGGCTCCTGCAATTGCTGAGAATGGTCATGGCGGCAGCAGTGTGGTTAGAAATCAAACCATATCCATCAAGGATACCCTGCATGGTTCATCATCAAAACCGGAGAAAGTTGAAGAGGTTGTGGCTTCAAATGAAGAGGTTAAAACTACCCCGGTTCATGAGAAGGGACCGGTGGATCCTGACAGGATACTGAATGCGTGGAACGATTATGCCAGCTCCATCGAGAAAAGCAAGCCCAGGATCTTCAGCACCCTGAAGTATAACCGGCCGGTAGTAAAAGCCGATGGTACGGTGATGGTGCTGCTCAATAGTGAAGCCCAGCGTGACAACTTCCTGAAGAATATAAGATCTCAACTGGTCAGCTATATTCAAAAGGCTACCGGTGTCGAAATGCTGGAGATCATGGCCGAGGTTGCTGAAGTTGAGCAGAATGGGAAAAAGATTTACACAGAACAGGATAAACTGGATTTCCTGATGAATAAGAATCCTGAGCTGGGGCACCTGAAATCTAGGTTTAATCTTGATTTTGATGATTGAACATAACGGATGAACCGAACATGAAAATTATTGACATATTTTACCCAATTTTGGATGACAATAATTTTCATCACATGAATAATTGTAATTCTATACATTAACCACATAATATATTAGTAAAGACATGACAGGCGAAAAAATAACAAATCAGTTCGGGAAAATTCAGGTTCCTGATTTCCCCATTATTCCATTTATTGAAGGAGACGGGACAGGTCCGGATATCTGGGCAGCATCAGTAAAAGTATTTGATGCTGCTGTTGAAAAGGCCTATAAAGGAAAAAGAAAAATCATTTGGAAAGAAGTGTATGCCGGAGAGAAGGCATTTAACCTTACAGGCAAATGGCTGCCTGAAGAGACCCTGGATACCCTTCATGAGTATCTTGTGGCGATTAAGGGTCCGCTCACAACTCCTGTGGGAGGAGGGATCAGATCTCTCAATGTGGCATTGAGACAGATCCTGGACCTATATGTTTGCCTGAGACCCGTGAAGCACTATAAAGGAGTGCCATCTCCGGTGAAGGATCCTACCACAACCAACATGGTGATCTTTCGTGAAAATTCAGAGGATATTTATGCGGGCATTGAGTGGATGACAGGAACCAGGGAAGGAGAAAAAGTAAAGAAATTCCTGCTGGAAGAGATGGGAGTCTCCACCCTTCGCTTCCCTGACACTTCTTCCTTCGGTATAAAACCGATTTCCAAAGAAGGTACATTGCGGTTGGTTCGGGCAGCCATCCAATTTGCGATTCGCGAAAAAAAGCCTTCTGTAACACTTGTTCATAAAGGCAATATCATGAAGTTTACCGAAGGACAATTCAAACTGTGGGGTTATGAGCTGGCTGAAGATGAATTTGGTGACCAGGTCTTTACATGGAACCAGTATGACAGGATTGCTGAGAAGGAAGGAAAGCAGAAAGCCAATGAGGCACAGGATGCAGCTCTCAAAGCTGGAAAAATTCTGATCAAGGATGTGATAGCTGATGCATTTCTGCAGCAGATACTCACACGTCCTGCCGATTATTCGGTCATAGCCACCATGAACCTGAATGGGGATTATATTTCAGATGCGCTTGCAGCCATTGTGGGAGGGATAGGAATTGCACCGGGGGCAAACATTAATTATGAAACGGGTCATGCAATATTTGAGGCCACCCACGGAACAGCGCCCAAGTATGCAGGTCTGGATAAGGTGAATCCCGGGTCGGTCATCCTGTCAGGAGTTTTGATGTTACAGTACATGGGTTGGAACGAAGCGGCTGATATGATTCTTACAGGCCTCCAGGCGGCAATTCTGAAAAAGAAAGTGACCTATGATTTTGCACGTTTGATGGATGATCCTATCGAATTGAAATGCTCCGAATTCGGCACAGCAATTGTCGAAAATATGTAACCTAACTTTACTAACTTCTAACTCTAAAAAATATGTTACCAAAAAAAGTAGAAGAGATACTGAATGGTCAGATCCTTAAAGAGGATTATTCTTCCCAACTCTATTTATCGATGGCATCATGGGCTTCGAACCAGGGATTTGAAGGGGTTTCTGCCTGGCTCTATGCTCAGGTTGAGGAGGAACGGATGCACATGTTAAAAATGATAAAATATATCAATGACAGGGACGGCAATGCGGTGATCCCGGGCATTGAAAAGCCACCGGTTGATTTTGGTGATGTGGGGGTGATGTTTGACAAGGTTATGGAACATGAGAGGTTTATCTCAGGTTGTATCAATGAGATTGTGTCGGTTTGCATTGCTGAAAATGATTTTACAACCCAGAACTGGATCCAGTGGTTTGTAACAGAGCAGATTGAGGAAGAAGCATCGGTAAAAGCAATCATAGACAAACTGAAGCTGATCGGCAAGAACAACCTCTATATGTTTGACCGCGACATTATGTCCATGCGGGCAGGTGGTGGCGAAACTGGCAATCAATGATAAGTAAATAAACACATCGGATCATGGATGTAAGTAAGATATTAAGAAAGTTTATAGGAAATAAGGCGGACAAGGATATGCGTGAGGTGACTCCTTATGTGGATTTGATCAGAAAAGAATACGAGACCCTGCAGGAGCTTACCAATGATGAATTACGTGAGAGATCACGGGCCCTTAAGAAGAAGGTTGAGGAGCATGTGTCTGAGGAAAAGTCCACCCTTGAGAACCTCAAATCGAAAGCAGAAGATCCGGATGTTAATGTTACGGAAAAGGAGTCCCTCTATAAGGAGATTGACGAACTGGGCGATGTAATTGATGAGAAGTATGAGGTTGTACTGAATGAGATACTTCCCGAAGCCTTTGCGGTTATTAAAGAGACTACCAGACGATTCAAGGAGAATGAGCAGATCGAGGTTACTGCTCTTGAATACGATAGAACGCTGGCTGCCACCAGAGATTCCATTGAGATCAAAGGTGATAAAGCCATCTGGAAAAACAGGTGGATGGCCGGTGGGAATGAGATCACATGGGATATGGTACATTATGATGTGCAGCTTATTGGTGGTGTTGCACTTCACAATGGTAAGATCGCTGAAATGGGCACTGGTGAGGGTAAGACAGTGGTTGCTACCCTTCCTGTTTTTCTCAATGCGCTCACAGGAAAGGGAGTCCATCTGGTAACCGTGAATGATTATCTGGCCAAACGTGACTCTGAATGGATGGGACCCATCTATGAGTTCCATGGACTTACGGTGGATTGTATTGACAAGCATCAGCCCAACTCTGAGGCAAGGCGAAAGGCTTATAACTGTGATATCACTTTTGGCACCAACAATGAATTCGGCTTTGACTATCTGCGCGACAATATGGCACACAGTCCGGCTGACCTGGTGCAGCGTAAACACAATTATGCCATCGTGGATGAAGTGGATTCCGTACTTGTGGATGATGCCAGAACTCCCCTGATTATTTCCGGGCCGGTTCCCAGAGGCGAGCATCACGAGTTTGCCGAGTACCAACCAAAAGTAGAAAGGCTGTATAGCTCTCAGAAACAGCTGATAAATAATATATTTTCCGATGCCCGTAAATTTTTAAATGAAGGGAATAGTGAAAAAGCAGGCTTTAAATTGCTGCAGGCCCATAAGGGATTGCCCAAGTACAAACCCCTGATAAAATTATTGAGTGAAGAGGGAAACAAAAGCCTCATGCTGAAGACAGAGAATCATTATATGCAGGAGCAATCCAAAAACATGCACCTGGTAACCGATGATCTTCTTTTTATCATCGAAGAAAAGATGAATTCAGTGGAGCTGACCGAAAAAGGCATTGATCTGATCACGGGAGATTCGGATGATCCGGCTTTCTTTATACTTCCCGATATAGGAAGCAAGGTAGCAGAAATTGAAAAGTCTGACATGCCGGACAAGAAAAAGCTTGAGATCAAGGACAAAATGCTCCAGGATTATGCGGTAAAGTCTGAGCGCATCCACACGGTCAACCAGCTTCTGAAAGCCTACACAATGTTTGAAAAAGAGGTTGAATATGTGCTCATGGACAACAAGGTAAAGATTGTCGATGAGCAAACGGGCAGGATCATGGAGGGCAGAAGGTACAGTGACGGATTGCACCAGGCCATCGAAGCGAAGGAGAATGTCAAGGTTGAAGCCGCCACACAAACCTGGGCCACCATCACCCTGCAAAACTACTTCAGGATGTATCACAAACTGTCGGGTATGACAGGTACAGCTGAAACAGAAGCAGGCGAACTCTGGGATATCTATAAGCTGGATGTGATGGTGATCCCCACCAACAGGCCCATCGTCAGGGATGACAGGGAGGATTTGATCTACAAAACCAGGCGTGAGAAATACAATGCAGTGATCGACGAGCTGGTCATGCTCAACAAAGCCGGCCGGCCTGCGCTGGTTGGAACCACCACAGTTGAAGTATCTGAGCTATTGTCAAAAATGCTCAAGATCAGGAAGATAAACCACAATGTACTGAATGCAAAACTTCACCAGCGAGAGGCAGATGTGGTTGCCCAGGCCGGAAAAGCCGGAACGGTCACCATAGCCACAAACATGGCTGGCAGGGGGACCGACATCAAACTTTCCAGGGAGGTTAAGGATGCAGGGGGATTGGCCATTATTGGTACAGAACGGCATGAATCGAGGCGGGTGGACCGTCAGCTGAGGGGCCGGTCTGGAAGACAGGGCGACCCTGGATCATCCCAGTTCTATGTTTCATTGGAAGATGACCTGATGCGGTTGTTTGGTTCAGAGCGGATTGCCGGTATGATGGACCGTCTGGGACTGAAGGAAGGAGAGGTGATCCAGCACTCCATGATCACAAAATCCATCGAGAGGGCACAGAAAAAGGTTGAGGAGAACAATTTCGGGATCAGGAAGAACCTGCTGGAGTATGACGATGTTATGAATGCTCAGCGGGAAGTTATCTACAGAAGGAGAAAGCATGCCTTGTTCGGGGAACGGATCGGTCTGGACATTGCAAACATGATGTTTGATGTGACCGAGAGCATTGTGGATACATTTCATCAGAGTGGCGACTTTGACGGATTTAAGCTTGAGTTGATCAGGTTCTTCTCCATCGAATCCCCTGTTTCCGAGGAGGAGTTCAAACGGTCCGGCAGTGATGAGCTGATCGATTCAATTTATGAGAATCTGCTTGACACATATAAACGAAAGCAGGAAAGTATTTCCGAGCAGGCCATGCCGGTGATCAATCAGGTGTATGAGCATCAGCGTGAGGTATATGAAAACATAGTGGTGCCGGTTTCCGACGGAACACGGATATTCCAGGTACTGGCCAACCTTGAGAAATGTTACCAGTCCAAAGGCAGGGAACTGGTCAGGTCTTATGAGAAAAGTATTATCCTTGCTACCATTGATCAGTTATGGCAGGAGCATTTGCGTGAACTGGACGACCTCAGACAATCGGTCAGGACGGCCCAGTATGAACAGAAAGATCCATTGCTGATCTATAAATTCGAAGCATTTGCACTCTTTTCGACCATGATCGATAAGATAAACAGGGATGTGGTGTCTACGCTGATGAAAGCACATATACCTCTGCGTGATCCAAAGAGCATTCAGCGGGCCGAAGCTCCGAAGAAGATGGACCTGAGTAAATTTGAAGCCAATAAGGATGATATGCCCAGTTACAATGATCCTTCAGGTGGAGGACGGGGAAAGGATGGACGTACACAGGCCCATCAACCGGTCAGGGTTAAAAAGAAAGTAGGTCGAAATGATCCCTGTCCCTGTGGCAGTGGAAAGAAATATAAAAATTGTCACGGCAGACCGGGAGCAGCAAGGTAGGGGATTTAATGAAGCTGGCTATCCAGCTCGCTGATCTCCTGGTATAATTTCCCGGTGGCCGGTACAAGAGGCAGTCTCAGCACATTCTCAATCCATCCCTGGATTTCCATTGCAGCTTTCACCCCGGCAGGGTTCCCTTCCTTGAAAATGGCTTTCATCATGGGCAATAGCCTGTAGTGTAATTCGCGTGCCTTATTGAAGGAGCCTTCAAGAGCGGCTGCAACCATGGTGGAGAACATGGCAGGGTAAGCATTCCCGAGTACGCTTACCACGCCATCACCTCCAAGAGCGATCATGGGAAGTGTTATGGAGTCATCGCCCGATATCACCAGGAAATCTTCGGGTTTATGTTGAATGATATCCATGACCTGTTCGAAATTACCGGATGCTTCCTTCACGGCAACAATGGTTCCCGGGAAGTCGTTTGCAAGACGTACTGCGAGTTCGGCAGAAATATTTGAACCCGTTCGACCCGGAACGTTGTATAGCATCACAGGAAGCTCTGCCACAGCAGCGATTGCTGAAAAATGCTGGTACATCCCCTCCTGGGAAGGTTTGTTATAATAGGGAGCTACACTCAATAAACCGTTCACCCCGTTCAGGTCCATGGTCTTTACAGATTCAACCGCAGACCTGGTATCATTTCCACCAGCACCAACGATGACAGGAACCCTTCCGCCATTGGCATCCACCACACACCGTACAACATCCGCTTTTTCTTTGGCAGACAGGGTAGGGGTTTCAGCAGTTGTTCCGAGGACAACAAGGTAATTGATCCCATTGCGGATCAATCTGTCTGTATGCAAAATCAATTTATCGAAATCCACTTCTCCAACCTGGTTGAATGGGGTAACCAGTGCAACACCTGTCCCGGTGAATTGATGAGTCAATGCCATAGTTCGAGCTAGTTTGAAGGATTTAACATGGTTACATAGTGCTTTATCTGGTCAGCCAGGTATCCGATTTCTGTTTTTTCGGTGAGATTGATCATCAGATCATAGTCGTTTTCCTGTTCGGTAAAACAACCAATTTTGAACCTGGCAGTGGATAATTGAACCAGGAATTGCAATTCAAGTGGAACCTGCATGCTAAGATCTATGAGGATATCGGGATCCTGTGAATAAAATGCTTCCACTACTTCTCCTGTGGGTTTCAGATACCAGTTAAGATTGTTTCTGGTAATGAATGCAAAATTCTTCCAGAAGAGCATCTCCTGAGGTATCTCTTTTTGATGAACAAATCCAAAAGCCCTGCATTGAATGCCTTTGTCTATAACAAACTTCCTGAAATCCTTAATTACTGGAAAAGATGCAGGATCACTGGTGTCGAAAAGGATTACTGCTGATTTCGCAGTTTCAAAATTGTGGACATGAACCTCCCGCTGAAATCCCTTTCTTTGCCTTTTCAGAACTCTCCATCCAATGTTTTCTCTTATTCCCGCCATTGTTCAGACAAAAATACAATTAAAAAATGATTGACGGCTAAGCCAGCATGGATATGAATTCATCTTCCGATAAAAGTGGAATTCCCAGTTTCTGTGCTTTTGCATGCTTGCTCGGACCCATATTATCTCCGGCAATGATGAAATCTGTCTTTGGGCTGATGGAACCCACTCTCTTTCCGCCATGCTGCTCAATTAAATCTTTCAACTCATCCCTGGAGTGCTTTGCAAACACTCCGGAAATCACAAAGGACTTCCCTTCCAGGGCATTGCTCAGTATGGAAGTTCTGGATGCCATTTCAAACTGAAGGCCATATTCTCCCAGTTGACGAACCAGCGCCTGGTTCAAAGGATTCTGAAAGTAGGAAATGACGGATTGAGCGATCCGTTCCCCGATCTCATCCACATCCACCAGGGTTTGCTCATCAGCAGCCACCAGTTGATCCAGTTTCAGAAATGCTTCTGCCAGTTGCCGGGCAACAGTTTCGCCCACATACCGGATTCCAAGCGCATAGAGTACCCGTGGAAAAGGAACCTGCTTTGAGGCATTGATGCTCTTCATTAGGTTCATTGCAGACTTTTCACCAAACCTTTCCAGTTTGATAACAGCATCGTAATCCAGTGTATAGAGTTCTGCAACATTCCGAACCAGCCCTTCCCTGAACAGAAGGTCAATGGTGGCTGCAGCCGCATTGATGTCCATTGCCTTTCTACTGATAAAATGTTCAATCCGGCCTTTGATCTGGGGCGGACATCCGGTGGCATTGGGACAATAATGAGCAACTTCATCCTCTTTCCTTACCAACAGGGTGCCGCATTCCGGACAATGGGTAGCGAACATGAAGGGGCTGCTACCTGAATCTCTTTGTTCCTGGGCGATCCCCACAATCTTTGGAATAATCTCACCACCTTTTTCCACATAAACATGATCCCCGATCCTCACGTCCAACAGGTTGATCTGGTCTGCATTGTGAAGGGATGCCCTTTTTACGGTGGTGCCTGCCAGCTGAACAGGGTTAAGGTTTGCAACCGGTGTAATGGCTCCCGTTCTGCCTACCTGGAAATCAATTCCAAGCAATTGGGTCAGGGCCCGTTCGGCCTTAAATTTATAAGAGATGGCCCATCGGGGAGTTTTTGCAGTAAAACCAAGCTGTTGCTGCAAATGGATTGAATCCACTTTGATCACCACTCCATCGATATCGAATGGGAGATCTGTCCGCGAAGTTTCCCAGTGATCAATGAATTCGAACACCTCTTCGGGGGAATGTGCCAGCCTGTTGTAGGAGGGGATCTTAAATCCCCACAAGCGTGCCTTTTCAAGGCTCTCGTGCTGTGATTTGAATAAATGCTGCTCTCCGGGGATGTAGTAAAAAAGGCAGTCAAGCGGACGTTGAGCTACCAGGGAAGAGTTCTGCATTTTAAGGGTACCCGAAGCAGCATTCCGGGGATTGGCAAAAGGAGGTTCACCTCTTTCATCTCTTTCAAGGTTCATCTTTTTAAATCCTTCACCTGGCAGGATCACTTCACCCCTGATCTCAAACAGACCGGGGTATCCTTTGCCCTGAAGTTCCAATGGGATGCTCCTGATGGTACGTATGTTGCGTGTTACATCATCCCCCCGGGTGCCATCTCCCCTTGTGAGTGCGCGGGTCAATTTCCCATGCGTATATGTGAGCGCAACGGCCACCCCATCATATTTCAGTTCGCAGGAGTAGGAGACATCATCACCGGTGACTTTTCTAACCCGCTGGTCAAATTCAGTCAACTCCTCTTTGCTGTAGGTATTACCCAGTGAAAGCATGGGATACGTATGGGTAAATGATTCGAACTCCCGGTTCAGGTCACTGCCAACACGGTTGGTAGGTGAATTTTCATCATTAAACTGGGGGAACGCTTTTTCAAGGCTCTGTAACTCGATGACTATCCGGTCAAATTCAACATCAGAGATGGTGGGTTCAGATCTTACATAGTAATTATAATTGTGCTGGTGAAGTATTTTCCTGAGTTCATCAATCTTCAATCTGGCCTGATCTGGAATCATCTGATGTTGGTTTTAAGGGCACCTCTAAAAACCACTTATTATTACGAGCGGCTGCAAACAAGAGATAACAGCGTTGTCAGACAAAATCTTTCCTCAATGTAGCTTGGCTACATCTACGGAATATTTTGCTTTCCGCCTTGCTATCTCTTTTTTAGCACGCTCTCATGTACAAAACTGGTTTTTAGAGGTGCCCAAACAAAAGTAAAAAATATTTCTCCTTTATGTTTAATTCTCTACTTTTAGGCAGAACGAGAATGGATATTTCAATTAAATACAGGTTGATCCTGTTGAGCTTTTTCATGGTTACGGAAATCATATCGCTGGAAGCACAACTTCAATTTCCCGGTAAACCCATGGGGGACTACCGCCAGTTGAAAGCGGCTGATGTGATGTATGTGCTCCCTCCGGTGGATCCGCTACAAGTAGAAGCCGGGGTGCTCTCCAACGAGTCAAGCCAGAAGAAACCTTTTCAGTTTGCGGTAGAGCGGCCTGTTGATATATCACCTGATCTGCATGGAAGCTGGGTGGAACAGGAGGGGTACCGTATCTGGAGGGTACATATACTGTCTCCCGAAGCCTGGTCCCTGGGTCTGGTATTTAATGAGTATGCCCTTGAAGAAGGGGTCAAGGTACTAATCTATGATCCAGACCAGGATCACATCAAAGGGGCTTTTACTTCGGGAAACAACAAAGCCTCGGGTATTCTGGCCGTAGGACACCTGCCGGGCGATGAACTAATTGTTGAATTGCAAGTTCCGATGAAAGTGGTTGATTATGGTCGTTTGAGAATAGAATCCATCTCCCATGCTTTTTTACCGGTACCCGGACTGGCCGGGAAAAAGGACGGCAGGTTTGGACGCTCCCAAGAGTGTGAAATAGATATTAATTGTGAGGAGGGAGATATCTGGCAACTGACCAAAAGGTCGGTGGTGAGGATTTTCACATCAACACAGTATTGTACAGGTGTACTGGTCAACAATACATCATACGACGGTACACCCTATGTGCTTACTTCGGAACATTGCATCAACAAACCCTATTACGCCGACCGCTCGGTTTTTGTATTCAATTATGAAAGTGCTTCATGCTTCGGAGGAGATGGGTCCGTTGCCATGTCCATCTCGGGTAGCGATACACTGGCAGTGGGGGACAGTATCGATTTTAGCCTGGTCAGGCTTTCCATTCCACCTCCCGATTCATTTGATGTGTACTATGCGGGATGGGATCTGAATAATGACCAGACTTCAGGAAATACCACCATCCATCATCCGGAAGGGGATGTGAAAAAGGTCTCATTTGATTTTGATGCAGCTGATACACTCAAAGAACCGGATGATATTCCACCGGGAGATCTCCGCGATTACCACTACTTTTCTTACTGGTGGATCAGGCAATGGGATATTGGAACCACGGAAGGAGGTTCTTCCGGATCACCACTTTTTAACTCCGGGAAGCGAATGATCGGTATTCTTACCGGGGGATATGCAACATGCGGTGACTCCATTGGTTATAATGAGGAGAAAGACCGTGTTATCTATAACCTGGCCCTGAACAGGGATGATTATTACACAAAGCTAAATGTGGCCTGGAATTATTACGGGGAGAGCGGCCCTTCACTAAAACCCTGGCTTGATCCCACAGGCTCTGGGTATACGACAATTGGGGGCTACCATCCTACCCGTACTGATCCCCCAAGGGTGATGGATAACTCCAGCTTTACACTCTACCCGAATCCCGTTAATGAGCTTCTGTATCTCTCCTCCGGACCCGGATCCCGGGAAAAAATTTCATACCGGGTTTTTGATCTTTCCGGAGTCTGCAGGTTATCAGGAAACGAAGATGTGGCCGGACCGGTGAAAATCAATACTTCATCTCTTGAACCCGGGATTTACCTTGTTGGCATTGAAGCAGGAGGGATCCGGGAATTTTACAAATTCATTGTAACACGATGATAAGGCTGATTTTGCTTGCTTCAGCACTCATCCTTACAACAGGCTGTATTCGGCAAGATAAGGAGGTTGGAAGGCTACATTGGCAGACCGGGTCATCATCTACCAGGTATGCCTCTGGCTTTGAGGTGCTGGACAACGGTGATTTTAAAATACTCACTGTTTATGATCCATGGCAGCATAGCAGGAATGTGGCCTTTTCATATGTGCTCGCTAAGGAGGAGGTCCTGATCCCCGACTCGCTCAAAGCATTTCCATTTATTAAAACCCCTGTCAGCAGGGTAATTACACTATCCACAACCCATGTTGCAATGATCGATCAACTGGGTAAATCGGCAACCATCAAAGGAGTGTCGGGGACCGGATTCATTTACAACAGGGAAGTCAGGGAGATGATCAATGCAGGTGAAGTGAGTGACGTAGGTTATGATCAGGGGCTGAATTATGAAATCATTGTTTCACTGGATCCGGATGTGCTGTTCATGTACGGGGTGGAGAGCAGTGTCCGGGCCACATCAGACAAACTTGAGGAACTTGGTGTATCCGTGGTGTATTGCGGAGAATACCTGGAAATCCATCCGCTGGGTAAAGCCGAGTGGATCAGGTTCTTTTCCCAATTTTATAACCTTGAGGAGCAGGCAGATCTGTTTTTTGACCGGGTCGATTCCACTTACCAGTCCCTGGTTGAACTAACCGCCCACCAGGAAGATAAACCCAATGTGCTTACCGGTCTTCCATGGAAAGATACATGGTATATGGCTGGAGGAAAAAGCTTTGCATCAAGGTTGATCGGGGATGCCGGCGGAATTTATCTATGGAATGATAACCAGTCAACCCAGGCCATCCCACTGGACCTTGAATCTGTATATGCACGTGCAGTAAAGGCTGACATATGGATCAATCCCGGAGCTGCCAAAACACTTAATGAGTTAAACCGGTTTGATCAGCGGTTCCGGGAAATACCCGTTTTGCGTGCGGGTATGGTATATAACAACAATGCCCGCATGAGCGATAAGGGTGGAAATGATTACTGGGAATCCGGGACCATACATCCGGATTTGGTCCTGGCTGATCTGATCACGGTGTTTCATCCTGATTTATTGACAGATCATCGGTTTATTTATTACAGGAAGTTAAAATAATCCTTACTTTTGATTTTTACCAATACAATCATCCATGGCAAGTATCAGGCTCTTGAAAAAGGATATCAACAAACTTGCATTCGATTTATTGCAGGAATGTTTCTCCTACAGGCACTATTCAGATGATCTTTCCGAGGATAAATTTGATGATGTCATCAAAAAGCTTGTATTGCTTAGGAATGATCTTATTCTCAGGACCAACCATCCCGGGACAGAAGATGAAACCATTTCAATGAAAGAGCACTACAAACAGGTGCAGCTTGGCCTGCTTAAACTGGCAGAGGTTGTGGAAGACCTAAAAAAGTAGGGAGTGAGGTCACATTCGCGGAGTTTCCTGATCATGTTTTCACTGGTGTTGCTGCTGGTGGTTCTGGTGTTGCTGGATATAAGGCTTGGCAGTGTAAGGATCACCCTGTCTGACATGACTAGGCACCTGTTGGGTTCGGATACGCTTACCGAACAGCAACTCATTATCCTGAAAAAGTTCAGACTTCCTAAATTGGCAACGGCATTGCTGGCAGGTGCTGCATTGCCGGTATGCGGACTGCAGATGCAGACCCTGTTTCGAAATCCGCTTGCAGGACCATATGTGCTGGGAATCAGCACAGGAGCCAGTTTTGGGGCTGCACTGGTTGTCCTGGGTGCCGGCGCCACTGGTATTGTAGCCACATGGAGTCTGGCTGTTGCAGCCTGGTTAGGTGCAGGTATGGTGATGGTCCTGCTTTTGTTTGTCTCCTTTCGGATAAAGGATGTAATGACCATTCTCATCCTCGGCATTATGTTTGCCAGCGGATTGACTGCCATCATAAGCATCATGCAGTATTTCAGCCAGGCCGCTGCGTTGAAATCATTTGTGATCTGGAGCATGGGAAGCCTGGGGAATGTTACAGGTTTACAATTGGTAATAATGGCCTGTGCCATCCTGCCCATTCTTGCCGGGACACTTGGCTATGCGAAGGTGCTGAATGGGCTCATGCTCGGTGAAGAATATGCCGTTACCATGGGTGTCAGGATTACACGAATGAGGATCATTATTTTTGCAACCACCAGCATACTGGCAGGAACAATCACGGCATTTTGCGGACCCATCGGATTCATTGGGATAGCCGTTCCGCATGTTGCCCGGTTTCTTTTCGGGCAATCTGACCACAGGATCCTGATTCCCGCTACCATAGTTACAGGGATGGTGGTGCTTGTATTGAGTGACATAGTCTCTCAACTTCCTGGAACGGAACGAATATTGCCCATCAATGCAGTCACTTCATTATTAGGGATCCCGGTGGTGATCTGGCTGGTTATTATCAACCGCAAAGCTCAGTCACTGTAATGTCTGCAGAACAATCAGAGCATATGATATTGCTGGAGCAGCTGGCCATTGGTTATGGAAAGGATCCTGCATTGCTGAGGGATGTGAACCTTTCGGCAAGACCGGGGGAGATGGTTGCGCTGATCGGCAGGAACGGAACGGGCAAGAGTACCCTGTTGAAATCCATCATCGGACTTATACCCAAACTGGATGGATCCTGTTTTCTTCATGGGATTCCTCTTGAGTCCTATGGCCTGCGTAAAAGGGCACTTGTGGTGAGTTATGTATCGTCGCAAATTTCTCAATTGCCTGCCATTACGGTTCGCGAGCTGGTTTCGCTGGGAAGGATGCCACATACCGGTTGGATGGGCCGGCATGGGGAACAGGACCGGTATCTGGTGAGAAAGGCCCTGGAGGAGGTAAAGATGAGCCACTTTATGGATCGCAAAATGGATCAGTTGAGCGATGGTGAAAGACAGAGGGCCATGATTGCCCGTGCACTTGTGCAGGATACCCAATTGATGATTCTGGATGAGCCAACGGCATTCCTTGACATACCCAATAAATATGAACTGATTCGTATCCTTGCCGGATTCAGAGAGTCGGGGAAAACCATTGTTTACTCCACCCATGACCTGGAAACTGCGCTCATGTATGCCGACAAACTGTGGGTGATCTACAAGGGGGAGATTCTTGAAGGCGCACCCGAAGACCTGGGGATCTCAGGAGTGTTTGATGCGCTTTTTGCTGAATCGGGGATCATGTTTGACGAGGAAACCCGCAGGTTTAAATATGGGATTGCATCAAAAGGGGCCATTCGCTTATCGGGTGAAAAAGGACTGGCATTGAAATGGACAACGAATGCCCTTGAGCGACTGGGATTCAATACAGGAAGTCATGATGGGAAAACCTCTGTTAAGGTCACACCTTCAGGATCAGGTTTTTGCTGGACGGTTCTCAGGGATGGGGAAGAGTTTTCTTTTAATAATATCTATCGGTTGGCCCGATTCTTGATTCAGGAAGATTAATTCATTAAAAATCTAACCGATTAACCTCAGGATTTTTTCTGCACCGGCCCTACTGGAGTAATCCTGCAGTGTTTTTCTTCTTTCCCTGATCTGGTTTTCTCCAAAAGGTGAATGCATAAGTTCATCCAGGGTCCGGATCATGCTGTCATTGGTGTCAGCCAGTACACACAGATGATCAAGTCCCGTACCTTCAATTATTTCATGGTTTACCAGGCAATGTCTGCCTGCAAACAGTGAATGAAGTAATTTGAGCTTTAAACCGGTGGATTGTGATGTTTTAAGAACGTTTACCTGGGCGTTCTGAATAAGCACATCCATTTCCTCGTCGGTTGGATCAGCAATCAATTGGATATGCGGGTAACGGGCAACTCTCCTCTGAAAAGCTCCTGAGGGATTTTTCCCGGCTACTACAACCGGATGGCTGATCTTTGAAAAGACTTCCCTGGCCAGCTTAAGAAAGACATCAGAATTTTCTGAAACCCCCAGGTTGCCATGAAACAGAATGTAATCACCAACGCCCGGTAATGAGGTCACATTGCTGAATCGATGAAAAGCGGGAATTAAAACGGCATTGTTATAAGTGTTTCTGAAGTATTCTGTTTCGTGTTTTGCTATTCCAAGAATATGATCTGCCTGACTCAGAATCTGCTCATAACGCTTCAGTTTAATGGATTCAGACCGAAAAAAAAACTTCCTGAACAGATTGCTTTCACTTTTTGAAAGTAAATGATAATAACGGTGCTCTATATTGTGTGCCCGCACCAGAACTTTCTTTTTTGCTTCCACACACCTCTCAAGTACTCCGGTAGTATGAAGGCCCTCAAATAGTACGGGAAATGAATCTTTCAGCAAGTTTTCTGGCATGGATTTTGAATTTCTAGAAGCAACTATATAAGGATCACGTTTTAGGAAGGGTATCAAACCCGATTTCCGGGGATAATAATAGACCTTAAAGCAAAGATCCTCAAGTTCTTTGGATGGTTGTCGCCCGTAAGCGAAACAGTGCAGGATGACTTGAACTCCAGACTGCTTCAGGGCAAGTATTTTATAATACACATCGATTATTCCACCGTAGTTGGCTGGATAGGGAATGTTGAAAGAGACAATATGCAGAAATATCGACGGCATAGACTAAGGTAAACTAAGATGAACTAAGATAAAAATAGCTGCTAAACCGTATAAGGTTCCCGCATTTCACGCATATACAGCCGATTTGCTTCCTGGTCGCCAACCACTTCACCCTTCACCGGATCCCAGGTGATTTTGCGGTTTGTTCTGATGGCAATATCCCCCATGTGGCTTATGGTATCGGAAATAATCGCTTCGTCAAGCGGGCAGGTTTCTTTAATTTTCCCGGTAACCACATCCACAAACATTTGTCCCATTGCAAACCCCCCGCCTATGAATCCCCCATTTTCCCTTTTGGGAAAATCATTAAGTTTTTTGTCAATCTCAGGAATGTTCGATTGCGTGGATGATCTGCTCAGTGAAATCCAGCCTTTGCTTCCGTAGAAGGTAGTTCCGTTGCCTTCTTTATTTTTCCGGTAGTGTAACAGATCTTTTGCGGTTGCCACATCAGTGCTTACAAACCGAAGTTTGATTCCCGATTCATATTCATAGTTTAAATCCCAGGAAAGAATATTATCGTACATGCCTCCGGGAGCCCAGAACTTACCTGTTCCTTCACAGGAATACACACCATCCATTTTGTCTGCTAAGGCCCAGATCATTACATCCAGTGGGTGGGCACCCCATCCTGCCAGGAACCCAATGCTGTAATCGTATTGAAACCAGGAACTGTTATTGGTTACCCGCTCGGGACAATAAGTATTTAACGGGGCTGGCCCAGTCCACCTGTCGAAATCAAATCCTTCGGGAACCGGAACTTCGTTACAAACCGGTGATTCTACCGGATTTAATCCGGGCGCCCAGACTTCAACTTTTTCTATGTCACCAATTTTTCCCTCTTTGATCATGCTGATCCCCAGTTGTAAATGGCGCATGGCCCGCTGCTGGGTGGCATAATGGAAGCGGACATCGTTCTTTATAAGCTCTTCCTTTAGAATTTTATAGAGTGGATAGCTTAACCCCAGGGGTTTTGCCAGCATGATGTGCTTGCCGGCCCTGGCAGCTTTGATGGCTGCAGGTACATGCCAGTGGTCGGGTGTGGTGATGTGTACAGCATCAATGTCATCGCGCTGGAGTACCTCTTCAAAATCCAGGTATGGCTTACATTTAGGCGCATTCATTGCATTCTTTTTGTAATATCCGGTGACGTATTTTACACCTTTGTCCTGTCGCTCCTGCCACACATCGCAAATGGCAACTGAACGGGAAGCTTCAAGAGGTAAAAAATAGTTTACAAGTTCTCCTCCTCCCTGTGAACCTACTCCAATATGCCCGATCTGTAACTGGTTGTTGGCACTTGTTCCGCTGACACACGAAGATAATATGGTCGGAGCAAGTATGGCACCGCCAGCCCCAATGGCTGTTCTTTTCAAAAAACGCCTTCTTCCTAAATTATTTGAGTTTAATTTTTGCATATTAAGTTATTTAGGATTAATTATTTACTGAAGCTATGGGGTTGTTATATTTCATTTTAAGCGCTTCGCTTGTAACATCGCCAGCAAGATGTAAAATCTTGTATTTTAAATTAATACGTTCCCCCTTTATTAATAATCGTGGCTTGAAATATAAATAAGCCGGACTGAAGTAATAGAACGGAAGCTCTGGCGTAACGACCGAATACCAGGCTTCTCCTTCCCTTCTTGTATCTGCAGAGATCATGATCACAGATCCAACCCGGTTCCCGTCAAGTCCCTGAAATCCCATGTAGAGCCAATCACCGGTTCTGCCGTTTAAATCTTTATCCTCCCCAAAGCTTGAAATAAACTTCTGATCCATCAGGTCCTGGTTAAACCGGACTGACAATCCTGCATATCCACCCCACGACTTGCCATCAGGCTCACCTATAATAGGAGTCCGGTTCAGATCAACCCTGTCGGCAACAGCTTCAAAACTCATGTCATAATCCATCAGAATGCTTCCGCCTATTTGAGGCGGAGAAATCCGGATTGACCTTGATTCTGTTAATACTGTTTCTTCATTTTGAGGATGGTACTCTATCTTTAAAGAAATTTCAGCTGAAAAATCTGATCTCTTTTTTAATTTAACACTTATAATATCAGTAATGCCTTCTGACTGATAGCTTTCCCCCAAATATTCCCAATAATTTTTATCATTAATATATTTCCAGGAGAACCATTGCCCCAGATGCCAGGGGTGGTCGTCAGGGCTCACGCAGGTAATGCGGTTTCTGTTTACGAAAATCGGGTGAAAAAATGGTTTTCCATATTTGGTATTAAAGTTGAATTGCCATAAGATCTGGTCATTTTCCAGAAGGGCAAAGGCCGTATCATTTTCCTCCCAGGAGAATGCAGATGGCTCAGGTGACTTTTCTTGCTGAACTTCTTTGGGGATTGGTATCCTGACGTTTGATGTAGCTGCCCATTCTGTGCCACGCAAAACAAGGGTTTGAAAACCGGTATTGCGCATGGCCCTCACATCGTGCCCCAGCAGGGTATGGAAAATTCTTCCTGTGCCATAATCCGAGACAAAAATGGCAGGTTGTTTTTCAAATCCTTTCTCCAGAGCCTCATCGTTAATGGCACTTCCCAAGATCTGAAAATTCTCATTCTGTTCCGCATTGACCCACAATTCATCAAAAATATAAAAGTCTGCCAGACCCTTTGTAATTGGATGTTCCTGGTTTTCAATTTCCACTTTTGCAGTACTTCTTTGTCCATGCCATGTATCTTCTACCCAGGCTCCTGTTGAAATTCTTTTAAAATCAGGCCACTTATATAATGCCGATGTGGAAGCGTGAAAAAACACCAGACCTCCCCCTTCTTCCACAAATTTTAACAATCCGGTTTCAGCTTCGGCTGTCCACCTTAAATCATTCTCGGGCCACGAATTCCAGTTACTTACAACCGCATCGTATTTTTTATAGGTTTTATAACTTAGCGTATCCGGTTGGTTTGTTATATCCACTGTAAAATAACCACTGTTAACAAATACCGTCTTTAGAAACGGTGTTGTTTTTTGCCAATCATGATTGTTACTGCCACTTAATATTAATAAGCGAATTGATTCGTTATTCCTCTCCTGCAGTTTACATCCCGGAATGGCTAAAAGGAATATGATAAAATACAAAAACCTGGTCATGATGAATGATGATTTCAAATGAGTTTCGAAAGCACTTCATAACTCCTTATGGCATCAGGTACCGTTCCGCATTCCACACTAAATACAATTTCCTTGTTTGTACTTTTTACGATGTCAATGACGCGTCGCCAATCAACAACACCATCGCCGCAGGCACAACCAACAGGGGTTCCGGTAACTTTACCCCGCTCGTCCTTCCCCTGTTGTATGCTTATATCTTTTGCATGTAAATGAACCAGGTTGTGCTTTACACTTTCCAGCCAGTCGTAAATATCGCCTCCTCCACCTAAATATGCATTTCCGGTATCGTAGTTAATCCCAATGGCCGGTGAATCAACCAGTTCATAAATACTTTTAAGTCCTTCAGGAGTTTTGCTGTATTGCTGATGCTGCTCCAATCCGATTAATATACCGTGCCTTTCTGCCACCTGTGCAGCTTCGGTGAGGGTATATTTCATCAGCATATAATCCATTTCTTTGGTAGTCCATTCTGGTTTTGGCCCCTCATCGGTATTCACAACCGGAGCGCCCAGATCAGCAGCAAACCGGATGGCCATCTTCAGGTATTCGACACTAATTTCGGGTTTACAAAGCGGAGTGTGTGTAGAAAGCCCGGAGATTTTTATAGCATTCTTATCACAAATCTCTTTGATCATCAGGGGGTCATCATACATTGATATTGAATGAAAATAACCCGCTTCACTCAACAATTCCCGTCCCAGATGAACCATGGGTTCTATATATTCATAGCCAATCTCTCTGGCTTTTTCCACACCCCACTTGAACGGTTTGTCATGATGACGGACAAATTCCATGTTAATCCCTAACTTTATCATACTTTTTTGTTTTTGATGGTTTGAAAACAATGGCCGGGGTGCTAGAAGAACTCCTGAAACACCGGCAGCAGAAATTCCTACAAAACGCCTTCTCCCGATTTTATTATTTTTCACTGTTATAAAATTTAATAATTATTTGATTATAAGTTAATTAAATGTTCGTTTCATCAGTTTAAAGTATTTTATAGATGACGGACTTTCGATCTTCTTTGCAGCATCGTTCGCTGTTTAATCTCCGCTGAATTTAATTCAAATTACCACACTTTTAACACCGCTTTCCCTTTATCCAAATCAATAAAAGGACCTGCGCCATTATTTTCTTCGGAACGTATGTTACCAAAGTAGTCTTCATCTATTTTCAATGATGTGCCATCAGGATTATCGAATACGGCATTGGGAATTTTTGCTTTGCCTAATAACTCAGTAGTTATCATATTTCCTTTGTGGTCGTAATACACCTGATCAAAAGTAAGATATAAATATACATCATCTCCTTCTTCTACCAAATTAACCTCAGGATTATATGCCGAAGATTCAGTATTTATATTCTCCTCCTTAAATGGTTTAGCCCCGTTGTAGTAGATATTACCACTTATAAATACCGGAAGCACGGCTTCATTATACCCTTCTAATCCATGTTTATATTTTCTCTCTTTGTCCATTTTATCACCATGACCAACAAAAATATTATTATAATATCTGTCATCGCCAGAATAGATGGTAGAGAGGCCTGCAACCTCCGTAGAGTGAGGTAAGTGATAAGGTGTGAAACGATTGGGTTCGCTCCACATATATACCGTACCGGTAATAAGATTATGCACATATGCTCCACCCTGAGACTGGGTTTTAACGCCGGAGGGTGATAACAGGATGTTATTGTCAACTATAAAAGGTCCATGATCTACTTCTAAGAAGAGATCTTCCAGGTCATTGTTATATAAAAGGTTCCCGGATATGCGAGTTCCCTGTGTCATCCAATCAAACCATAAACCTCGTCCGCAATTGTGGATGCGATTCTTTTTTACGATCGCATCAATTGCTGCATGCAACTTGATTCCTCCAATTTCTGCCCCGGAAAACTGCCTCTTGGTCCAGATATTATAGATGTGGTTATTTTCTATGGTACTGAAGGCTGCTCCCATACTTCCACAAATTCCCGTCTGTTCACAATTAAATATGCGGTTGTTCCTTACCATGTGCGAGCCAATATTTTCCTTATTCCAGCCATTTCTTAAGGTTCTGAAAGTGGTCTCTATATAATGAATTGAACCACCAATGCTCTTATCGGCTGACCAAACATTGTGACCTGTGCTGCGCTCTTTTCCCAAAGTGATTCCAGAACATTTTGAGTTGCTTATTACATTGTTCTCTATGATCCAGCCTTTGTTCCAATGGGTTGCAATCATTCCAATCTGTTCGGCTGTGGGAGCTCCCCATTGTGTGGCAGCCTGACTGATATGAAATCCGCTGATTGTAATATAATTGATACCCGGCTTTTCGGGATATATACAGGTCCTTCTTGCATTTATCTCCACCAATTCTTTATTGGGATTAACTTGCTGAAAGTTTGCCCAAATCGTTGTGCTGTTCGCATCACTATCACAATACCATGTGTAAACAGACCCTTCCGTATCTTTAATTTTAGCGTCCGGAACCGGTTTAAACACCTTATCTATCGTCTCTTTCTCGTACAGCGACTTGCCGTTTAAGAACACCTCTCCCGTGTGATGTATCCTTCCCCTGTTATTAAACCAATCACCATAAATTGAATCCTGGTAGGGGTTGTAATCTCCGAACAGCGAGTTATTAATGGTTACTTTCCATACGCCGTCTTTCACTTGTTCCCATCCTGTTACTATCTCAGAGCCTTTAATATTAACCTTTTCACCGGGAGCTGATCTAAAGACAATTCTTTTTGAATCGCTCTCTCCTCCACGGATCGGATTAATCCATTCTCGATAGGTGCCTTCGTGAACCGTAATAACATCGCCGGGATAAGCATATTTAACTGCTGCTGAAATTGTTTTAAGTGGCTTTGAAGCAGAACCCTCATTTGTATCGCTTCCTGCTTTTGAAACATGGTATTCTCTGGCATAGCTTATTGTGGCAGACAATACCATCAAGATCAACAAACATACATTTAGCTTTTTTTGTTTTATCCGTTTCATTATCATGACTTTTATAGAGTTGGTTCTTTATTTGTGAAGGTGCCCGAGAAGGCCCTTCCTTCACCATTTCGGCCAATAATGTTACTTTTACCTAGATTGAGCGATTTGTTAATATAAAATGAAAAGATGTCTTGCTTAACATATTGTTAATGTGTATTTTAAAGGTGTTAAACAAAATAATTTACACATCACCATTTAGGTGAACAAGAC
>SDBV01001477.1_pt1 | contig 35474 bp, 34 predicted proteins | sample 2277081 | NCBI WGS metagenome assembly SDBV01 (sample SAMN10402039, study PRJNA504765) | marine sediment metagenome | isolation source: marine sediment core GS10_PC15, 223 cmbsf | place: Arctic Ocean: Southern Knipovich Ridge | collected 2010 | reverse complement strand
GCAGCAATTTTCGTTGGGATGCTTATCCCACTTTCTATTGTTTCAGAATTTATTTTTCTTGAACCATATGTTGTGGCACACCTTCCTAGTGGTAGTGAGTTAAGTTTTATTTTGATTGTTATCGTATCTGCATTGTCAGGTTTAGTTCTTGCAATGAATGTTTATCGAATCAAATTATTCCGTCGTAGTACAAAAAGTAAGATAAGTGGTGGGGTTTTTGGTTCAATAATTGGTGCTGCAGCTGGGGCGTGTAGTTGTGGCCCAATTGGTTTTGCAGTAATATCAACATTTGGTGCAGCAGGTGGAGTTGCAACTGCATTTTTGACAAATTATGAAATTCCCCTAAGACTTGCAGCTATTGCAATTTTGGTTTTTACTTTCTATACTACTTCGAAATCTCTTTCAATTGAATGCAAGATAAAAAACTAATTTTCTAATTTAGAGACGGCCTGAATCCCATAATAACACCCCGAGATAGGACGTGTGTGGAAAGGAGATCCAGCCGTCACTGAAAAATAATGACATTTTTTTGGATTTGAAGAAGCGCTTGTTTATTTTGATCAAGCTTTTGAAATTTATTTACTCTTGAATTGTATTTTTTTAGGTTTGTTGACACACCTTGGTTTTGATTGGATCCATTTACCAAATTGATTCGAAATTACTAAAAGGGCAAATTTTTGTAACCTTGAGGTCTATCACAGAGTTATATGAAATAAATTCAGAAAATGTCAATAATGTTCATTCCAATCAGGCCAAGCAGAAAAGATTCTGATGCAGATGATTTAGAAGCCGAAGAAGAATAAAACTATTTTAGGATACGGATCTTATCTGCTCAAAAGAATTGTCTGGAACACTTAATTTTTTGAATACATTGGGATGAATTATTTTTGCTAAAATTTCAATACCTGTTATGGTCCTAATACTTGGTTTGCTAAAAAAAGAATTTGCATCAACTGCATATACCTTATTTTTTAACACAGCATCAAGTTCCGACCATATTTTATTTTTCAACAAAAAATTCTGGTATTCAGAAATAGTTCTTCGAGCATCAAATCCACATGGCATAATAATTATGATTTCTGGCTCTGATTTTATGACCTCATCCAGAGTCATTCTTCTCGAATGTTCTCCAATTTTACCAATTTGGTTTTTTCCTCCAGCAATTTCAATCATTTCTGGAACCCAATGACCTGCAGTAAAGAATGGTTCAATCCATTCAATTGCTAAAACCTTTGGTCTCTTCTCAAAATTCTGATTTTTAATGAAATCGATTCTTTTTTGAAGATAATACCTTAAATCTTCACCTTCTTTTTCTTTTCCAATTAATTTTGAAACATCAATAATACTATTCAGGATGTCTTCAACATTGTGTGGATCCATTGAAAGAACTTTTGGCGGATTTTTTAAAACTCTAAGAGCTTGTTCAACATGATTTGTATAAGCTGCACAAACTTCGCATGTTTGTTGTGAAATAATTAGATCAGGATTTGCTTTAATGAGATTATTTTCATTTAAAACAAAAATTTCTTTTCCTTGTTTAAGTAAAGTGCTAGTTGTCTCATCAATTTGCTTACTATTCATTTTTTCAGAATCAAAAACAGAGTTAATTATACGAGGTTTTGATTTTGCACTTTTGGGATATAGACATTCGTGGGTTACTCCATAAATTTTGCCTTCTTCACCTAGCTCATACAACAGTTCTGTTGCACTAGGTAAAAGTGAGACGATCCTCTCATATCCCATATCTATTGTGTAAGTTTTTCTGCTTTAAACTTCATGCGTTGACAATTACTCAAACCAATACATTAGACACCTTAATACCATAAAATGAAAATATAGCTGTATTGCCTCAAAACTCCCAAGATATCAGAAAAGCAATAGAGGCAAAATGGAGAGAATATTTATCAAAATATGGTAACTTGTTTTCATCTGATTTTGTGAGTGGCTCTAGTCCACCTTCAGTTTTTGTTGGCTCTTACAATTATCCAAAAGTTGCAGTAGGACCAATGGTTCCACCGATTCATGGCGATACTTCTCTTCTAGATGCCCCAGAACACTGGCTAGGAAAAAGCCTAGAAGAAATTGTAAATTATAGACTAAACCTAATCCGTGGAATTCAAAAGGTCTCAGTAATAGCCCCTTCTGGAAGATACATTGAAAATTTGCAAGAAATTGCAATGGCAGAAAAACCCACTGATTCTGACATTCAATTCCATAAATCAACTACTCCCATCATATCTCTCGATGGAGAAAGCGCTCCATTTGGGCCAATTGGAGAGATAAAATCTGCCAAATTTTCAAATTCATCCCCAGAAAAACAGATTGAAAAAGTATTCTATGACAAAGATCTTAAAGCTCAAGATGCGGTTTTATCTCTTTACAACAGTGGAATAGAGATATCAAAAATTCAAAAATGTTTTAGCATAGGAATGATGGGCAAAAAAAGAAAACTTGTCCCAACGAGATGGAGTATAACTGCAACTGATGATATTATTTCAAAAGATTTGGTGGACCAAATTTTAAATTATTCCTTGATTGACGCTTGCAAAGTTTTTTCATTTGAACATCTCGGAAATTTGTTTTCTGTTATTTTGTTCCCACACAGATGGATCTTTGAAATGATTGAAGCTTGGTATTCACACGGAATACTTGGATTTGGTTCTGATTCAGAAGACGCAAGAGGAATTAATCACCCTCCCGCAATTGCAGGTGCATACTTTGCAGCAAAATTAGCAGTAGCTGAATATCTTGTTAAAAACAAAATACAAAGTGGTGTTTTGATTTTACGAGAAATTAGACCAGAGTATGCTATTCCAGTGGGCGTGTGGCAAATCCGCGAAGGAATTCGTGCAGCTATGACGCAAAAACCACAAGAAGTTTCTATCTTGGATGAAGCTATTGATATTGCTTGTAAAAAAATGAGTATCACCAAGTCAGAATGGATGCCAAAAGGAAGTATCTTAAAACGAATAAAACAGATGAGCCTTACAGACTTTTTTTAAATAGAATATTTATTTGCCATTTTATCCAGATAAAATAATGCAAAATAGAAATTTGATTTTTGGAATTGCATTAATTTCGAGTCCCATTTTATTTGCACTAGTTGCATTTCCTGACACTTTTAGTTTAAGCTGGAACCAAGGAAGAGGCGGTTATTTGTTTGCATTAGCTTTTGTGGTAGCTGAGCTTGTAGGTCTTAAAATACAGATTCCAACGAAACGTCTACTTGCAGTCATTCCACTTGCAGCCCTAACTATTGCATACTTGGTAGGGCTAGAATATGGATTACGTGAATACATTGAGGAATCTGCAAAAGTGTATGCTGTTGAACTGATATTTTCATGGACTTGGATGTGGGATTTTATTATAATGGCAATATTTGTAGTGGTATCCCTTTTCATATTTTTTGGAAAAAAATGGATACGAATTGCCCCCGCCGGACCAATATTTTTGACTGGTAGCGCGGTAATACTTTCCCTTGATGCATTTTTTCCTTACGACACTTTAGGACCCTTACAATATGTGGTTCCACCACTTCTCGAAATTAATGTTTGGGTAATTACTTTCCTTGATTTGGGAATAGCAACTACAAGAGACAACCTGCTATTCTTAAAAGGTGACCATGGTGCAATGGCACTACAGGTTTTCTGGCCTTCAGCTGGCGTTCATAGTGTTATCATCTATTCTCTTGTAATGATGGCATTTTTACTAAAAATGAACATTCCTCGCAATAGGAAGGCAATCTATTTCGGAATTGGCATTATTGGAACTATTGGAGTAAACATGATCAGAATTTTTTCATTGTCAGTTTACGCTTTAAAGGTAACAACTAATGCTAAAGAATGGGAGGAATTTCATTCTGTAGCTGGGGAAATTATGTTTCTTCCATGGCTTTTTGTTTTCTTATTCGTGGTAATGTATATCGAAACTAAGCGTCTAAAAAAAATAGAAAAAAATAAGGTAAGTTAAATTAGAAATAGCTTGTAATATCGCTTTGTCCCTCGACTTGTGATAATTCAGAAACCTTTACACCAAGCCTACGGATTGTTTTTTCCTGATTTTCAAGTGCATCACGCAACAATTGTTCTGCATTTTTTTCTAATTCGTCATAACTAATAGTAGGGTTTCTAAGCATTTTTGATTTGGATTTATTTGATAGATCTGATTGCACAAATTGAATTCCCACAGATTTGAACATTCTATTATTTTTTAAAACTACAGAATGAAGTTCTTTACAAATTTCTTTTAGGCTTTCAGCCAGGTAAAGATAGTCTTTAGAATCTTTTTTTAGGGTAACAATTTTGCTGTATTGAACACGAGGTTCTCTTTCCTTAACAGGTTCAGAATCAATTCCTTTTACAGCATTGTATATGTAGGTCCCAATCTTTCTGCCAAACAGTTGATTTAGTGTAAAAACATCTAGTTCTTTTAGCTGACCAATAGTTTCTAGTTTCATTTCAGAAAATTTTTCTTCTGTTTTCTTTCCTATGCCAGGAATTACTCTAATTTTTAGTGGTTCCAAAAAACTTTCAATTTTTTCTGGATTAACAATAGTTAGGCCGTCTGGTTTTTTGTAGTCGGAAGCAATTTTTGAAATCAACTTATTAGGAGAAACTCCTATTGAACAAGTCAGTTTTACTTTTTCTCGGATTAAATTTTTTATTTGCTGTGCGAGGTGGCTTGCTTTTTCAAAACTGCCCTCAGTTTTTTTTGAAACCTCCAAATATGCTTCATCTCTGCCAACATATTCAAAAATATCTGCATATTCTTTCATGATGTTCATTGCTTTTGATGAAACATCAGAATAGTATTCAAAATCTGTGGGCAAAAAAACGGTATCTTTTCTTTCTTCTAATCGTTTTTTTGCAAAACTTATAGGCATTCCAGATTTTACTCCAAATTTTCTTGCTGTATAGTTTGCTGTTGCAACCGCTCCACTATCTTCTCCTCTGTCAGAAAACACACAAACCACTACCGGCTTTGTTTTCAATTTTGGTGAACGTACCTCTTCACATTGTGCATAAAAATAATCAAAATCAATATGGAATACTATTCTTTGTCCCAACAGTGATTATAATTTGAGAATGTTTATTATTATATCGGGATACGATCATCTAAATATTATTTAATTTTACAAAAAATGTGGCATATCCTATATCAACAGATGAAAATGGAGTAAAAATAAAACCCGAACAAATGGAAAAAGAAAAACTGTATTACTGTATTTTCAAAAATAAAATACTAGTTTTCTATAAAGATGATCAAGATATTTTGAATTGTTATGAAATCGAAGAAGAAGACTTAGTAGAAAAAGTGAGAACATGTAGTCATGATGATGCCGAAAAAATTTTTGAAGAATACATTAAAGAAAAAGATCTTAAACATTAAATAAAACGATATGTTCCATTCTGTGCGATAGGCAAAAGACATGAGCGAAGACAAACCAACTGACGCAGAAGAAGTACTATCTGAATTTCAAAAAAATAGTGAAGAACAAGAAAAACCAGTTGAGATTTCATTGGAATCTGAACCAAAACCAGAAATAGAATCACCTACTCCGACTGAACCAGAACAAACTCCATCATCCAGCCCTGAACCTCAGGAATCAACACCTGCCCCTGAGCTTTCTACAAAAGAATCAAAATCTGAAAAAGAAGAAGATTCTAGCAGAGTTCGTAATGTAATTTTTGTAGGTCTCAAACCCATTATGACATATGTTACAGCTACCTTGACACAACTCTCTAGTGAGCCTACTGTAACGATAAAGGCTCGAGGAAAACGAATTACTCAAGCAGTTGATGTTTCACAAATGATTGTTAAAAGGATGAATACAGTTGGATACATAGTAAGTGATGTTAGAATTTCATCTGATTCATTGACTTCGCAAGATGGAAAAATGAGAAATGTTTCTACAATGGAAATTGACATTACAAAAACCTAAAACAATTAGAAATCTAATTATTACCATTGTTGGAATTTCAATTATTGCATTTCTTTTAAACACGGCTTTTGGAAACACTTGTGGAATTCAACATTTTAATCTAATTAGCGATATTGAGACTTTTGAAAAAACACTTGATCCTGAATTTTGTGAAGAAGTTGTAGAGAATATTCTTACATTCAATGAACAATGTGATGCAGATATTGAGATTTTAGATTGTGGTTAAACAAAAGCATCTATTAAGAATATTATTCCAAAGTAAATTAAAGCTCCACTAATGGCAATTAATAAAATTTTGAAATTTTTGTTAGATAATAGTTTTGAAATCTTTGATGAGATCATTGCCGTTGATGATAACCATGCAAAATCCATCCAAATATGTAGCAAAAACATTATTCCAACACCCCAAACTGACCATAAAATAATAGAATCTGAAATTAATTTGAACCCAATTGTAAACCACCAAATTATAAAAAATGGATTTAACGCGCTAAAAAGTACTCCTGCAAGAAACGGGCCGTGTTTTGTTTGAAAAACTAGATTAGATTTTTGCGTAAAAACAGTTCTTATTTGTAAACCAGCGAACAAAAAAAGTCCTATTGCTCCAAGGATTGAAATCATTATTCGAAACTGCGGAAAAGATTCTAAAGAAAATGCACCAACTCCTAGCAAAATTACTAGTGGTAATTCAACTACTGCATGTCCAGATGACATCTTCAGACCAGCTTTTGCACCGCTTTTTAATCCATAAAAGATGTTTGCTGCAAAAAGCGGTCCGGGTGCCATAACTCCTGATGCTGAAATAACAATTACTGCAAGAGCAAATGCCAGGAATTCTTCCATTCTTTTCTGAACCTATATTGTAATAATTTTCGATAGGAAAAAGGTTGATGTTTTTATCGATACATTAGGTCTTTGAGGCTTTTTGCTTCTTCTTCAGTTTCCTTTATGTCATGTTCTGCAGTTTCAGCTTCTTTTTGAAGAGTTTCTATATTACATGAGATGCCTGGAATAAGTTTTGACATTGCTAAACAAAGTTGAACACTTGACTTGAAATCAGGAGCAACCTGTTGTGAATTGAATAAAATCACAGCAACATTTTGATTATATAACATTCCTTCGTTTAACAACGAACCAGGAATTCCTGGAATTGTACCATGTTCTAAAATTGAGATTTCTGCATCTTTAAGTTTTGATTTAGCAGCTTCAGTACTTGCAGCCGCAGTAATTTGTTTTTGATTATCTGTTCCTTTTACTGCAACACTACTTATGATAAGAGAACATTTGTGTTCTCTTGACCATTTGAGCATATTTCTGGCAATGGTTTTGTGTAATGATTCATGTAAGGTAAGATATGAAGAAAAAACAGCAACTTTTAACTGATTATTTACAAAAATTCGCGTAGGATAGTTTGGTATCCCATTTTTTATTATACTGACTGGTGGAAAGCTATCTGAATCAATTATTCCTGCTAACTCAAATTGTGATGTATGAATCAAAGATTCAGTAGCAATTGCACTTGTAAAACCTGTTGAAGGAAATCCATCAATCAAATAACCTCCTTCTATGTTAATTGGTTTTATTTCTTTAATTCTAATACGTGGAAACAAACTAAATCATATAAATTCCGTTATCGGCGAATATAACATTATGTCAAGTTTGATTACTTTAGTTTTGAAAGTAATGCAGAATACAAAAAGGGCAGAATCGTTGTTGCTTCAGCATGAACTGTAGTTTGTTTTGCATTTTGGCTAACTTTTCCCCATGAAATTGCTTCACTGACAAGTGCACCGCTTGAGCTTCCATCAAATTCTTGTGCTGTAGTGACATAAAGAGCGTAATCCAAACCTTCACGATACTGATTCCACCATAATGTGTGATGTTTTGGGATTCCTCCTCCAATCATGAACGCACCTGATTTTTTTGCTTTGAAAATCAGTCCAGAAAGAAGGTCTGCATCTGCTGTCAGGTTTAGTTTAAAGTCCCTATGTTTCTGTGTAAAAAGCCAAATTTGACTACCAACTGCACCATCCATTATTCCAGGAACAATCACAGGAACTTCATTTTTGAATGCCCAATAAAGAAAAGAATTTTCTCCCATGTGGTTTCCAATCATTTTTGTAATATCCGCAGTTGACATTTCTCGTTTACCTTCTTTGTAAGCTTTTTCTAAAAATGTTTGAATTTTATTTTCAATTAATGGACCGTAGCTTTTCAATGGAACTAAAACATTTCCTAATCTATGAATGTCTTGATTTGCTAGCTCTTTGTCATTTAGTGCAAACGAACCTTCTTTGTAATTAGAATAATATCTTGCAATGTCATGATCTAATGCACCACACGTAGTGATTACAACATCAAACCACTGGTTTCTAATCATATCTTTGATGATTCCACGTAATCCTGTAGAAATAATTGCACCGATAAATGAAAGAAATCTTAAACATTTTTTATCTGAAATCATTGACGTCAGTATATTCAATCCATCAGCAAGATTTCTTGATTCAAATCCTCCAGATTGTGACATTTCTTCAAAAATTTTTACTATACTTGTGTTGCCTTTGATTGTAAGATCCTTAACTGGTCTTCCTGGTTTAATCACATCATAAAAACTAAAAATCGGTTATAAAATTCTGTCTTAAGAAAAATAAAAAACGATTCTAATCATATTAGGAAGCTATAAACAACTCGCAAAAAACATCAAATTTGATTGGCCAATAAAATCAAAGTGGGATTAGTGGGAATTGGAAATTGTTTTTCTGGATTAATTCAAGGAATTGAATATTACAGACAGAATCCCGCGCAAGAAATTATTGGTATTATGCATGATAAAATAGGGAATTTTGGCATTCACGATATTGATTTTGTTGTAGGATTTGATGTTGGCGAAAATAAAGTTGGAAAACAAATCAATGAAGCAATCTATGAATCTCCAAACATGGTAAATTGGATTCCAAAAGATCAAATGCCAAAAACTTCAGCCAAAGTATTTGAAAGTCCAGCTCTAGATGGAGTAGGAATCTGGGTTGAGAATAAAGTAAACCCAATCAAAAGCAACAAAACCGAAGAACAGTTAACAGACGAAATTAAAAATCAAATAAAAGAGTGTGGAGTAGAAGTCATTGTTTCCTATTTACCAGTAGGTTCTGAGAAAGCAACCAGATTTTGGGCACAAATTTGCCTAGATACCAATACAGCTTTTGTAAATTGTATTCCCTCTTTCATTGCATCTGATAGCAAATGGGCTTCACAATTTGCTGAAAAAAATATTCCAATTGTTGGGGATGATATTAAGGGACAAGTAGGAGCAACAATTGTGCACAGAACCCTTGCAAGATTGTGTGATGATCGCGGAACTAAGATTGAAAAGACCTATCAAATCAATGTGGGAGGCAATACTGATTTTCTAAATATGAAAGAACAAGATCGCTTGGTTAGTAAAAGAATTTCAAAAACTGAAAGTGTGCAAAGCCAATTATCTGAAAGACTCGATGATGATCAAATTTATGTTGGCCCATCGGACTTTATTCCATTTTTAGGAAATACAAAACTAATGTTTATGAGAATTGAGGGAAGGCAATGGGCAAATATTCCATATAATATGGAAGTCAGACTAGAAGTTGACGATAAGGCAAATTCTGCAGGAATTGTTATTGATGCTATTAGGTTGGCCAAGCTAGCAATTGAGAGAGGTTTAGGAGGACCGATAATTTCCGCATGTGCCTATTTGATGAAACACCCTCCCAAACAAATGAGTGATCCTGATGCACGAAATGAACTCGAGAATTACCTTAATGGAAAAAATTAAGAAACAAAAAAATCTTACCACAATTTTCTAGTATCAAAAACCTCTTCTTTCCATACCAAACTATGAATGCTATGTCCCTTGGCCTTGTAGTTTCACTCTTGCAGTATTACAATAATTCTAGTTCATAGTCAAATAAACTTGTTCGTATTCGATTATTCGATCGAATTTAAAATTTTAGATATTGGTTCATATTAGTAAAGTAGATCTTTTTGGTTTCAAATCATTCGGCTTTAAAAACACTGCAATAAATTTTGAACCTGGACTAGTCTCCATATCTGGACCAAATGGTTCTGGTAAAAGCAACATTTTAGACGGGATCATCTTTGCACTGGGTGAGAACAGACCTAAAACCATGAGAGTAGACAAACTACGTTCACTCATTCATGATATTGAAGGAGGAAGACACGGACCAAAGATGGCTAGAGTCAGTGTTCATTTTGATAATACTGACAGAAAAATTCCACTTGATTCAGATTCTGTCACTATTACAAGGGAGATGGACGATAAGGGGGAAAATATCTACTATTTAGATAAAAAAAAGACCCATCGTAGCCATATTTTGGATTTACTTGATATGGCAAATGCTGGGCTTCATCAATTAAATAATGTCCAGCAGGGTACAGTCACTAGAATTTCTGAATTTACCCCCGAAGAAAAACGAGAGTCAATTGAGGAACTAATGGGTTTATCATACTTTGATGAGAAAAAAAGCGAATCAGTAAAGCAACTTGATGAGGCGGATCGTAGATTAGAAATAGCCATGGCAAAAATGGGAGAAATCAAAAAACGCATAGATGAACTTGAAGAAGAAAGAAATCTTCAACTTAGAAACGATTTACTCACTCGGGAGATAAACAAATTCAATGCTATGGAGGCAGCAAATAAGCTGAAAATCCTCAAAATCGAAAAGGTCTCCAAAGAGCGAAACCTTCATGCTATTTCTTCAGAGATTAAAAAATTCGAAGAAGAAAGGACTGTTTTCAGAAAGGAGATTCACGAACTTAACATGAAGAAAAAAAAATTCATGGATGAGGTTAATGCCTACAACCAAGCAAAAGCCACAATCGATTCAGAATTGAGTGAAGCCATTCAGAAAGCAGAAAAGGAAAAAAGTGAAATAAGTACAGCTAAAAAAAGACTGGAACATATTGAACCTCGTCTTCCTGAAATAAAAACAGAACTTGATCAATTACACAATGATAGAAGTTTATTGGAATCTCAAATTTCAGAGATGAAAGAATCAATGCAAATTACAAATGACACTAGGAAAAATATTAACGAAGAAATGAGGACCCTTGATTCTGAATTAAGTAAAGTTTTAAAACAACAATCACAGATTTCATCAAAAAAACTGGAAACTGACAAGAAGTTAAATGTACTTTATAATAAACTCAATGAATCAAAACTTTCTTTCTCAAAACTTGAATCAGAAAAATTAGATGTTCATGCTAAAATAAATACAAATACAATAAAAAATAATGAATTTATTCTTCAAACAGAAAAGCTTCAAAATCTAAAAAGACGACTTGAGTCAGTAACAGTTAATCATAAAGCTACAATTGATGAATTAAAATCAAGAATACAAAAACTAAATTCAAAACGTGATAAGCTTGAAAAAGACATTGATGACGTAAGCGTCATTTTAGAAAAAGCAACCAAAAGTACAGCTCAATATGAAACCAAGATCCGAGTTGTCAAAAATATTATGCATGAAGACTATTCCATTGCACAGCTTAAAGATGATTCAAAATCATTAGGAATAGAAGGTTTAGTATATGAATTACTTTCTTGGGATAAAAAATATGAGCGTTCTATTTTAGCAGTTAGTTCGGATATGATCAAAGCTATAGTTGTTAAAGATTTTACTACTCTTCTTAACTTAGCTGATTTTGTACGAGCAAAAAAATTACCAAAACTGAAAATTATTCCACTGGACGCAATTCTAAAATTCAACATTTCATTACCAAAGGATCCCTCTATTATTGGACCTTTATCTGACTATGTCAAATGTGATTCTAAATTTTCAGCATTGAAAACATTTCTTTTTGGGAACGTACTTTTGGTTAATTCTAGACGGATTGCACTTCAATTATCAAAGAATGGCTATAGGACAGTTACCTTAGATGGAGAATTTTTCGAAGCAAAAGCAAGTGCTGTCATAATCGATATTAACTCAAAGATTTCAAAACTAACCAAAATAATTTCTATGAGCACCTCAGTTGAAGGTCTTAACCGCTCCATAACTTTACTTAAAAAATACATTCAAAGTAAAAGACATTCTCTAAAAAAAGTCGAAAACAATTTGCGAAATTACAAAGACAGGCTTTCTGTATCTGAAACTGGTCTGGGTACAACTAACAATAACTATTCCGATTTAAAAATGAAAGTGTTATCTGCTTCAAAAATGTCATATCAGTTAACATCACGAATTTCTCAGTTACAAAGAAGAAAAGAACGTTTCCTCACCGAAATTGCAAAACAAGAGTCATACGTTCATTCACTTGACGAACGAATATCTATAGTGCAACAAAACTATGCAGATCCTGAACAAGGAAGAATTGCAAACGAACTATCGAGGTTAAATGAAAAAAAATCAACACTTTTGATCCAACAATCTGAAGTTGTAACTGAACTCAAAGAAAAAGAATCAAAACTTGCAACATTATTAGCTTCAGAAACCACAGAAAAATCAAAATCAAAAACTCTACATGAAGAGCATGTAATACTAAATAATGAAAAACATGAACTAGAATTAAAATTAAGAATTCTAGAAAAAGAAAATGTTATTTCAAATGAAAAACTCATTCAGTTAAGAGAAAAAGAACAAAAACTCATTTCAACTTCTGGGACTTCTGTTACTCAAGTAAAGGAATTTGATGACAAACTACAAGAATTACACGATAAAGAAAACTCACTTAACAAAGAAATTAGTGCCCGCGAAAGACAATCTGATTCTCTTAATCGTGATATGAAAGAAATTATAGAAAAAGAATCTCAAATTCAAAAATTAATAACCAATTTTGGATTTTCAGAATCTATTGAAACATTCGAAGTTGAACCGATCATTAAAGCACTCACTGCTGAACAGAGGATTTTATCAGAATCTGTAAATCGCAAAGCAGCAGAACAATATGTTGATCTCTCAACTGGTTATCGATCAATGTCTACTAGGAAAAACGAACTCGAAGAAGAACGAAATTCCATTGTAAAGTTCATTGAAGAAATAGACAAGGACAAACGCCAAACCTTTTTGGATGCTTTTGATATAGTGGATAAAGAAATTCGCGAAATTTTCACAAAGATGACAGGAGGAAATGCATGGCTTGAATTACAAAATGAGGATGATATTTTCTCCTCTGGCTTATCATATCTAATTCAATTTCCAAACAAACCTAAACGAGAATCAACTTCTATTAGCGGTGGTGAAAAAACCCTTGCAGCAGTAGTTTTCGTTCTTGCACTTCAAAAACTCAAACCCTCTCCATTCTATCTCTTTGATGAAATAGATGCTCATTTGGATGCACCAAACTCCGAAAAGCTCGCAAAAATTATTGAAGAACGCTCAAAAGGAAGCCAATTTCTGATGGTTTCACTGAAGGATTCCGTAGTACAGAAAGCCAAGTTAATTTATGGAGTTTATCCAAAAAACGGAGTTTCTCATGTTGTTATCTATAAAGATAAAAGAATGCCCTCATTGACAAGTTGAAATTAGTTTACTGAATTATTTTTTTCTAGTTTAACAAAACAAGCTACATCTCTTTTGTTTTCAATTCCTTCTAAAGGAGGTTCTTCTTTACATTTTTCTATTGCATAAGGGCATCTTGCACGAAACCTGCAACCTTCATACACATCTATGTTTAAAGGTTCATTGATTCGAATTTTTTTTTCTCTATGAAGATTTTCCGGGTCTGGTTCTGAGAGTGCATCAATTAATGCTTGGGTATACGGATGTTTTGGGTGTAACAACACTTCACCAATTGGACCCATTTCCATTATTTTTCCCAAATACAAAATTGCAATTCTCTGTCCAAAATGTCTAGCAGTGGCTAGATCGTGAGTAATGTAAATGAAGGAGATGTCATGCTTTTGTTGCATTTCATGCATTAATTCTAAAATTTCAGCTCTAATTGATACATCTAACATTGAAACTGGTTCATCAGCAATGATAACTTTGGGCTTTAACACAAAAGCTCTGGCAAGAACTACTCTTTGACGCTGTCCTCCAGATAACATGTGTGGATATTTTTTTGCTATCTCTTCAGCTGGTTCCAATCTTACTTCACGCATGGCCTCAATTACTCGCATCTTTCTTTCCTCTTTTGTACCAACTTTGTGAATATCCAAAGGTTCTAGGATAATATCCGCAATTTTCATTCTTGGATTAATGGAATCATATGGATCTTGGTGGATCATTTGACATTGCATCCTGATTTTTTCAAGACTTTTAGAATCATTTTTGATTTCTTCCCCATTGAAAATCACTTTTCCAGAATTTGGCTCAATTGACTTTAAAATGAGCCTTGCAATGGTGGATTTTCCCGATCCAGATTCGCCAGCAATGACAAAGACTTCGCCCTGTTTTAGTGAAAATGAAACATCATCGACAGCCTTTACAATCGAAGACTTTGAGCTGAAAAGACTTTTTTTTACAAAATATTTTTTGAGGCCTTCAACTTTGAGAATTTCAGACATAATTTGGGATAAAGCATTTATGTATAAAAAAAGGCCCCTAGTACACTTTGAGCTCAAAAACGGTTCTTAGAAGCCTAGGATATGAAAGATACGTAATAGACTCTAAACTGAGTTATCTTAAACCAATTCAAACAAAATCACACCAAAGCTTCGCCGATGAAATATCTCATGGCCTAAAACAAGAACCAAAATCCATTAATCCTAAATTCTTCTATGATGAAAAGGGTTCTGAGCTTTTTGAAAAAATTTGCAGACTTCCTGAATACTATCTAACTAGAACCGAAATTGAAATCTTAAAAAAACTAAACAAGGATTTTACTGAACATTTTTCAGATGAAATTAGACTCATAGAGCTAGGAAGTGGTTCATCCAACAAAACAAGATTGCTTTTAGATATCCTAGATTCATTTCAAGACAAAATAGAATATTTTCCAATTGACATTTCAGAAATCATAAAAGAAAGCTCAAAAGAACTTCAAGAAGATTATGACAATTTGCATATTACTAGTATTATTGACACATACGAAAGAGGTTTGGAATTTATCAAAAACTTTGATTCAGGCCAAAACCTTATTGCTTTTTTAGGTTCCAGTTTTGGAAACTTTTCTCCAGCTGAGGGTTTAGAATTTTTACACAAAATCAATTCCACAATGAAAGAAGGTGATCTTTTCTTGATTGGTTTGGATTTGATTAAAGAAAAAAAAATATTAGAAGACGCTTATGATGATTCTCAAGGAGTTACAGCTCAATTCAATCTTAATGTTTTATCACGAATTAATAATGAGCTTGATGGTGACTTTGATTTATCAAACTTTGTTCATCATGCAAAGTATAACGAAGAAAAACAGCGAATTGAGATGTACCTACGTTCTGTGGAAAAACAATCAGTTTCAATTCATAAAGCCAACCTAAGTTTGAATTTTGAAAAAGACGAGTTGATTCATACAGAAAATTCCTACAAATATTCTATTCCACAAATTAAACAAATGTTACACTCTACAAATTTTAAAATACATAATATCTGGCAAGATCAAAACCAACACTATGTATTGGTTTTAGCCTCAAAATTAGAATAATCTATACGTTTTCAGCACATCTAAAGCCGCTAAAGAGCCATCTTTCATCTAATCTGAAAAAGTTCCTATAGCTTCCTCGAATTGACATCTTTGGAGTTGCAAATGAACCCCCTCGTAGTACCTTCTGGTTTGTAAACCACTTGTCGTTGTATTCACTAAATCCTGTTTTAAATCCGGGATACCCACTAAATTCAGACGATGTCCATTCCCAAACATCACCAATCATTTGGAAACATCCTGATGGACTTTTGCCTTCTGGATATGAGCCAATCTCAGAGCAGCTCCACAAATACGATTCTAACAAATTTGCATGATTTTGTGAGGGAGGTTCATTTCCCCAAGGAAAAATTGTTTTTTTCTGTTTTTCTTCATGCCAACAGACAGCTTTTTCCCATTCAGCCTCTGTCGGCAATCGTTTTTCTATCCATTTACAATAAGCATCTGCTTCGTAGAAACTAACATGACATACTGGCTCGTTAGGGTTGATTTTGTGTTTTCCAATAAAATCTCGTATCATCCACCGTCCATCTTCTTTTTCCCAATACATTGGTGCTTTCCAATTGTTTTCCTTTACTTTATCCCAACCATCTGATAACCAATACTTGAAATCTTCATAACCCCCAGACTCAATGAACTCCAAAAACTGAGAATTAGTAACAGGATACGCATCAATTTTGTAATCATTTAGAAAAACTCTGTGTTCTGGTAACTCGATATCGTAACAAAATTCATTGCCTGAATAACCCATTTGATACAAACCACCATTAACTTTAACCGACTTTGGTTCTACCGGTGAATGTTTTGGCGGAGAATTTTTTTTAACTGGTCTATATTGGTCTGCAAGTAAATGTTGCAAGTCATACACTAATAGCTCTTGGTGCTGGCATTCATGATGTAATGCCATAATCAGCAGTTGTTGTGATTTGAAACTAAGCGAATTATTTTTAAGAAAATTTGTCACCCTTTGATTAATTGTCTGAAAATATTCAAAAATTTGATCAACTGTAGGCCTTGATAATACCCCCCGTTTTGCCTTATCGTGTGGCTCGCCAAACTGTAGATAATAGGAATTCAAGTATTTTGAAAATTCTTTAGAATAAAATTCGTAATTTTCTACAGTTTTGCTAAGGATTACCTCATAAAGCCAGCTGACATGGCCCAAATGCCATTTTGGTGGGCTCATATAGTACGCAGTCTGAACTACAAAATCGTCTTTTTCTAGTGTTTTTACTAGTTCTAAAGTTCTAAAACGAGTTTCATTAAAATCATCTAACATATTTTGTGACTTTTGTTCTGAGATTGCAGTCATGTCTTATTTCCGACCAAGTCTATTTAAATAATATACTTAATGTTTTTTCCAATTAATAGCCTCTTGCAAAAATAGGAACTACAACACTTTTTTCTTTACAATACACGCACTTGGTATCTTCATTTTTGCTGTCAAATGGAATCACTCTAATGTCGGCACCAGTTTCTTCTTTGATTTTTTCTTCACACACTTCTTTTCCACACCAAGGTGCATAGAATAATCCTCCTTTTTCTAACTTTGATTTGAGCTGCTCATAATTAGTAACTTTGCTTGTGTTTTCTTCAAGCATTTTTTTTGCTGCACTAAACATTTCACCTTGAATTTTATCTAAAACCAACTGAACATCATCTATCTGGTCAAAGGAAAGATCCGATTTTTCTTGATTGAATCTTTTTGCCATGACCACTTTTTGTTTAGCAATGTCCTTTGGACCAATTTCAAGTCTTAAAGGAATTCCTTTCATCTCCCAATCATGAAACTTAAAACCTGGAGTCAATTCATTTCTTCTATCAACATGTACACGAATTTTTTTTGTAAGTAATCTTTTTTCAATCTCGTTTACCATTTCAGCTACTTTTTTTGCATCTTCTTCAGAATAATATATTGGAATTATCACAACTTGAATTGGTGCTACCTTTGGCGGTAGAACCAGACCCTTGTCATCTCCATGAACCATGATCATCCCCCCAATCACTCTCCAAGAAACACCCCACGAAGTTTGCCAAGCAAAATTTTCAACATTGTCCTTGTCTGAAAATTTTACATTAAATGGCTTTGCAAAGTTTTGCCCCAAAAAATGTGATGTTCCCATCTGGAGTGCTTTACCATCCGGCATTAACGACTCCATAGTTGTGGTATAAACTGCCCCAACAAATTTTTCTTTCTCACTTTTTTTACCAGTAATTACTGGTATAGCAAGTTCCCCTTCGACGGTATCTTTGTAGATGTCTAAAATTTTCATTACTTCATTTTCAGCTTCTTCTTTTGAAGCATGTACGGTATGGCCTTCTTGCCACAAAAATTCAGAATTTCTAATGAACGGTTTTGTAGATTTGATTTCTGCTCGTAGTGCAGAATTCCAAAAATTAATTTTCAAAGGCAAATCTCTCCAACTTTTAATCCATTTTGAGTATAGTGAGTAAGCCAATGTTTCTGAAGTAGGCCTTAATGCTAACCTGTCTCCTATCTCATTATTTCCTGAAAGTGTTACCCAGAATACCTCAGGGTTGAAACCTGCAAAGTGCTTTTTTTCTTTACTAAGAAGGGATTCAGGAATTAAAAGTGGTAAAAATCCATTTCTAATTCCTTCTTTTTTAAATTTCTGATCCATTACAGATTTTATTGATTCCCAAATTGAATATCCATCAGGTCGTAATACAATTAATCCCTTAACTGGAGCATAGTCGGCAAGTTCTGCCTTTAGTACAACCTGTGTATACCATTCACTAAAATCGTCTTTTTTTGAAACAGTTATGCCAATTTCTTTACTCAATTTACCATTTGAAGAAAATCTTTACTAATGAGCTTTTCTTGATTTAGAGAGGTTTTCCTTTACAAAGTACTTTGCCCATCACTCTGCTTTGGAAATTTGGGCAAACAAAACACTGTACAAAATGAATATCTGCCTTCAAGACCGGGCAATCAACGTATTCTTGCTTCATTTTTTTTAACATTTTTGGACTAACTCCCTTTAGTTTGATTTTTCCCTTTTCATCCATCATACCTGCTGCCTTTAGTTCTGTTTTAACATCTTCAGGAATTTTTTGGCGATTCTCAGTAGTTTTTATTTCTACTTCGTATTTGTGTTCGAGTTCTCCCATGCAGAGTTAACTTACAGTGGTTGATTTATTGATACCGGTAAGAGATCTCAAAAATCTTTTAAACTTTAATATAATCAATTTTGAGCTTTCAAGGCAGAAACTAATTGCTCATAATTTTTGATGTAGAAGGCGTTCTTTTTGATGCAGAATATCTGCCAATGCTTGCTGAAAAGGTAAACAAAGAAAAAGACATTTGGGAAATTACAAAGAAAGGAATTCAAGGAACAATCAATTGGGAAGAAGGACTAAAAAAAAGAATAGATCTGCTTAAGGGATTAAGCCACAAAACATGCTTGGAAGTTGCTGATTCCTTACCAATAATGACAGGAGCTAAAGAGGTCTGTAGAGCCCTAAAGGAAGCAGGGTGGAAGATATTAGCCATATCCGGCGGTTTTACAATCATGACTGATCGACTAAAAAAGGAACTCAATTTGGATTATGTCTATTCTAATGAATTAATCTTCAAGGATAACAAACTGGAAGGAGTAGAAATTTCCATTGACTCTGACAAAGCAAAATCGGCTAAAATAAAAATTGAAGAGTGGAATCAAAAACAAGAAGACATTGTAGTAGTAGTCGATGGCGCAAATGATATTAAATTATTTGATATTTGTGGACTTGGAATAGCTTATCGAGCTCAAGATTTAGTCAAAGATTTAGCAACAGAAACTCTTGAAGAAAAGAATCTGGCCAAGATTATAGGCATCATTAACAGCCATTATAATCTAAAACTTGAATGCCCAACTATGGTATGACCTCACAAGATATTTTCAAATTCTTAACACCCATAAATAACTGATTTTTTAATTTAGTAATGGCTCTTGAAATAATACCAATAAAGATCAATAAAGAAATTCATCAAAATGATAAGATTGCTGACCTAATTGTTTCTTCAGCAAAATCCAAGATCCAAGAAGGAGACATTATTGTAATTACTCAAAAAATTATCTCTAAACAAGAGGGAAGAACAATTAATCTTAAACTAGTTATTCCATCAATTCTTGCCTTGGGAATTGGTGCAGAATATGGAAAGGATCCAAAACTTGTTGAAGTAATTTTATCAGAATCCAAACGAATTGTTAGAATGGAAAATGAAGTAATAATTGTTGAAACTAATAACGGCTTTGTATGTGCTAATGCTGGAGTTGACGAAAGCAACATCGAGGAAGGTAATGCCATCCTACTTCCACTTGATCCTGATAAATCCGCCCAACAAATACAAAAACAAATTCTTGAAAAAACAGGTAAATTAATCCCAATTTTAATTTCAGACACTTTTGGTAGACCATTCAGAATGGGTCAAACAAACTGCGCAATAGGCGTTGCAGGAATAAATCCCATCCTTGACTACGCGGGAACTAAAGATAGTTTTGGGAAGACATTACGTATCACTGCTATTGCCGTAGCTGATGAGATTTGTTCTGCTGCAGAACTGGTTATGGGAAAAACTCTCAATTGTCCTGCAATTATTGTTAGAAATTACAAATTCAAAAACAAACAAGACTCTATCAATACGTTAATTCGTCCGAAAAATGAGGACTTGTTTCGATAAGTGTTTTAAAAATAATTTAAGACAAAAATATAATAATTAACGAAAACACTTAATTAAAATTGGAAGTTAAAGCCGAATTACACTCTCATAACCAGTTTTCAAATTTTCATCTAGGAAATGATGAAACACCCTATGATTGCAATGTTACTATAAGAGAACAACTGGAACGAGCTAACGATTTAGGACTCCAAGCACTTTTTGTAACAAACCATAATACTTTAGACGGATACTCTAATTTACTTCAATACAAAAATGATCATTACAAATTCAAAAAAATCCAAATTTACCCAGCTGAAGAAATTTCGATTGACTCAGGTGCTCATGTTTTGGCATATGGGATACATAAAGAAATCAAAAGTGGTCTGTCCATAGAAGAAGTAATTGACGAAATAAAAACTCAAAATGGAATTTCTTCAGCACCTCATCCATTTAGTTTGATTGATGCACTAAGAGAAAAAGCCAAACAATGTGATATGATTGAAGTTTTCAATAGTAATAATATTGATGTAATTTCTAACGTAAAAGCAACACAATTTGCAATGGAATATAACAAGATTAAAGTTGCAGGCAGTGATTCACATGTGCTTTCAACAATTGGAAGATGTGTTAATGTTATAGAATCTGAAAATAATTTAGATGATGTATTGTATGCAATGCGTCATAATAAAATAAAAATTCATCAAACAGGTTATGCTTTACAAAATGAAATAATGGAACATATGAAATACAAAGTTAATAATTCCAAAAATTATATTTTTGAATATGTTCAAGAGCATTTTCCAAACTTTGTTTGGGCTTTCAAATTGCTGTACAAACTGTATAATCTTGATCAAAATAGTTACTTATGGTCATTATTTTACAAAATAGCTGTTTACTACATGAAACGAATTTCAAACAAGATTAATTTTCAAAACATAGATGGAGAATTTATGACAAATCGAAATCTCTTTACCATGTTTAAAATGGGCCTGTGGTAATTCAACAGAAATAGGATAAGCTAATCCAAATAGTTTTTTATATGATATAACAATGATCAAAAATTAGGTGACTTGAAATTTCAGAAACAGAAACTACAAAATTAGATGCTACTGGATTGTTTTGTCCAGAACCTGTCTTTCGTACTAAAATTGCAATAGAAAAAATGCAAGTAGGTCAAGTATTAACTGTCCTTGCAGATGATCCTGCTGCAGAAGATGACATTTCAAGATGGGTTAAAAGAAATGGACATGAACTTTTAGAAATGAAAAAAAATGACAACGTCTTAGAATTTTCAATTAAAAAAGTGAAATAATACATGTCAAAGATTGTCTACATGTAAATTTTCTTTTCTTTTCTCTTTGATTTAATTAGTAAAAATCTCCGGAGCTTTTTGATCTTTTAATTTATTGGTAATTGGTAAAGAGAATTCAAAGGCAGCACCTCCATGTTTATTATTATATGCAGAAATTTTTCCACCATGTGCTTCAACTATCCCTTTACACAAGAATAAACCGAGTCCCGTTCCACTTTTATTTTCCTGATTTTGATTTTGAGTTACAAACTTTCCAAAAATTTTTGGGAGAATTTCTTTAGGAATTCCTACACCTGAATCAGAAACTTTTACTTTAATCATATTGTCTCCTCTATTGACTTGAGTTTCTATAATAATGGCCCCTTTAGGAGTAAATTTAATTGCATTACTTAGAAGATTTCTAAATACCTGCGCAATTCTTACTTTATCTACCTCAATTTCTATGTCTTCATCAAGATTTTGTTGAATGATTATTTCTTTTGGAAGATTAATTTTAATACTTTTTAGAATTTCTAAAATTAAATCATTAATTCGAACTTTTTCCAAATGCAGCTTTAATCTATTGCTTTCAATTCTGCTTACATCAAGTATGGCATTTGCCAAATCTTGTAGCTTATTTGCAAGTTCTATTACGCCATCCCATGCCTCTTTTTGATCAATATCTCCAGACTTTGCTAATTCTGCAAAACCAAAAATTGGCTGTAACGGACTTTTTAATTCATGGGATGCAATGCTGATAAACTCATCTTTCATTTTATCTAATTCTGTTAATTTCTCATTTGCCTGCCTCAATTCTTCGGTTTTAACATCAACTTCTTTTTTCAAATCTTTGTTTATTTGACTGATGAAAAATCCTAGAGAGGCAGCTATTACTCCAACAAATGTTATGATTATAATTTGTCCAATAAGAGAATCTATTTCGTTTGTAACAATGTTACTTGTTGATTCATCCGTTAGTAATGTAATAGCATTTAGCGTCTGTCCAAGTTCATTTTGAAAAAGAAATTCCTCTTCTTTAATTTGTTCTACTAACAAATCCTGCGAATTTTGGCTACCTGTTTCAAGTCCAAAGAAAATATCACTAGTCAGAGTTTCATAGTTTTCATGAATTCTACCGATTTCGGAAATTTTACTATAGATTTCTTGAAATCCCGATTCGACTTTTTCTGAAGTTGCCATATCAAATCCCGCCCGTGCAATTTTTTTTCCAGCTAAAATATCTGAATCAACTCTTCCACCACTTGACCAAAACTCTTCTTTGGCTTTCTCTAATGCATCATGGTTATCAATTTGATAAAACTTTTGGATTTTTTCAAAATTTAATGCTTGATTGGCTTGGTGGTATCTGATATCTGTTAATATTTCCTTTAGAGGAACATACTCTTCAGAGATTGCAACAACTTCTTGACCCACTTTTGACATCTGATATACTCCAAACAAAACGGCAATTCCTAATAGTAGAATTATAATTCCAACTAAACCGCCTATCTTAAAACTTGTTTTTGTTTCACCAAATTGCAATATTCAATCTACCTGTTCCATATATGATGACGACTTTACTTTCAGAATCAATTTCTGACATCTAAAATTTGATTACAATCTAACTTGTATCTGTAAACGTTTGTTCAAAATGAACAAGCTTGGAAAAACTCTATTGTATTATCTTGTTTAATTTAGTTTTCAGAGAGGTATTTATCCACATCGATAGCTGCCATACAACCAAAACCTGCAGCAGTTACTGCTTGTCGGTATCTCCGATCGTGGACATCTCCTGCAGCAAAGACACCCTGTACATTCGTTTTTGTATTTTCTTTTAGAATTATGTATCCTTGATCATCCAAATCAATTTGATTTGCAAATAGTTTTGTGTTAGGGTCATGACCAATTGCTACAAATATTCCACCAACCTCTAGAGTTGTTTTTTCATTCGTTTTCGTATCTGTGAGAACAACTTTCTGAACTTTTTCATTACCTAAAATCTCCTCAACCCTCTTGTTCCAGTGAACTTTTATTTTTTGATCTGCAAAAGCACGTTCTTGCATCACTTTGCTGGCCCTAAGTTTATCTCTTCTATGTACAAGGTGAACAGTAGAAGCAAATTTTGTTAGGAAAGTAGCTTCTTCTATTGCAGAATCTCCGCCTCCTGCAACGACTAATTCTTGATTTCTAAAGAAAGGACCATCACAAGTCGCACAATATGAAACGCCTTTTCCACCAAAAGTTTTCTCTCCCTCCAAACCAAGTTTTCGTGGGTTTGCACCTGTACAGATTATCACAGCTTTTGCTTCATATTCTTCTGAAGCAGTAAGAACCTTGAATGGTTTATGTTTAAAATCTACGTTAACTACTTCATCATCCACAATTTTGGTGCCCATACTTTCAGTTTGTTTTCTCATTGCAATCATAAGATCTGGACCCATTATCGCTTTTTCAAAACCTGGATAATTTTCAACATCAGTTGTATTTACTAACTGTCCTCCTGGAAGTATTCCAGAGAGAATTAGAGTTTCATGTCGTGCTCTAGATGAATAAATTCCTGCCGTGTATCCTGCGGGACCTGCTCCAATAATTATAACATCAAACTTTGTTTTTTTCTCATCAGGTTTTTTGGGAGGTTCTGAGGGCTCTTTAGCTACGAGTTGAGTATCACTAGCAGTACTTGCCATCATGAACAAACTTCTTACTCAATAATTTAAATTATTCACCATATCCTTTAGAATTTTCTGATGTTTTTCACAAAGCTTTCCAACTTCAATCTGTGAATAGAAAAGGTCTTTTTGCCAGTGTGGATTGTACAGTCTACATTCACGTGAATCACAAAATGGGTCGCCTGTGAGGTAATAGAATATTGCTTGCATAAGATAACCTTCAACTATAGTGGAAAGACGTGGATCATGATATTCCAGATATGTTCCATGATACTTTTTCTTAATAGAATCCACATTAAGCCCTTGAGTCATGTTTGAAATCAAATCCATATAGTATTCTTTGGGTTTTGCTGGAGCTTCAATGATCCCTGTTGTTGAAATAATTGTTGGATTTGAGCAGATGATAGCTCTTCCATGAAACCTATAATCACTGTCATCATATGTGCATGTTAACTTGTTACTAAACGCAACATGAAAGTAGTCTGTTATTGATTCGTCTTGTTCAATCAAATCATTAACAATTTTTTGAAATTCAAATCCATCATACATTACAATATTTTCCATTTTTGAGGTAGTTGCAAAAGATAACTTTTCAAAATCAATTTCGTCCCTAGTAGGAGAATGTTTTTCAAAGGGTTTTCTAACATTAAATATTCTACAAGATGCCATTCGTTCAGCATCTGTATGTGAAGCTTTTGAAAAAACATTCCTTCGTATTTCGATCTTTAGATTGAAGGTATTTTTTAAAAATTTAGCTAGTTTTTCAAGGTTTAATTCTGGAACCGAAGGCTCATCATAGAGAAAAATTTTTGAAATTTGCATTAACAGATTTGGATGAAAGTTAGTTATCTTCCTAACTGTTTGATTTTTGCAGCTGTCACTTCTGCTGCTTTTTTACCAGAAAACAACATTGCGCCAAAAGTTGGACCCATTCTTGCTAAACCATGAGTTTCTGTAACCGTCATTCCAGCTATTACCAAACCTGGGTACACTTCGCCTGTTTTTTCAACTACATGCTCTTCTCCCTCATTTACCCACATAGGATCCATTCCCTTCCACTCTACAAGTTTTCTATCTACTAGACGTTTTACTGCAACAGAATCATGACCTGATGCATCAATTACCATTTTTGATTCAAATGCTATAGGATCCACACATGTAATGTTTCTTGGTAAAGCAGAGACTGGCATCCAGTTAACAACAACTCCTGATACTCTGCCATTTTTTAGGACAAGATCATCAAACTTTGTTAGATTTAGGAATTTTACTCCAGCATCACATGTGCTGGCAATAAGCTTTGAAACAGCATGAGGGCCAGGAGTAAGATACAAACCCTCGGAAACTTTTTTGTATGGAATTCCCAATTCATCCCAAATTTTTTGAGCAGGTGCTCTAACAGTAACTGGATTCATCATATAACCTCCTAACCAAAATCCTCCTCCAAGGTAGTTGTTTTGTTCAATAATCAAAACTTTGAATCCCATATTGGATAATTCACGACCTGCAGTAAGACCTGCAGGACCTGCTCCAATAATTATAACGTCTGATTCTGCCCGATCAATCAATACGGAATGAAATTCATTAGCTATTGCTTTTGTAATTTCGACTTCTCTAACATCTGCAAAAATTTTCTTTGGTCGTTCTTCATTGACTGATTCTTGCATTACATCAACCCGTCCTAGAACACATTAATAGTTTCCCAAAAATCAGTTTTTGAATTACTTTTGACTAGGAAATAATTCTTCTTTTAAATTGTTCTAAGCGAATTTTTTTCATTTGTTCGGCATGAATTTTTTTTATGCATTTTGCACAAACTCTATCTACTTCACCCATTCCCTCGGGTGCTGGAAGGCCCATAATTTTAAATCTTGATCTTGACGTTTTCAAGCTCATTGGGCCAAAAACTTCCCTACATACGTAACATGTCTTTGACATAAAATAAGTTCAACTAATTACAATAAAAAAAATGGGAAAAAATTCTTAGACAATATGATTTCAAAAAATTAGGTTATACTAATCGATTTCAAAATGAATATTGCTAATAAGCAACCTCGAAACACATTTTCTATTGTTGTGGCAAAATATGGCTGCAAAATTGCAATGTATGGGTAAAATTCCTACTATCAAAAATTTATATCTAAATTCAAGGAAATTGCTTTGAAAATGACTATAGCAGACCTTAAGCAATCTAGTCCGGATTCTAAATTACCTAGAGTCAACTGGGCAAAAATAGAAGAAGCTGAAAATTTTGCAAAAACCGTAAAGCTTTATCGTCAAGGAAAAATTGACAAAGACAATTTTAGAAGATTTAGACTTCAACACGGGGCTTACGGTACAAGAATGACCGATGATTACGCTATGGTAAGAATAAAAATTCCTGCAGGAGAAATTTATCCGGCTCAGCTAGAAAAAATCTCTCAACTCAGTGAGACATTTTCAATAGGAAGTGCACATGTTTCAACTCGACAAAATATCCAATTGCATTGGGTTGTTTTAGAAGATGTATCTGAAATTATGCGCGGTTTAACCGAAGTTGGGCTAACTTCAAGGGAAGCTTGTGGTAATACTGTCAGAAACGTGATGTGTAGTCCTCTTGCTGGTGTGTGTGATAATGAAAAATTTGATTCAACGCCTTACGCAATTGCAACTGCAAAATTTCTTTTAAGAAATCCATTAAATCAAAATCTTCCTCGCAAATTCAAGTTCAACTTTACATGCTGTGAAAAACATGGAATGGCACGAATAGCTGATGTTGGATTAATCCCTGAGACAAGGGAGCTAGAAGGGAAAACTCAATGCGGTTTTAAAATATTCTTGGGAGGAGGATTAGGAAACAAATCTTTTGTTGGTCATCAATTAGAAGATTTTACGTCAGATGAGGATTTGTTGTATACCTCAATAGCTGTGCTTAGGATTTTTGATAGAATGGGAAACAGAAAAAATATGGCAAGAAACCGCATGAGATATCTTGTTGATGAAATGGGATGGGATAAATTTCAAAACCTTGTATTAAAAGAACGAGCGATTGTTCGTGCAACACAATCAGTTATTGTTAAACTTGAGGTAGATGACACTCCAAATGAAATCAAAAGACCAATCAGTGTATCTGGAACAGATGGTAAACAAACTCTAGACGGATATTCTCGTTGGTACAAAACAACTACATTTAAACAAAAACAAGATGGATTTCGTTCAGTCTTTGTAACATTGGAAGCCGGTGATATAACATCGAATCAACTTCGTAGTTTAGCTCAAATTTGTAGAGATTTTTCTGCTGAAGGATTTGCAAGGAATGGGTTTAATCAAGAAATTGTTCTAAGATGGGTTGCTGAAGATGATCTGCCTAGATTATACTCTAGACTTTTGGAAGGAGGATTAGCCAATTCAGGCTCGCTTACTATGGCTTCTCCAATAGGTTGTTCTGGAACAACATCTTGTAACCTTGCACTAACCAATTCTCATCGTTTGGCAAAAGAAATCCAAAGAAAGTTTCTTGAACTAAAATATGATGAAGATGAAGAATTAAGAGACGCTTCAATCAAAATAAGTGGTTGTCCAAACTCTTGTGGGCAGCATGAAATAGCTACGATCGGATTTTACGGAGGAGGCGGTAGATTAGGAAAGGACATGTATCCGAACTATATGATGTCACTTGGTGGTCGATCTGACGGTGATGCAATGCTGGGAGAAAATTGTATGAGAGTTCCTGTAAAGAGAGTGATGCTAGTAATCTTTAAAATAATTGAAATATTTAAGAAAAATAAAAAATCTGTAGATACCCTATCCTTATGGATAAACAGAATTGTTAAAGGAAACGAAGATTCTGAAATCAAATCTGTAAATGATTTGAAGAAAATTCTGTCTCCACTAGTTGTTCCCCCAACAAAAGCAGAAGATGAGGATTTCTACCAAGATTATGGAAGTGATACAAGCTATCACACAATTACTGGCAAAGGCGAATGTGCTGCTTGAGTAAGGAAAAAGTTTGCATATTACAATAGATGCAGATTCTCTCCGTTCAGAAATTAGGGACAAGAGCGTGAGGGTCATAGATGTACGAAAAGAAGAAGAATATAAAAAAAGCCATATTCCATCTTCAGTAAATCTTCCACTTGCAAATTTGTTATCTGATGATAGTCCTGAAAAAGTCCTAAAACTAATACAATCTCTTGGTATAGACGATGAAACTCATGTCGTAGTTTATGATGATACTTTTGGAGCATTGGCATCTAGGGTTGCTTGGACACTTCAGTATTTGGGGCACGAAGACGTTTCATTACTAGATATGACATATGAGCAATGGAATTCATTAGGTCTTGAAAGTGATCAAAAAATCCCTTCATATGAAAACAAAACACATTCGATAAATCTGCATCCAGAAATAATGGCTACAGCAGATTACTTGGAAAAAGAAAAGGAAAAAGAAAATGTAATTTTATTGGATAATAGGGAGAGATTAAATTTTTTAGAACAACATATTCCTGGTGCAATTAACATTCCTTACAGAACACTTGGTGCCCCTGATAGAATACTAAAACCAAAAACAGAAATAAAGAGATTATTAGAAAACAGGGGAATAAAATCAAACGGAGAAATTATTACTTATTGTGGTAGTGTTGGAACTTTATCAGGCTTGGCTTATTATGCACTAAAGTCTGTTAATCTTCCAAATGTGAAATTGTATGTTCGTTCATTTAAAGAATGGAAGGATCTAAAAAAACCCATTCAAAAACAAGAACATGCAACCTATTGGGATCTTTCAGCGGAATAATTTTGATTTTGTTTTAAATTATCTCGCTTCTTAATTTCCGAGTTACTGCAGCTTCAATATTTTCAAAAATGTTTAACATTTTTTGTTTGTTATCTTTCAAATAATAAAGTCCTCTATCTTTTAATCTAATTTTCCATAATCTAATCTCTCTATGCTCTTCGAAAAATTGTTCTATCATTTGTTGTCCATGTTTTGTAGGATCAATAAAGGAATCAAAATTATCGATTGTTTTTTGAACATCTTCTTCATTAATAGAGGATTTAACAGCTTGAATAGCATGGCTTATTTCTTTTAAATTTTTAACTGATGGCGGAAGTTTTTTCATTTTAATTCCATGTAATCCTTTCTTTTCAGCACCAATCTTTTTGACCATCTCTGGAGCTAGGTCATAAGTATTTATTTTACTGAATCCTTTTCTCTCTTCATGTTTGACAATTAGTCCTTTTTCTAATAATTTTTTCAATCCATCTTCTGCATTGGCTCTATTCATGAAAGTTGTCCAAACTATAGCACCAATTGTGTGATATCCCTGTTTAATTGATTCTAAAACAACAACTTCTTCAATTCGTTTAAAACCTTCTTCAAATCTAAGGTTTAGAAAGTCTCTGTCTTTAACTGCTCTTCGAGCATTTCTCACATCAATTTCAATTGCTCGTGTTAATGCTTCAATTGATTCAGGAACTTGATTTAGAATTGAAAGAAAACACGCCTTGTTGTACCTAGCCATTCCAAAAGTTGGTTCGGATTCAATTGCTTTTTCAACACTATCAAGTGCTTTAGCATAATTTTTTTGCTCATAGTATACAAGACCTTTTAAATTCCATGTTTCAGCGTTTGTAACATCAATTTCTAAAATACGGTCATAGACTTTTTGGGCTTCTAAATAGTCATCTAAATGAAATCTAGCATATCCTAATTTTATTAGAGTCTCAACGTGATTTGGATCAATTCTTAAAACCTGCTCAAAAACTCTAGTAGCCTCTTCGAGTTTTTCATCTGCCATTAAATTAATGCCTTTTTTGAAAAGTTTGTTTCTATTGTAATCTGCATCTGTAAGACTAGTTTCTTCTTTTCTGTCCTTTGGTTTTTTGTTGAATAGCTTTTTCATCTATAATTCTCTATAGGCATTTTTGTCTAGATAAATACTATTCCTGATTTTGGCCTAGTTCCAACCTGTTTTGCTCAAAATTCCCTTTGTAAATACAAAAATACTTCATAATTACATCTTCGGTAGTGTCTACTAATCCTAAAATTGAAATTCATGGCACCTCTCCTTTCAAACTACCCTCTGGAGTCTTTGAGGTTCAAATTGCACTTTCAGATAAAAAACCTTTGGCGTCCAGTATTGCAGAGAAAAATTTTCCTTCATTATGGAAAGACAATTTTCATTTGAATGTTAGTGATGGAAAGTTCACTGAAATTCTGGGAACTGATGAGAATCCTTTACCACAATCAGTACTTGATCTTGGTAGTGTTTGGGTAATAGTTACTGATCAATTTTCTTCTATGAATACTGTTTTTGATATTCAACTTCCTAAAGCGGGGGCAAAACCAATAGCTGCACCAAAACCTCCAGAGCCTGAAGTGGATCCAACTCCAAAAAAGCCTAAAAAAGAATCAGCTCCTCCTCGTGGCTTACCTGGATTATCTGGTGAACGAGGTGGTCGTGGTTCAACTGGAGAATTAGGAGAGAAGGGATCCATTGGCGCACCAGGTCCACAAGGAGATCCCGGACCCGCTGGTCCAGAAGGTCTACAGGGAGAGAAAGGAGACAAAGGTCCACCCGGTGACAAAGGAGACAAAGGATCAGCAGGATCTAGAGGCGAAAAAGGAGACAAGGGATTAACCGGAGATAAAGGTGACAAAGGCGATAAGGGTACCCCAGGTCCATCAGGTGACAAAGGAGACAAAGGTCCAAAAGGTCCACCTGGTGACAAAGGAGACAAAGGAGCAGCAGGAGAACGTGGTGGACACGGTCCTCTCGGAGACAAAGGAACTACAGGAGAACAAGGTTCTAAAGGAGAAAAAGGAAGAGCAGGAGACGCAGGATCTCCTGGAGAAAAAGGTCCAATGGGACCACAAGGAAAAGCAGGCGACAAAGGATTAACAGGCATTCCCGGTCCACCTGGAGAAAAAGGTGAGCGAGGTCTACCGGGTTTACAAGGAGAGAAAGGTACAACAGGCCCTCCAGGTCCAGTTGGTGAAAAAGGTCCTAGCGGTCCACAAGGTCCACTAGGTCCAAGAGGTCCAGCAGGTCCGCCAGGTGAAAAAGGTCCAATAGGTCCACAAGGAATCCAGGGACCCCAAGGAGAAAGAGGCGCCGCGGGTCATCCAGGTCCCCCAGGTGAACAAGGTCAAAAAGGGGAACAAGGTCCTCCAGGAGCAATTGGACCACGAGGTCCACCAGGTCCCCCAGGTGAAAAAGGAACTTCTGGAATGTCTGAAGAAAATAAAATGTTGGTTAAAGAATTGTTAGAGATACTTACTACAAAGAACATAATCACAACTGAAGAGCAAATCAAATTGATGAGCCGTTTGTATTAGTGATTATGTTCAAATATGGTCTAATCTAAAAATAATTGCAAATGAGCCAAAAACCAAACAAAATTGAATTCAAAATGCTGGATTTTGAAAGACTTGAAAACGAATTTGTTTCCTTTAAACTAGAAGATGGAACTGTGGTCAAAGTTAAGGTCGACCTTGATAGAGTTGGAATTGCAACTAACTTTAGCAACCCAGACGGAACACCTCACTATGCAATCAATACTTCAGTAAAGCTAACAGTAATACCAAGTAATAGAAAGTTCTCAGTGGAAAAGACTTCGATAAAAGGAAAGCAATCTTCGCCGCCAGGTCAAATGTTTAGCTAAGGAATTTTCAATAAACACTTTCAGCAGAGGGTCTTCTTCCCTGCATCCAGGATTTATGACCACAAACTGTACATTTGTACTGTCTTCTACGCTTGTAAGTGGGAATTTTTGGTAGAAAAACGATCTCTTGCTTAGTTTTTGTCATACAATATTTGCACCATCTGTTTTCAAAATCCTTTTTCATAGAATCACTAGAATTATGTTCCACGAGTTTTTATGATTGTAAGTACATCTTCGTCATGTAAAACATGATTTATACCGACCCTCTGTCCCCCAAATTTTACACTTTTTCCCCAAACTAGGGCATATCTGAAATGTTTTCTCATATTACGATGAAGTTTGTTACAAATATCTAGAACAGTTGAATCTTCTCTTGCAATCAAAGGTTCTTTAAAATCGGTCTCCCCCCCTTTAGGTCTCATATAGATTCTGATGAATCTCAACTTTTCGTAAATTCTTTCTTTTAGCTGTTCAATGTTTATCCCAGCATCAGCTGAGACTTGGATAAATTCAGATGGGATTTTTGATTTTAATTCTTTTAAAAATTCGTCATCTACTAAATCTATTTTATTTACTACAATAAGAGATTCTTCATAAGTCTTGTTTCCTGATACAAAATCAATTAATTGTTCAGAGTCAATATCTTCTCTAATGACAACTCTTGCACTGTTTATTCCGTAAACATGCAAAATATCCTTTAGTAATTTTTCTGTCATTTTCGTTAATTTGACTTGTTGTGCAACAGAAATTCCACCCGTTGCAGTTTTTTCTATTAAAATATTGGGAGGTTTTTGGTTTAACCTAATCCCAATGTTCCCTAATTCTGTTATCAAAACATCTTGATGATAGGGTTGGAAAACATCAAACATTAACAAAACTAAATCTGCACTTCTTGCAACCGAAAGAATTCTTCTTCCAAGACCTTTTCCGCTTGAGGCTCCTTTTATAATTCCAGGCAAATCTAAAATCTGTATTTTTGCTCCACGATATTCCATCATACCTGGAACAACTGTAACAGTTGTAAATTGAAAAGCTCCAATAGAAGATTTTGCTGAAGTTAATATGTTAAGTAATGTTGACTTTCCTACACTGGGCAATCCAATAAAAACAACTGTTGCGTCTCCAGATCTTCTGACATCAAATCCATCATGTAGAATAGTTTTTTTTGATTTTGTTTCTTGGTCTCTTTTTAGCTTGGCTATTTTGGCCCTTAGTAATCCTAGATGATGTTCAGTGGCTTTGTTTACTTTAGTTCTGGCCATTTCTTCTTGTATAGCCTTTATTTTTTCAGGAATTCCCAACTATCCTCAACTCACATTTTTGACTTTTTAAATAGAATCTTATTATTTTTCTTGATCAACTCAATTCTAGTAACTGGTATTGTTTCAAAATTGTTTGATTCCTTAAGAAAATCTGGGAGAGTTAATTCTTTCAAACTATCAAAATCTCTATAAAATATCCTATAAGTAAAGGGGTTATCGGCATACTGGGCTTTGCTAAATATTTCTTCGAGTTTTCCCTTCTTAGTCATATTATAAACTTCTCAATATCATAAAACATTTTTTTTTCGTTTTTGTTTTGTAGCTAATATTTTACTTCGTAGCAATTAATATCTAGAATGTAATATGAATCCTGTTGAAGCCTAAAACATTTGCAGTTGATATTGATGGCACAATTACTGAAAATGGGGGAGGAAGAATTAATCTTGACGCCCTTAGTGTATTGAGACATTTGACCAAAATTGGTCATAATGTAATTTTTGTTTCTGGGAGATCATCAGTAGAAGGTTATCTATTATCTGTTTTTGGGGGAACAACTAGATTAGCAGTAGGTGAAAATGGAGGTTGTATAACTAATGGACCCAATAATCATATCTTATTGGGAAATAAGAAAGAATGTTTTAGGGCATTTGAAGTAATAAAATCAAAAATTGACAATGTAAAAGAAAAACCAGTTTTTCCTCGTTTGACCGAAGTGGTTCTCGAAAGAACTTTCGATATTGAAGAAGCAAAAAAACTTGTTATTAACAATAATCTGAATGTTGATCTTGCTGATAGTCAATACGCGTTTCATATTAATTCAAAGGGAATTAACAAAGCACGGGGATTTCGAGAAGTAATGAAGATGTTATCCATATCAAAAAATGATGTTATCGCTATAGGTGACAGTGAAACAGATATCCCTCTTTTCAAAATAGCAAAAACAAGTGTAGCACTTGGGAATTCTGCAGATTTTGTAAAGGCCGAAGCTAAAATTGTTGTATCTGGAAAAGCAGGTGATGGCCTAATTGAAGCTATGGACAAATTGGCACCAAAACTTTCCGAGGTTTAGTAAATGACTTTTAAAATTCTAATAGAAGAAATTCATTCAAATTTACAAAAAATTATTGAGGAGCAGAATTTTCCAAGTGTTTCTTTTGTTGTCGAACCTTCAAAACCAAATTTCGGAGACGTAACATGCAATATTGCTTTTTTACTTTCAAAACATCTCAAGAAAAAACCTCATGATATAGCACTGTCAATTTCGGAAAACTATCAAAAATTTCTTGGAGAAAAAGTAAAAAAAGTAGAGGCACATCCTTCTGGATATATCAATTTTTTTGCAAACATGACTTACCTTAACGAAATAATTTTGAAAGATTCCATGAAAAACGATTATGGGGATATTGATTTAGGAAAAAAATCTAAAATTATTGTCGAACATACAAGTGTGAATCCAAATAAAGCACTGCATATTGGGCATGTTAGGAATGTAGTAATCGGAGATACAGTTTCAAGATTGCTGAGAAAGGCAAACTATGATGTAAGAGTTCTAAATTATATCGATGATTCTGGTCTTCAAGTGGCCGATATTATTGTTGGATTCAAGCATTGTGGATTTCCAGAAAATCCCCAATCAAGGAAGAAATTTGCGGAGTATTGCGGTGATGAAGTTTATGTTAAAACCACCAAAAAATATCTCGAGGATCCCTCACTAGAAAAAAATCGTTCGGAGATCTTACAAGATTTAGAAAATCCAAATTCAGAAATAGCAAAATTTGCTGAAACAATTACAAAAAAAATTCTAGCGGATCAATTAGATACCTGTTGGGGATTAGGAGCTACATATGACTGTCTAAATTTTGAATCGCAAATAATTCGTTCAGGTTTATGGAACAAAATTTTCGAAAAAATGAAGGAAATGAAATTAGTTGAGCTTGAAAAAGAAGGGAAAAATGCAAACTGTTGGGTGATACGAGGAGAGAAAAATGAAGATGACAAAATATTGGTACGTAGCAATGGTACTGCAACATACATTGCTAAGGATATCCCCTACGCCGCATGGAAATTAGGAATATTAGATGACCCATTTAATTACCAAAAATATGCCCTCCAAAAAGATGGTAAGACCTTATGGCAAACTACACTCAACGAAAGTTCTGAACCCAAACAGAATTTTTTTGGAGAAAAGGTAATTACTGTTATCGATTCCAGGCAATCAAGGTTACAAAAAATAATTACGACATTGATGTCACAATTTACCTCAAAAGAAAATTCCTATGTTCATCTTGGTTACGAATCCGTTACACTTAGCTCAGAAACTGCAAAGACACTCGGATTAGATACTAAAAGTAAACAAACCCAAATGTCTGGTCGAAAAGGACTCTATGTAAACGCCGATTCTGTCTTTAATATGTTGAAAACTAAAGCATTTCAA
>SDBV01001476.1_pt1 | contig 35487 bp, 28 predicted proteins | sample 2277081 | NCBI WGS metagenome assembly SDBV01 (sample SAMN10402039, study PRJNA504765) | marine sediment metagenome | isolation source: marine sediment core GS10_PC15, 223 cmbsf | place: Arctic Ocean: Southern Knipovich Ridge | collected 2010 | reverse complement strand
ATTAACGGCACCTGGATGTGGTATGGGCCCGGTGATTGCAGAAGATGCCAAACAAAAAGTCCTGCTCCTTCCAGCGATTAAATCAGCTGATGTGGAGATTGTTTATGATCCACCCTGGGATCGCTCAATGATGTCTCAAGCTGCTCAATTAGAATTAGGATTGCTCTAGACTACTTTTTTTCACTTGGCCGTGAATCGCTGACTAACAGCATAATACCAATCAAGATTAAAATCAGGGGTAATCCCCATCCCAATGCTTTAGTCACATGAGTTAAAATTGGATATTTTACTCTATAAGGTTGAGAATTGTGCGTATATATGGTTGAAACATTATCTGCGGTCTTTTTTGAATAACCAGCTTGCAGGTAATAATTTCTGACAATGTTTTTGTGAGTTTTAGCGTAAGCCAAACCAAAAGGCATAAACACATTATAGTCTGCATCTAGTATATAGGTTTTCTTATTAGGGAAAATGGTTTCATCAACAACATGACCATGTAGCCCCATTGCAGTGGATTTAAAGCCAAGCTTTCTCATATAATCTGCCACAGCTAAAGCGTGCTGGGAACATAAACCGACTCCGCGTGAGACGGCATCTTTATAATCTGGATATTCATAATAATGCATAAATGAAATAATATTTTTGCGGCTACTGATAAGTTGGCTATTAACAGGTGCTATTAAGTGAGGCCTGATGTGCAACACCCAATTTCTTCAGAATGGTAATTCGAGTGTGTTCGAGTTACGCGTCCAGTAATGTTTGATACCTTTGTAAAATAATGCGGTGACTTTTTTAGAAAAGGCTTGATAATCCGTCGTTGGCTTCATCTGTTTTAATTGAGTCAACACACAGCTTGTGCGCTTGGTGTTTTGTTGGCAAATGGGTTTCTGGTCGGTGAGAGAGTGATAGAGATGAAGTTTAGTACGATAAATGGCAGAGAAATAAGGATGAGTCCAATAGCAATATACTTTCGAAGTCTCATATCTCCTCCTTGTCTGGTTCATCCGGGTTTGAATCAACGCTCGGTCGTAATCTATCAATATCGTTTTTAAATTGCAAGCGTTGCGTTAACGATGGAGGATTCCAGGGGTGGGGCGTGATCCCCTTGGCTTTCTGCCATCTGGAGACGTATTAGTTGACCCAGATCAAGAACCACAGCTTTCATTCTGAGTATACTGCTAATAAAGAAGTAAAAAAAGATGAGGTGGAACATGGACAGACTAAAAACGGGTGCTCAGGGGGTAAATCCTATTAATCACGCTTCGACAGATTACAAGCAGATAATTTCACAACACTATGATCAGTTTGAACAAAAGCAATATCGAAAACCGACTGAGGGTGAATCAAAATTGCTGTGGCAGGTCGTTGATAATGCTAACGGTCTCGATCATAAAGACTTAGATCGCATACGTATTCTATCAAACACCATGTTGCCTGATGAACAAGTTCGTCTTCACATCAAAGAATTAGTGGTTACAAGTTTTGCTGGCATGCATTTATTGTTAGAACATCGCTTCCCAAGTCACCCGAACACCTTAGAAATGATGAATGAAGCTTATAGAAGTTTTACCGATATCGATAATACTTTGAATAGTACAAAAAACTTATCTGATCCAAAACAATTAAAAGACTTTATAAATACCTATCTAATTGACTACATTAATCATCTTGCTAATACGGTTGTTGATTATAGTGGGGAAGATTTTGATGAGGTTGTTAAATTGCTGGATTCCGCGCAAAAATTGGCTCATTTTGAACACGGTAAGAAATACAATAAAGTTATTGCTACTGTGACAAAGTTTGAAAATCAACAGCATGTTATGCTCACAAAACCTATCAGCGAGCTGACTGAGAAACAAAAACAAGAATTCGGTCGATTGCAGCCCGATTCAGGAAGCTGGCCTCAATGGTTTCAAGCGCTTGATCCGGTTATTCAAAGCTGGATTTTAAAACATAAAGATTCATTAATAGCAGGTGAATTTCCATCACCACCTTCCTCATTAAAATTTTTTCCTCAAGGTAGCAATTTTCATCATCATTATACTGCAATATTTAATGAGCAAGGTAAGATGCAAATGCAAGGTGATTTACTAAGACGTGGAGTTATTCAACCTATTGCTGTTAAAAATAAAGTTGAACGTCATCGCTTGGGCAGTCTAGCAGCAGAACAGGAGCGGCGAGCACTTGGCACAAGGAAACGTTTTACAGAATATTGGGGGGAGGAGCTCGCTCAAATACTAAAAGAGAATGGTGTTAAACCCGTCCATATGAATGTGAGTTTGCTATCCCCTGGGTTGGTGACGCATTCGACCGATCAAAAAATGTATGATGAAAACAAGAAAATAATTCAAAATCAAGAAAAAGATATAAAAATTCTTGTACCAAATTGGGGTATTAATGTCGTTCGTCATTTAACCAAACGCTTTAATAAAGAAAACAAACATACGCGTGATGAACTCTATGATTCATTTCGAACTCATGTGCAATCAATGGCTAATCACTTTGGGCAAGCAGAGTTGTTTAAACCATTAATGGGAGATCAAATAGATTTCGAAGCGCTGCCTACATTAATCAAAAAACTGAAAAATCAAAACAATTGGGAGAAACAATTATTTCCTAATGACAGTAACAGAATAAAGGCTAAAACATTTTTGATGGGTTTAGAGGCGCTAGTAGAGTTTCAAAAGCTTTGGTGTCATCATAATGCTCGAGTCAGTCCCAATAAAGAATTACTCGCAGTCGTTTATCAAGTGCTTATTGCTAAAAGTATAGGAAGCACTGTAACCCTTCACTGCAAAAGCGGTAAAGATCGGACAGCCATAGCGGTATTACTTTACAGTAAAACGCTAGGTTATTATGATAAACATGACCGACTACCTAAATACAATGATTCACCGCAGCAGTTATCCGAATTTTATAAAGATGTTGCGCCACTGTATTCTTCAGGTCAAATGCAAGCATGTGCCGCACTCAATTTTCCGGGCACAGATGGTTTAAAACTAGATGGTGAGGATTTGGTGAATAAAATCCCATTTCGCCAGATCTCGCCCATGCTGGCTAACGACTTAAAAGCTGAAATAAATGCTACGCCTAATGCATTACCTTTAAAAACTCAACATACCCTGGCAGGATTAAATGGTATTTTCAAAAATAAAAATCTAGTGAAGCGAAATGAAAAACATGGAAAACATGCCAATGAGTCAGCAGGAAATTTAGGTTTATATGCTGGAAATCCAGATGAAAAAATGCATTATCCTAATTCTTCTGCCGCTAATGGGCAACAGTACGCATTAGATGGTGAAGAGGAGCCATCATTGTCGGATCTTCAGGCAAATCCGCATCATAATATTTTTTACTTCAAATTGACACCCTCGACTAGTCTCAAAAGATCTGGTGTTTTGGAGATTAGGGTTGATTGGAAAGCGATTAAAGACGTTGTACATAAATGGGTAGATTCAATTAAACACACAGGTTCAGATGTTAAAAAGTCATCTGATACTGCTAATACTCCGCCTCATTCTTCTAATCGGTATACAATGTTTAGTGAAGAGTTGGACCTCACTACTAAAACTGCTCATAAACCTGGAGATATTAAGCAAGATCAACCCTCTATGGGATATGACATAAAGTGAATTTCATTCGTAACTACTCAAAAACTGGGACACTGTCATCCCGTGAGAGGTACTGTCATCCCGTCCGTGGCACTGTCACCCCGTGCGAGGTACTGTCCATCGTGCGAGGCACTATCCTCATCCCATGCGAGGCACTGTCCATCCCGTGCGAGGCACTGTCATCCCGTGCGAGGTACTCTGTCCACCCCGTGCGAGGCACTGTCATCCCGCGGCTTGACCGCGGGATCCATAACTCTCTGATTTCAAATATTTTATAGATTCCGAGGTCAAGCCGCACAATATCGAGGCGGGCTGTTTGCCCCTTGTTTTTGAGTAGTTACTTTCATTCTACACCTTAAAGCCATGTGATATAAATTCAAAATTATGGTAGAATAAGGCACCTTTTCTTCTCGCAAGGACGCAGTATAGAGATTAGGCTAATTTCAATCCATTGACAGTTGGAGTTTGTAACCAGATGAAAAAACTGCGCTTTTCTTCAATTAATTGGGCTAATACCTTATTTTTAATCTTGGTTCCCGTGGCGGCTGTTGTGGGGACTACTTTACTGGCTGTGAACGGAGCCATTCATTGGCAAACGATCATTTTAGCCCTTGTGTTTTCGATATTCAGCGGGCTAGCCGTCACTGCGGGTTATCATCGTATGTTTGCTCATAAAAGCTATCAAGCCGCATGGCCGATACGTTTATTTTATGTGCTATTTGCATCAGCAGCATTTGAAGGCAGCGTGTTAGAGTGGTGCACCGACCATCGGAATCATCATCGTTACACCGACACAGAAAAAGATCCGTACAATATTAAACAAGGCTTTTGGCATGCGCATATTGGCTGGTTATTTACGCTGGATATAAGCAAACGTGATTTTGATAATGTGAAAGACTTGCAAGAAGACCCTATTGTTCGCATCCAACAGCGCTATTATATTCCGATCGCTGTTTTTATGGGCTTTATTTTACCTGCTCTGATTGCAGCCTTGTGGGGTGATGCATTAAGTGGTTTAGTGATAGCAGGTGCGTTACGCATTTCTTTCAATCATCATCTTACCTTCTGTATTAATTCTGTATGTCATTACCTTGGTAAGCAGACCTATTCAGATCGTCATACCAGTCGTGATCACTGGATTAGCGCGTTATTGACTTTTGGTGAAGGCTTTCATAATTTTCATCATCAATTTCCAGTGGATTATCGCAATGGAATTCGTGCTTATCATTATGACCCGACCAAGTGGCTGATTCGTTCACTGGCTTGGTTAGGCTTGGTTCGCGATTTAAAAAGGGTGGATGCACACATTATTATTCGTTACCGTTTGCGTATGGATAAGAAACGACTGATGCAGCACTCTGGACAACATTCAGAATCTTTATTAGAGCATATGGGGCATTTAATTAAGCCATTGCATGATCGAATTTTGAGCGCACTTCATCGAATTGAAGAACTTGAAAAGGCTTATATCGAACTGCAGTCCTCTGGCATTAATTCAGTGAAAGGTAAAATGAGTGAATACAGCGCTCGTATTGAAGAACATCGAGCACGAATTAGGGCAGCACGCCAAGAATTAAAAAATGCATTATTAATCTGGACGCAGATCGTTCGCAATAATAGCAAGCAATTAATGGTTAGCGAATCTTGAGTAGCATAATTATTTGCTGCGAGTATACCTAACACAATGAGTAAAACGACTAAAGGTTGGATCAAACAACACCTCTCTGATCAGTATGTAAAACAAGCGCAGCAGGCAGGTTATCCGTCTCGGGCGGCGTATAAGTTACTCGAAATCCAAAAGAAATATCAGCTGATTAAGCCAGGTATGATCGTTGTTGATCTGGGTGCATCGCCCGGTGGTTGGTCTATGGTAGCCAGTCAAATTCTAGGGCCAAAGGGTAAGGTATTTGCCATCGATTTATTGCCGATGTCTCCCCTTTCTGGTGTGGATTTTATACAAGGTGATTTTAATGAGCAAACTGTGCTTGATCAGCTGATGAAAGCGCTTGATCATCAAATGGTAGACCTTGTAATGTCCGATATGGCCCCCAATATTACAGGAGAGAAGAGTGTCGATCAGCCACGCTCGATTTATCTTGTGGAATTAGCCTGGGATTTAGCAGAGAAAGTTCTCAAACCAGGTGGTAGTTTTTTAGCCAAAATTTTCCAGGGTGAGGGGATCGATCAGCTCATTATTGGATTAAGGAAAAATTTTAGACAAGTTAAAGTGCTCAAGCCTAAAGCATCAAGGGCAAAATCACGGGAAGTGTATGTGTTAGCGAGAGAATTTATTCGGTATAATAATCGATAGTATAGTTAAGGATGGTTTGGCAAATGGGTGCCACAAACAAGAAAGAGGCATAACAGCGACATTCCTGCAAAAGCGCGAATCCAGTAGTTTATGCGAAACGAGGTAACAACACTTGAACAGTATGCTTAAAAATTTATTTATATGGCTCATTATCGCCATAGTATTAATCACTGTATTTAGCAGTCTAAGCCCACGCCATCCATCAGCCGTGCAATATAGCTACTCACAATTTCTATCACAAGTACGCAGTGGGAATATATCCAGTGTGGTGATTCAAGATAAAACCATTCGCGGCAAGACCAAAGACAGTAAAGCTTTTGTGACTTACCTGCCGATGCAAGATCGCTACCTATTAGGCGAGTTGATCAAGCAAAATATCACCGTAAAAGGCATGCCGCCAAAACAGCAAAGCGTCTTAATACGTTTTTTAATTAGCTGGGCACCCTTTTTACTGCTTATTGCGGTATGGATTTTCTTTATGCGCCAAATGCAAGGGGGTGGTGGCAAAGGTGGGCCATTGTCATTTGGCCGTAGTAAAGCGCGCCTACTTGGGCAAGATCAGGTTAAAGTGACTTTTGCTGATGTTGCAGGAGTAGAAGAAGCGAAGCACGAACTTGAAGAACTCGTCGAATTTCTACGAGACCCGGGAAAGTTCCAAAAACTGGGTGGTAAAATTCCCTGCGGTGTATTGCTACTCGGGGCGCCAGGAACAGGTAAAACATTATTAGCTAAAGCGGTAGCGGGTGAGGCCAAAGTGCCTTTCTTTACGATATCGGGTTCAGATTTTGTGGAGATGTTTGTGGGAGTGGGAGCATCACGCGTTCGAGATATGTTCGACCAAGCTAAAAAGCGTGCACCTTGCATTATTTTTATCGATGAAATTGATGCGGTCGGCCGACACCGAGGCGCAGGCCTAGGCGGTGGTCACGATGAACGTGAACAAACGCTGAATCAACTATTAGTTGAAATGGATGGCTTTGAAGGTAAAGAGGGCGTCATCGTCATAGCAGCGACTAATCGTCCTGATGTGTTAGACCCTGCCTTATTACGTCCGGGTCGTTTTGATCGTCAGGTGGTCGTGCCGTTGCCGGATATTAAAGGACGAGAAGCTATTTTAAAAGTGCATATGCAAAAAGTACCCGTCGATGAAAAAGTTAAAGCCTCCCTTATTGCTCGTGGAACACCTGGTTTTTCAGGAGCAGACCTTGCAAACTTAGTCAATGAAGCAGCGTTGTTTGCAGCACGAGCTAACAAACACCTTGTTGACATGATGGAGTTTGAAAAAGCAAAAGATAAATTACTCATGGGTACCGAGCGGCGCTCGATGGTGATGAGTGAGCAAGAGAAGAAATTAACGGCCTATCATGAAGCGGGACATGCGATTGTGGGCATATTAGTTCCTCAACACGATCCAGTTTATAAAATCAGTATTATCCCGCGTGGACGTGCATTAGGTGTCACGATGTTTTTACCGGAAGCGGATCGTTATAGTTATAGTAAACGTCATTTGGAAAGTCAGTTAGCCGGTTTATTGGGTGGTCGAATAGCAGAAGCTTTAATTTTTGGTGCCGACAACGTCACCACGGGTGCTTCGAATGATATTGAAAAAGCCACTGAAATTGCTCGTAATATGGTCACTAAATGGGGTTTGTCAGATAAACTTGGGCCGTTAACTTATGGTGAAGAAGAAGGTGAAGTCTTTTTAGGGCGCAGCATGACTCAACGCAAGGAATTCTCTGATGAAACCAGTAATGCCATTGATCGAGAAGTACGAGACATTATCGATCGTAATTATGCTGCAGCAGAAACGATACTGAATGAAAATATCGATAAATTACATGTTATGGCCAAAGCACTTATAAAATATGAAACGGTTGGTGAACAGCAGGTCAAGCAGATTATGGCTGGAGAAGAACCATCACCCCCTGAAGGTTGGGATGAGGAAACAACGACAAATGGGGGCGATCAGAATAAAACTCCTTCGCAAGATAAAGATAACGATAAAGATAAAGATAAAGCGCCTTCGAAGCGCAGTCAAAATGAAAAATCAAATCTCAGTGTGGATTCTTCTGTAGAAGGAAATCCAAAGTAACCGAGCTAAAGGGATATTCATGCCAGTATCGATGATGGACAAAGCCCAGTTATCGTTTTCGTTAGCGCTTCCTCGGGATCATTCGATTCCCCTCAAAAAACCCTGTGTAATGGGTGTGATTAACGTTTCTCCAGACTCTTTTTATCGTCCCATATCGAAGTTGACGGATGCGCTACGTGCTGCAGAGCAAATGGTAGCGCAAGGTGCGAGTATTATTGATATCGGTGGTGTGGCGACTAACCCTTTTGTTGATCTTGACAAAAAACCTTCGGTGCAACAACAAATCGATCGTGTAATACCCATCATTGACGCAATAAAAAAGAATGTTGATGTCTTAATTTCTATTGATACCAGTCAGCCTAATGTGATGCAAGAAGCTGTTAATCATGGTGCCCATATGATTAATGATCAATCTGCATTAAGAGTGCCAGGTGCCTTAGAAACCGTGGCTAAGTTACAAGTGCCCGTGTGTTTAATGCATGGTTTTAAGCTCAAACGTCACCCTGCATCAACTGATTATCCGGAGTTACTTCTGCAAATTAAAAGAGAATTAGTTGAAACAGTAAAGCGCTGTATTCAGGCTGGAATCCAAAAAGATCGTATTATTTTGGACCCTGGTTTTGGGCAAGGTCATTATGGAAAAAATGCCGATGAAAATTATTATTTACTGGCTAATCTAGAGGAATTTGTTAGTATCGGTTATCCTCTACTGATAGGTTGGTCGCGTAAATCAATGATTGGTGATGCGCTAGGAGGAGTGCCTGCAGAGCAAAGACTGTATGGCAGTATTGCCGCTGCAACTATTGGCGGTTTGTTAGGCGCTGCAATCATTCGAGTGCATGATGTGGGTGAAACTATGGATGCAATAACAATTTGTCGTCGGGTTATCACAATGCGAGATAAAAAAGAATAATTACAGGAGGTGCATATGAGCAATAAAAAGTATTTTGGCACAGATGGTATTCGCGGTAGAGTGGGCAAGTCGCTAATCAATGCTGAATTTATGTTGAAACTGGGTTGGGCAATGGGCGTTATTCTATCAAAGAATAGAAAAAGCAAAAAGCCAGTCAGTGTTTTATTGGGTAAAGATACTCGAATTTCCGGATATACAATAGAGACTGCGCTGCAGGCGGGTTTGTCGGCTGCAGGCGTTGATATTTATTTATCGGGACCGCTTCCTACCCCGGGAGTTGCTTATTTAACACATTCGCTCAGAGTTTCTGCAGGTATGATGATTAGCGCCTCACATAATTCGTATCAAGATAATGGGGTTAAATTTTTTGATAGCCGTGGTATGAAACTATCGGATGACATGGAATTGGCCATTGAAGCACAAATAGAGCAACCCATGCGAACTGCTGAGTCAAAAGATCTTGGCAAAATAGAACGATTAGTGGATGCCCAGGGACGTTACATTGAATTCTGCAAAAGTACTTTCCCATCACACCTTAATTTAAAAGGTCTAAAATTAGTTGTCGATTGTGCGAATGGTGCAACCTATAATGTTGCACCTTCTGTGTTTCACGAATTAGGTGCAAATGTGACTGCGATTCATGATTTGCCAGATGGCTATAACATTAACCAACGTTGTGGCGCAACGGATCTACAAGATCTCCAAAGAAAAGTAGTTGAAGAGCAAGCGGATGTGGGTATTGCATTAGACGGAGATGGTGATCGTTTGATAATGGTGGACCATAACGGTGAAATCGTCGATGGAGATGAAATGTTATGTATTATTGCAAAAGATCGTGCCACTGGTATTGGAACTCATGCAGGAGTTGTGGGCACTGTGATGAGTAATTTAGGTCTTGAGGAAGCGCTTAAAGACATGGGCATTGCTTTTATTCGAGCACCGGTAGGTGATCGTTATGTCCTAGAGCAATTAAAGGAAAAGGGATGGACTTTAGGGGGTGAATCATCAGGTCATATTGTTGATCTGGATTATACTACGACAGGCGATGGCATTATTACTGCGTTGCAAATTTTACGAATTATTCGAATAGCTAAAAAAAGTTTGCATCAGCTCAAACAAGCGATGGTTAAATGTCCACAGGTATTAATTAATGTTCCCGTTATGGATAAAGCGCATTTCAATAATAATCCAACCATTAATAAGGCTGTGGCAAAAATAAAACAAGAATTAGCGGATGAAGGCCGCGTGCTATTACGCCCTTCTGGAACAGAGCATTGTGTTCGAGTGATGGTAGAAGGTCATAACGAGGCGAAAGTGCGTCTTGCCGCAAAGAGTTTAGCAGAAGCTGTTTCGCGTGCGGAAATTTGAAAGCATTGGTGGGCAAATCCTATTACATTTTGAATAATTCTGAATGTGAACCCGTTCTTGCTAGATATAAAATGAGCTCCTTGCGAGTTATTTTATATATCAGTAGCCAGTCAGGTTCAATATGACATTCATGATATCCTCGCCATCTGCCACCTAATGTATGATCGCAATATTTTGGGGGAAGTGATTTCCCATGAATTACTAACTCGACAACTGTTTCAAGGGTCTTAAGATTTTTGTCTTGTTTGATCGCTTTTTTGAGATCTTTCTTGAGCTGAGTAGAGCGCCTAATCTTTAGGATATTTTTAGAGGTCATCTATCATCTCTTTAAATGAAGAATATGTGTTACCATCCCCCCTTTCAAGCTCATTTATTGCATCAAGTGTTGTGTTATTGGGAATTCTCAATTCAAAAGGCAACCCTTTTCGCAAAACAACCTGAGCATACATCGCATTAATAACTTGCGATGGTGTTAATCCAATTCTTTTGAAAATGGTATCGGCCTTTTTTTTCAAAGAAGGTGAAATTCTAGCTTGTACTGTTACGGATTTCATTAGAATGCCCTTAATTTGTTTTACCATAATTGTAGTCCATTTGTAATACATTGTCAAGCAAAGCGGCATTGACATTCTGCCCATAATATCAGATAATATAACCTATTGTTTCTAGATAACTAATAGAGGTAACCACCATGTACAAGCCTAGTTTTATGACGGAGATTTGGAATGTTTGATAATAATTACAATAACTTAGATTACTTGCATCAAAATCTTGCTGCCTGCGTCCTCACTCTCGCTCAAACACAATCCATCCATTTCATCGATAAACCTCGAAAACCCTAAGCCTTCAGTTTGATCTGGCTTTAACGATATTGATTTGATGAGGTATTAACGATGAATTCAAGCAATCCAAATAGAAAGATGCGCACACTCGGTGTGCTTAGCCTGGCGATGATCACCGCGGTGTCGGTGGATAGTATCCGTAATTTGCCGACAACAGCGTTGTTTGGCAGCTCGCTGATATTCTATTTTCTATTAGCGGCGTTATTCTTTTTGTTGCCCAGCGCCTTGGTTTCTGCTGAATTAGCATCTAATTCGCAACAAGAAGGTGGTGTATACTCCTGGATTAAAAATGCGTTTGGAGCGCAAGCGGGTTTTATTGCCATTTGGTTTCAATGGATTGAGAATGTCATTTGGTATCCTGCGATTCTGTCTTTTGTCGCTGGGACAATCGGTTATTTAATAGCACCCTCATTGGCTACGAGTAAGACGTTTTTAGTTACCGTGATCTTATGTTCTTTTTGGGGGGCTACCATTATTAATTTATTAGGCATAAAAGTGTCTGCAAAGTTCAGTAATTTTGCTGCCGTTGTGGGGTTAATTTTACCTATTTCATTAATCATTACCGCCGGTGTTACTTGGATTGTCATGGGCAAGCCCATACAAATACATTTTACTCATGCCAGTCTACTTCCTAATTTCGGAAACTCTGACATGTGGGTGGCGCTCACAGGAATCATTTTGTCATTTTGTGGCATGGAAATCGCTGCCGTTCATTCAAGTAATGTGAAAAATCCCAAGCGGTCTTACCCGCGGGCGATGTTCCTGGCTACCGGTTTAATTATGTTAACGTTATTATGTGGCAGCCTTGCGATTGCCGCTGTCATTCCAGAGCAACAGATCAGTTTGGTGGCTGGAATTATGCAGGCCTTTAATACTTTTTTTAGCGCTTATCATATGCATTGGATCTTGCCCGTTTTGGCCTTGATGTTAGTGATTGGTGGTTTGGGGGGTGTGAATAGTTGGATTATCGCACCTACGCGTGGATTATTATATGCCGCCCAAGAGGGTCACTTACCGCGTCATTTTTGTCGCGAAAATCGCCATGGTGCGCCACGAAATATATTAGTGTATCAAGCCTTGATTGTGACCGTCATCACCATGGCATTTTTATTAATGCCAAGCGTCAATGGTTCGTATTGGTTGTTAACCGTACTCGCAGCCCAACTTTACATGATTATGTATGCCATGATGTTTGCTGCAGCTATTCGGCTTCGTAAGTCACGCAAGTTAGTTTCCGATGGTTTCCGTATTGGTGGTGGTCGAGTTGGGATATGGATTGTCGCGGGAGCTGGTTTTATCGGTTCACTGGTGACGTTTTTCATCGGTTTTATTCCACCGGCTAATATTCAAGTGGGTGGGAGTGGCCATTATGAAACTTTATTATTAATGGGATTAATTACTTTAATATTGCCGCCATTTATTCTCTATCGTTTTTCTCATAAAAGGCGAGCTCAAGTTATTGCGAGTACTGTTGCATTGGCCGAACGTTAATCCACCGTCGTCATTTCCGCGAAAGCGGGGGATCTGTCATTGTGGCGAAAGCCGGAATCCAGGCGCGTTATGGATCCCGCGGTCAAGCCGCGGGATGACGAGGTAAGCCGCGGGATGACGAGGTGTGAGCAGTTACGTTTTTAGATAGATTCCTGGATTCCCGCTTTCGCGGGAATGACGTAGGCCCTTAGGACTGCTGCTTCACCCAATTAATTAAGCTGCCAGAGAGCATCACAGCGACTTGTCGATCTGATAAATCATGCCTTAATTTAAGTACGATATCTTTTTCTTTGATTGTGGCTTGTAGTTCATGTGTGTTTTTAATCTCGTGAAGATGGTCGATATTAATGACATCACCTTGCTCGAGCTGATCGTAATCTTCTTTATTGATAAAGGTTAATGGTAGAATGCCAAAATTCACAAGATTTTGCCAATGTATGCGTGCAAAACTTTTTGCAATTACAACGTGTAGTCCAAGATAACGTGGCGCTAAGGCGGCGTGTTCACGGCTTGATCCTTGACCGTAATTCTCACCACCAATAATAATATGACCACCGTGATTACGTTGTTCTTTAGCACGGGTAGGGTAGGTTTCATCAACCACGATGTAAGTAAATTCACTGATTTTAGGAATATTGCTGCGATAAGGTAATACTTTAGCGCCAGCCGGTGAAATTTCATCGGTGGAAATATTATCGCCGACTTTTAATAATACGGGTAATACAAAAAATTTCGGTAGTGGTTTTAATTCGGGTAGAGTAACGATATTAGGTCCTTTAATTAATTTAACTTGTCTGGCTTTTTCCAAAGGTAATGGTGTTGTGATCGCGGCATCATTTTTAATGCGGTTTTTAGGCAGCTTGATTTTTGGATAAGGGATATCCATATCACGTGGATCGGTAATTTTTCCAGTTAATGCAGAAGCCGTTGCGGTTTCTGGGCTGCATAGAAAGACCGAGTCTTCGCGAGTGCCTGAACGTCCTGGGAAATTTCTAGGGACCGTTCGTAAACTGTTACGGCCGGTAGCGGGTGCTTGCCCCATACCGATGCAGCCATTACAGCCGGCCTGATGGATGCGCGCGCCTGCATGAATTAAATCGATTAAATAACCATCGCGCACAAGTTCTTCTAAAATATTACGTGATGAAGGATTAATATCGAATGAAACGCCAGTGCTGACGGTACGACCTTTTACCATCTCGGCACTAATGGCATAATCGCGATAACCTGGATTAGCCGATGAGCCAATGTAGGCTTGATAAATGGGTTCGCCAGCAATTTCTGTGACAGGGACGATATTTCCTGGACTGGTGGGTTTAGCAATCAGTGGAACGAGTTCTGATAAATCGATTTCTTCATCACGATCGTAACTAGCACCTTCATCGGCGACTAGTTTTTGCCAATCGGATTTACGTCCTAGACTATTTAAAAATTCTTGAGTGATTTTATCCGATGGAAACACAGTGGTGGTTGCACCTAATTCTGCCCCCATATTCGCGATCACGTGGCGATCCATTGCGCTGAGATGTTTTAAGGCGGGTCCATAATATTCGATGACATAACCCAGCCCACCTTTCACATCATGGCGCCGTAATAATTCTAAGATGGCATCTTTAGCGCTCACCCAGGGTTTGAATTCGCCGGTTAATTTCACTCCCCAGACTTTCGGCATTTTAATATATAAAGGATGACCCGCCATTGCCATAGCGACTTCTAACCCTCCAGAACCTATTGCTAACATGCCTAACGAACCCGCCGCACACGAGTGGCTATCTGAGCCAGCCATCGTGATACCTGGGCGACCAAAATATTGCATGTGCACAGGATGGCTAACACCATTGCCGGGCCGACTAAAATGCAGCCCAAATCGTGCCGCAGCACTTTGTAGAAATAGATGATCGTCGGGATTTCTAAAGTCTTCTTGAATTAAATTATGATCGACGTATTGAGTTGAGAGTTCGGTTTTGATGCGATCTAAGTTCATGGCCTCTAATTCCAGCATGACTAACGTGCCGGTAGCATCTTGAGTGAGCGTGTGATCCATCTTTAGCGCAATTTCGTTGCCAGGAATCATTTCGCCTTCTAAAAGATGAGATTGAATCAGTTTTTGGGTTGCATTCATGGGCATGGTCAACTCTCCTTGTTGTAGTTAGCGCATTGAAGATTTTGCGATGAGTCTATTGTACCGTATCGTGAGGTTTATGCACTAGCCATTTCAGGTTGTTCGGCTACACTGCGCAGTTGCTGAATGTCTTTTAGATGAATGGCCTTGCGGGTTACTTTGATTATTTTTTTAGCCTGTAGACTGCGAAAAGTGCGGCTTATGGTTTCGGGAGTGATTCTTAAATAATTAGCGATGTCTTGGTGGGTCATTAATAAGTCGCAAACGGGTTTTGAGTGACCGAGTTTTTTATGTTGAGCACACAATTGTAAAATAAAGCTCGCCACTCGTTGCTCTGCACTGGTGCGCAATAATGCCATATTATCATGGCGAATGCGTTGGCTGACTAATTTTAAAAGCTGTGGACCTAATTGTGGGGCGTGCTGGACGATTTCTTCGATTTGTTTCATCGATATTTCACAGACATTGGTATAATCAAGTGCGATGATTGAACTTGATTTTTGTTGCGGATCAATCCCTTCAAAGCCGAATAGGTCTCCAGGCAAACGAAATCCCATGACATACTCGCGACCATTTTCTTGAGTAAGATAACTTTTTAGAATGCCAGTTCTAATGGCAAATAGTGAATCTAACAATTCACCTTGTCGGCATAAGTAATCTCCAGGACGTAGCAGGCGAGCTTTGAAGCGCAATTGATGTACTCGATGCAAGGTTTTTTTATCTAAACCAGCGGGAATACAAATGTTAGCAAGATTGCAATGCTTGCATTTATTGGTTCGTTGCAGTGGTTTGATGATTTTGGCTAATTCCATAAAAAAAATCACTTATCCTAGGTGAATCATTATAACATAGTTAGAAATTGAGTGCCTAGATTATAACGTGATTCGGTGGATTTTCTTACTGTGGGCTGTGGGTGGCGGTTATTGAGTTTGGCGTGGTGAGATTAAGGGAAGATTAAAATTTCTTGATCTGGGTCATGAAGGTGATCGACAAATTTGGTTAGACTGAATGTAAGTTTAGTTTGGATTGAGAGAGTTAATCTCATTATTTTTTAGGAGCAAAGTTAGCATGAAATTAGATCATCTTATTGAAGAAAATATCGCTAAACCGATTCGCACGTGGGCCAGCACTCTTCATGATCCATATTATTTACAGAATATGCTAAATTATTTGGTTGATAATCAGAAAACATTTAACGGATTCGTGGACGGATTGGTGGATGTTTATGTAAATACGTTTGGTAAATACTCAGCTGATAAAATTGTTGAACATCGTGCTCTACTGACCCTGAAAAGGCTGTTGGAAGAAAATGTAGAGGAAAAACATTCAAAATCAGGACATTCCAAATCTAAAAACCCTTTTGGTGAAACATATCCTGATGTGTTTAACTTATTAAATAAGTTTGTAAGTTTTGTATTAGCGGGAATGGAGGAGTATCCTGATCAATATGAAAAGGAAATAAACGATACTACTAGTAAAAGTGTGACATACCTTTCTAATGTGCATGATGCAGTTTTCCAAGCCGCTAATAAAAATCAATATCTTAAGGTGTCGGATTATTTCAGAGGAAAAGGATATGAAAATAAAGAAGACAATTTTAGTGGCGGTGAATCAGAATCTGAATCTGAATCAGAGACTGATACTGATACTGAACGAAATGATGATGAGGCTGATTACTCCGATGTATGTTTGGATTCCGATGAATTGGATTCCGATAAAGAACGTACTGATGAAGAGCGTACTGTTGATCAGGAAAATAATCAACAGGACAATACTGCTATCTCCAAACCATCCGAATCATTAATGAATAAAGAATTCAGATCTTTGTCATCGGTCCAAAAAGGTTTAGTCATTGCAGTTGCTTTCTTAATGTTAATATGTCCTCCATTACTTTTTGCTCATGTGGTTAGCATTGCGATGAGTCAAAAAATACAAAAAATACATAGAATGAAAAAAACTAACGTTGGAAGGAATACTACTCTACCTACATCCACCACTAGAGGTCAGGTTAAGCTGTTTAAGGAGGTTGCTGACGGAAAATCTCGACAGACAAGACATAAGCCGGGTCAAGCCTCATCCGAAATACCTCGGCCAAAAGGGCTAAGAAATGAGGCATGAATAAGATTAGTATTAAATCTGACTACCTAAATTATTTATTAGTGACTCTATTTTTTAAGCTTCAATGCATTCTTATTATAACTTACATAAATGGTATAGTGTTCATGGTTCCCGCTCTTGTAAACTGAGAACATGCTATTTTTTGTGCCGCAGTGTCTGATCCTATTTTTATCCGAGGGTTCATCACCTCTGAGTTTTTCAGCTGTATAAAATTCGATTCTAAAGCATTTAGAATGTTTTCCTATGTAGGGAGGGGCTATAGAAATGTGTTGATCAATATAGGCATCTGAATAAATGCTCACACTCATTACTGAAAAATTAATTATTTTTTTCTCTCCGGGGTTTAATATTACCTTAAAGTGGCTTGGGTGGTGAATTCGGGAGTGGTGAGTTGGGGTAATGTGAATGACATTATTAGTGTTATTCACAATTTTTTCATGGAATGTTTCGCCTGCATAAGCGCTGAAGGTGAAAACAAAAGCGCTTATAGCGATTACGGTTAACAATTTTTGTAGCTTTATCATTATGATACCTCTTAACCATAGAACTGGCTTTAAAACAGGTGCAGAATGAGATTCATTTAGAATCTAGGCTGCTCTCTAATTAAACAAATTGATACTATAAACTAAATAATATTTAAATCAAGCGCTCATTGGTTTAAGTCAGGGCAATCGCATTAAAATAAAAAGTGCGTTATGGATCCCGCGGTCAAGCCGCGGGATGACGAGGTGTGAACAGTTACAATAAAAAAATGTTATTTCCCAATAAATGATTAGATTCCCGCCTTCGCGGGAATGACGTCGATAGACTTCCTTACAACTCATAATCAATAATTAAAGGCGCATGATCTGAAAAACGTTGATCTTTGTAAATCTTAGCCGCTTTGACTTCACCTGAAAAACTTGGGGTCAAGACTTGATAGTCGATGCGCCACCCCACATTGTTATCCCAGGCACGCCCACGATTGGACCACCAGGTATATTCATTTGGCTGTTGATTGACTTTCCGAAAGGCATCCACATAACCCACTTTTGTAAATAGCTGATCTAACCATTCCCGCTCTTCTGGCAGACAACCTGAGGTTTTTTGATTGGATTTAAAGTTTTTAATATCAATTTCTTTATGCACAATATTCCAATCCCCACAAATAACCATCGGTTTTTTATTACGCTTTATTTTTTGTAAGATTTTTAAATAGCGATCCATAAAATCAAATTTAATCACTTGACGTTCATCACCACTGCTCCCTGAGGGTAAGTAAATTGAGGCCACGCTGTAGTCATCAAAATCCGCTTGAATATAGCGGCCTTCCTCATCAGCATTTGGCCAACCTAATCCCGTGATGATTTTTTTGGGTTTTTCTCGCGCATAGAGCGCCACACCACTATACCCCTTTCGTTCGGCATCATGATAATAACAGTGATAACCTTTTGGGCAGAAAATATCATCAGATAGGTCATTGATTTGCGCTTTCGTTTCTTGTAGGCAAATCACATCAGCCTTTTGTTTGGGCAGCCAATCAAAAAACCCCTTTCGTACTGCCGCACGAATGCCGTTGATGTTTAAAGTAATAATACGCATGGTTACACTCCTAAGATATAAATCTGATGGTGATTTGGGAGATTCTATTCGTTGTGGTCGATGATGTAAACCGAATAGCCGGCACGCCCTGATCTCCAAACCAGTCATCGATCCAAATGCTTCCAGCAGTAAGACGCTGAAGCCTGTTGGTAATGTTTGAATCCCTCGCCTTGATCCCGTATAATCTCGCGTTTTAACGATATGGAAATTGGTTTTATGATTCGCAACTTAATTCGTACGTTCTACTACCACCCAGTGATTCGCTTTCTTACGGTAGGTGTTATTGGCCTGATGTGCGATGCGACAGTGCTTTATGCCTTGCGTCATGCAATTGGCTTGATACCGGCGAAGATTGTCTCTTATATCGTTGCTTTTACAGTGACTTGGTTGCTCAATCGGATTTTTACTTTTCGCTCGCAAGATCCTAAACATCTGCAAGAATGGTTAAGATGTGCATGTATCTATGTGGTTACTGGTGTCATACATGTCTTGATTTTTGCCTTTCTAATAGGGCGCTATACACTCATGTATCATCATCCGATTATTGCATTACTCATCACGGCAGCCATTATTGCGGTGTTTAATTATCTAGCGTTAAAGTATTTTGTGTTTAAGATGCTTTCTGACGACGGTCTTATTGATGACCAGCAAGAAGAAGTGCAGCAGCTTCAGACTGAATAATCAACGGCTTCCACCACTCATCGTGATCTAAATACCACGCAACGGTTTGTTTCAGCCCATCGGTAAGAGTGATATTAAAATCAAAGCCAAGCTCGTTTTGAATTTTAGACGCGTTAATGGCATAGCGTCGATCATGACCCAGTCGATCTGTAACATGCGTGATCAGTGATTGGCTAGTCTGCCCTTGTGTGGGCGCTGCTTTTGGATATTTTTTGATGTATTCAGAGTGAGTTTCAAAAAGTTCATCAACGAATTCGCAGAGCTTGTGTACTAACGCGAGATTAGTCATCTCGCCATGGTGCCCGCCAATATTATAGCACTCACCCGATTGGCCACGCTTTAATGTGACATCAATGCCACGGCAATGATCCAGCACGTGCAGCCAATCGCGGACTTGCAAGCCATCCCCATAAATAGGGATGGGCTGTCCTTGCAAAATGTTCAGTAAACATAGTGGAATCAGTTTCTCGGGAAAATGATAGGGCCCATAGTTATTTGAGCAATGGCTAATGGTCGTATTTAGCCCATACGTCGCATGAAATGCTCTCACAATATGATCCGCAGCCGCTTTAGATGCGGCATAGGGTGAATTAGGTTGATAAGCATGTGTTTCACTAAAAGGTTCATCAGTCGGCTGCAGTGTCCCGAAAACCTCGTCTGTTGAGATGTGATGAAAGCGATGCGAAGCGAGCTTGGCATCATCGAGCCAAAAGCGTTTGGCCACCGTTAATAGGGCATGTGTGCCTAGCACGTTGGTGGTCATAAACTCACTAGAATCATTAATTGAGCGATCCACATGAGATTCTGCAGCAAAATGCACTACGATATCGATGCCATAGTTTGAAAAAATATCGCTTACGCATTTTTGGTCGTTAATATTTCCTTTAATAAAAAAATAATTAGAATGATTTTCAAGTGAGGTTAGATTCGCTAAATTACCGGCATAAGTGAGCTGGTCTAGAACAACTAGCGTATCATCAGGATAATGATTCGCCCAATAATGAACGAAATTCGATCCAATAAATCCAGCGCCGCCGGTGATGAGTAATTGACTCATGGTTATAACTCTTTATATTTAGGAATATCTTTAAAGCTCATACCGCGGGAGTCTTTATCTGACAAAGAGGGTGGGGTTTCTTCAGCAAGCGGCCAATCGATTGCTAAATCGGGATCATTCCACATCAGGGTATAATCATCGTTAGGATAATATGGTCCACTGCACTTATAACAGATTTCTGCGCGTTCACTTAAGACATAAAAACCATGAGCGAAGCCAGGTGGAATCCATAACATCGATTTATCTTCAGAAGACAAATAAAATCCTTGCCATTGCCCAAATGTAGGTGACTTTAATCTTAAGTCGACAATCACATCATACACTTCGCCGACAATTGCGCGCACTAATTTACCCTGAGGGTGCTGGTGCTGCATGTGTAGCCCTCGCAACACATGTTTTACAGACATGCTGTGATTATCTTGAATGAAATTAAGTGGTTTGCCAGAATTAAGAAGCTGGTCAAATTGCTCTCTACGCCAGGTTTCCAAAAAAAAGCCGCGTTTATCAGCAAATACTTTGGGTTTAATCAGTTTGGCGTCTTCTAGATTAGTGGCTATGCATCCCATACCATTTCTTCACGTGGAATATATAAACTGTTGTATTGTAAGTTACGCACACAAACGAGTAGATACTCACTATAGCCGCTATTAGGCATTTCATGTGCGAGCTTTTCTAACTGTTTAATGTCAATAAAGCCTTTAAGATAAGCGATTTCTTCAATACACGCAATTTTCAAGCCTTGCCGATCTTCGATGATTCGCACGAACTGGCTGGCTTCGGTGAGAGAATGATGTGTGCCCGTGTCGAGCCAGGAAGTCCCCCGGCCTAAAATGACAACAGATAATTGATCGTGTTTTAAATACCATTTATTGATATCGGTGATTTCAAGTTCGCCACGTGCAGAAGGTTTGATTTCACGCACAATATCGACGACTTGATTATCATAAAAATATAAACCGGTTATGGCATAATGAGATTTAGGGTTTTGCGGTTTTTCTTCTAGAGAAATCGCATTGCCTTGTTGATCGAATTCGACTACACCATAATGTCTTGGATCATTGACATAGTACCCAAACACTACGGCACCTTGATCAAACTGCATGACGTCTTGAAGCTTTTTGGTGAACTGAGCCATGTAAAAAATATTGTCGCCCAAGATTAAACTGACCTTGTCGTTACCGATAAATGAGCGGCCCACATTGAAAGCATCGGCTAAGCCTCTCGGCTTATCTTGGGCAGCATAGGTGATGTTGATTCCCCATCTTGAGCCATCTTGTAGTAAGTTTTGAAAAGCAGGTAAGCTTTCAGGGGAAGAAATAACTAGAATATCGTGAATGCCAGCCAGCATGAGTACCGACAGTGGGTAATAAATCATTGGTTTGTCGTAGACGGGCAGAAGCTGTTTGTTGACGACGGTCGTCAATGGATAAAGCCGTGAGCCAGTACCGCCTGCTAGTATGATCCCTTTCATGCGCGCTATGATACTCAAGTTCTGCTTAAAGATAAAGAGACCTTGCTGAGCATTTTTTGCCCTATTGATATTTCGCCTGCGCGGGAAACCCGCGCGGACGGCGACTTAAGGGGAGATGACGCTAGCTCGTTCGCTTGCGAGATTTCTTTCTTTAAAATTCATAAGGGCCGCTTTTGGCAATTTCAAATATGCTAAAAGCAATCATGCCGGCCACTAAAATGAAATTAAAAATACGTGCTTGATTTTTTTTGAGTAGCTCGCTTAATTTTTGAGAATAAGCGCCCAAGACAACTATCCATGGGATTAAAATTGAAAACTCAATACGTTTCCAATTAAAACCGATAAATATATTAAATAGAAAATACAACGAAGAAATAACTATAGCAGCAGAGATTAACTGCTTTAAACGCTGATCGGTGACTATTTGTTTCTTGGGTATCCAGATTAAACGAGCTCCAATTAAAAGAAACATGACCAATATCAAAATGGTTCCTTGGTGTAATAGGAATTTTAAGCAGATTAGTGTGTGATGATAGAGGATACTGACTGATTGCAACCAGCCATGTTGAATTGCGCTATCGATCCACATGAAAATATGTTTACGATGTATTGTGTCTATATAATAACTGCCAACGGTCAATTTTACAATCACGTACCAAAGAAGGGTTGGTGTCAGAAATACTAATCCTAATGCTATGCCATGTAAACCGACTCGTTTTATCGCTTTGGGCCTAAACCTTTCTCGAAATAAAATTAAAATTCCTGGAACAGCCATAGTAGGTACAAATATTAAAAACGAGCCATATGCGGTTATGCCAAGACCAGCCAGTAATGTGAAAATATAAGAAGAGATATGGCCAAAACTATTGTTTCGAATGATTACAAACAGTGCCCATAAACAAAGTAGAGGTGCTAGTATATTAAACATTTCGGTATCTGCAGACCACCCATAGATTTTGACGATATCGTTGCTAATCAACAAGGTGGCTATGGCAATGGTGCCGATTCTTAGCGATTGATATTTTGTGGTGAGGTTTGTAGAGGCAGACAATGGAGTGCCTCCCGTAGTCTGCTGTCTCTTAGAGTTCACTAGTATGTAATAAATCCAAAACCCTGCTAATAAAATCAGCATATTGAGTGATACATAAGCAATGTATTCGGCTTTTTCAAAAGCGGTTGGTGATTTTTCATCAAGAGAGTTGATTAAGTGTAAGGGTTGACTGATCAGCGATGCTAATAAGATTTCCAAAGGACGCGATTGGCGTAAATTGTCCTTTTGTAGCAATTCTCTCGGTTTTTGTGCATATTCTAAAAACCCCCACGAATCACAATTTAGGCTTACACCAAATGGCCCGGCAAATTTATGGTTAGTAACGCAATATTTTTTTTGTAATGAATTTGGGGTGCGAGGCCCAATAAAAAAACCGCCCATGATAATGCCTATGATAAAAACAAAAGCCAGTAACGTTTTCATCGATTTGTTTGATGAGTCCAATTTTTGCACCCTCTACTTCATTATAGATTACGACCAGCCAATACAGTTCTAGGCATAGCTTGCGATAGATTAAGCTGTATTCACTCATTACGGGTCTTGATGAGGTTAACTGAGTTACGTAGCAGGATGCGATGATACATGACTCTATTGGGGTGAGCCAGAGATTTATACTTGCAAAATCCACCCACAACGTGTACCTTTTTTCAGCTGAAGAATAAGGAGTTTGGAGTATGTTAAACGCATTAAAGCATCGGGATAAAACAGGACAACCCATTCAGGTCGGCCTTATCGGAGCGGGGGGTGCCATGGGGCTTGGTATTGCCTGGCAAGTGGGTAAAAAACCAGGCATGGAGCTTAGCTTTTTTGGCGAACTAAACCGAGAAGCCGCCGAAAAGGCACAAGCTGTCTATGGTAAAAAAGTAGCGATATACGAAGACGCCGATCAAGCACTCGATGATACAAAGCTGCCATTGGATGTGCTCGTTGAGTCGTCTAATTCAATCAGTGCTGCAGGGCGTTATTGTCTGAAAGCCATTGAACGAAAAGCACATGTCGTGTTGATGAATGCTGAAATCGATCTCGTCCTAGGCCCATATTTGCAACGCCAAGCTGCGAAACAAAATGTAGTGGTCACCAGCGATGCGGGTGACCAGCATGGTGTGTTAATGCGCATGATCGATGAAATCCAATTCTGGGGATTTGATATTGTTCAGGCCGGCAATATCAAAGGTTTTCTGGATCGCTACGCGACAGCCGAAGCCAAGCGCGACATTGCTAAAAAACTCAATCTTAACCTGCTGCAATGTGTGGCTTATACAGACGGTACTAAATTAAATATTGAGATGGCGCTCATTGCAAACGCCGCTAACCTCACGCCATTTGTGCCTGGAATGCAAGGGCCCAAAGCAGAGCATGTGACTCAAGCCTTGGATTTATTTGATTTTGATGCTTATCAAGACCGAGGGCGAGTGGACTATATACTGGGTGCCGAGCCCGGTGGGGGCGTTTACGTGATTGGCCATTGTGATGATCCGTTTCAAAGAGAATATTTAAAATATTATAAAGTCCATGATCGATACCCTTACTACTTATTTTATCGGCCTTATCACTTGTGCCATCTGGAAACGACTCGTGCAATTGCATTGGCAGCACTTTGGAATAAAGCCGTGTTAACACCACAATACGGGCGCTTAACGGATGTTTACACTTATGCGAAACAACCTATTGCCGCTGGCAGTGAAATCGTTCATGGAATTGGTGGTGATTTAGCTTATGGCTTAATCCATACAGCGAATGAAGCCGATGCTGCAGATCAATTACCCATTGGTTTGTTGGAAACTGAAAAAGACGCTAAGAAACCTCGTATATTGCGGGCCCTAGCCAAAGATGAGCCCATCACTTGGGCTGATGTTGAATTGCCCGAGAGTGAATTGCTTAATCTTTATAAAATCCAACAAAATTTAACCGAATCCGTTGATGTGTAATGATGAGTAATACTAACCAACATATAGCTGTGCTGGGCGGTGGTCCGTGTGGATTGTATGCAGCAAGAGTGCTCACTCGTGCAGGCTATCAAGTGACTCTGATTGACAAAGGCGAGCGGCCCGGTGGTTTGGCCACCAGTATTCGCTGTGGTGAAAATTGGTATGATATGGGCGTGCATATGTTGCATGCATTCGATAAAGAAATCTTCGAAGACATGAAAGAAATCATGGGTGATGAGCGTATCGAAGTTGAGCTCAAAGCTAAGATTAAATGGGAAGGTGGTTCATACCGTTATCCTTTGCAATTTGGGGATATGATTAAAAGCATTCCTTTTTTTAAACTCTGCCGGCAAGTCGCGGCCTTATTTACAGCTCAATTAAAAAACACGTTGTTTCCATGGCAGCCTGCAAATGCAGAAGAAGCGTTAATTCAGTTGTATGGTCGGCCTCTATACAAATTCTTTTTCGAAGATTTTACTCATCGTTATTGGCAATTGCACCCACGTGAATTATCAGCGACCTTTATTACGGCAAAAATGCCAAAACTGACTGCTGTTGATGTGCTTAAAAAAGGCTTAGAGAAAATAGGAGTTAAACAGCGTACTAAGGCTGTTGAAAGCGCACTCACAAAAGAAACGTTACATTATTCTAGAAATGGTGCTGAAGCGATGCCGCGTTGCTTGTCGAGAGCTGTGAGCGAAGCCGATGGGGTTGTTATATCGCAAGCTGAAGTAGTTGGGGTCAATTTAGAGAATAATCGTGTTGTAGGCGTGATTTATCAAAAGGATGGGAAGCCTCATGAAATGGCTTGTGATGAGTGTATTTCCACAATTCCAATTAATGCGTTAGTGCGTTCATTTCAATCGACTTGCCCTGATTCTGTGCTAGAAGCGGCGAGTAAATTACGTTATAAACCCATTGTGGTTTTTGGTTTGTTAGTGAATAAAACAAAATGTTTAGATTCTTTGTACGTGTATTATCGACAACGCATATTTCATCGAGTTGGCGAGCCTAAAAATGCCGGGCTAGTGGTTAATCCAGAAGATCACACTTTGCTGATCATAGAAATGACTTGTGAGTATGATGATGCTAAATGGCGTGCTGATGATTCAATTAAGCAGCAGATGTTTAAAGACTTGGCCGATGAAGGGATTTGCGAGCCAGAAGATATTGTTGAGCTTTATGTTAATCGTAATAGAAATGGTTATCCGATTTTTGATTTGGGATTCGAGCCGTATCTTAAAACTGTAAATGACTATATTGATAGCGTGAGTAATTTACAGTCGGCTGGGCGTCAAGGTGCGTTTACTTATCCGAATATGCATTCTGCGATGCGCATGGGCGCAAAAGCTGCAAATAACATTATTGAGAAATATCGCTAATGTGTGGCATTTTTGGATTTCATGGATTCCAAGATCCCGGTCTTTTAAAGAAAATGGGTAGCGTCATTACCCACCGCGGTCCAGATAGTGAAGGCTATTTTAGTGACGAACAATTCTCGATGGGTATGCGAAGGCTGAGTATTATTGATTTAGCCGGTGGTGAGCAACCTATTTATAATGAAGATAATACAATCGCCGTCTGCTATAACGGTGAAATTTATAATTATCTAGAACTACGTGAGAAGCTTAAACGATTAGGCCATCAGTTTAAAACCCATTCCGACACAGAAGTTATTGTACATGCCTATGAGCAATGGCGTGAAGGCTGTCTCGATCATTTTAATGGTATGTTTGCGTTTGCGCTTTACGATAAACTCAATCAACAGGTCTTTATGGCGCGAGATCGCAGCGGACAAAAGCCATTTTATTATTATTATCAGAATGGCCGCTTGGTGTTTGCTTCTGAAGTTAAAGCGATCTTAATGGCTGATTTTATTGTTCGAGAAGCTAATCCTGCAGCCATTGATGCTTATTTAACGCTACGCTATGTGCCAGAACCCGACACGATGTTTAAAGGGATTCGCACCTTGCCGGCGGCACATTATTTAAAATTAAATCGTCAAGGCGAGTTTGTCATTAAACGCTATTGGGATATTCCTTTGGTCACAGATCAGCAGTATTTATCACCACGCTCATCTTATGAGTTGGTTGAAGAGCAGCTGCGTGAGTCGGTTAAATTGGTGATGCGCAGTGATGTGCCGGTTGGGGCATATTTGAGTGGCGGCATTGATTCAAGCTTGTTGGTTGCGTTGATGCGTGAGCATCATCCAAACATTAGCACGTATTCGATTGGGTTTAATTCGCCGATTGATGAGACCGAAGAAGCCCGAGAGACAGCGCGTTTATTAGGGACTCATCACCATGAAACCCATTGTGGCCCAGAAGATATTAGTTTATTGCCTAAGATTATTTATCATATGGATCGGCCTGTTGGGGATGCCTTGATTATTGCTTTTTACAAATTAGCCGAATTAGCAGGCCGTGATTTGAAGGTGATTGTCAGTGGTGAAGGAGCCGATGAAATTTTTGCAGGTTATCAGTTTCATAAAATCATGCCATTATTTGAGATGTATTTTCGATTGATGCCAGGTTTTTTGCATCAGAAAGCGATGATCCCGTTAATGAAGACCGTTCCAAGCGCTTTCTATAATGCTTTTTTTAATTTTCCAGCAGCGTTAGGCAATGAAGGGAAACGCCATTTTATTCGTTTCTTGCAAGATTATCGACAACAATCTTTGTTTGCCAATTATATAGCATTAAAAACGTTATGGCGCTTTGACTCTCGTCAAAAACTCTATACCGATGCTTTTAAGCATCTAGCGACTAGCGAATGGATTCCTAGAGTTCGTGATGAGAGTGGTCACTTTCTAGATCGCTTCTTAAAGTTACAATGGGATGAATGGTTGCAAGATTGGGCGATTATTCGACAAGATAAGAATACCATGGCACATTCACTAGAAATTAGGATGCCATTTTTAGACCATAAATTAATTGAGCTGGGTTTTCGAATTCCACCTAAACTTAAAGCCACTTGGTTTAAAGATAAAATTATCGAGAGAGAATTGGCTAGAAAATTACTGCCTAAGGCTGTGGTAAATCGGCCCAAAAAACCATTTTATTTTCCGATCAAACATTTTTTTGAGCACCCAGAATTTAATGAGTTGGTTAAACTGACGCTCAATAAGCAACAAATTTTAAAGCGAGGCTATTTTGATCCTGATGTGGTGCATGATTTATTGGATAAGATGAAAACCCGTGAATTTCTTTATTTAAAACAGGTGGTATCGCTAGTTATATTGGAGTTGTGGCACATGATTTTCATTGACAATCAGCGTTTGTGGTGATGACTAATTAAACTATGGAGTGGTTGATGTTATGAATAACATAAAAATTTCTCGTCACCAGAAGATATTAATCAGTATTATCTTAATTAGTATTATCTTAAAACTCATTTTATTCTTTTCGGCTTATCATGGCGATCTTAAGCAAATTACAGAACCTGACTCTAAGGGTTATTATGCTCCTGCTAAAATATTACTAGAAACTGGGCACTATATGAACTATGATGGGACTCAACACATGTTTTTTAGAACACCTGGTTACCCCACCTTCATAGCCATTATTTATTTTCTATTTGGATATCATTTATCAGCAATTATTATAGCGCAAATTCTATTAAGCTCACTTTTAATTATCACTGCTTATTATATTGCAAAGCAGCTATTTTCTTTGAGAGTCGGGCTTTTAGCGGCTTTCTTAGTTGCGACGGACTATTTGCTGTTGGGGTATACTTATTCCGTTTTAACGGATATGTTGTTTGCTCTATTTATGGGCTTATTTTATATGGTCGGTGTTTCCTTGTTAACGGAAGACAAATCAAAGTATTTGCTTAGCTTTTTGTTGGGGCTGTTTTTGTCAGTTGCAACACTGATTCGCCCAATTAGTTATTTTATGATATTTGCACTGGTCATTGGCTTGTTGATTTTTGCGATATCACAAAGATTTGAGTTTAAGAAAATTGTGTTGTTTATGTTTTGTTTCATTGTTCCCAATATTGTTTTAATTGGCGGTTGGCAAATCAGAAATTATGAAACTATAGGTACTTATCAATTTAGTGGAGTAATGGGATCGGGAGGCATTAAAAATTTTTTTCCGGAGAATTACCGCTTGTATGGAAAAAATGATAAGAAAATCGGAGTGAAGCAAGATATGCAAATTTTGGCTAAAGACCCAATGCTCACACTCAAATATGTTCTCAAGGGCGCAAAACAAGTATTGATGGGTTCCGATACTGTATTATATGCTTTTTTAGGACGTGAACAAGATATTGTGAATCTAGAAAGCATTAAGCGACAGTTGTTGTCTTCACACTTTAAAAATGCAGCTAACATATTTGCGACCTCTTCATTTAATTGGACTATCTTAGCTAGCCCCTTTTTTCTGCTCTCTCCTAAGTTATTGTTTCTTGCGGTTTTGTCAGTATTTATACTTAGAAAAAAATCCTCGAAACCATTGTGGTTTGCACATATTTTTCTGTTTTGTGCGGTGCTCTATTTCTTGGCCCTTTCGTCTAATGCTTCAGGTTATGCCCGGTTTCGGCTTCCATTTCAACTGATTATAGATTGTTATGCTGCTGCTGGATTAATGTTCCTGATTAAGCTATTGAGAAAGATTAAAAAAAATAGTATGATCCAAAATTCGAAGAATAATTTGTCATCTGAGCATTGATCTGGATAGCCAGGTATGAGTACGATTCAAAATAATAGTCCGTTAAGTTATAAACCTTTTGAGAACAGTATTAAATCAAGTTCGATACATTATCGTAGCATTTTAATTGGTATTGTCTTAGGCGGTGTTTTGCTTAAATTAATCTTGCTGTTTTTGTTTTATCACCATAACGTTAAGCAATTGATGCAGCCTGATTCAGGCACTTATCTTATTCCTGCTCAGTATCTGTTGAAAACAGGACATTATTTATTGGCGCCTCATATTTACATGTTTTTTAGGACGCCAGCTTATCCGACATTTATAGCGCTTATTTTTTTCATATTTGGGGATCATTTATTGGCTGTTGTGATTGCTCAAATCCTGCTAAGCTCAGTGCTCGTCGTTTGTGCCTATTTTATTGCTGCCCGTCTGTTTTCTCTGAAAGCCGGAATCTATGCGGCTTGTATTGTTGCCCTAGATTATTTATTGACAGGGTATACCTATATGGTATTGACAGACATGCTTTTTGCTGTCTTTATCGGATTGTTTTTTATGATGGGTGTTTTTTTCTTAACTGAGAAAGCTCCAAAATATCGCTATGTATTTTTTATGGGGTTTTTCTTGGCGCTGGCAACCCTTGCAAGGCCCATCAGTTATTTTTTGATTATTCCTATCGCGTTTGGTGTTCTCTTTTTTTCTATTACTCGAAGGTTTCGTTTTAAAAAAACAGCTTTAATCCTATTGTTGTTGTTTCTTCCAAATGTATTGTTAGTGGGGGGGTGGCAGTTAAGAAACAAGATGACCGTTGACACATTTCAATATAGTAATATTATGGGGGTGGGAGGCTTTAAAATATTTTTTCCTAAAGTCTATCAATCTGTTCAAAATAAAAATCAGAAACTAGGGATAAAGCAAGATGTTGATATTCTATTACACCATCCTCTTCTGACAATCAAGCAGATTATGATTGGTTCGCTTCGAGTTATGTTTGGTACAGATCACACGTTGCTTCGTTTTTTTGATCCTAATCAAGATATGAGGGTGTTCAGAAAAATTAAACATGATTTGCTTCAGTATCAATTTAAAGATGCCATGACCACTTTTCTTCAACGTCACTATAGTTGGTTTGTCCTCATTTATATTGCATTGATATTGTGGGTTAATTTGCTGCTCTATCTATGTGCTGGCCTAGCTTTATTTAAGTTGAGGGGTCAGAAGCAGATTAGTTCATTATGGATTGCTCACGTATTTTTGATAGGCAGTGCGGCTTACTTTTTATTGTTTTCTTCTAATGCAGCTTCTTATGCGCGTTTTCGCCTCCCTTTTCAGATTATTATCGATTGTTATGCTGCTGCGGGTGCTTACTTTGCCCTGCAAAAACTGAAAAGCTTGATTCGTAAGGACAGTGCTGCTTGACTAAGTTCGTCATCCCTGCGAACGTTGGAATCCAGTGATTTATCCAAAAATAACAATTTTTTGATGTTTCGATAAATCACTGGATTTTGAATGACTGTTCAATGACTGGATTTCCGCTTTCACGGGAATGACGGTGTGATTTAGGATCACACTTTTTCTAATGTACAGGCCTTAATAGAGTCTTCAGAGGTTAGGCATTTTCCTTCGTCATTTAGGTTGTATGTCCAACGATGCCTTGGACATACCCAGTTGCCTTCTCCATCAGGCCAGCCGTATTTTAAATCAGCGCCTTGATGGGGGCAATAACGGTTGATTTCATAACATTGGCCATAGGCATTGATTTTAATTCTTTCTTTGTTATTTCTAATTTTTTCAATGCTTCGAATATTGTCAACTAGATCTTCTGCATTTGAAAATAAAAAGCAATTGGTGAGCGTATCATAGATGTCAGGATTGCGATTTAGTTTTGCTCGAAAAGTGAGGGCTAAATCTTCCCAACTGATTTGATTCTTTGTGATGCGCTCAATCTCCCATCCTGGATAAGCTACTTCGTAATAACCTTTCTCAGGTAGACAATCCACTATTTTAATAATGAGTTCTTTTGTATCAACCATGACCCATTTTATATTTTCGTGCCCCATCATTTCTCTCAAAGTAAAATAAAGATGATAAGGTGAGGATGATAGTTTGGCATTTGACTTTTTAAGTGTGGATAGTTTTATCTCTAATGCATCGTATAATTTCGAAAATGCCTCTTTAATTTCAGGAGAATTATTCTGATATAAATAGGCATACGTTTCTTTATAATTTTCTAAGTAGGATTCCAAATTAAATTTATTGACACGGCTTTCAGCCAAATGACTGTATTGATTAGTCCTAAAATCATAGATATCACCGGGCATGATAGGGTCAATTTCAGTGTGTAGTTTTTGTTGAGATAAAAAATCAATAGCCTGTTGCTGTGAGGGAAAGATATTTTCTTCTTCAAAATTAATGGAGTACAAATCTGGATCAAGAAAGCATGCAGGCCCGGCTGTGGGGAGATATCTTTTAGGTTCTAAGATTTGAAGTGCTCTTAGAACTGCGATGAACTTACTCATTTTCTTTTGCTTGGAGATTTTCGAATATTTCTCTTTTGGCATGACATAACAAGTGGGATGCCAAGTTGCTCCCGAGAACTGTACTGCGAAAACGTCAATGGGCCCGTATTTATTTTTGATGTAGGTTAAACGGTCAAAGATTTTGCAATCGTTTAAATTAAGAAAACTACCATGATCCGTTTGAACTAATATTCCAGAATCATGATTAATGCCTGAATCATCGACAAATAGTGTGATTTTAAAATTTCCAAGGGTAATCGTCTGATCATCTTTTAATTCTAGAATATTCCTAAAACCTAATTGGCGTACTTGAGATAAGAATTGTTTAGAGTTAAAAGAAGGGATAAGGAGGGTAGTCCCCTTATTGATTTGATCTAGGAATTTAGGGTCAAAATGGTCTTTATGTTCATGGCTGATATAGATGAAGGGTGCTGAGCTTTCATTGATTTCTGTAATGATATCAGGCTCAAGATGATGATTGCTCGGAAATTGCATCCAAGCTGAGTCATAAGCGCCTTCTTTAGAAAGCCAGGGGTCCATGACTAGCAGTGATTGTTGGTGTGATAGTGTAAACCCTGCATGACCGATAAATTGTAATTGCATTGTGTGTTCCTGCATTGAGTATATAGTTATGATTTATCTTTAGGTTGTGAATGTTCGGCATGTTGTTCAGCAGATTCTTTCTCTATGCCGACTTCATCATGACTGATTAATCCTTCTCGCCAGGGTAGTTTTCGATAGGGTTCTATTTCAGCAACTGGCAGCATGGGGTATTTAATAATACTAAAATAGGGGGAGTAATCAAAATCACTGGGTGTAAAGAGTTTGGGGTTGCGATGAATGAGCTCAAAATTTTGTTTTTGGTCTTTTCGAATCAGTGGTAGCACAGGGAATTTAATTGAAGCAAAAGCAGAGGCTAACATCGCTGAACAAATATCTTGGGTGGCTTGCCCAGGTTTGTATTCAAATAAACTCGACTTTAGTCTTCTTGGAATAATTCGACTGGCGAGTAAAAAGCGACCTAAATCGAAAAAATGACGGATATTATATTTTTTACCGATGTGCTTTGCAGCGAAAGCGATGACTTTCTGAGTGTCGCTGTATGATACGCCCATGGGTCGACAAATACGAATATGTTCGTTTTTGTAATCATCAATAGATGAAACAAGCGTCCCTTTACCAACAATTGATTCAATTAATAATTGTTTGCCAATTTTCCCTTTATAATTTTTTTGAAGATATTCGCGTATTAATGGATCTTCTACATCATGTAAACGACCAATATACAATGCAGCATGACTCCAGGGGCTTATTGTAATACGCTGAATGACACGACTCACGTAGTTACGACCTTCAATTAAGAGCACGTCGGTAGGACGTATTTCATGACAAATTCGATCGAAATCGCAGAGATAGCTTCTAGATTCAAGCCGGTCTTTATTTAAATAGCTGCCAATTCTTTCAATTAACCAACTCCCAAATCCCATAGCAATTATCCTCTATCCTGCTGAGTTGAATCTGCGATAGCGTTTTCGGTTAATATCGTCGCATAACCAATATATTCTTCAGGTGTTAATTGCATTAATTGCTGTTTGATCTCTGAAGGCAAATTAAGTTGCTCTACAAAGGCAAGTAATAAATGTTGATCGATGTTTTTTCCACGAGAGAACGATTTTAGCTGTTCATAGGCATCGGCAATGCCAAATCGTCGCATTACCGTTTGAATGGCTTCAGCCAACACTTCCCAGTGTTGATTGAGATCTTCTCTAATGCGTGTTTTGTTGGCGCTAAGTTTGGCTAGACCTTTAATGATCGCTTGATAAGCCAGAGAAGAGTAAGCCATGATGCAGCCTAGGTTTCGCATGACCGTTGAATCGGTTAAATCCCGTTGCCAGCGTGATATAGGGAGTTTGCTCGTCATATGTTGAATCAGTGCATTGGCGAGTCCCAGGTTGCCTTCAGCATTTTCAAAATCGATAGGGTTCACTTTATGCGGCATGGTCGAAGAGCCTACTTCTGTTTCTACTGTTTGTTGAGTAAAGTAGTTAAGGCTAATATAACCCCATATATCACGGCAAAGATCAATTAGGATTGTGTTAATTCGAGCAAGCACATGCAGCAACTCACTCAAATTATCATGGGGTTCTATTTGTGTGGTATAGGCATTCCAAGTCAAACCTAGTTCAGTGACAAATTGTTTGCAAAGTGCAATCCAATCGACATCAGGATAAGCCACTCGATGCGCATTAAAATTACCCACAGCACCATTAAATTTGCCAGAGATGGGTTGCTTTTGTAATTGGATTAATTGTTGGTGTATGCGACTATAGCTGTTGCTGATTTCTTTACCTAGTGTGGTGGGTGAGGCCGGTTGGCCATGAGTTCTGCTTAACATGGCTAAGCTCGAATTTTGTTGTGCAATAAGTTTTAACTGTAACAAAAGTTCAGTGATTGTAGGCAATAATACATCTGTTCTACACTGCATTAACATCATCGCATAGGCAAGATTGTTAATATCCTCAGAGGTGCATCCAAAGTGAATCCACGGGGTTAATCGTTTAAGCTTGGGATGCTGTGTGAGTTTTTCTTTAATGAAATATTCCACTGCTTTAACGTCGTGGTTGGTCGTTTGCTCAATGGATTTGATTTGATCTGCTTGTTCAAGGTCAAAGTTTTCGGCCAGTCGTTCTAGGTCTTGCTGCTCTTGTGGCGTTAGAGGGCCTGAATCTATAATAGTGGGCTGTAGCGCAAGCTTAATTAACCAATGGATTTCTGCTTTTAATCTGTGGTAGATTAAGCCGTATTCGCTAAATATAGGTCTTAATGGCGCGAGCTTACTATGGTAACGGCCATCTAATGGTGATATTGCAGTGAGTGGTGTGAGCTTCATTTTAATTTCAGCCATTGATTTGTTCGAAGTATACATGACTCTGGGGACAGAGGACAGAGGACGGAAGACGGATTCTAAATTATTGTCAGGCTGCTTGTCATGGTGTGTTTTTGGAGTACAATGACCGCCATAAATTAGAAAACAGGGCCGAAATAGCAGATGGATGAGCATAATACTCCTCAAATTGATCCAAATTTAACCACTTGGTTGGCTGAATTTCAGGCCGAGCATGGCCGTCCTCTTCGAATACTTCACGTTGGGAATATTGCGGGTAATGCTTATCTTAATGCCAAACTTATGCGGCGTTATGGTGTTGACGCTCATGTGATGTGTTTTGATTATTATCATGTGATGGGTTGTCCTGAATGGGAGGATGTGCGGCTTGCTCGTGATCATGAGGATGATTTCAAACCCAAATTTTATCGAAGTGACTTGAAGCGCTATAAAAGACCACGCTGGTTTGTTCAAGGGCCACTGCTTTTTAGCCTACTTTATTTGGATGCTTATGCCAAAGGGAGTTGGCAGCGATTTTTATGGTGGAGATTTTTGTTCTGGGCTAGAGAGGATGCTGAAAAATGGGCTAGGTGGGTGACAGACGTCCATTATTTTTTTCGTTATCGATTGTGTCCGAGTCGCTTAATAAAAAGAATTAAGAGAAAACTGCTAAAAATATCTAACCGCGGCAATCCCCCTAAAAAAATTATACCGCGTAAGACTAGGACTCTAAATTACGTAAAAAAAGCACAGTCCATTGTTGAGAAGTTCGATAAATTGTTTCCTGAGCGTCGTGGTCGG
>SDBV01001475.1_pt1 | contig 35490 bp, 31 predicted proteins | sample 2277081 | NCBI WGS metagenome assembly SDBV01 (sample SAMN10402039, study PRJNA504765) | marine sediment metagenome | isolation source: marine sediment core GS10_PC15, 223 cmbsf | place: Arctic Ocean: Southern Knipovich Ridge | collected 2010 | reverse complement strand
AGCCTGTCCTGTACCGAATCTCTGCTTTGGCCAGTAAGTTCGGAAATCCAGGAAACAACTTTTTGTTTGCTGCGCAATTGCTTCGGTAATGTATAGGGCTTTTTAAGTTCCATCTTTTTGTAATCGCTTATTTGGCTGTAGAATTTTCCGACAAGAGTTCATTACTTCTTTATCTATAGGCAGATAGTTTATCCGCAAGTGATTCAATTGGCAATAACCGGCATATCTATGGTCGGTAGAATTTGCAGAAATGTAAGAAAATTAGCCACCGAAACAGGTACTTAGGATACTCGGCCTTAGTGCCTGACTAAATTAAAATTCCGTAACTTTATTATTTACAGAATGTTATCTACTAAGAAGGCAGTAAGGGATTAGTGTGGCACGGGAGTTGCTCAGTTTCTATCTGATTTGTAAAAAAAGGGTTTTTGAGCACCTTAAAAACGAGTTTTGCTCGATTTTTAGCCAGCAGGGACACTTCAAAGCTGTCTAAAAAAGTGCTCGTTTGTGGGTTATTGGCGTACCCACGGGGACGGAGTCTGTAAAGATCGGTAAGATAGCAGGTCGACCATAAATAATAAGCCGAATGAACTTCAGGTAAAATGCTCTTAGTCGAAAGAAAGCTGATATGACCAAAAAGATAGCATTAGTGGGTTGTGGTAATATAGGTAGTTACCATTTGCAATCTTTGGCTAAAGTTAAAGAATCCTGCCGTATTCAAGTTGTTGAGCCGGTTCCGTTGTCTGTAGAAACGGGCAAACAGCGACTTAGTTCCATTTTGCAGGAAAACGGGAAAGAAATAGATGTTCAATGGCTGACAGACCTAGACGGAGTTGATGAAAATGCTGATCTGACGATAATAGCAACGCTTGCCACAGGCAGGGTCGATGTTATAAGCAAGTTAATTTCAATGGGGCATAAGCGTTTTTTGATAGAAAAAGTGGTATGCCAATCAACCGAAGAATATGAAAGACTTCTATGTTTGATGAATGACCATGACGCCGTTGGCTGGGTAAACTGTGTAATGAGATACGCCGATTTCTATAAAAAAGCTGCCTCTGTCCTCCAGTCCAGCCGAGGCCCGGTGGTTTTCAATGTCAGGATCGGTACTACAGGATTAGGCTGTAATGCGATTCACTTCCTGGACCTTTTTAACTGGTTTACCGGTGATTGCCAGACTGTCAAGTTGGACGGTCGATACATTTTGCCGGGGTTGTTTGATAATTCAAGAGGGGAAGATTTGGTTGAGTTCACAGGCACAATAGTCGGACAGAATCAAAATGGAGATTTTTTAACAATAACTTTTTTGCCGGACAATGATGATGATTTTACAGTAAATATTTTTTGTGAAAATGTCAGAGTCTGGGTCAGCGAAAGCACCGGGAAGGGCTTTATTGCTGTGAAAGATTCAAGTTGGGACCTTCGCAAATATCATTATCAGCCGCCATATACCAGTATTGTAACCACGCAGATAATTGAAGAGATTTTTTCCAACGACTCCTGTCATTTGCCTAAAGTAGAAGAATTATTCGCTTCGCATAAAGAGTTGTTTGGTGTATTTAATTCTGTGCTCGAGACCGCTGCAAATAAGCAAACAGAACTTTGTCCTATTACATAACTGGAAATATAGAGGATGTCTTATGATAAGCTTGTAGGGATTGGTGAACTTGATTTTCGTGACAAGTCCGTTCTGCTCATAGGCGGTGGCTGGATGGCTGAGCAGTTTCATGATGCTCTGAAAGCTTTTGGAGTAGAAAAAGTCGATGTTATCAGCCACACCGAAAAGACCGCTTCGAAGTGGAAAAATGAAAGGGACATAAAAGCCTTTTCGGGCGGATACAAAAAGGCACTGCCTGATTTAGCAAATCCATTTGACCTGGTAATAGTTGCTACGACTATAGATCAATTGCAACCAGCCGCGGCTGAGGCTATCCGGGCAGGTAATAAGAATATCCTGGTAGAAAAACCCGCTGCCTTGTATTCATCTTCACTGAAAAAATGGGAGAAGAAAATCCCTGACGATGTTCGTGTAAGAATCGCTTACAATCGCCTGACATATCCGAGCTTCTGGAAACTAAAGGAAGTTGTAGCTGGAAATAATGAAACGATAACTTCGTGTTCTTATACATTTACTGAATGGGTGCATACAATCGACTTTAATAATAATCAGCCGGACTGTTACCAGAGATGGGGCATTGCCAATTCTCTTCATGTAATTTCCATGGCGCATTCTTTAATAGGCCTGCCTGCAGAGCTTTCCAGCCAAAGGTCAGGAACAATTCCATGGCATAAAGCAGGTTCGCAGTTCACGGGTGCTGGGGTGAGTGATCAGAATATTCTTTTTTCCTATCATGCGAATTGGGAGTCAGCAGGCAGATGGGGCGTTGAGATAATGACAGATGCCAGAGCATACAGGCTTATATCTCTGGAGGAGTTGTTCTGTTGCGAAAAAGGTTCCGTGGAATGGAAGCCTGTAGAAATTAACCCCGCTTTTGCCGAATGCAAAGTAGGCGTGGCCGAGGAGTTGGCGGTTATGCTGGCACCGGAATTAGAGGATTCCATCGGATTGGTTACGCTGGAAAAAGCGATTTCGTTTACAGAATTAGCAGAAAATATTTTTGGTTATTCACGGTGATACCGTAATGGGTAAAAAAATCAAATTAAATCAGGCGGTAATCTTAGCCGGCGGCATGGGTGAAAGGTTACGACCGTTAACAGATAAAATTCCTAAGCCTATGGCTCCCGTTAACGGCGTCCCATTTCTGGATTACCTGATTAAATCAGTGCTTGATGTTGGAATCAAACGCATCCTGATATTAGCCGGTTATAAGAGCGAGGTAATTGTAAATAAGTATAAGTCAACGATTAGCGGGCTAGAGATAGAATATTCAATTGGAACGGTTGAAGACGATACCGGCAGGAGAGTGCTGAATGCATACGATTTACTCGATGAACATTTCCTGCTCCTTTACGGCGATAATTACTGGCCGATCGAGTTGGATAAAATGTTGAATTTGTATAACACAAAAAACGCTGAAGCGCTTACAACCGTATTCAGCAATAAAAACGGAACCGGTGAATATGGTGATGAAAATAATATAGAGGTAAGTGCCGATAGTTTTGTTAAGCGGTACGATAAGCAAAGACAGTCTCCTGGTTTGAACGGGGTTGACATCGGTTATTTTATCGTGGACAAAAAGGCCTTGGACTCCAATATCAGCGGCAACATTTCGTTTGAAAGAGATATTCTGCCTGAGCAGATATCAAAAAGACAGCTTGTTGCGCATATCACCGATACCCAGTATTATTATATAACCAATATTGAAAGCATCGGAAATTTTGAATCTGTTGTTATTGATAAAGGTTTTGAGCCTGTTTCCAATTATTTATTACAGGGGACGGTGTAAAATGGAATTCTTCAGTAACTTCTTTAATGAAATCACCGAGAAATTAGTCGCTGTTGACATAGAACTTTTAGAAAAAGCGGTCAGCCTGATGTCATACGCCGGCAGAAGGGGCAAAAAAATTATATTAGTCGGCAACGGAGCCAGTTCATCAATAGCAAGCCATGTAGCGGTTGACTTAACCAAAAATTCCGGGATTCGGGCGGTAAACTTCAATGAAGCAGATTTGATAACATGTTTTGCCAATGATTACGGATACGAAAAATGGGTGGAAAAGGCGTTTGAGTTTTATGGCGATAAGGATGACGTTGCGGTTTTGATGAGCAGCAGCGGCAGGTCTAAGAATATTATTAACGCAGCGATAAAAGCCAGAGAATTTGGCATGGCAGTAATAACGCTGTCCGGATTTGAGCCTGATAATCTGTTAAGGCAGATAGGCGATGTTAACTTATGGGTTGAGAGCAAAACTTATAATGTAGTTGAAACAGTTCACAGCACCTGGCTGCTGGCGATGGTTGACAGAATCAGTATGCAGAATGATTGCCGTGAAGCAGTAGCCGCCCTGCCCGGGAAACTGGCAAGCATAACTATGGGAGCAATTTCAGAGAGCCGGGATAATCAGCGGGGGAAACCATTAGGCTGTATCAAGAATTACTTATAACTTATTCAGAAAGAGAGGGACAAGAAATAAATAGAGTATTGATTACAGGTGTAACAGGATTTGTTGGTTCGCATCTTGCCGAATACTGTTTAGAAAAAGATGTAGAATTATTTGGTTTTAAGCGTTACCACCTTTCCAAAATGAAAAATGTGCTGGATTATGAAGAACAATTGCAATGGTATGATTGTGATATGTCAGACCCCAAATCCGTTACGAAGGCAATAGGCCAAATAAGACCGGATATTATTTTTCACATGGCTTCACAAAGTTTCGTTAGTCCTTCATGGGACCACCCGACTCTTTATATGGACGCCAATTATAAAATGACTGTTAACCTGTTAGAAGCCTGTTTAAGCAATAACATTAATCCTAAAATACATATTCCAGGCTCCGGGGAAGAATACGGTGATATACATGAAGATGAATTGCCAATCACAACCCAGACTGTCCTGAGACCTGTCAACCCTTATGCAGTTACCAAAATAGCACAGGATTTAATTGCTTATGTCTATTTCCGTTCATACGGATTGAATGTTATCAGGACACGCGCTTTTAATCACGAAGGCCCCAGGAGAGACAAGGTGTTCGGTATCCCATGGTATGCTTATCAGATAGCTCGTATCGAACAAGGCCTCCAGGAGCCGGCCATGAAGGTCGGACATATAGATGATGTGAGAAATTTCACTCATGTAAAAGATATGGTTAAGGCATACTGGTTAGCTGTTGAGAAATGTAATGTTGGTGAGTTGTATCTGGTGGGGACGGAGAAAAAAAGTCATACCAAATCTTTCAGGCAGGCCCTTGAAATGCTGATAGGTATGTCAAAAAACAAGAATATAACCTATGAGATTGATTCTAAATATGTGCGTCCAACACAGGTGCCAAGATTAATTTGTGATGCGTCAAAGTTTGTTGAGAAGACCGGCTGGGATAACACCATTAGTTTTGAGACGATTTTGTCGGAGACCCTGGATTATTGGCGTATGCAGGTTAAAAAGCGTTTAGAAAGATAGAATCCAGATGAAATACAAAGTGAGTTCTAATTGCAGACTTTGCGGTAATGGAAACATTGTTCCCGTTTTGGAATTGGGCGAGCATCCTCTGTCAAACAGTCTGGAAAAAGATCAGATGGCGACAGAAGACAGGTATCCGTTGACACTGATGTTTTGTATGAACTGTTCCCTGGTCCAAATCAGAGAAACGGTTGATAAAGAAATCCTGTTCAGCCGATATGTCTGGGTTACCGGGACATCATCTACCGCTAATAAATTTGCAGATATTTTTTATGATAATCTTATTAGCGTCGCAAAGCCTGCTGCCGATGATCTGGTTACAGAAATAGCGTCAAACGACGGAACATTTTTAAGGCCGTTTGTAAAAAATGGTTATAATGTCTTAGGGGTTGATCCTGCTGAGAACATTGCTGAGACAGCGAATGAACAGGGGGTGAAAACTCTTGCTGAATTCTGGAACATGAAAACATCGAAAAAAATTGTAGCAGAATACGGCAATTCTAAAATCGTTATTGCACGTAATGTAATACCCCATGTCAGCGAACTGCATGAAGTTATAGCGGGAATTCATACCGCTTTGGCCGATGATGGTGTGGGGGTTATTGAATTCCATTATGCGGGAAAAATTCTGGATGAGCTGCAATACGATTCGATTTACCATGAACATCTGTGTTATTTTTCATTGAAAACAATGGAGTATCTGCTGAGTAAGTTTTCCTTATATCCCTTTCATGTGGAACTGAGTCCGATTAGTGGAGGGGCGTATGTGGTTTATTTTTCAAAAAATAGAAGGCAAAAAAGCAAATATTATCATCAGGCCCTAAAACAGGAATCCGAATTATCAGTTAATAAAGCTACTACATGGAAAAAGTTTGCCAAAAGATGCATTGAACATAGAGACGAATCAAAGGAGATACTAAAATCCTTTGAGAACAAAAATATTGTTGGTTTCGGGGCATCGGCAAGAAGTTCGACATATCTTAATTTTTGTGAAATTACAAATCGTGATATTAACGCGATAATTGATAATAACCCATTAAAACAAAATTTATATACAGCAGGTTCGGGTATTAAAATAGTATCCTTTTCTGAAGGATTAAATCTCAATCCGGAGTTGATTTTTGTTCTGGGGTGGAATTTCAAAGAGGAAATAATCAATGAATGTAAAAAAATGGGATACACCGGCAGCTATTTGATTCCTTTTCCAAATAAACCATATTTGTTAAATAGTCTGATTACTGCGAATAATGAGCCGGTTTGTGCGGGCGATTATATGTCGAGGCCATAAATGGAGACAGCAAATGATTGACGGCGTTAAAATAATTCCTTTAAAGATAATTCCCGATGAGCGCGGCGCAATCATGCATGGTGTTCGAAGTGATAATATTCTAAATGATTTCGGGGAAGTTTATTTCAGCAAAATCAACTTCTGCGCCATCAAAGGATGGCATGTTCATGAAACTTTGATCCTTAATTATATATGTATTTACGGGCAAATTAAATTAGTGCTTCATGACATGAGGGATGATTCGCCGACAAAAGGAGATACTCAGGAAATATTTATGGGTATTGATAATTATTGTCTGGTTCATATTCCTCCTGGGATCGCAAACGGTTCAAAGGGATTGTGGAATCCATATTCAATCGTATCTAATGTGGCTTCTGAGCCGCACAATCCAAACATTAAATATAAAAGAATAGATCCGCATGGCGGGCAGATTCAGTACGATTGGACTCGGCGCGATTATTGAGCGGGATTAATGAGAATATTTGTAACAGGATCAACCGGTTTTGTTGGGAAGCATGTTGTAAAACTGCTTGCCGAAAAAGGACATGAGCTGAAGCTGTTGGTTCGCAATGAAAGCCGGCTGCCGGATGTTTTTCCAAATGAAAAAAGTACCACTGTTATTATCGGTGACCTTTCCAATACAGAAAGTTACAAAACAGCATTGGAAGATTTCAAGCCGGAGGCAGTATTGCATTTGGCCTGGGAGGGATTGCCTGACTATAGCAGCCAAAAGTGCCTGCAGAATCTTGAGTATGGGACGAATTTATTTAATGCCACCGCCGAGGTAGGCTGTGATCGCATTATAGCTGCGGGAAGCTGTTGGGAGTACAGCAGGGCGACAGGCCCAATGAATGAAGAATCGCCGCTTGAATCGACTAATGATTTTCCTGTGGCTAAAAACTCACTTCGTTTTACGGGTGAAGCAATTTCTAAAAAATATAATATAAAGTTTTACTGGCCACGCATATTTTATGTTTATGGGCCGGGCCAGAGGGATACATCCTTAATTCCTTATATTATTCGTTCTTTCATAGATGGAACCGGACCTGATGTCAGGAATCCCAACAACAAAAATGATTTTGTCTATGTAAAAGATGCGGCTGAGGCAATAGTAGGCATAATTGAGAAAAAGCCCGCGGATACAGCTTACAATATAGGCTCAGGCCATGCGGTAAGTGTTCAAAAGATAATTTCAATTACAAGCGAAATAATGAAATGTCAAATTGATATTGACGATGTATCAGCCCCTTTAGAAAACATGAACTCTGATAATTTTTGGGCTGACATCTCAAAAATACAAAAGGGTATCGGCTGGTTTCCAAAATACAGCCTTGCAGATGGGATAAGGGAAACGGTTGAGTATTATACCAAATGCAAAGAAGGGGCGGCGGTGTAATGATAATTTCCAGAACTCCCTTAAGAACAAGTTTTGCAGGAGGTGGGTCGGACTTTCAGGTGTATTACAAGACCGGCTTTGGTTCAGTGGTAAGTGCCGCGATCGATAAATACATATATATAACCGTCAACAGAAAATTCGATGACCTTATAAGGATCAGCTATTCAAAGACAGAGATGGTCGAGACGGTCGATGAATTAGAACACAATATAATAAGAGAAGCTTTAAGGATGGTGGGGATCGAAAAAGGTATTGAAGTGGTTTATATGGGCGACATTCCTTTGGGCTCAGCAGGGGTAGGGTTAGGTTCTTCAAGCAGTCTGGCGGTAGGTGTATTAAATGCTCTTTATGCATACATCGGGAAAAGCGTTTCCGCTGAGACTTTAGCCAGTCAGGCTTCTCAGATAGAAATAGATATTCTGAAATACCCGATAGGCAAGCAGGATCAGTATATCGCGGCCTATGGCGGGTTGCAGCAGATCAGATTTAACAGCGATGAAACTGTTTTTGTAGACCCGGTTATTTGCAGCAAAGCCATCAGGGAAGAACTGAACAGTAAACTGCTGCTTTTCTATACCGGTATAACAAGGGTCTCATCATCAATCCTGGCCGAACAAAAGCAAAACCACAGCACCAATCACAGCAATCTGGACAAGATGGTTGAGTTGTCGCTGAAAATGCAAAAAGCTCTTATTGAAAATGAATTACATGGTTTTGCTGAAATGCTGCATGAGGGATGGACTTACAAGAAAAGTCTTGCAAGCGGAGTAAGTAACAGCAAGATTGATGAGTATTATGAAAAGGCAAGAAAAGCAGGCGCTACAGGAGGAAAGCTCTTAGGTGCAGGCGGCGGCGGGTTCCTGTTATTTTATTGTGACCAACAGTTCCAGGATAAAGTTCGAGGGGCACTTTCCAATCTGAAAGAATCACCTTTTAAGTTTGAACCTCAGGGCAGTAAAATTATTTACGTTAGCGATTGATAATTACTAAAAGCATAAATTTAATACAGGGAGTTTCTAATGGAAAATGTTTCTGGAACTGTGACGCAAATACAAACGAAAGCGATTGAGGATTTTGAAAAAGGAAACAAAAAAAACGCGATTAAATCTTTAATGCTGGCGGTGCAGGAGCATCCAACCGAGTCGCTCATTTACAACAACCTGGCCTGTATGCTGTGGGACGTTGGACTTACGTGGGATGCCTTGTACATTATTAAAAAAGCGGTAACCATAAACCCTTCAGATAAACAGGCTGCATCCAATCTTGAGGCAATTTCAGATTTTTTGAAAAAGGAACGCCTGCAACGCCCTGGATATGGATTTGAAGGCTGGCGTATGAAAAACAATCATGCGATGCCATGGCGAGGGAGAAAAGACAATGAAACTTTTTTGCAGGCACATGTCGATTCCCTTACCCAGCTGGAGCATACTGAAAAAGTAAATATGGACGAACACATGTGGCGGCATTGGATTGTATCTTTTGCGGTACGTTATGCTGTGGAATTTACGGAACAAAGAGATGTTGAGGCAGTGGAATGCGGCGTATATGATGGGCTGACCGCTTTTTTTGCTCTAAGAGAATTCCAGGGACAAGTGCAAAAAGGACATCTGGATCGTTTCAAAATGCATTTATTTGATTCATGGGAGCCTATGGAGTCCGATTATTTATTGGATTCAGAAAAAAAATCTTCCGGTAAGTTTCCTGGAATCGATATAGAGAGAACCAAACGAAATCTTAGTGGATCCAGCGAGCATATCTTTTATCATAAGGGGTTCATACCTGCATCTTTGAATTCTGAGCCGGTATGTACACGTCCGATTATTTATCTTCATATCGATGTGAATTCCGCTATGCCTACTGTCGCGGTACTGGAGCATTTTTGGGACCGCATCCCGCCCAAAGGAGTTATCGCATTTGATGATTTCGGTTGGCCTGGCTACGAAGAAACCAAAGATGCCGTGGAGGAATTTTTTGAATCTAAATCAGGAATTCTTTTGCCGTTCCCTACAGGGCAGGCGTTTTTTATTAAAAACGGATGATGGTGTTTCATTTTAAGGAGCAAGTTGCAAATGAAGATTCTTTTGATGGTATCGCCTAATTTTTCAATCAAGATGATTGAAGAGGATATCGCAAATCAGAAAACAGGTTGTTGCGATTTTACTAAAAGCGTGGACTGGAGGCCCGGTTCACCTCTTGGGATATTATATATTGCGGCATCATTACGGGAGGGTGGCTATGATGTTGAGATATATGATCTTCATCGAGCCTTATACCAATGCAGAGAAAAGGGGTATTTCAAGACGAATAATCTGCAGGACTTTTTTGAAGAGTATTTTGATGAAATTTTAAAGAACGATAATTTCGATGTTCTTGGAATCAGCAGTCTGTTTAATGTTTCTTCCAGTACCGTACAGCACATGGCTGGGCGATGCAGAAAAATCTGTCCTTCCAGCAAAATCATTATGGGAGGCCATTACCCCACTAATATGTACAAACAGGTACTGGAATCAGGCAACTGTGATTATGTTATCTTAGGCGAAGCTGAAAACCAGCTTCTCTGGCTTCTGGACGTTATTGACGATGGGGCCGTTACCGACAAAATCGGCAGCAACCGGCATGTAGTTGACGTAAACTGTTTGAATGATCCCGATAAAATACCGGCAATTATTGATGACATTGACAGTTTACCTGCACCTGCGTGGGATTTATTGCCTTATATTTCGGATTATATTGATAATTCTATTCATGCTAAAAGATTAGCTTCCCCGAAAACCCTTTTAAGGACCAGGTCGGCTGACCTTGCCACGACTCGCGGTTGCCCTATGAAGTGCACTTTTTGTGCGGGCCATTCGGTACACGGCAGAACTGTTCGGGCGCATTCAATAGATTATATGATGAAGCATATAGACTGGCTTGTTGATAACTACGATATAAACAGTCTGCTTATACGAGATGATATGTTTAATTTCTCATCTAAAAGAGTGATTCAGTTTTGCCAGGCCCTTGTTGAAAAATACGAGGATCGATTCACGCTGGTGTTCCCAAGCGGTATGGCGGTATGGAAGCTGAATGAAGATTTAATTATAAGCCTGAAAACAGCCGGCATGAAATCAATTGAGATAGCCGTAGAAAGTGGAAGCCCCTATGTTCAAAAACACATTGTGAAGAAAAATCTCAATCTGAATATTGTAAAAGAAAAAGTGGAGCTGCTTAAAAAACACGATATTTCTGTGCGGGCTTTCTATATCGTTGGACTTGTCGGCGAAACGAAAGAAATGATGGAAGAGACGGTACAGTTTGCTCTTGATTTGAATATTGACTGGTCTGAGCTGAAGATTTTCACACCTCTTATTGGCAGTGAAATGTATGAAATCGCCAAAGAAAAAGGCTGTCTTGTAGGTGATATGAGTGAGCACGTATATGGCCGATGCTGCATCCGGACGGATGAGTTCACTCCTGAAGAGGTAAAAGAAATTCAATATGACGCCAATATCCGAATTAATTTTCTGAATAACAAATTTCTTAAAACAGAACAATATCTAAAAGCTGAAAACGTTTTTGAAAGTTTGCTCAACAGTTTCCCAGGACATTTGTTTGCACAATGGGGCTTATGGCAGGCATTAAAGGGACAGGGCCAAACCAATCGCGCTCTGCAGGCCCTTGCAGAATTGCATGAATTGGCGAATCAATCGGAAAGAAACAGTAATTTACTAAAAAAATATCACATTCAATTACCCCAAACCAATGAAACGTGTTGTTTAGGTGTGGAGCGAGCGGTGTAGATGCTGATGAAAAAAGTAAAAGAATCCAGAATGAATAAAGATGCTTACGATAATATTGTTTCAGTGAAGGGATACGTTGCAAAGTGTGAGAATAAAGACAAGAGCCGGCTTGAGCAAACAGCATTTGAATGGCTGAAGGTTTCGGCCAAAAATAAAATGAGCTATGAAACAGAATGGTTCGGCATGCCTATTATTCAGACTCCAGAGGATATTGTCCTTATGCAGGAGTTGATATTCAAGATAAAGCCTGACTTTGTTATTGAGACAGGGATAGCTCACGGCGGTTCCTTGATCCTTTACGCGTCTTTATTTGAAGCGCTTGGAAAAGGCAAAGTCATAGGAGTTGACATAGACATAAGAAAGCATAACAGAGATGCTATTGAATCCCATCCGTTATTTAAAAGAATTGAACTTATCCAGGGAAGTTCAATATCAGAAGAAGTTATAGAAAAACTTCAGCAATTAGTTCCGAAAAAAGCTTCGGCCGTTGTATGCCTGGATTCAAACCATTACCGCGGGCATGTGTTAAACGAACTGAAGTTATATAGACAGTTTGTTAATCCGTGTTCATATATCGTGGTTTTTGACACTATAAGTTCAGCACTGGCAAATAGCGGAATAGCTGATAAAAGCTATCAGGACAACGGACCGATGGAAGCGATAAATGATTTTCTGAAGATAGATGATGATTTTGTAATAGATGAAGAATTCAATAAGCTTTATTTATCAATGAGCCATAACGGCTACCTTAGAAGGTTAATATAGCCAAGAGAAAAAATGAATAGCAGTATTCTTGATAAAGTTACTTTAATGATACCGACATTTAACCGCACTTTATATTTATTCAGAATACTGGATTATTACAGCTTATATGCTCCCGGCCTGAAGATACTTGTCGGCGATTCAAGTTTTGATGAAAACAAAGAGGCCCACAAAAAAATCATATCAAGATTTCAAAACATGGATATTACGTACCTTGGCGATTATTCTTGCGACCTTCATCCTTTTTCAAAAGTGTGCGACATGTCAAAACATGTCAATACACCATTTTGTGTAATTTGTGCCGATGATGATTTAATAACACCGGAAGGTATAGCAAGATCAGCGGAGTTTCTTGAAAAACATCCGGATTACACAGTAGCTCATGGTCATTATGTAAGCTTCTGGACGGAACTTAGTGGTACCAGCTTCTGTTGGGAGCCTTGCTATGCATACGAATCAAGTACATCTCCGGATCCTGTGGTCAGATTTTTAACGTATTTTACAAATTATGATGCCGCCACATTCTATGCCGTTTATAACACCGAGTTTCTGAAAATGATTTTAGATGAGATGGCATCATTTGGCGACCAAACTGTTATGGGAGAATTATTGCCTGCAATGCTTACGTTGATTTGCGGCAAAATGGAGCACCTTGATGTTTTTTATATGGCAAGAGAAAAAGCATCTGTTCCGCCGAATCATCAGTACTTAAATCATAGCCTCAGGGACGGTTCTTTCGGTCGAAGGTATGCCGGATTCCGACAGTGCCTGTCGATGCATTTGAGCCGACAGGCTCAGTTGGGCATAGGTGAGGCCGGCCGGATAGTTGATAAAGGCATGCATCTTCATTATACCATCAGCTACGTCCTCAAAGAAGAGGAGAGGAAATCTCTGGCGTTATATGAAAAATTATATGTCCCTGGAGAAAAAATTATGAGTGACTTTGCTGACTCGCTGGATGTGTCCTCTTCTAAATACTACAAAGATTTCAGCAATCTACGTAATCATGTCCTGAAATATTCAAAAGAGCAGACGTTACAATTTACTTAAACTTTTTCCATGAATGAAATAGACAGCAGAAAAACCGTGAAAATATCAACTTCGGAAATAGAATTGGTCGTTTATGACTTTGACGGTGTTATGACAGATAACCGTGCTATTGTTTTGGAGGATGGTACGGAAGGAGTTTTCATTAATCGCTCCGACGGTTTGGGGGTAGAACGTATCGGTGGTCTTGACATCGCCCAGTTGATTTTGAGTTCCGAAGTTAATTCCGTGGTAAAAGCGAGAGCGCTAAAACTCGGCCTTGAAGTTATATGTTCCTGTGGGGACAAAAAGGCGGTTCTTGAAAATTACTGTAAGCAGAACAATTATAGTCTGAAAAAAGTGATTTTTGTGGGAAATGATTTAAACGATTTTGAGGTAATGAAGACAGTCGGCATACCAGTAGCTCCACGAGATGCATTTGCGGAAATATTAGCGATAGCAAAAATTGTAACTTCCACAAAAGGGGGCGAGGGCGTCATTAGAGAATTGTCTGATATTCTGATAAATGGGAGATAATTATGGCCAAAAATTCGATTTTGTTAGGTGACCATCTAGTTGCACAGAATAGCCATGTATTAATGATTGCAGAGATTGGCATTAACCATAATGGAAGCTTAGATATAGCCAAAAAACTGATTGACGCGGCATTTGCCTGTAACTGGCACTGTGTTAAATTTCAGAAAAGAACACCTGAATTATGTGTTCCGGAATATCAAAAAAATATTTTAAGAGAAACACCATGGGGCAAAATTCCTTATTTGGAATACAGGCATAAAGTTGAATTTGGGCATGAAGAATATTCATACATAGACAAGTATTGTAAAGAAAAACTAATTTTATGGACAGCGTCGGTATGGGACATTCCCAGCCTTGAGTTTATTCTTGAATATGATATACCATTTATAAAGGTAGCTTCAGCCAGTCTGACGAATACTGAACTGCTTAAGGCAGTATCTCAATGTGGCAAGCCTATTGTTTTGTCCACGGGCATGAGTCTAATCGAAGAAATAGATGAGGCAGTTAATATTCTGGAAAAACATTCCCATGGTGAGTACATTCTCATGCATACGAATTCAGCGTATCCGGCACCAATCGAAGATATTAACTTGCATGTTATTGAATTTCTCAGAGACAGATATAAGTGTTTAATCGGCTATAGTGGGCATGAGTATGATCTGGAACCTTCGATGATTGCCGTTTGTCTTGGCGCAAGAGTAATCGAGCGTCACATTACGATCAGTCACGAGATGTGGGGTTCGGATCAGGCAGCAAGCTTAGAAATATCAGGTATGGATGTCTTATATAGAAGGATAAAGAACATTGGTCTGATTCTCGGAGACGGTATAAAAAAGATGACACCAAAAGAAATGGTATCGAGAAAAAAACTTAGAGATCAGCAGCAAAATGCAGCAGGTAAGCTTGCAAAAGAATTCGTTTAAAATAAGATGGAAAAATCTATACTTGAGAATATGACAAGTAGAGACTGAAAAATATGATTATTGCTATCTTACAAGCAAGAATGGGATCTTCAAGGCTGCATGGAAAAGTATTACTGAAGATTAAAGGTAAAACCCTGTTGGAACTTTACCTTGATCGAGTTAAACAGAGCAGCTTAATTGATAAAATCATAATTGCAACTACAACCAAATCGCCAGACGATGCTATCTGGCAATTAGCAGTGAATCTTGGAGTTGATTGCTTTCGGGGCAGTGAAGATGATTTGCTGGATCGTTTTTGGCAGTGTGCTAAGAAATATAAAGCAGATGTTGTCGTTAGGTTTACCGCTGATGATCCTTTTGTGGACCATCAAGTCATTGATCGTGGCATTGGAATATTTAATGAAAACCAGGTTGACTTTGTAACTAATCATTTTGAGCCTACCTATCCTGAGGGATTAGATATAGAAGTGTATTCAATTGATGCATTGGAAAGGTCGTGGCGAGAGGCTAAGTTGCGTTCAGAACGAGAGCATGTTTTTCCTTATATTCAAAATCATCAAAACCTGTTTAATATCATAAATTTCCGACAAGATTCTGACTATTCACATTTGCGATGGACTATTGATCATGACTGTGATTTTGAAATGACTAAAATAATTTACGATTATTTATACGATGACAAGCCCATCTTTCTCCAAAATGACATCTTGTCTTTATTGGAGAAGCATCCGGAAATTGCTGAAATGAATTCCCATATTAATCGCAAGGAAGGTGTAAATAAAACAAAAGCAAATGATATGGTAGTTGGGAGATAAAAACTAAATGATTGACATTCATTTTTACATGAAAATTTACGAATTGAAACAAAAGATCATGAAAGGTGAGCCCTTCGAAAGTGATGATCTTTTCGATGAATTTGAAAGATCCCGCAGCAAAGAGCCTGTTATTTATAATATCGAAACTACGAATGCCTGTAATATGAAGTGTAAAATGTGCCCCAGGACAACAATGATGACTAGAGAAGTTACTACACTTGATCTAAACAACTTTGAAAACATAATTAACCAGATTAGACCTTATGCAGAAAAAGATTGGAGTAGCTGGCAAAGTTTCGTTGAAGACAATTATCAAATAGCTCGCAATGATATGAGTGAAAACCACTTCTTCCTGCATATTATACCTAAAGTTGTGGTTTTGCATGGATATGGCGACCCACTTCTTGATAAGCAATTAGCAAAGAGAATAAGGATACTCTCCGGGAAAGGTATTACAACATATTTTAGTTGTAATCCGGCAAATATTAATATTGAAAAAAACATCGAAATGTTTGAAAGCGGTTTGGGGTATATTAAATATTCCATAGAAAGCGTTGATGACTTTCTACATAAAAAAATAAGAGGAAATGCATCAGATTTTTCGGCAAGTTATAAAAAAATAGTTCGATTATTGGAAGAAAAAGCAAAGCACAATTATAAAACAACAATTGTTATTACAATGCTTGATTTGAAGAGACAGAATCAACAGAATGATTTTCAAAAGTTAAAAAAGGCATTTGAAGGCTTTGGTGTTTATATTTATTTAAAAAGTCAGGATCAGCAGTGGTATCAGGAAAAAAATGTGGGTACAAATTCGATACATTGGCAGGAATTCTGCCAGTTCCCGTGGTCCTCAATGACAATTAAATCTAATGGCCAAGCAGCTATGTGTGTTGAAGATTTTAACAATGAAATCATTCTTGGGGATGCCAAGAAGGAATCTTTGTCTGATATCTGGAATGGCGCCAAATATACCCAGTTGAGGCGTAATCACTTCAAATTACAGCCGGGCATAAAATGTACAGAGCAATGTGATATGAAATTAATAGGACAATTATTAAAAGGTTTGGTTCATGTCAGATAAAGGATGGCGATTTAAAGGAAATGAGCGAAAATACCTCGATGAGACTCTATCAAGTGGTTTTTCCGCCGGTTCCAGCGGAACGATGAATGAAAAGCTGGAATATGAATTTGCAAAAAAGCATGGTCAGAAGTTCGCTATTACGGCAAATTCTGGAACGTCAACATTGCATATGGCGTTATACGCGTTTGGTGTGGGAGTAGGCGGTGAGGTAATTATTCCGGCTATAACAGTGGCGATGTGCGGATTTGTTGTATGGCAATGTGGCGCTACACCAGTTTACACGGATGTCAATGAAGATACATTTTTAATAAATCCTGAAGATATAGAACAGAAGATAACTCCCAGAACCAAGGCTATAATGCCTGTTCATCTTTATGGATTGATGTGTGATATGGAATCAATAATGGCTATAGCCGAAAAACACGGTCTTTATGTTGTGGAGGATTGTGCACAATGTTTTTGGGCTAATGACGACAAAGGCAGAATCGCAGGAACTGTGGGGCATGTGGGAAGTTGGAGTTTCGAGAATTCAAAGCATTTGTCTACTGGCGATGGGGGAATTGTCACGACGGATGACGAACAGCTTGCGATTAAGATGAGACAATTCGGAGGTGCGGGTTTTAAAAATCTGACTGCTAAAAGCGGTAAAGTGAGAATTTCTCGAGACAGATTTCAAGACCCGAACTGGGAAAGGCATAATATCCTGGCCTATAATTACAGATTGCCTGAATTGTGTGCAGCGGTAGCTCTGGCACAACTGGAAAAAGCAGACAAGTACGTGTCTTTGCGTCAGAAGATGGCGTATATTTATAACAAAATTATTATTGAATCCGGCAGCGATTTATTAATTCCACAGCATGTGCCTAAGGGCTATACACATTCTTACTACACATTCGGTACGCTGTTTAATGGTGAGAAACACAATGTAAAATGGCAGGAGTTTCGAAAAAAATATATGGACTTCGGCGGTGATGGAATATATGCCGCATGGCAAACAGTCAATAATGAGCCAGCTTTTAAAAATAATAATCTTGGTAGGGGGGATGTGCCAGTAGCGGAAAAGTTGCAGAAGAGACTGATGCAGTTTACAACAAATCAGGAAGATGAAGCAGTGATGAATACACAGGCGGAAGCGTTGAAAAAAACATTAGCATTTTTTGATAAAGACCATAGCAAAGCGTCATAAACCGAAAGCAGTAAAAAAGTTGCCGGAAAAAGTTTTTAAGGAAGTTCTTGAATGAATGTTCTTTTGATAGCACACAGATGTAATCCGCCGTATAGTGTTTTCCCTCATGGTATCGGCTATATTACAGCAGTGTTACAAAAAGCAGGGCATAAAGTAACAATTTTTGACCAGGCGGATAGTCGATACTCAAATAAGCAATTGTATTCATTCCTGAAAAAGGAGAAACCGTTTGACTTTATCGGCCTTGGATTCCAGGCGGCATATTTTCACATCGCAAAGGAAGTCAGCAAAACTATCAAAGAAGCCTGCCCCGATGTTCCGTTCGTATTGGGCGGAAGCGCTCCCTCGGCTTCGCCTGAATATCTTATCGATAAATTCAATGCCGACTACGTTTTGATCGGCGAAGCCGACGAAACGGTTATTTCTTTTACCAGGGCACTGGCAGGGGATATTCCACTGGATGAGGTTGCAGGTCTTTGTTGGCGTCAGGACGGTGAAATAAAACTGACTGCGCGACAAGAGCCGCCGCAGAATCTTGACGCAATAGAATTTCCCGCATGGGACAGCTTTGATATGAAGGCATACACATTCCCATGCAGACTTCCTGGTGTTACCGATTTTGTAAAACCGATGGGTGTAATGACATCACGTGGATGTCCTTATACCTGTAAATTCTGTTACCGGATAGAAAAAAGCTGTCGATGGCGATCCATCGAAAACTGTATCGAAGAAATCAGACTGCTGATGGATAGATATGATGTAAACTTTATAATGTTCCGTGATGATTTGTTTATGCCTAATAAAAAAAGAACGCTGGAGTTTTGCCAGGCGATACAAAAAAGCGGATTGCGATTTAACTGGTCGTGCAATGGAAGATTCAATATTGCCGATCGTGAACAAATAAAAGCCATGAAAAAAGCGGGATGTGTTGAAATATCATACGGCCTTGAATCCGGTGACCAGAAAATACTCGATGAAATGGACAAAAGGATTACAGTAGAGCAGATACTGGAAGTGGCAGCGATGACTAAGGCCGAAGGCGTACTTGTTGCTGTTCCATCGATGTTTGGCTTGCCCGGTGAAACCGAAGAAAGCCTGGCAAAAACGGTTGACACTATTATCGCCGCGACTTCATGGCATGACAAAAGAACCGTCAGACCGATGCAGCCTTATCCGGGGTGTCCATACTGGTACGAATGTATTGAGCAGGGCCTGCTAAAGGATGAGGACGATTTTTATTCGAGATATTTCAGTTCCGAAAAATGGACCGTCAATATGGCTGATGTCCTGGATTCGGAATTTGATACGCTTTTATACAAAGCTAATAAAAAATTGTTGGCTGAGCACTATAAGCATAAGTTGCAGGAAAATATACAAATGTTCGAGAATATTTATTTTCAGGATAATATAAAGAATTTCGTTCCCATGCGTTAAACCTGCCAGTTGGAGTTTATTGTAATGAGCTACATACCTCAACTCAGACATATTTTCTGTGCGCCCCGCGTTTATCAGATGCAGTGGCACCTTCCGCTCTATCGCTATATGAATAAACTGGGAATGGCTCCTCGAATTCTGGCAGGTGATGAAGATGTTATACAGCACCTGAAAGATAATGATATCTTTTTTGATAAACTCAAAAAATTGCCTGATGACTATGACATGTTGATTTCACTAACAACTGGTTACATGTCCTTTAGCCTGTACTTCCTTGAAAAAAGCATCAGGCTTGGAAAAATAAATCTGTTGGCAATAGTTCCATCGCTGCCGATATGTCAAGAATATGAAGCTTATGGGCCGACACAAACCAGGTTCCTTCACGGTGTCTGTGTGCCGGATGTCAGAACAATTAATACTCTCAAACTTCTCAACAAAGAAGTTTTATATCTAAATACAGGTTGTCCGACATGGGACGATTTTCTGACAGATGAATTCAATGAACAAGTCAACCATGTCAAACGCTTGTTCGGTGAAAAACTATTGATCATCACTATTGATCACGATATTCCTGAAGAATTTTCGTATTTTGAAAAAATGGCTCCACATGCTGAATCTCTCGGATATAAAGTCATAATGCAGGTGCATCCTTCAATGCAAAAAAAAATACCGGAAAATCTTATTAAATATATCAATCCAGGCATAGACCGCTATGTGTTATTTGCCGCCGCGTCCCATATAATAAACTTTATCGCCAGCAGTATGACTCCGGAAAGTCTGTTCCTTGGCGCAAAGCTTGCGTGCAAACCACTGGGGACAGGCCCTTTGAGTCAATATGTGGGCGACTTACAATGGTTTAGGGATATTAAACAGTGGTATGAATATCATCAACCTTTTTTTGAGCCGGAATTACTCGACTGGATTCCATTGGTTCACGATGAAGAATCACTGGCTGAGTTTCTCAGTACCATGCAAAAACCTTTTACCAGTGAGCAAATCACAGAACTATTCAAATGGCCGAAAGTTAAATCGTACAGTGAACACTTATTCCGGGTCATAGACAATTATTTCGGACCGCACAATTCCGAAAATGTACAAAAAATACTGAAAAAAGGCGATATTGAAAAAGACCTGGCGGTGGACTTTATGTGGGGAGGAGAAAAAGAGGATTCGCCTGTCAAAGAAATAGCCCATGCTCCGACATTGGTCAAAATCGGTTTGAACTTCTTGAGACAGAAAAATGTCGGTGCCGCCATAACATTTCTAAGAAGGGCCGAGACGATCAGTGGAACCGAACACTTTGATTTTGTCCAGTACGCAATGGCGACCTGCTTTTATCTATGTAATAATATCTATGAAGCCGAAAAACACATATATAAAGCCTTATTTGTAAAGCCAGACTGCAGGCATTATCAGGAGTTAAAAAACAAAATCAATACTAAGGAGCACGCAAGCGGCGAAATGCTTGCGCAGGTGTAATATGGTTGGAAATAGCAGAATGTCAGATAAAAAAAGTTCCTCTTGCTCGGGGAAAATAACAAGAATATCCGGAAGAAGAACTGGTATCGGCAACTTTAATGTGGATCTTTAGAAAGATTTAAAAGTAAGAAAAGTGATAAACTATGAAAAACTGTGATTCAAATAAATGCGTTCTTATTACCGGTGGAGCGGGGTATCTCGGTTCTGTACTCGTGCCAGCGTTGCTTTCTAAAGGTTATAAAGTAACTGTCGTCGATAATTTTATGTATAACCAATCACCCCTTCTGGATTGTTGTTGGCATAACCAATTGGAAATCATCAGAACCGATGTTCGCGACAAAGAAATTATTAAAAGCTGCCTTAAAAAAGCGGATATAATCATCCCTCTGGCGTGTCTTACGGGTGCGCCTATATGCAATGCTAACCCTATAGAAGCCGAGATGGTCAATTATAACGCAATCAAAATGATTGTTGAAAACAGAAGCAGACACCAGAGAATACTCTTTCCCACCACCAACAGCGGCTATGGGATAGGCCAGGAAGGAGTCTATTGTACAGAAAAGACACCCTTGAACCCTGTATCTCTCTATGGCAGACTTAAGTCAGATGCCGAAAAAGCAATTCTTGATGCGGGCAATTCTATGACGTTCAGACTTGCGACAGTTTTTGGCGCAAGCCCAAGGATGCGACTGGATCTGCTTGTGAATGATTTTACCTACCGGGCTGTTAATGACGGCTTTATCGTGCTTTTTGAAGCACACTTCAAAAGAAATTACATTCATATCAGAGATGTTGCCAATGTTTTTTTACATGGGCTGGAGAACTTTGAAGAAATGAAAAACCAGTGCTTTAATGTAGGTCTCTCTGATGCCAATCTGTCAAAGATGGAACTTTGTCAGGAGATAAAAAAAATTGTTACGGATTTTTATTTCACTGAAGCCCAAATCGGCAGGGATCCTGACAAACGTAATTATATCGTGAGTAACAAGAAAATAGAATCAACCGGTTTTAAGCCCCGATACAGTTTAATTGACGGTATAAGGGAACTTCTCAAAGCATATCAGATTATCAGACAGAATAATTTCAGCAATGTTTGATAGAAAGGAAATCAGCAAATAGTGTCAACAGATGTATTATTTATTCATCCCGGCAATCAAAAAAGAATATACCAGGACTTGTCAAAAGAATTTACTGCCATAGCCCCTCCAGCATGGACGTCACTGTTAGCCAGCCATGTTAGAAGTCAGGGACATAGCGTTCGTATTTATGATGTTAACGTGGAAGGATGGGATCAGGATGTACCGAAAGAACTGTTGTCCATGTATAATCCAGCCTTGATTGTTATAATGGTGTATGGGCACAATCCTTCCGCATCGACACAAACGATGCCGGCAGCAGGCAGAATCACAAATGACATAAAAAACTATAATAAGAATATTCCTGTAGCCATGGGAGGGATTCATCCCTGCGCCTTACCGCAGAGAACGCTTCGGGAAGAAAACATAGACTTTGTGATACAGGGTGAAGGCGTTTATACAATAGATGGTTTGATAAAATATCTGCATGGAAAAATAAAAATTGATGATGTAAAAGGGCTGTGGTATCTTAAAAATGAAACAATAGAGTTTACATCACAAGCTGCGGTGGTTACGGACCTTGATGAGCAGTTGGGCGACTACGCATGGGATTTATTGCCTGAGTTGACCAGATACAGATCGCATAACATGCACTGTTTCCAGGATTTTGAAAAAAGTACTGTACCTGATTTTTCAGATGTGAGATCGCCCTATGTAGCCATGAATACTTCACTTGGATGCCCGTATTCGTGCAATTATTGTTGTATTAACGCAATATTCGGCAAACCAGGTATAAGATACTGGTCTCTGGAAAAAGTTCTTTCATGGATAGACAAGCTTGTTAATATCTATGGCGTAAAAAACATAAGATTTGACGATGAACTTTTCATTCTGTCGCCAGGGAGAGTAGAAAAATTCTGTGACATGATCATCGAAAGAAAGTACGACTTGAATCTTTGGGTCTATGGACGGGTAGATACCATAAGAGCTAATCTATTGAAAAAAATGAAACAAGCAGGTATAAACTGGATTTGTCTTGGCATAGAATCTGCTAACGAAAAAGTAAGAAGCGATGTCAATAAGACTATAAAAAAGGACATTAGAAATATTGTAAAAGAAATACAGGATCATGGCATTTATGTTCTTGGCAATTACATGTTTGGTTTGCCGGAAGATAATATAGCAACTATGAATGAAACATTAAAACTTGCAATGGAGTTAAATTGTGAGTTCTCGAATTTTTATACTGTTATGGCTTTTCCGGGTTCGGCCTTATATGATTCAGCTTCAAATAAGACAGATTATCTGCCCAAAAGCTGGGAGGGTTTTTCGCAGCATAGCTTCAACACCGAGCCTATGCCAACCAGATTTATTTCATCAGCGCAAGTCCTGGAATTCAGAGACAAGGCTTTTGAGGCCTGCTATCGTAATGAAAAATACCAGAAAATGATAAAAGAAAAGTTCGGCCCAAAAATGGTAAAACACATAGAAAATATGTTAGCTGTAAGAATAGAACGAAAGCTTACTTCAAAAAATAAAGCATTACAAAATACATAGAAACTTTACTTTGGAGAAATGGTTATGAGTGATGTTGTCCGGCGATTGGAACGAAAAGCCTATGATATTCGAAAGGCTACTCTCGATATGTGTATCAAGGCCGAAACCGGCCATGTAACTTCATCTATGTCATGTATTGATCTTCTGGTGGCATTGTATTATGGGGATATAATGCGGCATGATCCTGGAAATCCCCAATGGCCGGAGCGTGACAGGCTGATTCTGAGCAAGGGACAGGCAAGCCCGGCTTTATATACGATCTTGGCCGATTGCGGCTACTTCGATAGAAATGACCTGGATTTGTTTGCACAGCGAGGAGGTAAGTTCGGTGTTCATTTACAGCAAAATGTGCCAGGGGTTGAGATTACATGCGGATCATTAGGTCAGGGTTTTGGTATTGCGGCAGGTATCGCCCTTGCGGCAAAAATGGATAGGGATCTGCAGTTGATATTTACGATTCTGGGAGACGGAGAATGTTATGAAGGTTCAATCTGGGAAACCGCAATGTTTTCCAGCCACAATAAATTGAATAATTTAGTCGCTTTTGTTGACCGCAATTACCTCTGCGTAACCGATTTCACTGAAAACCTCGTAGCCCTGGAACCTGTGGATGACAAATGGCGATCTTTCGGCTGGGATGTATTAAGAATAGACGGACATTCTTTTGAAGAAATATTTGATGCCTTAAAGGGCATTCGATCACGTAAAAGCGACTATCCTTTGGTTATTATTACAGATACCGTCAAAGGCAATGGAATTGATTTTATATCAAATGTTCCGCTATGGCACGGTATCGCACCGAAGGGAGAAGATGCCAAAAATGCACGCAAGGCTTTACAAAGGAGATACCAATATGAGTAAGCTAACCCAAAGAGATTCATTCTGGAATAGGGTGTACGATTTAGCAAAGCATGATCGCAACATCATCGTTGTTTCCGCCGATATGGGAGCGCCGGCTCTGGATAAATTCAGAATCGATTTTCCCGGACAATTTGTTAATGTTGGTATTGCCGAGCAAAATGCTGTTCTTGTAGCTACAGGACTGGCAATGAGCGGTAAGCATCCTTTCGTCTATGCAATAGCGCCGTTTATCACATTAAGGCCTCTGGAGCAAATTAGAGTCTCATGCGGTATTATGAACATACCAATGACATTGGTCGGGGTAGGGGCTGGGTTTGGCTACGATGATTCCGGCCCAACCCATCATATGATAGAAGACATCGCAGTAATCAGGGCCATGCCCAATATCATAATTAACAGCATCTCCGACAACACCATGGCCAAGGCAATAGCTGAAATGTCAGTTTCAATGTCAACTACCAACTATGTACGAATCGACCGTCAGCCATCCAATGACCTTTATGATGAAAAGGCGGATTTCAGTAAAGGACTGAATGTATTGAAAGAGGGCAAAGATGCCTGTATTGTTGCTACGGGAAGTATGGTTCACGCGGCAATGGAGGCGGCAGAAGCCTTAGAGAAAAAAAACATGAAGGTCAGTGTTGTGGATTTATTTACTATTCCGATAGATGGAAATCTGCTGGTACAAAAAATAGCTACTGCAAAAAAAATTATCACCCTGGAAGAACATTTTTTGCCAGGCGGTATGGGAAGTTTTGTCTGTGAGGTTTTAAGTGACCAGGGAGTTCAGATTCCAGTTAAGCGATTAGGACTTTCTATTAGTGATGCATATTGCTATGAATATGGCGGAAGAGAAAAAATAAGAAGCTATTACGGCATAGACAAAGAGGGTGTTTTTAACCAGATAATGGATTTTATGACAAAATGAAATTAAACCTGCCCTTAATGGACAATAATATTACTCAGGAAGACCTGGAAGTTCTTATAGAATTCCTCAGGACCTCGCCGCGACTTACACAATCTGACAACGTAAGGGCTTTTGAACAAGAGTGGTCCAACTGGCTTGGCGTTGAGCACAGCGTTTATGTCAATTCAGGGGCATCAGCTAATCTTATTACTATAGCGGCCCTGAAACATTTTCACGGTACAGGTGAAATTATCGTACCGACCCTGACATGGGTTTCGGATATTGCCGCTGTAATCCAGAATGGATTTAAGCCGGTCTTTGTTGACATCAACCCGAAAAATCTCGGTATGGACAATGAACAGGTTATTGACAAAATCTCTGACAAAACCAAAGCGGTTTTCCTGACACATGTCCAGGGATTTAATGGTTTGACAGATAAGTTGATTTCCACCCTTAAAGAGCGAAAGATTCCTTTAATTGAGGATGTATGTGAATCTCACGGGGCGGAATTCGGAGGGAAAAAATTAGGTACATTCAGCCTCATGTCAAACTTTTCATTTTATTTTGCTCATCACATGACTACTATCGAAGGAGGGATGGTTTGTACAAACGACAAAAATCTTTACGAGACACTCCGTATGCTGCGATCACACGGTATGGTGCGTGAAGCATCGAATCAAACTGTCAGGCAAGGATATATAAACCGACATCCAGACCTGAGCCCTGATTTCATTTTTGCTTTTGCCGGCTATAATGTTCGTGGTACTGAGATAGGTGCTGTTATTGGAAGAAATCAACTCAGGCATCTTGATAACAATAATGCTAAACGCAGAAGAAATTTCGAGATATTTCTAAAAAGCCTTGACGCTGATAAATATAGAACTGATTTTGACCTGAACGGCAGCTGCAATTACGCCTTTAATCTGATAATTAGGGAACCTGATATAAATTTTCGTGACAAGGTTGAGGACGCAATGCGCAGGGCCGATGTCGAGTTTCGTAGAGGAAGTTCAGGCGGCGGCAATCAGCTAAGGCAACCGTATTTGAGAAATATTACTGCAAAAAAAGAATGGGAAAATTATCCCAACACCGAGCATGTCCATTTCTATGGCTACTATATCGGCAACTATCCTGACCTTGATGAGCAAAGAATACTGGGGCTTTGCTCTTTATTAAATAGTATTGAATGATACATGAATTGAGGCAAGCCGTCTTATGACTAAAGTCGAACAGACCTGTCTTGAAGGTGTTATCAAAATTCAACTTGACAGTTTCAAAGATCATCGCGGTGAATTTGTCGAGACATATAATGAAACCATTTATAAAGAAAATGGAATAGATATACATTTCATACAGGACGATATTTCCGTTTCCAAAAGAGATGTCCTGCGTGGAATTCATGGCGATAATGTTACATGGAAACTTGTATCTTCACTGCATGGTAAAATCTTTTTTATTGTTGTTAATTGCGATATGGAATCAGAAAACTTTGGCAAATGGCAGTCTTTTATTCTTTCTGATGAGAATAGACAACAAATACTTGTACCGCCTGGATATGGCAATGCACATTTGGTTCTCAGCAATATGGCAATATTCAGTTACAAGCAATCTGCATACTATGACCGTTCCAAGCAGTTCTCCTACAAATGGAATGATCCAAGGTTTGGCATCAATTGGCCGATAAAGGCCCCTATTTTGTCTCAGAGAGATATCTCTGAAGACACCTATTTATAGTAATCATGTTTAATATTTTTACATTTTCTTACATACACGCCGTGCGATTAGTAAATAACTGCCGTTTTAGGGCTTAGGTATGGTATTTGCTGTAAAATAGGGTAAGAACTGTGTGCGCAGTCTGTAAATGCTGAATAGCTGGATAAATTTATGATTATTAGCAGGACACCATTTCGTATTTCGTTTTTCGGCGGAGGTACGGATTACCCTGCATGGTACCGCGAAAATGGCGGTGCTGTGCTAAATACCACCATCGATAAATATTGTTATATAAGCTGTAGATTCCTCCCACCGTTTTTTGATCATAGGTATCTCATACGATACCGGCTGATAGAAATGGTGAACGATCTTTCCCAAATACAGCATCCTTCCGTACGAGAGTGCTTGCGGTATATGATGATAGACCAGGGTATTGAGATGGTGCATTACAGCGACTTGCCCGCCAGATCAGGAATTGGGTCAAGTTCGGCCTTTACCGTAGGTTTTTTGAAAGCAGTAAATGCGTTGTTGGGACGAATGGTAGGAAAAAGAAAGCTCGCCTCAGATGCAATATGTGTTGAGCAGCAAATTATAAAAGAAAATGTCGGCTCACAGGATCAGGTTGCGGCTGCTTTTGGTGGGCTAAACATTATAGAGTTTAACGGCAGAGAAAACTTTATTGTTCAGCCGATCACCATTAGTCCCAAAAAAATAAAGTTATTTCAAGACCACCTCATGTTATTTTTTACCGGCTTTTCCCGAACAGCTTCGGAAATCGCCAGTGAACAAATCAAAAATATTGCCTCAAATACCAACGAATTGCAGGCAATGAAGGATATGGTAGCCGAAGCAATCAGGATTTTAAATGAAGATGATGAGATTGAAGCTTTTGGGCGGCTTTTAGATGAATCATGGAAACTAAAAAGGAGTTTGTCAAGCAGGATTTCTACTAATGATATTGATAATATGTATGACACAGCTCTAAATGCAGGCGCATTAGGTGGAAAATTATGCGGTGCCGGCGGAGGCGGTTTTATGCTCCTGTTTGTACCGCCGTTAAAACAACGAATAGTTAGAAAAGCCCTGAGAGATTTCCTGTATGTTCCTTTCAATTTTGAAAACTTAGGCAGCCATATTAGTTTATATTCAAACCAGGATTCAAAATAGCGGCAAGTTCAAAGAAATTGATGTTGTAATACCCTGTGGTGGCAGGCGACATTAGTCTGCAGGCTTGAAATAGAATAACACCGGAAAGTTTGAAAAATGAAAGCAGTAATTTTAGCTGGCGGTAAAGGGACCAGATTAAAAGATGTTGTAAAGGATATTCCTAAGCCAATGGCCTATATTGGTGACAAACCCATCCTGCAGCATCAAATTGAGCTTTTACATCGATATGGCATCAAGGATATAATTCTTCTTATAGGATATTTGGGCCATGTTATCCAGGATTACTTTGGAGATGGCAGCAACTTCGGTGTCAACATAGATTATTTCATCGAAGAAAAACCGCTTGGCACAGCAGGAGGGATAAAAGAAGTTGAAGATAAATTAGGCAGTGATTTTCTAGCCTTAAACGGTGATGTAATGCTGGATATAAACTTAAATAAGCTGATAGAATTTCATCATAGCAGAAATTCTTCTGCAACTTTAGTATTGCATCCCAATGACCATCCTCAGGACAGTGATTTAGTCGAAATTGATAATACCTGCAGGATTTCAAAATTCTATTCAAAACCACATAATCCGAATAAATATTTTAAGAACCTTGTGAACGCGGGCGTTTACGTTCTTAGCTCAAAAGCGCTAAAGTATATTGAAAAAGGAGTAACCTCTATTCTTGGAAAAGATGTGTTTCCTGTAATGGCATCTCAAGAGACGATATATGGTTACGTAAGCGCTGAATATATGAAAGATATGGGTACACCTGACAGATTCAAGGCGGTTTGCCAGGACCATGTTAATGGTAAGATCCGAAAGCTTAACAACGAAAACCCAAGGCCTGCGATTTTCCTGGACAGAGATGGTGTTGTCAATGAATATAAACATTTACTTCACAATATTGAAGATATGATTCTTTACGATGATACCGGCCCGGCAATAAAGAAAATTAATAAATCCGAGTATTTAGCAATAGTGATTACCAACCAATCTGTTATTGCCAGAAATCTGTGCTCTGTTGATGAACTGGAAGAAATTCACAGAAAATTAGATATTTTGCTCGGCCGTAAATGTGCAAAACTGGATGCTTTGTACTATTGCCCTCACCATCCTGATTCAGGCTATCCGGGCGAAAATTCGAAATACAAAATTGAATGTGATTGCAGAAAGCCTAAGACAGGGCTTATCACAAGAGCCAGGGAAAAGTTTAATATAGATTTGGAACATTCCTATCTTATCGGAGACTCCTGCAGGGATATTTTGTGTGGAAAAAATGCCGGAGTAAAAACTATAGGTCTTAAAAGAGGTGAAGGATGCAAGGCTGGTGATACCGAACCTGATTATCTATTTGACACGCTTTCTGATGCGGTAGATTTTATCCTTAGCAGAGAACACGTACGTATTAACACATAATATAAGGTTGCTCTTATGGAAAATGAACCAAATAGTAAATACCCACTCGTTTCGGTTATTTGTTTTTGTAGAAACGGCGTCAAAACGATAAGACGATGCATTGAAGGCATTCTTGTGCAGGATTATCCCAACATCGAAGTTATCGTTCAGGATGGAGCTTCCACAGATGGAACATTGGAAATTCTCCGTGAATATGGTGATAAAATCAAGCTCGTCTCTGAACCGGACAATGGCCCCAATGACGCAATGTTTCGCTGCTTCTGCCGAATGAAAGGCGAATTTTTTGTCACTAGCCTTGCCGATGAAGCGATGCTTTCCCACGCGGTATCCTGGGGCGTCGAAAACCTGCAAAACCATCCGGAAGTTGCGGCAATCTACAGCGACCATTATGTTACAGATATTGATGGCAAGATAACCGGAATGGTTAGAGCGCCTCAGTGGAATTTTGAATCGTATTTTTGTTCGGACATAACCCCTCCTTTTTGTACATCTTTTTTCAGGAGGTCATGTTATGAAAAAATAGGTTTTACAGAATATACGGCTTCAGATGAATTCGATCTTTGGATTAATATAGGTGTCAGGTTTCCAATACGTTATATGCCTTGTGAAGTGCCATTAGCCAAATACGCCACACATATGGGGTCGATTAGCTTTACGGAGCAACATCAAACCAAACGATTAGCCTCAAGAAAACGAGCTATCCAGAAACTTTGCGATGATCCAACAATTTCCGAATCGATTCGCAGCCTTTGTGATAAAGCTTTAGCCAGCACATATGTTTGGCATGTTATCAGTTTTTGCTGTACGAGCTTATGGGACCAGGTCAAAAGAGACGCACCCCAGGCTTTCAAGGTCGGGCCAAATCCGGAAAAATTACTCCAATTGGCTAAATTGATTTATGCTCATATTGTCGAACTACGACAAAAAGGTGCTTTACAGGAAGCGATTGAGTTTCTTGATATGCTGGAAAAATGCAAGGTTACAGCTAAGGAATTCGATTGCCAAAGAGAGCAAATTCTTCAGAAAACCACTGAAATAAACAAAGCCGCAAATTATTTACAAAGTCAGAATCGCTTTGAAAATAAAAAACCATTAAAAAGAGTAAATTCACAAAAATGTGGAACAACTACATCTCGCAAACTATTTAAAGTATCAGAAGTACATGGCTTCAAAGAGATAAGCCTCTAAAAATGAATACCTCATCAATCCAAACGCAATTGGTTAGGGAGAAAACTAATAAGATGTTAGAAGAAAAACCTGCCTGTGTTTTCCTCAATACATACTATGACAAATTTTTAAACAGCCATTACAGTAAAAATCCACAATTAATGCACGCTTCTTATCAGGAGCAGTTAGATTCGCTTCAAAGTGAATGTTTTGGTGACAGCGATTTTTATTCTAAAGGACTAAAAAAGGCCAGCTGGAATGCGGAAGATTTGATTATTAATTGTCTGCCGCTTCAGCAAGCATGGGCTAAAGAAAATGGTTTTACTGGCCAGAGGCTGGATATCGTTATAGAGCAGGTTCGCCGGAAAAAACCTCAAGTTATTTATCTGCAGGATTTGAGCGTTGGCAGCGCGGAGTTCTTGTCTGCGATTCGCCCATACACAAAGCTCATTGTCGGCCAGATCGCCTGTCCTGTTCCCAGCCAGGCAGACATTTGCGGTTTCGATATAATATTCTCTTCCTTTCCACATTTTGTCGAGCGTTTCCGTCAGTCGGGAATCACATCATACTATCAGCCGCTTGCTTTTGAGCCTATGGTATTGCAAAAACTGCCAAACACCGAAAAACAACACGCCATCACCTTTATTGGTGGTATGTCACCAGCTCATGGCAAAGGCCAGCAAATACTTGAAGAGCTTTCTGGGCTCGTACCTATAGACTATTGGGGTTATGGCGTGGAAACTCTGCCGGAAGAATCTCCGATCCGCCAGCGACATCATGGCCAAATATGGGGGTTGGATATGTTTTCGGCTCTTCAAAAATCGGCCATTACGGTTAACAGACACATTGATGTCGCAGAAGATTATGCCAACAATATGCGTTTATTTGAGGCTACCGGCTGCGGAGCGATGTTGGTTACGGATTACAAAGGCAACTTAAGCGAGTTGTTTGAAATTGGCAAAGAAATTGTTGCATACCGTGACTCCGAAGAAGCGGTGTCGTTGATTAACTACTATTCGCGATACCCGGAAGAGGCAGAGGAAATTGCGCGTGCCGGCCAACAAAGGACACTCCACGACCACACCTACACAAAACGAATGCAGCAAACTGCTGAGATATTAGAGCGCCACTTACGCTATAGGCGGGAAAAAGAACGATTCACCATGCCCGACATGTCAAAGATTTCTTGTGGAGTTCGCGCAATTGAGAAATCGGAAATTTCCAACGATTTAGTTTGTGCATGGAAAGATCACAGTATTCCGGCGAAGCAGCGAGCGTTAACCCAGCAAGAACTTGAGGCGATGTATAAAGCAAAACCACCTAAGATATACGATGTTCTGGCTGAGGTCTTACGTCCATATGTTTATCCCGGATGCCCAATCCTTGAGATTGGCTGTGCGACGGGTTACTACTATGAAATCCTGGAGTACCTGCTTAATAAACAAATTTCATATACAGGAGTTGATTATTCGGAACCATTGATCTTTATGGCAAAGAATTATTATCCTAAAGCCGAATTCGTTGTAGCTGATGGGACGAATCTACCGTTTGAGGATGGCCAGTTCCCCATTGTGATTTCCTCATGTATTTTGCTCCATGTTCCAAATTATCCACAACATATTACAGAGACCGCAAGGGTTGCCGGGGAATTCATCGTTGCACACCGAACGCCGATTTGCCGTCAAAAGCCAACTCAATATTTTAAAAAGTTTGCTTATGATGTTGAGACGATTGAATTACGTTTTAACGAAAATGAGGTTATATCAGAATTTGCTTCTAATGGATTGAAGTTAATTGAGGCATATGAATATCTTTCAAACCGCGAAGACGATCAATTTGAAGTTACTTACCTTTTTCGCAAGGCGGCCACTCCGCTTGTGAAATCAATTGGAAATAAAACTATGGAACACATGGAAAAACACAAAGAGGTTTGTAAAAAGACGCGTGCAACAGATAGCCTTAAATGTGAGTTTAAGGATGGTCCTGTGGTACTCATATCCAAAAAAATCGATTTTACATTCCCTCTTTCATATGCTTATCTGGCTGGGTACCTTAAAGAAAGGGGTGAAGACGTTAGGGTTTTGTTTAAGAATTCAGATTACAACAAACTGGTTAAACAAATAATGGAGCTTAATCCCGTTTTGGTGGGATTTGGTAGCCTCTATCCCGAATTGAAAGAAACCAGTGATATAATTGCACTATTAGATAAAGCGGGACGCAAATTTCCTGTCGTAATTGGTGGACAAATGGTTTCTCCTATTCCAGAGTTTGCAGTCAAAGTTACAAGGGCGGATTTTGGAGTGGTTGGAGAAGGAGAAATAACCTTACACAAACTCGTAACGGATTTACGTAACGGGCGTGACCCTTCAGACATCAAAGGGTTGATTACCAGAAATGGTAACGACTTTTTGTACACAGGTCCAGGCGATTACATTGAAGATCTTTCCACGCTACCGCCAATTCCCTATGAATTGTTTCCAGAAGAACAGTGGCTTCCACTTGGACTGTGGTATGCTGAGCATTGTCCACAACCACATTGGAAAATTGAAGATCGCGTAATTAATATCCATGGCGGCAGAGGCTGTCCTTTTGTCTGCAATTTCTGTTATCATCACAGCAAAGCCAGGTATCGTCCCATACCACAGATGATGGCTGATGCAGTTGAGGCACTGGATCGTTTTAAGGGAAATATGCTGTATTTTTCCGATGACCTGGTATTGGCCAGTCCCCGAAGAGCTAAGCAATTAGTTGAGGCGATAGGTGCATTAAACAGACCGATTGAATATTCAATATCTGCCAGATTTGATATCTTATCCAGGTTGGATGACCAACTACTATACGAAATGAAACGGACAGGGTGCAGGATCATGGGGCTTGGGATTGAATCGGGTTCAGATCGAATCCTCAAAATAATAGGCAAAAATTGTACAGCAAGTAGCATCTGGGATGGCCTGGAACGACTTAAAAAAGTTGGAATTTTACCATCTGTTTCGATTATGGTAGGCCAACATACTGAAACAAAAGAAGACGTTGAAGCGTCTATCAAACTGATGAGAGAATCGCTTTGCAGTAATCCGGCTATCAATTATGCCTTTACGATTATGACTCCATTTCCGGGGTCACCATTATATAACCACGCACTTGAAAATGGGCAATTGCGGGACCATCAGGAATTTTATGATAGATATTTTTTTGGTTCCAGTGAATTTGGGCAAACTGTTGGTGAGTTCAAGCAAGTTATCAATCTTTCAGCCATGAATTATAAAGAAGTGTATGACATGCACCAAAAAATACTCAGGGCATATGAAGAACAGAGGCCTCCGCAGTATAAACGAACAGTGGTTACATTGCATAATGCCAAGGAAATTTTTCATAAAATGCCGTTTTATATCGACAAAATAATGCTTACTGCGGACAAAAATATCGCTATTCGATGTGTATCAGGTACTAATGCGGAAAATTACTCGAAATATATTGACCATAAGTTATTGGAATCCTTGCTTTCTGTGGCTACCAAAGCGTTTCCGAAAATTTGTGATAGATATACTAACCAAACCAAGTTGCAGATACAGCCGTATCTGCGTCCAAACTTTGCGAATGTCTATCAAGCAGATAAAAAAATGTTCCGGTGGTATATTATTCGTGGCGTTTCGAATATGGCTGAGCATAAACCCCAGTTAAGTTTAGAAGCAGAAAGAACATGTTGAAGAAGTACGGACGATAATGTTTTCCTGTTCATTGTGTCAGATTATGATGTTGGCTGTTTGATATGAATAAAAAGCTTTGTGTAATTTATGCTACTTGCCAGGGCATTCCGATAGGCAATTTCCTTCTCAAACATAAAAAATATAAACAGGATTATATCAACTGTTGTTTTGAAGACTATAAGATGATTAGCGCAAACGAGCCTTTGCCTGATTCGATGTCTTTTCCCCTCAATGAGGCAAATTTGCCTTGTTATTGGCCAATGACACCATATGTGATATATCACTATCAACTCAAATATTCTCATAAGGAAGATTTGGATTGGAAAAACTTTTATACGAAAATAATCAAAGAAATCTGTTTGAGAAAAAATAATGAGGTGCTGGTAGAGTCAAAATGAAGTTTGATATGTTTGAATCGAAGAATATTCTTATAACCGGAGGTGTCGGTTTTATCGGCTCCAATCTGGCGTTGCGCTTGGTGGAACTTGGTGCAAATATAACGCTGGTTGATAGTCTGATTCCTGAGTATGGTGGAAACCTTTGGAACATCAAGTCCATAAAGAATAGGGTCAATGTAAATATTTCCGATGTTCGTGACGAGCATTCGATGAAATACCTTGTAAAAAACCAGGATTATCTTTTTAACTTAGCAGGGCAGACCAGTCACACAGATTCGATGCTAAATCCATATCCTGATCTCGATATTAACGCACGTGCCCAGTTATTCATTTTGGAAGCCTGTAGAAAATACAATCCTGATATTAAAATCGTATTTGCAAGTACCCGCCAGATATACGGTAAGCCGGAATACCTGCCGGTCAATGAACGTCACCCATTGCAGCCGGTTGATGTTAACGGAGTTAACAAAATGGCCGGCGAGTGGTACCATCTGGTGTATAACAATGTTTATGGGATCCGTGCAGCAGTGCTTCGGCTTACAAACACCTATGGTCCGAGGATGAGAGTAAAAGACGCACGACAAACATTTCTCGGCATCTGGATACGCTTAATTATCGAAAATAAGCCAATTATGGTCTTCGGTGATGGAAAACAGGTACGAGACTTCAATTATGTTGATGACGTGATTGACGCATTACTTCTAAGTGCCTCTTGTGAAGATGCCAATGGTAAAATATTTAATCTG
>SDBV01001474.1_pt1 | contig 35504 bp, 30 predicted proteins | sample 2277081 | NCBI WGS metagenome assembly SDBV01 (sample SAMN10402039, study PRJNA504765) | marine sediment metagenome | isolation source: marine sediment core GS10_PC15, 223 cmbsf | place: Arctic Ocean: Southern Knipovich Ridge | collected 2010 | reverse complement strand
TTTTAGTTCTTTTTTGTTTGATTCTATTCTATTTAGGTTTTGGTATTAAAAATGTTTTATTTAGCCCAAAGATTAAAATTTTTTATCCAACTGAAGACATGGTGACAACAAATTCGTCTTTAACAATTAAAGGCAAAATTAATCCCCGGGCGACTATTTTTATTAACAACCAACTAGTAGAACAAACAGAGGAAGGACTTTTTGAACAAAAAATAGACCTTTTAATTGGTTTAAATCAAATTGAAATATCAGCTAAAAAGAAATATTCTAAAGAAAGAATTATTTATCGCCAAATAGTATTGGAAGAAGAAACAATTAAATAAGTTGACTTTGTAATCCTTTCTTTATATAATTAAATATTATTATATATAACTTAATGTAATTTATTTATATGAATAAACAAGAAGATATTTCTCCACGTCAAAAAGCGGCTGAAACGGCTGTTGAACAGATTAAGGAACGTTTTGGTGAAGGAACCATTATGAAGCTCGGAGAGGCTAAAAAAATGCAGGTAGAGACTATTTCTACAGGCTGTTTGTCATTAGATTTAGCCTTAGGAGTAGGGGGCATTCCCAGAGGCCGGGTGATTGAGATTTTTGGAAATGAAATGACTGGTAAGTCTACCTTAGCTCTTCATATAATTGCTGAAGCTCAGAAAAAAGGCGGAATTGCCGCTTTTGTTGATGCTGAACATGCTTTAGATCCAGAATATGCTAAAAAAATAGGAGTTAAAATTAATGATCTTTTAATTTCTCAACCATCTTGCGCTGAAGAAGCTTTAGAAATTGTTGAAACTTTGGTTCGTTCCAATGGAGTTGATATTATTGTTATTGATTCAGTGGCCGCTTTAACTCCAAAAAAAGAAATTGAAGGGGATATGGGAGACGCTCAAATGGGATTACAAGCTCGTCTTATGTCTCAAGCTCTTAGAAAATTAACCAGCATTGTTAGTAAGACCAATACATCAGTTATTTTTATAAATCAGATTAGAATGAAAATTGGAGTCTATTTTGGTAATCCAGAGACGACAACAGGCGGTTTGGCTTTAAAATTTTATTCTTCAGTTAGAATAGAGCTTAGACGTTTGGCTCAAATAAAAAAAGGTGATGATGTTATTGGTAATAAGATTAAAGTAAAAGTTGTTAAGAATAAAGTAGCTCCGCCATTTAAAGTTTGTGAGTTTGAGATTATGTATGACGAAGGTATTTCTTGGGCAGGGGATTTATTAAATTTAGGAGCTAAACATGGGATAATTAAAAAATCAGGAAATACATTAAGTTATGGTGAGAATAAACTTGGGGTTGGTTGGGAAAAAGCCAAACAAAGTTTAAGAGATGATAAGAAATTAGCTCAGCAATTAAAAAAAGATATTTTAAATGCTATTAAAGAGGAAGAGAAGTAAATAATTAGATAAGTATATAAGAAAAGGACCTGCGTTTAAGCAGGTCCTTTTATATTATTAATTTTTTGTTTTAAACTTTTTCTTTTTTAAAGTATTCAGCTCCAAAAGCATAGAAAATGCCAATGAATAGGCCTAAAATACCAGCAATGACTATATTTAATACTGGACGCGGAGCAATAGGGAATTCTGGTAGAAAAGAAGGTGATTCAATAGTAGTAGGTATTGTTTGGTATGCTTTTTCGTATTCTTTTAAAACTTTTTGTTCTTTAGTCTTAAATAGGAGATTAATATAACCTTGAGTGATAAGACCTTGAGCTTCAAACTGGGTATTAAGTCTGGTATTAATTTCAGTTTCATATTGAGCAATATCGTGGTTTAAACGAGCAATTTCTGCATCAAGATTTTCTTGTACACTAACAAATAGTTTTTGGTGTCGTTCAAGCAGTACCTCACTAACCATATTAACTACTGCTAGTGCTTTTTCCGGTGTCTCAGCAAAACCTTTTATTTCTAATAAATTAGATTCTCCGATAAAGCTAATTTTAAAATTTTCACTTGTTATTTTTTCTTCCGGCAATAGTTCTAATTTTTGATTAATCTTATCTAAGGTTATTTGATGAGAGAAAACAGCATTAATTTCATCAATGTTTTCTAAAACTTTTTTTTGTACCTCGTTTTCTAAAACTTTTTCTTGTACCTTTCCAATTTTAATAATAGCAGTAGCTTCAAAAGTTTTAGGTAGAATAACGCTCACTACACCAGCTACAATTATTGCAATTAAAAAGATAGCAATAATACTTATTTTCTTTTTTAAAATAATATTAATATAATCCCTTAAATCAATTTCGTCTTCATGATAATATTTTTCTTGATTTTCCATATTAGTAATAAATTAAATAATTATTAAAATTAAGCCTGAATAGGCACAAGTTCATTAAGGATTCTAATTATAGCAGGTTTATCCATTTTTTCAAGGGCTTGTTTAAATCGTTCTAAGGCGTTAAGCAGTTTTTGCTCATCAATTTCATCAAGCTTGGCAATAAATATTTTTTCATATTTAGTCGGTGTTTCTGTTTTAGTAAGAATTTCTTCAAATAGTTTTTCTCCTTGTCTAATACCAATAAAGACAATAGGAATATCAACATCTGGTTGATACCCAGCTAAACGAATCATTTCTCTAGCCAAATCAACGATTTTAATTGGTTGGCCCATATCAAGGACAAAAACTTGACCATCCTCGCCAATTGCACCTGCTTGCATAACCAAGAGACATGCTTCAGTCGTAACCATAAAATATCTTTTCATTTCCGGGTCAGTTACTTCTACTGGCCCTCCTTTTTTAATTTGTTTTTCAAATATAGGGATAACACTTCCTTGACTACCTAAAACATTGCCAAATCTAACGGCACAGAATTTAGTTGAATTTTGTTTATTTAACCAAACACAGATTTTTTCACAAACTTGTTTACTGGCCCCCATAATAGAAGTAGGGTTAATTGCCTTGTCAGTAGAGATCATAACAAATTTTTCAGCGTTGCTTTTTAAAGCGGCTTGACCAACTGTTAAAGTACCAAAGATATTGTTTTTTATTGCTTCTTCAGGATTATCCTCCATAACCGGAACATGTTTATATGCGGCAGCGTGAAAAATAACATTTGGCCTAAGTTTTTCAAAGATTTGATTTATTTTATTTTTATCACAAATATCAGCTAAAATAAAGGATTTTGGAATGTTTGGAAATAATTTATTTAAATTTCTTTGTAAATGAAAAGTATCGGTTTCATTTTGATCAATGGTAATTAACTGTTTTGGTTTAAATTTTAATACTTGTTCGCATAATACACTACCAATTGAACCAGCTGCTCCTGTTATTAAAATAGTTTTTCCAGTAATATAATTTTGAATTGATTGAGTGTCTATTTTTACTGATTCTCGTCCAAGTAAATCTTCAATAGAGATTTCTCTTAAATGATTTAAGCTTACTTTTTCTGCTAAGATTTCTTTGGTACTAGGCAATATTTTTATTTTTTGCACTCCGGCTTGGCGGGCTAAATTTACGGTTTCTTTAATGATTTTTTTAGAAATAGTAGGCATGGCAATGATAATTTCTTTAATTTGATGTTTTTCAACTATTTCAGGAATATCTTTTATTTTACCTATAACCTTAATCCCGTGAATTAATAGTCCTTGTTTTTCTGGATTATCATCAATAAAACCCAGTAAGGAATAGGGGACATCAGAAGAAATAATATGGCGAGCTATTTGTTCTCCAGCCTCACCAGCCCCAATGATTAAGACAGGATTTACGCAAGTTTTATTATTTTTGTCATTACGATTAATGTGTTTAAAACCATGAAGATAAATTCTTTTGGAGAAACGAAAGCAACCAGTTAACAAAAGGGTAAGAAAACCAGAAATAAAGATAATAGAGCGGGGGAAGCCTTCAAAAATATAATGATTTCTAAAAATAAATAAAACTGCTCCAACTCCTAAAAAACTAGCAATAATAGCCCTCATTATTCTTAAAAGTTCTCTAACACTGACAAAAGACCAAGAAATAGAATATAGTCTTTCTAAAATAAAAAAGAAAATAGTTAAAGGAACAGCTATAGCAATAAAACCTTTAATCATTAAAAAATATTTTGGATCAATGGTGCCATCAAAACGAAGTAAAAAGCCCAGATAACAAGAAAAAGCAATTAAAACAATATCACCAATTAAAAAAAAGATAGCTCTCCTTAAAGTTGTTTTAGTTGGGAATTTGTTTTTTAATAACATTTGAAATTTTTTTATAAATTTTTTCAGAACTTAATCCATATTTATCATAAAGATAGGGGAGATGACCAATATAACAAGAATATTTATCCGGAAGAGCTATTTTTTTAAATATTCCTTTGAATTTGTTTTCTAGAAGTATTTCCGCTATTGATGTCCCCAGTCCACCAATTAAGCTATGTTCTTCAATAACAAATATATATTTATAGGTTTTGCTTATTTTTTTTATTAAATTTTCGTCTAACGGTTTAATGGTATGAATACTTATTAGGGTTGGCTTTATTTTAACTTTTTTTAATTTTTCTGAAACAATGTTGGCATGATTAAGCATTGAACCAGTAGCAATAAGACAAATATTTTTTCCAAGTTCAACTATTTCTCCCTTACCAATTTTAATTTTTGGATTATTTTTGTAAACTGATTTATTTGATTGTTTTGGTAAGCGAATATAAATTGGACCTTGATATTTTACTGATTCCTTGGCAATTGCTTCAACTTCTTTTATATCTCCAGGTGCGATAACAGTCATATTTGGCAATGCTTTCATAATAGCAAAATCTTCAATAGTATGGTGGGTCATTCCTTCTAATCCATAATTCAAACCACCTCCGCTACCAAGAAGCTTAATATTAAGGTTTTGAAAACAAATATCTACACGAACCTGTTCAAATGCTCTCATAATCAAAAAAGGGGCGATAGAATAGCAATAAACGTTTTTTCCACTTAATGATAAACCAGCAGCAATGCTAATTATATTTGCTTCAGCAACCCCAATATTAAAAAATCTTTTAGGGAATTTTTTTTTAAAATCATCAAATAATTTAAAGCCCAAATCACCGGTCAATAAAAAGATATTTTTATTGGTTTTGGCTAATTTGGTAAATTTTTTTACAAAAATATTTTTCATATCATTCTAATTCTTTTAAAGCTTTTTTATATTCATTATCATCAGGACAGCGATAATGCCATAGAAGTTTGTTTTCCATAAAAGAAACTCCTTTTCCTTTTATGGTATTTGCAATAATAACGCTAGGTCTATTTTTTTTAAAAGGAACTTTTTCCAAAGCATTAAATATTTGTTTGAAATTATGTCCGTTTATTTCTTTAACGCTCCAGTTAAAAGATTGCCATTTTTTGTCCAAAGGTTTTAGATCTATTATATCTTTAACTCTCCCCAAAGCTTGAATTTTATTATAATCAACGATAGCTACTAGATTATCAAGTTTATGCTGCGCTGCAAACATAATCGCTTCCCAATTAGAGCCTTCATTAAGTTCACCATCAGCCAAAAGAACATATATTCTTTGTTTTGACTTATTATATTTTGCTGCTAAAGCCATTCCAACCCCAAGGGAAAGTCCATGACCAAGAGAACCAGTAGAAGCTTCAATTCCTCTTTTTATATCGTAATTTGGGTGATGTTCTAATGTTCCTTCGTCTTTAGCAAAGCCGTTAAAAATTTTTTTATCAAAAAAACCTTTATAAAATAGGGTAGTGTAAAAAGCAGAACAAGCGTGTCCTTTGCTTAATATAAATTTATCCCTGTTTTTATCTAAAGGTTTTTTAGGGTTAATTTTAAGATGTTTAAAGTATAGAGCAACTAATATTTCAACAATAGAAAAAGAAGAGCCAATATGCGTACTTTTTGTTTTATAGCTTATATCAAGAATTTTTTTTCTTATTTTTTTAGCTATATTTTCGTATTTTTTCAACTGTTTCTCAGATAAATTCATGTTTTTATTATATCTATGTAATGAACAAATGTCAACAAATTCAGCTTTTAAAGGTTTTTTGGTATATATTAATAACAGTTTTATTTATTGTTTCTCTGTCTTTATTACTTAATTTCCATCCTATTGCTTTTGTATTTTGGGCAATTTGTTTAGGATTTTTTGCTCCGACTATAACAGAGGTAATAGAGGGATTTTCTAATATCCATCTTAATGCTACTTGTGCACATGTTTTATTGTACTCGTTCGCTATTTTTTTTATTTTTTCTATAATTTTAAGATTAGCTTCAAAATTTTTACCATGAAAATCTTTGTATGTATTCCTGTTTCTTCTGTCATTAGAATCAAATCTGGTTTTTTTATCATATTTCCCAGTTAAGAGACCTTGTGATAAAGGGCCATATATAAGTATTCCCATGTTTAATTTATTGCATATGGGAATAATTTCTTTTTCAATTTCGCGGTTTAAAATATTATAAGATTCTTGTGTGGATTCAATTCGGCCATATTTTTGGAATTCAGTAACTAATTTCTTAGAAAAATTGGAACAACCTATATGTTGGATTTTTCCTTGTTTTTTAAGTTTTTCTAATACTTTTATTGTTTCTTGAATAGGCGTTTTTGGGTCTGGATAATGAATTTGATAAAGAGGGATACAATCAATTCGCAATCTTTTAAGGCTACCATCAATTGCTTTTATAATATGTTTTTTACTTAAGTCGTGTTCTGATTTTTTTGTTTTTTTATTCCATTTTAGTCCGACTTTAGTAGCAATAACCACCCTTTTTCTATATTTTCCAAGCGCTTTGGACAATATTTCTTCTGAATGTCCCAAGCCGTAAATATCAGCTGTATCAAAAAAATTAATGCCAAGTTCCAATGCCTTATGAATTGCGTCTATAGAATCTTTATCTTTTACATTTCCCCAATTATGTCCGCTTATTGGACAACCACCGAATCCTATAACGGAAATTTTTAAATTAGTTTGTCCTAATTTTTTATATTCCATTTATTTTTTGAATTTTTTAAATATTGTAAGTATTGTTTTTAAAATTATTTTAATATCTCTAAAAAAAGAATGATTTTCTATATATTTTATTCTTAATTGATTTTTTTGTGCTCTAATTTTTTCAGCATACACTTTATCGGCGTTTCTGTCCCCTACAACTTTATCTAAACTGGAGAACTTAATAGAAGCATAGTCGGTAATTCCAGGTTTAATAGATAATATTTTTTTTTCTTTATTATTATATAAATCTGTATGTTCTTTAAGTTCTGGTCTGGGGCCCACCAAACTCATTTCATTTTTAATAACATTAAATAATTGTGGGAGTTCATCAATTTTATATTTTCTTAAAATTTTCCCTATTTTTGTAATACGAGGATCATTAAGGGCGGTTGTTGATCCACCAAGGTTTTCTGCATTCTTTACCATTGTTCTGAATTTGTATTGCTTAAAAGATTTTTCATTTTTTCCTGTTCTTATTCCTTTATAAAAAATAGGGCCTTTGCTTGTTATTTTTATTATTATAGCAATTACTATAAAAATAGGGGACAAAAACAAAAGTCCTATAAAGGAAAATATAATATCAAATAATCGTTTTAACATAATTAAATGTGTAAAAATTAAATAGGTTTTTTAAAATAACAGCCACCGCGTCTGTCGTGTATTAATTCTACTGATAATTTTTTCATTTTTAAAAATTCATCAACTGCTTTTTTAGCCCCAAAACAAGTTCCGTAATCGTCAATAATAATAAAGCCGTTTTTAACTACATTATCGTATAAATTTTCTAAACAACATTTCGTTGATTCATACCAATCAGCGTCAATTCGCAATACTGAAATTTTATCAATTTTATTTTTATATTCTGGTAATGTATTTTTAAACCATCCTTTCACCATTTTTATATTCTTTCTATTCATGTTTAGTTTTGAAAATAGCAGACTTTCTACTTGTTCATATGTTCCAAGACAAGATCCTTGACTAAGCGGCCGAATAAATTTTCCAGCAGACCTTTTATTTTTAGAGGAAAAGTCATTTTCACTAGTTTCCGGAAGCCCTTCATATGAGTCGAAAAGCCAGAGTTTTCTAGCATTTTTATTATTTTCAAAAGCTATTAATGCCATTAAAGCAGCACATCCCCCTTGAGCTACACCACATTCAACTAGATCTCCTTCAGTATTATTTTTTATTATTTTAGTAATCAAGTCATAGGTTTGAGATAACCCGCTTACTCCAACCAATGAATATGGCATAACCTTGTAAATAATCTTTGCCTTTTTATATTTTTTTTTATCTCCTTTAATTTTATAGTATATACAGATTCTGGAGTAGGCGAGTTGGAGTAATTTTTTATAAATATTAAAACTGAATTTATAGAAAATATCATACCATTTGTTTGGCAGTATAAGCTTTAATATAATCAATATTTTTTTTAATAATATAATAATGAAAGATCTTTTATAAATTTTTTCTTGTTTTTTTGCCATATTCTTTTATCTGGTTAGTTCAGTTAACATTTTATCTAATTTATTTACCAGAACAGATATGCTGTTATGTTTTTCTACATATTTTCTTCCATTTTCTCCTAATGTCTTTCTTTGATCAGGGGGCATATTATGAAGTTTTATTATTGCTTCTGCAAAATCTTCAGAATTTCCAGACGGAACTGAAATGCCGCAATTTGCGTCTTTGGCTATAGTGTCTCCAGGAGACATTGCAAAAATAATTGGTTTTGCTACAGCCATATAATCCATTAGCTTATTAGAACTTCCGTAAAATATTTTATTTCTTTTTATAAAGAATGCGTCAGCTTGTCTTAAGACATCCGGCATTTTTCTTTTTGGGACAGGCTCCATAAAGCTTACATTATTAAGCTTTAGTTTTTTGCTTTGCTGTATTAATTCTGCTTTTTTGACTCCACTTCCCATGAACATAAATTTTATATTCATAAATCCTTTTTCTTGAATAATCTTTGCGGCTTTTAACAGACGATCAAGTTCATAAAAAAGACCAAGTGTGCCAGTGTACATAATTTTAAATGTATTGTTTTCAGGTTCAAACTGTTTTTCATAATCAGCAGTATCAAATCTTGATAAATCTACTCCATTTGGAATTATACAGAGTTTATTTTTATTAATACCCAGTGAGGTAATATATGATTCTGCTACTGGAGTAAAAATTATTATTTTATCAGCGCGATGGTAGAGAAATTTTTCCAGTCGTCTTAGAATTTTGACCATAACACTGTTCTCTTTTAGTTGATTTATATCAATAAGGTTTTGTGGCCAAAGATCTCTGAGTTCCGCTATAAATTTTACTTTATAGTGTTTTGCCAATAGATATGCTGATATTAAGATAAAAAGTTGAGGAGAAGATCCAAGGATTATATCTGGCCTACCAATGTCTTTATTTATTTTACCAATTTTTTTGCCAATAAAATATGCTTGATATACACAGGAGAACATATTTAATACTCTTCGCCAGTCGTTTTTTTTATATGGAAATGTCTTAAGCCAGATAAAGTTTAAGTTGTTAATTTTTTCATGCATCCATTTTTCCTTTTTTTGTATTTTTAATTCTTTTCTTTCTCCATGATGCTGGAAACTGGATGCAAATATAGTTATTTTATATTTTTTTTTTAACAACTCTTGACCAAAATCATAATGTCTAGTGCTGCCAGGCATGTCAGGGGTTATTGCGTAGTGGTTTAATATCCAAATATTTCGCATATTTTTTATTTTTTTTTGGGTAATAGATATAAAAGCAGTAATGACAATAATAAACCGCTGGTTATTAATGTTCTTATTAAATATGTAGATGAAAGGCTAAGTACAGGGACAACTATAGCTGCTGCCGCTATTCTTATATCTATTCTTTTAGAGCAACTATCAAACAATTTTAAAATTATCACTAATATTCCAGCCAGCAAGATAAATCCCAAAAACCCAAAATTCATATAAGAATCAGGGATCATCCCTCCAACAGCGGCCATTCCTGGCTGGTTATAATAATTTGCCCCAATAAGATGCGCCGGAGCAAGATTATAAGGGTAATCTAGAAAATAAGGAATATTCAAATAAAATTTAAAAGTATATGCTAAAGGAATTAATTGATGTGTTGAAAAAAAATCATAATAAAAAAATGATAATTGAGCAGGAACTAATAAGAATCTAGCTGTTGAAAAACTATAAATAAAATCATCTATTAAGTAATAAGACATTACACCGGTTAATACTATTAGAATAAGACATATTTCTAATAGCATAAGTTTATGTTTGCGGGTTACTAACCAGATTAAACCCAAAGCTAAAGGAATATAAAAAAAATAGCTTCTAAGCCCTACAGTTGAGGCAATAAGTAATTGTAAAAAAATAATTAATCCAGCATAAATCCATTTTTTCCGCACAATACTGATGGCAAAAAGTATTGGATTAAAAACGGCAGCTATCCAATGAAAAAAATAACCATGTAAAAAAATTTTTGTCCCTATAAATTGAAAACGAGCATCATATATTTTTTTAGATAAATCAAAAATAATAGAAAAATCTAAATATCTATATATTGTGTATAAAGAAAGTGCTAATAAAGAAACAAATGAAGTTAAATAAATTATTTTTGCCTGTGATCGTTTTATTTTTTGCAATCGCAATGTCGGCATATAAGAATACAGAAAGAAAACCAACAGCCAAAACGCACCAACTGCATACATAAATATTCTTGACTGATCTTGGAAAGCAAAAATAGTAAGCATTGGCACATAAGATAATAAGATCAACAGCCAAATCATCATATTTGAGATTTTTTTCAATAATTTCGGCATTAAGGCGAAAACTATAGTTGCTAAAATATAAGACTCAATCAATTTTACAATATCTAAATTCATCTCATATATAGCATAATAATTAAGGCTAGGAATTATTAAATAATATGATAAATCTAAAATCAATTTATAAAGTATAAAAAAGAAAAAAGGCAATATTTTGATTTTAGCCTGAATTTTAAATATATCATCATGAATCATAGATATTTGTTTTACGAATTGTGGTTAGAAATAATTTTATCGTAGAAGTTTGTTAATTTTTCTATATTTTTATAAATATTAAATGGTCCCTGCCTAACCATTTTCACATTATTTTTAAGCTCTTGATAATTTACTTTATCTATTTTTTGAATAATTTTTGGCAAATCCTTTAAATTTATTTTGAATCCTATATTATACTTTTCAATATATTCAGTATTCAATTTTAATTTTTCATTAACAATAATTGGTAACCCTGCTTCTAAATAAGTAGAAGTTTTATTGCCAAAAGATGTTTCTTCAAATAATTTAGTGTGCTCAGTTTTTGAAAAATCATTAAGACAACATCCAAAATGATAATTTGACATCTCTTTTTGCAATTCAGGCTGTGATTTATAAGAATGGACAATAAGATATTTATTTTTTTTGCCTAACTCATAATAATCAGAATAGAGCTTTTTATCTGGCGGAACATAAATGTGAAAATAAATTTTTTGTTTAATAATTTGTTGTAAAATATCAAAATACTGATTATTGCCACAATATTTTACAGGATGAGATGAGGGGCTAAGACCACCAGAATACACTATGTGTATATTATTTCTATCTATTTTCTTTTCTTTGAAAGAGAAAAAATCAGGAAGACAATAATCTATCAAATTAAATACTGGACAATTTATTTTGTAGCCTAAATTTCTATAATATTCTAAAATCCATTCAGGGAATTTCATAGAAATAGCATCTGAATTTTCAAGACAAAATTTTTCTAACTTTAATTCATTAGTATTTAATTTTTCAACTCCATAACGAATGCCAGAAAAATCATAAACATCGTATATAACAGGTTTTGAAGAATTTTTAATAGTAGTAGCTGGAATGATATTTGGTTCTGTTACAGCATGAAATAAATCAACTTCTTTTTCTATTGTTTTGATTATGTTACCAAATCGTATTCCAATAATTCTATTTCTAGTTTTTGACAGAAAATTTAATAATAATGGAATATTCAATGGTATTAGTCTATATAATTTATATAAGAATTTACCGAGTTTATTTCTCCTGTGCAGTGTTGTAGTTATAGAATTATTCAAAAAAATAACCCTATTAAAGGCTTCTGTAATTATTTTTGTTTTGTTGTTCTCAGATAATAATATAGTCTTATATTTTCCTGTTTTTTTTAGGGCCAAAGCTAATTTATATATTCTAATACTTGGCGTACTTTGTACAAAAGCAACTGTTAATTGTTTTTTTGTTTCTACCATATTTTTACATTTTTACATGGTTTTTTATTAAATAAAATATAAAAAATCTATTTCTTGTAGATTTATTTTTTTATTAAATTCTTTAACTTATCCGAATATTAATTAAATTTTTATCTTATTAGCTGCCTCTAAAAGATTTGAGACAGTAAAATCAGGTTCTATTTTTTGACATTCCATTTTGTAACATATTTACCAAGACCTGGTGATTTATTGATTATCCCATCTCTATCCAAAAAGATGGCTTTATTTTTTAATTTTTGATTCATCCTTTATTAGTAAGGTCATGAGGTGCCCTATAAGAAGATGTAAATCTTCTACTCTTTGCATATTATTACTGCGGATATGGATAGAATGTTGAGAAACTTTTTTAAGTTTTCCACCATCGAAGCCACAAAAACCAATAGTGACAGCCCCATTTTTATTAGCATATTCTATAGCTCTAACAACATTGGCTGAATTGCCACTACCACTAATACCTATAACTACATCTCCAGGTCCCATTAAATTTTTGAGTTGTTCAATAAATATCATTTCATAGATCGTATCATTAGCCCAAGCTAACATACTAGGAATGTTGTCAGTCAAGGAAATGGCTTTAAAGCGAGGAGTCCCTTTTACTATAGATCCCTTTAATAGATCTCCTACAATATGGGAAGCAGTGGAAGCACTTCCTCCGTTTCCCATAACAAAGATTGTTTTTTTATCACTACGCGCCTTTAAAAGAATATCCATTGTTTTTTTTATATCTTTTGTGTTTTCGTTTTCCAGGGTATCTAGGAGTTGTTTGATTTTAAAAAAATAAGTTTTTATGAATTTGTCTCTATAATTATTCATAATTCTCTGATTTTTATTTTTTTAGCATATTTGTACATTTCTAAGGTTCCGACATCGACATTGAAACCTTTTATAGTATATCCCTACATTTTTCCGACATACTTCGACAAAATTTCTTTACTAAAGTCAAATTTTTTCTTGGTAGGGAAATCTTTTGTTATTTTTGGAGAAGCAATAAACATAGCAGCACTAGCCAGATTACCTTGAGGATTCTCTGGTTTTTCGGTGAAAGAGGTGATCAGTCCATCTTCTCTGATTTTCTCTACAATACCACATTGTTTTGGGACTTTGGTATGGAAGAGGGCTATCGTTAGCAGCGCATTACGACTGAGATGAAATTCTTTAAATCCAGTTAAATTGATATTAGTGTAATTATCGGCATGAAAAATGAAGAAGTATTTTTCATTTTTCACAAAATTAAAGTTATCTCTAATTGTTCCGCCAGTCCCTTTTAGCTCTTTTTCGTAAGCGTATTTTATCTTTAAATTGAACTTATCTTTATTATTTTCAATATAATTCTCAATCTGGTTAGCAAGATAATGAGCATTTATAAGTACTTCTTTAATGCCATGTTTTTCACAGTTTTTCAGCCATATTTCTAAAAGGGGTTTATTATTAATGTGCAATAAGCATTTAGGAATTTTGTCCTTTGTGATTGACCGGATTCTTGTCCCTTTACCAGCAGCTAATAAAAAAGCTTTCATATGATTTGATTAGATGATAATTTCGGTTGCAGTAAGAAAATCTTTTTTACTGACTGCTTTTTCATTACAAAGTCTCTGAGACATAATGGCTGCTCCAATACTTCCTATGAATAGGGCGAGGACTGGTGGTTGTTTGGTAGCGAGGGCTAAACTGCTTAAAGCAAAATAGGCGTCGCCGCAGCCGATAGGATCTTTAACATATTTACTAAGCGATTCTAGTTCCCAATATTTCCCTTTATGAGAGATAATTGCTCCTTCTTGACCAAAAGTGACAGATACATAAAGTGAACTTAATTTTTTTGTTATTAGTTTGACAAGTTTTTTTCTATCTTGTACTTTTTTTTGTAGACATAATTCTGCTTCTATTCTATTTAAACTGAAATAGTCAGCTAAAGGATATTTGGTTGGGACATTAAAGCCATAGTTACTTGAGTTAGTTTGTATCATACAGGCTAGAAAATTGGTAGAAGCTCGTGATATTTTTTTGGCGCGTTTTTCACTAATTAATCCTCGGCCGAAGTCAGCGACAAGGACCATGTCATATTTTTTCAAATTTTGAGGCCAGTTTTTAGAAATAGTTTTTAGATTAATAATTTTATCTTCAAATACCACATTTCCATTATCTTCATTAACATATCTAGTTACTTCTATTTTACCCTTTATTAGTTTATGAATTCTTAAATTGCCAGGGATATTTTTGATTTTAGGAAAGGAATTAGTATAAAGGTCAACTTTTTTAACAAAGTTAGCCAAGTGTAAGGCGGTAATTCCTGCTCCGCCGGTCTGACTTATATCAGAAATCCTTGTACAGCTTAAAGCGCTTAATTTATGGGCTAGTCCCTGAAGTCTTATCTTTATCCATTTATCGATAATGGTTTCACCAATTACTGCTACTTTTAATTTTTGGGCTTGATGAATAAATTTTTCCAGATCTTTTATTCTATATTTTTTATTAGACAGATCTTTAAATTTCGAAGGAGTGCTGGTATAAAAGGGGCTTTCTTCAATTACCTCTGAACCGGTCATCAGAAGATGAGCTAATTTAACAGAAGAAATTTTTTGCTCTTTAGTGAAATAAATCTTCCCTCCATATTTTTCTACTAAAACCTTTTCTTTTTCAATATTGTACCTAGGGTCACCAAGGTGTTTTCTAAATTCAGCACCTTTCACGTAGTAGTTTGGTTTTAATAACTTTATAGCTGTCATAGCCGACGGTTCATTAAGGATGGCTACATAATCTACGAGTCCTATTGAAGCGACTAATTGGCTGCGTAAAGATTGACTAAAGAATCGTTTGCTCTTCTTGTGGACATATTTATCTGCAGTAATAGTTACTATTAAAATATCTCCCATTCTCTTTGCTTCCTTTAGGTGCGAGAGGTGTTCAGGATGAATTAGATCAAAGCTCCCATGGCAAAGCACTATTTTTTGAGAAAGATACTTTTTTCTGATTTTACTAAGATTTTTATAGTTGATAATTTTACTCATAATCTATATTTATTTAAAATATTCAAGTTTCATCTTACGTGTATTATAATATTTATCATCTTCTGGATTTGGAATATCTCCGGCTGCAAATCTTTTTGCCAAATCCAAAATCATATATTTTACTGTAAATTTGGGCTTAAAATTTAGCTGTTTTTTTATTTTTTCTGAAGATATATGATAATCGCGTAGATCAAAACTTTGTACTATTTTTATATCTATATTTTTGGGCTTTAATATATCTTTAATAAGATTGGCTGTATGTATCATTTTCATATTTTCAAACCCTGCATTAAAAGTTTCTTTTGAGATTAAATCTTTCTTTTCATTAATAAGATTAATATATATATCAGTGATATCAGTTATGGTAATATGCGGCCGACGTTGCTCGCCTCCATGTACTGTAATCACTCCTTTTGATATTGCGTGGTAGGTTAATATGTTGACAGTTAGGTCAAGTCGCATTCGAGGAGAATAACCGCAAATCGTGGCCGGTCTTATATTGACTACTGTAAAATTTTTATCCCCAGCTCTTTTTACCAGCTCTTCTGATTTTAGTTTATATTTTGAGTATAAAGTTAAAGGGTTACAGGGGATATCCTCTGTTATATTTTTTTCTTTTTTTATGCCAAAGACGCTGCTTGACGAAGCATTAATAAATCGTTTTACTTCATGTCTTTTGGCTAATCCTAATAATAATTTATAAGCGTCATAGTTGATAGATTTAGTTAATTTTTCATCTAGCTCACAGGTCGGATCGTTAGAAATTGCTGCTAAATGAATTATACATTCTATACCTTTTATGGCTTTTTCAACTGCCTTTTTATCTCTGATATCTTTTTTAATAAGCTGAAACTTAGGATTATTCTTGCATTGGTCTAGACTATGAGGATCGTAGATCATTAGATCTATGACTTTAACATCATATCCTTGCTTTAACAATTTTGGACATAAGACACTGCCCACATATCCGCCTCCTCCTGTGACTAATATTTTTTTAAGTTTTTTCATAAGATTATTTTGTATTTAGCATTTTTTTAAGATTTTTATATGAAGATTTTGTTCCATGGACTGGATCAGAGGTATTCTCATATTCTATGGAATATATGCCATTATATTTAGCATTTTTTAAAAGTTCGAATATTTTTTTATAATTAATAATACCTTTTCCTAGCGGGCAGAATTTATATCCACGAAATATATCTCTGCCGGTTAAATATGCGTTATTATAATCAGGCGATTGTTTGGTAAGCACAAGATCTTTAAGGTGGAGATGGGCTATATGGGGTAATAGCTTTTTACATACTTTAACAGGATCCTGTTTCATAGGGAGAAAATTGGCTGCATCAAAATTTATCTTTAGATTGGAATGCGCTACGCCCTCAATAATACGGATCATATTATCGGCTGTGGCAGTTGTTCCAAAGTGGTTTTCTATCACTAATATAACATTTGCTTTTTTTGCTTCAGGCATTATCCGTTTCAGATTGCGAATGATTCGTTTTATGATTTTGTCTTCAACATACTGTCCGGGAAGATGACTGGTAAAAATTCTTAATATTTTAACATTAAATCTTTGGCAAAAGATTAGCTGTTTATTTAGGGATCTATACTGTTTTTTCAAATAGCGATCAACAACAGCAAAATCACTCCATCCGCCGGACACGGCAGTAATTCCTATTTTGTATTTTCTAAGCAGTTTTTTAAGTATTTTATGATCTTTTCCTTGGAAAATATATTCATATAAGTGCGTTTTTCCGTCAGTAGTTCCTTCAATATATCTAAATCCCATAGATGTCAGAATATCAAGTGTTTTATTTAAGCTAAAATTTCTAAATCCTCCAGTACAGGAACTGATCAGTATTTTTTTGTTCATGTCAAAAATTATTTTTTACTAGCCTGTGGGCTGCGTTCACGGTTTGCGGCATGCCCCAATATTTGAATTCAGACAGTCGTCCTAATAAAAACAAATTTTTTATTTTTTGCGATTTTCTAACATAACTATTATAGATTTTATGTGCTATTTCACTTTGTTGCGGATATGCTTTAAGTCTAAAATGTTTATCAACTCTTACATTTTTTGGAAAAGCATTCTTGGTGGTTGATAAAATAGGAGCCTCAACAAGAAGCAATGTGTCATTACTTTTATGTTTTGTTATTCTTTTCATTTCTGTTACGCGCGTCTGAAATTCAATGCCTGTATAGTGTATTGACTCTGTTCTGTGGGGGAATATATATTGTTTAGATGGGATGAGAATGGGTAATATAATTCTTCCTGTATATGGCAAAGTATCTTCTCCCCATAATTCATCAATTGAAATAGTAGAAATAATCGCGAAATAGTCTTTAAAATAATATTTTGCCTTATTTGTCTGAATATAACGGTTTCCATTGGGTCCTTTAATTTGGTCAATTGATTCATTAAATCTTTTTTTAGATCCCTTAGCCATTCCTTCCCAGACCACATTCCATCCTTTTTTAGGATAGATTTGGAATTTAATGCCTTTGCCTAGTGTGTGATCTTCAAATTTCAACGGATCATAACCCTTAAGATTTTCTTTGTCGCTTTTCATTCTATCTGCCCAGACCATTGATGTTTTAAGTTTGTCTCCGGGAATATTCCACATCTTATGGCTATAGTTTTTCATAAACTTGTTATAAAGATTTTTTCCTAGGGCCGCCATAAAATATTCTTCAAAAGAGCATTTGCCAATTACTGGCATTTTTTCTTCAATAAGTTTATAGTTTTTATCCCTGTTTTTCTTTAGTTGTTTGAGGATAACTGATTTATCAGGCATCTTGTTTATGTCATTGAAATGAATAGGGTAGCGGTAAAATGAATTTTCTTCTTCTACACAAGAAAGTAGAGGTCGTTTAATGTAATACAGTTCATTATTGGTTAGCTCCCGAATTACATTGTTAATATTATCATGCGGCCAAAACCAGATATGAGGACCGAATTCGTATGGATGGCCGGCATAATAATATGTGCGGGACATACCGCCGACATAATTACCTTTTTCAATAATGGTCACTTTATAGTTTTTATTCTTAAGGAAGTAAGCAGCGCTGCATCCGGCTACGCCTCCGCCTAAAATAAGGATTTCTTTTTTCTTTACAGCCATAGTTATTTTCTATAGTTTTTTATGTAATTAACAATAATTTTTAACTCTTTTATATTATAATAAAAACTAAAAAATAAGTAAACAAGAGTTAATAGTGCACTGATCAAAGTAAGGCGGAGTAATAAAGTAAAAAAGTCGAGGCTAATTGGCAAGTAGGGCTTTAAAAATATGGCCAAGACACCAATAGGAATAGACAATATAATTATTTTAAGCGTTTGTTTGGCAAATTTCTGCCAGTTTAATTGGTCAAAATATTTTTTTTGAATAATATACACATAAAGAAAAGATCCCATAATTGCACTGATTGATGTTGCTAAAGCGATTCCGGAAGTGCCTAAAATGCGGGAAAGGACAACACTGCCAATTATATTGAAAGCAATAATAAAAGTACAAATAATTAAAGGCGTTTTAGTGTTTTTAAAAGAATAAAATACCCTGATTAAAAAAATATTGCACGCATAAGCAAAAATTCCGATTGAATACATTGAAACGGCAAGACCAGTTTTAATTGTGTCTTGTCCTGTAAAGGCGCCTCTTTGGAAAAGAAGTTTTACAATTGGTTGGGCAAGTATAATAAAAATAAATGAAACAGGGATAATAGTGTATAAGCAAAGTGAAAGCGCTTTATTAAGCAATTTGACATAATTGGTTTTATTTTTTTTTTCTAGGGCCAATGAAGAAAAGGTCGGATAAATGGCAAAAACCAAAGGAATTATTAAAAGAGATGTGGGAATGCCGATAACTTTTTGAGCGAAGTTCAAAACAGAAATTGAGCCGGTTTCAAGTGATGAAGCAATTGTTTTGTCAACAATTTGGTTAATAACAATAATTCCCCCGGTTAAAATTAATGGAAAAAGCAGTATTAAAAATCGTTTAATTTCTGCCCAGTGAATTTGTTTAATAAAGAAGTTTTGGAAAAATTTCCATTTTTTAAAAAGAAAAATAAAAAGGGCAAAAAAATTAAAAATGGCATAGAAAGTATAACCGATTGCCAAACTTTTGATTTTTAAATAAGGAGCTAACAAAAACAGGGAAAAAATTACTAAAATATTGCTGATAAGTGTAATGATGTTTGGGAAAAGAAATTGTTTTTTTGCGTAAAAAATGCCAGTAAAAAGCCCTGTGAGAATGGTGGAAAATCCAAAAATGGTTAGCCAACGCGTGAGATTGACGGCTAATTCAAACCTTTGTCCTTCAAACCCAAAAGCGAAAAGTTTGACAAAAATTGGAGTAAATAAAAAAATTAATGAACAAATAACGACGCCGATAAGGCACAAAAGGATAAATATTTGGTTGATAAATATTTTTAGTCTTTGCTTGTTTGTTTTTTCTTTTTCTAAATAAAAAGGGATAATTAAAATAGGAAGTCCGCTTGAAATCAGCCCTGCAATCAAAGCGTGGATGGCAAAGGCAATTAAGAAGGCGTCTGTTTGTCCTGTTGCCCCAAAATATTTTGCAATTAAAACCTCACGGAAATAGCCAATTATTTTAATTAAAAAAATTATAACAGTTATTAAAACAGTCGCCTGGACAATTGTCTGTTTTTTAAGTATTTGATGATTTTTTATTTGTGAAATTTTCAGCTTCATTAGTTGTGTTTATACTGTCTGTTTATTTTGTAGAACATATTGTCGCGGCAGTTTACTAGTTTTTAATTTTCTCCTTAATTTTTTATTTTCTTCCAATCCCTTCGTAATAAAAACCTAATTTTTTCATTTCTTCTGGTTCAAACTGGTTGCGTCCATCTAATAGGTAGGGATGGTGCATTATTTTTTTAACTTTTATCATATCCATTTTAGAAAATTCTGGCCAATCAGTAACGAGTGCTAAAATATCGGCGTTTTTTGCTGCTTCATAGGGATTTTTACAAAATGTAATATTTTTATTTAACAGTTCTTTTTTAGCATTGGCTGTTGCCACTGGATCATAGACTCTAATTTTATAGCCGGTTCTTTGGAGATTTTTTATTATTTCAATGGATGGCGATTTTCTTACGTCATCAGTATTTGCTTTAAAGGCAAGACCCCACACACAAACTGTATTTCCTTTTATTTTTTTTAAAATAGAATTGATTTTTTTAATAAATATTTTTTGTTGATTTTTATTAACCTCAATCACCGCATTTAATAATTTGAATGTATATTTATGTTTATTAGATATTGAAACTAATCCATCAATATCTTTTGGAAAACAGCTTCCCCCATAACCAATTCCTGCATTTAAGAAGTATTTACCAATTCTTTTATCATAACCAATCCCTTGTGCCACTTTTTGAACATCTGCATCTAGTCTGTCGCAGATATTGGCGATTTCATTAATGAAAGATATTTTAGTGGCAAGGAAAGCGTTGGCTGCGTATTTAATTAACTCAGCGCTTTTAATGTCAGTTATTATTTTTGGCGCGTGTATTTTTGAATATATATCTAACATTATCTCATGGGCTTTTTTATCTTCAGCGCCAATAACTATTCTATCTGGTTCTAAAAAATCTTTTATTGCGCTACCTTCTCTTAAAAATTCAGGATTAGACACAACAGAAAAATCACCTTTATAGTATTTTTTTATCTCTTTTTTGGTCCAATTTCCCGTACCAACTGGAACAGTACTCTTGTTAACAATTATTTTATAGGCGTTTAATTGTTTAGCTATTTCCTTTGTGGCCTGTTTAATATAGCTTAAATCAATGCTTTTATCTTTTTTTGAAGGGGTCCCCACTGCAATAAAAATAATTTCGCTTTTTGATACTGCTTTAGGGAGATTTTGCGTAAATTCAATGTTTGTTTTGTACTTTTTTAAATATTGATCTAATCCTGGTTCATAAATAGGTAAAATACCGTTTTTTAAGTTATTTATTTTATTTTTAATTTTATCAACACATATAACTTGATGGCCTAAGCTAGCAAGACAGATTCCCGCTGTTAGTCCTACATATCCAGTGCCAATAATTGCGATTTTTTTTCTCATATTTTTATTTTTTGTTTTGACATTATTACTTAGCTTTATTATGATAAAGGTATATGAATAAAGAGGAATTTAAAAAACTTGGGCGATTATTTTTAGGTTTTGCTGTTGTTCTTGGGGCAGTAATTAGTGTACTAACCTTAGTGGGGCAGAATGAAACAGCAAGGAAATACTTAGCCGGTTTTTTTATTGTTATACTAGGTTTGTTTGGAGCTATGAATATAGGGGGAGCTGATTTAAATTCGGAGATTATTCCTGAATCAGGAGCTGATATAGTAACAGTTGTTAGAGTTATTGACGGCGATACTATAGTTATAGATGGAGATGTTCATATCCGTCTTTTAGGAATTGACGCTCCTGAAGCAGGGGAATGCTTTTATGAAGAATCTAAAGATACTCTTATAAACCTTGTTCAAGGAGAAGATGTTCAGTTACAAAAAGATGTTTCTGATAAGGATAATTTTGGCAGATTACTTAGATATGTATTTTTATCAAATGATAATTTATTTATTAATAAAGTTCTTTTAGAACAAGGATACGCAGATGTTATGTCTTCTGGTCAAGATTTAGTATATAGGAGGCTTTTAACATCCAGCCGTAATCAAGCAATTACACAGCGCAAGGGCATGTGGGCAGTTTGTGAAAATCAAGAAGAAGAGGCAGAAACTATTTTTCCTTTAGAGAAAAATGATATTTCAACTAATCCAGAATGTCTTATTAAAGGCAATATTTCAGAGCATGGATATGGTAAAGTTTATTTTTCCCTTGGTGATCCCAACTACAATCAAGTAAAAATATCTTTTGATAAAGGAGAACAATTTTTTTGTACAGAGCAAGAAGCCGAAGCAGCGGGTTTTGTGAAAAATGAATCTTTTTAATTAAGGGAGGCGTGGGGTTTTACCAATTTTTAATTCGTTTTTTTGTTTTATCTCTTAATTCTTTATAAAATTCGCGAGTTTTATTCTCAACTTTAGGTGAAATTAATCTTAGGATTTCTGATCCTAAGATTTTATATCTCCCTCCGATTTTATTGGCCCGTAAAATACCCCTTTTTAACCAACGTTTAATGGTGCTTTTGCTGATTTTTAAAAAGTCCATTGTTTCTGTGGTTGTATATACTTGGTTTGGTTCTATTTTATCCATATATATTATTTTACAATCTTTAAAAAAGGTGTCAATAGGTGTCATTATGTAGTTGAGGATAACTTAAAAATTATTTTAAGAAGATTTTTTTAAAAGGCCGAGCTTCTCAATTTTTAATGGTTGTTTTTTTATTTTTTAATGTTATTATTAAAATATGTCTCAAAGATTAGAGAAAATATTTTTAAATGTTATCAAAATAGGAATAGTATTGATTTTATTTTTGCCTCTATTAGTTTATCGACCAGTTCTTTATCCTTATGTTTTTTCAAAAGCTTTAAGTTTTCAGGTTATAGTAGAAATTATTTTTGTTTTCTGGTTATTTTTAGCTATATATTACAAAGATAAACAAAAATACAAGCCTGATTGGAAAAATCCATTAGTCATTGCCCTAACAATATTTATGGGCATTTTATTTTTAACCTCTTTAACTGGCGTTGATTTTGCCAAGAGTTTTTGGAGTACCCAAGAGAGAATGATAGGAGTTTTAACTATTTTGCATTTTTATGCTTTTTTTATTGTTTTAACTAGTATTTTAAAAAGTAAAGAGGATTGGCAAAGGATTATTTGGCTAAGTTTAATTTGCTCTGTTTTAGTTGGTCTTTATGGGATAGGTCAAAAAATTGGATTGGAATTTTTATTAAAAGGTAGTTTAAGGAGGATGACTGCCACCTTTGGAAATCCTGATTTTTTAGGCGTTTATGCTTTATTACATGTATTTTTATCTGGATTTCTATTTTATTTACAAAAAAGAAAAATTGGAAAAATATTTACTATATTCTTTTTAATATTTAATTTAGCAGTATTATTTTTAACTGCTACGCGCGGCGCTTTTGTTGGTTTTGGCGCAAGTATTATATTTGGCTTAATTTATTTTATTTTCTCAAAATATTTTAAAAAAAGAGGAAGAATTTTAAGTTTAATTTTACTCTTGATAATAGTTGGTAGTAGTTCATTTATTTATTTTAATAAAAATGAAGAATGGATGAAAAAAGCCCCATTAGCCATTCGACGTTTAACAAATATTAGTTTAGAGGGGAATAAATCCAGATTAATATCTTGGAATATTGGCTTGCAAGGATTTAAACAAAAACCCATTTTAGGATATGGCTGGGAAAATTATAATATTATTTTTAATAAACACTATAATCCATATTATTTACGAGGAGGAATGCAGGCAACCTGGTTTGATCGTTCACACAATCAGGTTATAGATATCTTAGCCTTAACAGGTATATTTGGCATTTTATCTTATTTAGCAATCTTTGGTGCTCTTTTTTGGTTGTTATTTAAGAAAATAAAGATATTGGATAACTTAAAACAGAAAATTCCTTTTGTTCTTTTAATTTTAATGTTTTTGGCTTACTTTATTCAAAACCTTTTTGTTTTTGATACGCCAGCCCCTCTGATTGTTTTTTACTTTAGTTTAGCTTTGGTATATTTTTTAACTAAAGATTTTTTTAAGCAGGTTCAACCTGACCAGCAGGTTGACCATAGCAAAAAAAATAATTTCCCCTTGCCAGTTTTTATTCTTTTAATTCTAATTTTCTTGCCCTGGGCCATGTACAAATTTAATATTGAACCATTTCAACAAAGTAAATTAGGAATTAAAGCAGTTCATACATCAAAAGTTGATTTAAAATCAGGCCTTCATTGGTTTGAACAAGCATTGGCAAAACCTTGTTTTACTAATCCAGAAGTTAGAGTTTATTTAGCCAAGATTGTAGCTGAGCAATATTCTAAAATTAATAAAGAAACTACTTTAGCGGAATTAAATCTTATTACCGAAGCAACTGAGATGGCTATTGCGGAGTATAAGAAGAGTGTTCAAGAACATCCTTTAAATGCTCGTTATTGGCTGTACTTAGGTCAATTATATAATTTAGGGATAAACTATAATGCAGAATATATAAAAGATGCCAAAGAAACATTAAAAAAGGCATTAGAATTATCACCAAAACGCCAACAAATATATTATGAATTAGGAAGAGTGTATTTTTATGAAAAAAATTATGAATTGGCAGTTGATACCCTTAAGCAAGCTATTATTTTAGATCCTCAAGTTAAAGATTCACATGAAAAATTACAAGCAGTTTTAAAAACATTAAAAGAACAAGAACCAGAATTAGTTGAAAAAACAGAACAATTTTTACAAGAATTTAAAAATTAAAATTTATAAAAATGAATAAAAAAAACTATAAGATTCTAGTTACTGGCGGAGCCGGTTTTATTGGTTCTCATATAGTAGACAGGTTAGTAGGCGAGGGGTATAAAGTATTTGTTATTGATAATTTATCAACAGGTAGAAAGGAAAATTTAAATCCAAAAGCAAAGTTTTATAAAACAGATATTCAAAGCTCAAAAATTTCTCAAATTTTTAACAAAGAAAAACCAAATATTATTTTTCATTTAGCGGCTCAGATTGATGTCCGCAAATCAGTTAAAGATCCAATGGCTGACGCTAAAATGAATATTCTTGGCACTTTAAATTTAATTCAAAACTTTAATCGCATAAATTCAACACCTAAATTAAAAAAATCAGCTAAATTTATTTTTTCTTCTACTGGGGGAGCGATTTATGGAGATACAAATGTTATTCCTACTCCAGAAACTCATGTGGAATTACCACTTTCACCATATGGGATTGCTAAATTAACAATTGAAAAGTATTTAAATTACTATTTTAAAATATTTGGTTTATCATTTATTGCCTTAAGATATGGAAATGTTTATGGTCCTAGACAAAATTCAAAAGGAGAGGCCGGAGTAATTGCTGTCTTTTGCGATAAAATACTTCAAAAAAAACAACCAATTATAAATGGAGATGGTAAACAAACCCGAGATTATGTTTTTGTTAAAGATGTGGTTGAGGCAAACATGACTGTATTTAAGAAAAACATAACCGGGATATTTAATATTGGGACATCTAAGCAAACGTCTGTTAATACTATTTTTAAAAAAATCCAAAAATTTATTAAATCAGATTATAAAGAAAAACATGGCCCAGGATTGGCTGGTGAACAAAAAAGAAGTTGCCTTAGTTATAAAAAAGCTAAAAAAATATTTAATTGGGAACCTAAATATAGTTTAGAAAAGGGCTTAAAACAAACCACAGAGTGGTTTAGAGATAAACAATGAAGTTAAGAACTTTAAAAACAATTAAAAATTTAAATAACAAAAAAGTTTTAGTCAGAGTTGGTTTTGATTGTCCAATTAAAAATGGGCGAGTGGTTGATGATTCAAGAATTCAACAGGCTTTGTTAACAATTGAATATTTGGCCAAGCACAAGGCCAAAGTAATTTTAATTACTCATTTAGGAAGACCAAATGGAAAAAAAGTAAAAAAATATAGTTTAGCCCCAGTCGCCAAATATTTAAAAAAAGAAATTAAAGATTTTAAGTTTATTAAAACTCCTATTGGGCCTAAATTAAAAGAACAAATTGGACAAATAAAACCAGGTGAAGTTGTTTTATTAGAAAATATTCGTTTTTATGACGGAGAAGAGAAAAATTGTTTAAGGTTTGCCAAAAAGTTGGCCGTTTTAGCAGATATATATATTAATGAAGCTTTTTCAAATTCTCATCGTTTACACTCTTCAATGCAGGCGATTACTAAATATTTGCCGTCTTACGCTGGTTTTGCCTTAGAAAAAGAAATTAAATGTTTATCTCAATTTTTATTAAAACCAAAACATCCTTTGCTGGTTATTATTGGCGGTAAAAAAATTACCACTAAGATAAAGACAATTAAAAATTTATTAAAATCAGCAGACCATATTTTAATTGGCGGGGCAGTAGCTAGTAATTTTTTCAAAGCGGGGGGGTATAAGATAGGAAAATCTTTTTTTGAACCAAAAATGATTAAAGCAGTTCAGGGTCTATTAAAGAATAAAAAGGTTATTTTACCCTTTGATGTTAAGGTTAAAACAAAAAAGGCAAACCTAAATCTTAATATAGGAGACTTAAACGATTTGCCTAATGATTTTGAGATTTTGGATATTGGTTTAGAGACGATAAAGACGTTTGAAAAATATATTAAAAGTGCTAAGATGATAATCTGGAATGGGCCAATGGGATATTTTGAAGACAAGGCTTTTTCTCAGGGGACTAGATTAATTACCAAAGCAGTTTTAAAAAATAAAGGACAAGTGGTTATTGGCGGAGGAGACACTTTGATTGTTTTAAGAAACAAAAAGATAAGCAAAAATATTTTTTCTTGTACTGGCGGGGGAGCAATGCTTGAATTTTTATCAGGAAAAGAATTGCCTGGGATTAAATCATTATTGTATAGATAATAAGGTAATTTAATTATAAAAAAAAATAAAAAAAAATGAATAATCACATACCCAAAATTAAAAAAGTAGACGCTCGTGAAATATTAGATTCGCGAGGGAATCCTACTCTTGAAGTTAAATTGACTTTAGATAATGGTTTAATAGCAAAAGCGGCTGTTCCTTCAGGCGCTTCTACTGGAAAATACGAAGCTTTAGAACTTAGGGATAATGATTTTACGCGTTACGCGCGCAAAGGCGTATTAAAAGCTTGCCGCAATGTAGAAAGAATAATTTCTTCAGCCATTATTGGACAAGAACCTGATCCTGAAATAATTGACAGGATGATGATTAAGCTAGACGGAACTAAGAATAAAAGTCAGTTAGGAGCCAATGCAATTTTAGGAGTTTCCTTGGCTGTGGCTCGAGCGGCTGCTTTAGTTAAGAACCTTCCTTTATATAAGTATATTAGAGAGGAATACAAACTAACAAATATTAGGGATGAATATTTTTTACCCACGCCAATGTTTAATGTTATTAATGGAGGAAAACACGCTGATTCAGATTTGGATGTCCAAGAATTTATGGTTATTCCGGCTGGAAAAACAAGTTTTAGAAAAAAAGTACGGATTGGAGCGGAGATTTTTAGTGCTTTGAGAGAGACTTTAAAAAATAGGGGCTTGGGTTTTGCCGTCGGAGACGAAGGAGGCTTTGCTCCCAGGCTTAAAAAAACAGAAAAAGTTTTTGAACTTTTAGTAACTATTACTGAATTTACCCAGCATCGTTTAGGCACAGAAACGTTTTTTGGCCTGGATGTAGCTGCTTCTGTTTTTTATGATGATAAAACAAATAAATATTTATTTGAGAAAAAAAAGCGCAGCGGAGATGACATGCTCAAACTTTATTACAAATGGTTTAAAAGTTATCCTTTAATTTTAATTGAAGATCCTTTTGCTGAAGACGACTGGACTATGTGGCCAAAATTAACAGAAAAACTTAATGCTTTAGGTTCAAAGTTAGTTGTTGGTGATGATCTCTTTACCACTAATGTTGAGCGCTTTCAAAAAGGAATTGATATGAAAGCATGCAATTCTATTTTGATTAAATTAAATCAAATAGGGACTTTAACAGAAACAATTGATTGTATTAATTTGGCCCGCAAACATAATTACAAAGTTATTATTTCTCATCGTTCAGGTGAAACTAATGATGATTTTATTGCTGATTTAGCTGTAGCCGTTAACGCAGACTTTATTAAAACTGGCGCGCCAAGTCGGGGAGAAAGAGTGGCAAAATACAATCGTTTAATGGAAATAGAAGAAGAACTCGGACTGGTTAGCACTAAAGAGTAAATATGCTAGAAAAAGTTGAAGATAAAAAACAACCTGTTATTTTAATTGTTCTTGATGGCTGGGGAATTGCTCCTCCTAGCAAGGGTAATGCTATTGATTTGGCCCAAACGCCATTTTTTGATTCTTTACTTGAAAAATATTCACATACTCAGCTTTGCGCTCATGGCCAACGCGTTGGATTACCAAAAGATCAGCCTGGCAATTCTGAAGCAGGTCATTTAAATTTAGGAGCAGGCAGGGTTGTTAAGGATGATGCCGTGTATATTACAGAGGCTATCAAAGATGGAACTTTTTTTAAAAATTCAGCTTTTCTTGAAGGAATTTTGCATTTAAAAAAGAATAAATCAAAAATTCATTTAATGGGTTTGGTTACAGAGGAAAACAGTGCTCATTCTTCGCCTGAACACTGGTTGTCTATGATTAAATTTTTAGATGAACAAGGAGTTAAAAAGGTTTTTCTTCATCTTTTTACTGATGGTCGCGATTCATCTCAACATGGAGCTATTCAAATTTTACAAAGATTTGAAGAAGGGCTAAAAAACAATCATCACCAGTTTAATAATATGATTAAAGTTGAAATTGCTAGCATTGTTGGTCGTTTCTACGCCATGGACCGAACTAAACGATGGGAAAGAGTTGAGAAAGCCTATGACATGCTCACCCTTGCTAAAGCTGAGCAAGCTAATAGTGGAAAAGATGCCATCACTCAAGCTTATAATCGAAAACAAACAGATGAATTTATCAGCCCAACCATTATTATTAATGATAAGAAAAAACCAATAGCCTTAATTAATGATAATGATTTGGTTATTTTTATGAATCTTCGTTCAGATCGGGCTCGGGAATTAACCAAAGCCTTTGTTCAAAAAGAATTTAACAAGAAAAATCCAGGGTCGTTTAGAAGAGAAAGATTTCCTCAAAACTTATTTTTTATTGCCTTGACTGATTTTGGCCCTGATTTGGACAGTATCAGAACAGCTTATCCTTCGCGGGAAACAAAAAACAGTTTGCCAGTAATTCTGGACGGACTTCAACAATTTTACATTGCCGAGACGGAAAAATATGCTCATATCACTTTTTTCTTTAATGGGGGTTATGACCATCCTGTAGCAGGAGAACAAAGAGTGCAAATTCCTTCTGTTAATGTAGTTAGTTATGATTTAGAGCCAAAAATGAGCGCGAACAAAATTTGTAAAAGAGTTTTACAAGAAATTCATGAAGAAAAGCCAGATTTTATCATGATTAATCTTTGTAATCCAGACATGCTTGGGCATACTGGAAATTTACAAGCGACTATTAAGGGAATAGAATATGTTGATAAAAAATTAGCTGAATTAATTAAGGTTGCTAAAAAGGAAAAATATCTTATTATCATTACAGCTGATCACGGCAATGCTGAACAAATGATTAATTTAAAAACAGGAGAGATTGAAACCAAGCACACTGTTAATCCAGTTCCTTTTATTTTAGTCACGCCAAAAGATAAAAAATTCAAGTTAAAAAAAGATGGCAAATTAGCAGATGTTGCCCCTACTATTCTAGATTTAATGCAAATTAAAAAGCCCAAAGAGATGACCAGGGATTCTTTAATAGAATAAGACCAATGAATAATACATTGCCAAAAATACAACCGGTTATTTTAATCATCCTTGACGGTTTTGGTATAGCTCCACCTAGTCAAGGCAATGCAGTTGCTTTAGCTAAAAAACCGATTTTTGATAAATTAACCATGCTTTATCCAACTATAACTCTTCAGGCTTCTGGGGAAGCAGTTGGTTTGTCATGGGGTGAACCAGGTAATTCAGAGGTTGGTCATTTGAGTTTAGGTTCAGGAAAAATAGTTTGGCAAAATTTGACTCGCATCACTCAAGCAATTACTGAAGGAGGTTTTTTTGACAACCAAGCCTTTTTAAAGGCAATTGCTCATGTCAAGAAAAATAATTCAACTTTGCATTTAATGGGACTAGTTTCTAATGGTTCAGTTCATTCATTAAATAATCACTTATATGCTTTGCTAGAAATTCTGGCTAAAAATAAATTAAAAGATGTAGCTATTCATGCCTTTTTAGACGGGAGAGACACGCCTCGCGACAGTGGTCGAGGTTTTATCACTGATTTACAACAAAGGATTAAGGATATTGGTGTTGGTCAGATTGCTACTTTATCAGGAAGGTTTTGGGCAATGGACAGGGACAATCATTGGGAAAGAGTTGAACAATCTTATTTAGCAATGACAAAGGGTTTAGCTGAAAAAGACTATAAAGATCCTTTACAAGCCATTGATGATTCTTATAAAAGTAAAGTTTATGATGAAGAATTTGAACCAGTGGTTATTATTAACGAAAAGGGAGAGGCTAAGGCTAAAATTAAAGATAATGATGCAGTTATCTTTTTTAATTTTCGTTCAGATAGAGCTAGGGAAATAACAAAAGCTTTTGTCTCAGAAGATTTTAAAGGATTTAATAGAGAAAAAATAAAGAATTTGCTTTTTGTTGCTATGACAGAATATGAAAAAGATTTACCCGTGGAAATAGCTTTTTCTCCTGAAATTATTAATACTTGTTTAGCCAAAGTATTAAGTGAACATTCTTTAGGGCAAATGCACGTTGCCGAGACGGAAAAATATGCTCATGTTACTTTTTTCTTTAATGGCGGACAAGAAACTGTTTATTCTGGAGAAAAAAGAATTTTAGTCCCATCTCCCCGCATTGCTTCTTATACTCAAAAACCAGAAATGTCTGCTCCTGAAGTAGCCCATCATGTTTTATGGGGAATTGACAGCAAGCAATATCAATTTATTGTGGTTAATTTTGCTAATCCAGACATGCTTGGCCATACAGGAGATACACAAGCAGCCATTAAGGGAATAGAAGTTTTAGATGGATTTCTTGGTCAGATTATTGACTTAACCTTAAAAGAAAATTGGGTTGTTTTAATTACGGCTGATCATGGCAATGCTGAAGAAATGATTAATTTAAGAAGTGGAGAAATAGACAAAGAACATACTACTAATCCAGTACCTTTTATTATTGTTGATAAAAATAGAGAGAATAAAAGACCATTATCAGAACCACCCGACTTAGTGTCAATGACTCCATTGGGTGTTTTAGCTGACGTAACTCCGACTATTTTAAAAATCATGGGTTTAAATAAGCCGCCAGAAATGACGGGTGCTTCTTTAATTTAAAATAATAATTTTATGGAAATAAAGTATTTTATTCAAAATTTTGTCTTAGATGACAAGAACAAAAAATTTTTAGAAGAGAAGATTAAAAAATTAGAACATTTTTCAGATAAGATTTGGGAAGCCAAAGTAGATGTAAGTTATAATCCAGATCGGATAAAAGAGGAGATTTTTAGATTAGAAATTAATTTAAGAATGCCAAATAAAATTCTAAGGGGAGTGGTTCGAGCCGCAAATTTACAAACAGCAATTGACCAGGTGGAACAGAAGTTAAAAAGACAATTAAGAAGATACAAAGGTTTTGGTCAAACAAAAAAACGTTTAACTCAAAAATTGATAAACAAGATAAAGAGAAAGTAAAATATTTATAAGCAAAGAAAAAAGGGCGGCTTAATTACCGCCCTCTTTTTAAAAATTCTCCTTTCTTTTATCTCTTTCCGACACCCATCAGGTCTCGGATTATTGCATTAAAACAAGGCAAAATCACTGTGTGAAAGTCAGTAGAGGAGAGTCCTCGTCCTTGCTTACGATTCAAGACAAAGACTTTTAGTTTAGGATTGAGAATGTTAATTTTTCTTTCCACCCCAACATCTCCCTGATGAATATGGGTTAAAATTAACCACATGCGATCTGGTTGACTCTCAAATTCAGTGACGAAATCTAAGGCAATTAATAAAAGCTGAACGATTGGTGTGAACCGGTCGATCAGGTTTACATTGTCAAAGATTTTGTTTCCATTAATCCAAAAACTGGAAAGTTCAGGAGTGCGTCGATTACCAATTTGTTTAGATAAGTATTCGATGGTAGATTCTCGTAAATACTTTTTGATAACCCAGCATTTCATAAGCTGAATAAAACATTGAATTTCGTTTTCCTCAAGTTCTACCTTGGTAAAAAGAGGAAAGTCCATTTTACCAACACAACGTTTGTTAATAAAAACACGGTTTTGTCCATCAATGATTAAGTCCATTTTAGAACTCCTTTTTAACCATATTACTTGTTCCATGCTGGTTAGTTCATGGCGCGCACTGCCTCGGGTTTAGACAGAATCATTTTACCCTTGTTTTAAGAACTTTTTCTATAATATCAGATTTTTGTAAAAAGTCAATCCCTTGTTTTTTCATTAGAATTTGTTAAATTAAGGTCATGTCTTTCTTATCTAAAATTTTTGGTGATTCGAATAAAAAGGAGTTAAAAAAACTTCAGCTTTTGGTTGATAAAATTAATATTTTAGAGCCAGAATTTGAAAAATTAAATAAAAAAGAATTAAAAGCCAAAACAAAGGAATTAAAAAAAGCTTTGACTCAAGGCCAAAGCAAAGAAGATATTTTACCTCAAGCATTTGCTTTGGTTAGAAGAGCGGCTCAAATAACATTGAATCAGCGGCATTTTGATGTTCAGTTAATCGGAGGAATGGTTTTACACCAAGGCAAGATTGCAGAAATGAGAACAGGGGAAGGCAAGACCTTAGCGGCTACTTCTCCTGTTTATTTAAATGCTCTTGACGGAAAAGGAGTTCATGTAATTACGGTTAATGATTATTTATCTAAAAGAGATTCTGTTTGGATGGGTCAAATTTATCATGCTTTAGGATTGAGCGTAAGTTGCATTGTTCATGATGAAGCTTTTATTTATGACCCAGAATACCAACCAGCTATTAATGAAGAAGAAAGAGATGAAAAAAGAGATAAAACAGGAACCTTTAGAATAGAAGAAACATATTTAAAACCAATTAGCCGAAAACAAGCTTATCAGGCGGACATTACCTATGGAACCAATAATGAATTTGGATTTGACTATTTAAGGGATAATTTAGTTCATAGTTTAAATGAGGTTTCTCAAAGAGAGCTTAATTATGTCATTGTTGACGAAGTAGATAGTATTTTAATTGATGAGGCCAGAACCCCTTTAATTATATCCGTGCCCGCTGAAGAATCAGCTGATTTGTATTATAAGCTGTCTAAAATAGTTAAGAATTTGAAATCAGGAGAAGACTATATTATTGATGAAAAAACAAGATCAGTTAGTTTTAGTCAGACAGGCAAAGAGGGTTTTAAAGGAACAATGAAAGATTTAAAAGGACCTGAAAAAATAATTAAAGCTTTAGGGGAAGACCCTTGGGAAAATAGTAATTTAACTTTAATTCATCATATTGATGCTGCTTTAAAAGCAAAAACTCTTTTTTTAAAGGACAGGGACTATGTAATTAAAGATGGAGAAATAGTTATTATTGATGAATTCACTGGTCGATTAATGATGGGAAGAAGATATTCTGATGGTCTTCATCAAGCTATTGAAGCTAAAGAAAACGTAGAAGTCAAACAAGAATCAAAAACTTTAGCCACAATTACATTTCAAAACTATTTTCGTTTTTATAAGAAACTTGCTGGGATGACCGGAACAGCTTTAACTGAAGCAGAAGAATTTCATAAAATATATAATTTAGAAGTGGTTGTTGTTCCCACAAACAAGCCCATGATTAGAAAGGACACGAATGACAAAATCTATCAAACCAAAGAGGGGAAATTTAAAGCTATTGTTAAAGAAATTAAAGAACGTAATAAAAAAGGACAGCCAATTTTAGTGGGAACAGGAGGGTTTAGTATTGGTGAGAAAACTGTTGGGGCCATTGAAAAAAACAGAATTATTAAAAATCTTTTAGAAAAAGAAGGCATAAGTTGTCAGGTTTTAGATGCAACCAACCACGAGAAAGAAGGACAAATTATTGCTCAAGCCGGAAAATTAGGAGCAGTGACCGTAGCTACAAACATGGCTGGTCGTGGAGTTGATATTGTTTTGGGTGGCAACCCGACCGACAAAGAAGAACAAAAAAAGATTTTGGAATTAGGCGGATTACATATTATTGGGACAGAAAGACATGAGGCCAGAAGAATTGATAATCAATTAAGGGGGCGAAGTGGGAGACAGGGCGATCCTGGTTCTTCCCATTTTTTTATTTCTTTAGAAGATGATTTAATGCGTATTTTTGGTGGTTCTCGCTTAGCCCCAATAATGAAAGGATTAAAGGTCCCCGAAGACATGCCCATTGAAAGTCAAGTAGTTTCCCGTTCAATTGAAGCAGCTCAAAGAAAAATAGAAGGTTTTAATTTTGATACTAGAAAACATCTCTTGGAATATGATGATGTTTTAAATAAACATAGAGAAAAAATTTATCAAAAAAGAAAAAATGTTTCAGAGATGGGATTAGAAGAATTAAATCGGGAAATTCTTAAAATGATTGAAGAGGAAATACAAAGGGTAGTTAAATTTCATACAGCTAATGAAGACAAACATAATTGGGAGATTAAAGAAATTGTTAAAACAATTAAAAATATTTTTCCTGCTAGCCAAAACTTAGAACAAGAATTAAAAGATATATGTAAATCGTCTCAAGGAAAAGCTTTAAGGGAGCAAATAATAAAATATTTAACAGAATTAGCCATTGAAGCCTATAATCAGGTTCAAGAAAAAGTTGAAGAAACCAAAAAAGATTGGGACGATCCAGAATTAAATAAAAGTTCTTTAATGGAAAAATTAGCCAAATCTATTTTACTACAAAGTATTGATCGGTATTGGGTTTATCATTTAGAAGTAATTAATAATCTTAAAGGAGGAATTGGCTTAAGAGCATATGCCCAACAAGATCCTTTGGTCGCATACAAAAAAGAATCTTTTCAGAAGTTTCATGAATTAATACAAGCAATTAATCGACAGGTTGTTTATTCTATTTATAAGATTGGTTTGATTAGAAAAATTCCTCGTCAACCAAAAAGAAACATAGAATTAAGCGGGGCAAGTAAAACAAGTCAAGAAAATAGAGTTGTAAACAGGCCAAAAGGCGCAAAAAAACCTGGAAGAAATGATCAATGTCCCTGTGGCTCAGGGAAAAAATATAAAAAGTGTTGTTATCCAAAATATGGTTAATAAATTAAATTCTATCAAAATTTGTAGCGCTTGTTTATTGGGCATAAATTGTAAATATAATGGACAAAATAACAGGAATCAAAAGATTTTGGATTTAGCTAAAAAGGAAATTTTAATTCCAGTTTGCACAGAACAAATTGGCGGTTTATCAACCCCACGAGAGCCGGCAGAAAAACAAGGAAGAAAAGTGATGACTAAATCTGGAAAGAATGTAAGTAAAAGTTTTTTAAAAGGAGCTAAAGAAGTTTTAAAATTAGCAAAATTGTTTGGAATTAAACAAGCGATTTTAAAACAAAAAAGCCCTTCTTGTGGTTGCGGACAGATTTATGAC
>SDBV01001473.1_pt1 | contig 35510 bp, 23 predicted proteins | sample 2277081 | NCBI WGS metagenome assembly SDBV01 (sample SAMN10402039, study PRJNA504765) | marine sediment metagenome | isolation source: marine sediment core GS10_PC15, 223 cmbsf | place: Arctic Ocean: Southern Knipovich Ridge | collected 2010 | reverse complement strand
TATTAACAGACAAGTTGGCAGTTGGCAATAAGCAGTTGGCAATTTGTTCTTTTTGCCAACTGTCAACTGCCAACTGCCGATTTGCATCAAAATTGTAAAAACTCATTTTTCCCGCTTTAGCGGCTTTAATTCAAATTTCAACATTTGAAATAATCTAGGATTGTTAATAACTTTTTATACCTGGATAGTTACAATTACTAATATTATTTTTTTTATAATATTTTTTTATAATTTCGCCTTTTCTAATTTTGATTTTTTATCATTTATTCTATCATTCTATCATTAAAGAATGGAATATGGTATATTATAACTATATAACAATATAACCATTATAACCATTATAACCATTTAAGAATTAATTTCACAAACTAATAATTAACAATATAATATAACAATATAAAAGTTATGTCATTAAAACAAAAAATATCTCAACTAAAGAAAAAAAGAAGCGAAGTGCTTAATGGTGGTGACAAAAAAGCCATTGAAAAGCAGGTTGCGATGGGCAAAATGACTGCCAGAGAGAGGATAGTTGAACTTTTGGATAAAAATTCTTTCCACGAATATGATCTTTTTGTTGAGCACGAATCCAAAGATTTTGATATGGATAAGAAAAAGCTATCCGGTGATGGGGTTATTATAGGAATTGGAAGAATTTTTGGTTCACCAGTATGTATTTATGCCCAGGATTTTACAGTTGCCGGTGGTTCACTTGGCTTGATGCACTCGCGAAAAATCACCAAAATTATGGACCATTCATTGAAAATGCGAGTTCCTTTAATTGGTATTAATGATTCGGGTGGGGCTCGTGTTCAGGAAGGTGTAAATTCTTTAGCCGGATATGGGGAGATATTTTTCAGAAATACTTTAGCTTCTGGTGTTATTCCACAAATTTCGGTTATATTAGGACCTTGTGCTGGCGGAGCTGTTTATTCACCTGCTTTAACAGACTTTGTATTTGTAGTTGATAATATTTCAAAAATGTTTATTACCGGACCAGAGGTAATAAAGACTGTTTTGGGCGAAGAAATATCTATGGAAGAGCTCGGGGGAGCAAAAGTGCATAGCGAAATAACAGGTAATGCACATTTCTATGCAGAAAGCGAAAAAGAATGTTTTGAACAAATCAAAAGTCTTATCACATTTATTCCCTGGAATAATTCTCAAAAGGCAAAAGCATATCCACCTAAAAATCCGAAACGTGAATTTAAAATTGATGAAATTGTTCCTTCCAATCCGAAACAACCTTATGATATTCGTAATGTTATTAAAGCTATAGCTGATAATTCTGAGTTCTTTGAAATCTATGAACGCTGGGCTGCTAATCTGGTTATTGGGTTTGGACGGCTAAATGGTGAAACTATTGGATTTGTTGCTAACCAACCTCTTGTACTTGCTGGTGTTCTGGATATTGATTCATCTGATAAGGCTGCAAGGTTTATCAGATACTGTGATGCCTTTAATATACCTTTAGTTACATTGGTTGATTTACCGGGATATTTACCGGGTGTTGAGCAGGAACACGGCGGTGTAATACGCCATGGAGCTAAAGTGCTTTATGCTTATAGCGAAGCAACTGTTCCTAAAATTACTGTTATTCTTCGTAAAGCTTATGGAGGTGGCTATATAGCAATGAGTTCAAGACATTTAAGAGCAGACTTTGTATTTGCCTGGCCAACTGCTGAAATTGCTGTTATGGGACCTGAAGGAGCAGCTAATATTGTCTTTAAAAAAGAAATTGCAGAAGCTGAAAATCCGGAAGAAATGAGAAAACAAAAAATAAAAGAATATAAAGCTAAATTTGCCAATCCATACGCTGCCGCTACTAAAGGTTATATAGATACTGTTATTGAACCAATAGAAACAAGGAAAATGCTCCTGCACGCAATTGAGGTTTCAGGTCGTAAAGTTGAAACTCGTCCTAAAAAGAAACACGGTATTCCTCCGTTTTAACCTGAATAATTCAGAACATAGTTTCGCAAATTAATTAAAATATGGAAGAAAAAATTAAATACAGTTCATTAACCATTGAAGGTACAAAGTACAAGACTTTACTTACAAAAAAGTTCAAAAATAGAAAAACTTATGAACTACCTGATAAAAAAAAGGTGTATGCTTTTATACCCGGTATCATATCAAAAGTTTTGGTTAATGAAGGTAAAAAAGTAAAAGCCGGCGACAAGATACTTATTCTTGATACAATGAAAATACAAAATTACATAACTGTTCCGATTGATGGAAAAGTAAAAAATATTAATGTTAAAAAAGGACAGAAAGTAACAAAGAAGGATGTTTTACTTGAGATGGAATGAATGATGGAATAATAGTTAAATTGTTAAACCGATGCCAATATACTAATGAATACTAATAATACAAATATCATATGCTAATATACTAATTGTCATTAAGTCATTTATTGTCATTAGGTCATTAGTCATTGTTTTTTACTTTTTACTATTCCATTCTTTTTTGCCACAAAGGCACTAAAACACAAAGACTCACAAAAATAAATTAGTGGAATTTTGTGTTTTAGTGATTTAGTGGCTATTTTATTTTTTTGATAGATTCTAAAAAATGAAACGAGAAAAAAAAATAGATTCTAAAGAAGCAGGTCTGGAAATTGCCCTACATTTTTTTAAGTTTTTCCTCAAAAGTGAATATTTACACTACGGGCTTTTTACCAAAGATTTAAAAACTGATATATTAAACCTTACAAAAGCTCAGGAAAACTATGCTGATTTTTTAATTTCCCAGATCCCTTCTGGTGTTAACAGCATTTTAGACGTAGGCTGCGGTTCAGGAAAAATGGCACAGACATTAATAAACAAAGGATATAAAGTTGATTGCGTTTCTCCGGGCAATTTATTAACTAACTATGTTAAAAATCTATTAGGCGATAAAATTGAGCTATATAATTGCAAGTTTCAGGATTTGCAAACTGCTCAAAAGTATGATTTAATATTATTTAGCGAGAGTTTTCAATATATTCCTATTAAACCGGCATTAGATGGTTTTTTAGAACATTCAACTCCAAAGGGATACATTATTATATCCGACTTTTTTCAAACAGATGCTCCCGGTAAAAGTCCGTTAGGTGGTGGTCATAAATTCAGTGAATGGGAAGAAATAATTAAACAATATCCTTTAAAAAAACTTAAAGAACAGGATATTACCAAGGAAACAGCTCCTACCATTGACATTGTTCAGGCACTTTCGCAGGAAGTATTATTTCCCATATCAAAAGTAATCTCTTTACTTGCCGAAGACAGGTTCGCTTTGATTATAAAATTTATTAAATGGAAATATAAAAAGAAACTGAAAAAATTAGGAAATAAACATCTAAAAGGGGATAGAAACGCAGAAAATTTTATTAAATATAAAAAATATATGTTTTATGTGTTTCAGAAAGATGAGCAAGAATCTTATATTCGTTCTCAACATTTGTTGGATAAGATATAATTACTAATTTCAATCTAATACTAATTTATTGTTATATTGTTACAAATTTAATAAATGCAAACATATAAATTTATTTTTTGCAAAATTTTTAATTTTTTGATGTTTTTTTTTGTTTAATAAATAAAAAATAAATATTATATTTGCAACAATTAATTCTATTTATTAATTTAAATTTTAAATCAGGCAACCTTTTATATTTTTTTTCGTCTATTAAATTGAATAATTATTTGTAAATTAAAAATGTATTTTAACTTTTCAGTATGAAAAAACTATTCCTCCATATTATTTTAATTTTAATATCATTTAATTTATTTGCACAAAACCCCGAAATAAAACGCACATGGCACTGGTATTTTGGCGAGGGAGCAGGTTTAGACTTTAGCAATGATACTGTTGTTGCTGATACTAATGGTATGATATACACACCAGAAGCATGTGCAGCAATATCCGATACAGGTGGAAATCTTTTATTTTATACAGATGGGGTTACAGTTTGGAATTCTAATCATGATACAATGCTAAATGGTACTGGCTTGTCTGGTTGTATTTACCTTAGTAGTACACAAGGAGCTTTAATAGTTCCAAAACCAGATAATGATACAATATATTATATATTTACAACCGATTGTGAAGAAAATAATTTTTTTCAAAACGGACTTAGATATTCTATTGTAGATATGAGTTTAAATGGTGGCTTGGGTGAAGTAACAGTTAAAAATGTATTATTATTTGCTCCAGGTTTAGAAGATTTAGCTTCAGTACATCATAATAATGGAAATGATGTATGGATAGTATCTCATGAAGTATCAAATAATAATTTTCGTGCATATTTAGTTACAAGTTCCGGGATTGATACTATACCGGTAATATCAAATATTGGTTCAATTAGTCCGGTGGAATTAGCACGTTTAAGATTATCGCCTGATGGAAAGAAAATGACAAAACTTATATATTATGATGGCACACCATATACACTTGAACTTTATTCTTTTGATAACAATACTGGCGTAATATCTAATGCTATACCTTTATCATCCGATATACTTTTAACTTCTCAAGCTTTTTCTCCTGACAACTCTAAACTTTATGTAATAGATGCTTTTAATTACGCTATTCATCAATATGATCTATGTAACAAAGATTCTGCTCAAATTGTTGATTCTAAAATAACTATTGCTTATCCTATGGTGTCATGTGCGGATATGCGATTAGGACCTGATGGAAAAATTTATGTATCACATGATGGAGATAATTTTGTAGGAGTTATTCATAATCCAAATGAATATGGAGTTAGCTGTAATTATCAGGATACTGGTGCTTATGTTAGTGATATTTGGTGGAAAGTATGCAATCAATCATTACCTAATTTTATCGAGAGTTATTTTTACACAGATACAATTTCAGACCCATGCAACCAAACAGATATTAATGAAAATATTGAACAAAATACAATAAGTATCTATCCAAATCCAGCTAAAGATAATTTAACAATTTTTATAAATTCTAATGTTTATAATAATGGTAATATCACAATACATGATATATTGGGCAGAAAAATGTACAAAACTAAAATTAAAGGAAATAATCTTTATAAAATTGATGTATCTGAATATCCTTCAGGTATATATAATTTTAATATTCAATACAATGAAAAATACTATAATAAAAAATTTATTGTTATAAAATAAGAAATTTTGTTTTTTAATAATTTTATTTATTATATTTGTAAAAATTTTTATTAACTATTTAAAATTAATTATTATGAAAAAATCAAACATTACAAAAAGCATTGCAGCAACGATAGTTGTGCTTTGCTTACATTCAGGTATAAGCTATTCACAGTTTACTCAAATGTTTGGACAACAAATTTTGATGACAAAATACCAAACCAGCGCAGTTGGTGTTGGTCATTTTGAACAGTGGAATCGCCCTCAAGCAGCTTTGCATATAGATGCAAACATATTAAATTCACCTTTTTATGGTGATTTCCAGCGTGGTGAAGTCTTCCGCACCGATGGCCCTTCAGACAGAATTAACACCTGGACAATGTTTACAGGTGGTGAGCCAGGCGGACCACCTATACCTGTATTAGAAAAAGGAAGACTTTTTGTAGCACCAAATAGTAATAATTTTACATTACAAGCTTCCTTAAATAATTTACAGTTTAATGCAGGCGGTAATAATCCTTATATGCAAATTTTAGGTAGCAATGGATTTGTTGGTGTTGGCGATTACAATAGTTTCACACCCCAATCTTTAATGCATTTATATGAAAAAGGAAATACCTGGTTCCAAATTACAAATACATTTACAGGTAATACTGCTAATGATGGATTTCGTACTGGTGTGATAAATGGAACAGGAAATGTACATATAATGCAACAGGAATTTGCACCAATGCAGTTTTTTACAAGTGATGGCATTCATCCTATAAGTATATGTGAACGTATGCGTATTTTTTCTACAACATATAATAATAATCCAAACATCACCAGAGTATCAATAAATGAAAGAGGCGACTTTCCTTTCGATAATCCAGTTGCTTTATTAAATCTTGGATTTAATCCTCCAATTGGTGGCGGTGGTTCAAGAGATTGGATGGATGTAGGTACATATTATTCCTTCCAGACAGATAACATGTATGTTGGCTTAAAAAATGAAGAACCTAGCATAAATGATGCTGTTATAAACTGGGGTAATAATCCTGAACCTCCTTTGGGTCCCGATAATTTACGGTTTATCTTTACTGCACCACTTTTGAGTGGACATCCTGGTGATGTACCAGATGGATTAGAAGTAGCCCGAATGACATCTGATGGTAGAATGGGCATAGGACCCACTTTTACTAATGCAAATCCACCTTTAAGAAGGTTAGATGTTTTTGATGATACCAACCCCCAATTTCGCTTAACACAAACTTTGAACTCTATTTTCACCGATTTTCGAACTACTGCAATTGGTGACCTTCTAATTAACCCATCAAACCTTGATATGAAATTTGGCTATGTAGGAATTGGCTTAACAGAAATTAATCCACCAACTGAAACAATTGATGTGAACGGTAACACAAGAATAAGAGAACTACCTTTACCTGCAAATCAGAATAATTCACTTGATCAGGTAGTTGTAACAGATGGCAGTGGTGTACTTCGATGGAGAGATGCTGGAACATTTGCCGGAATGGCAGATGCTGACTGGTATTTAGCTAATAATATTGTACCACCTTCACTAATTACTCAAGATATTTACACACGAGGTAGTATGGGTATTGGTAATTTTAGTGCATTTTTACCTCAATCCAGTTTACATTTACATCAGGCAGGTAATAATTTCATTTACACTCAGTGGACAAATGGCAATACTGGGAATGCGGATGCTAATCAAGGATTACGCATTGGTATTACTGGTGGTGGTATTGCACAGATACGTCAAGAGGAAGATAGACAAATTGATATATTTACTACTAATTTATTACCTTCACCACCTGGACCTTTTCCTGCAACCCGCCGTATGCGTATATGGCATAATAATGATAATATAACACGAATAGGCATTGGTCCTAATGTTACTACACCTAGGACATATTTACATATTGGAGATCAGATTGGCTTCAATAATGGAGGACATCGCGACTGGATGGATATAGGGGCGTTGTATGTAAGCAGTAGTGATAATATGTATGTTGGGATTCGTCATTATGATAATGATCAAAATGAAGCCATCATAAACTGGGGGAATAATCCACTTCCATCAGCTAATGTGGATCGTTTGCGTTTTGTATTTACAGCTTTTGGTGGAGCCAATGTTCCCGCAAGCGAGTATGATGGTCTCGAAATTGCCTGTATGGTAAGTGATGGACACCAAGGAAGAATGGGTATAGGAGGTGACAATAATGACCTTGTCATACCTGGTAATCCTCATAACCCTTATTCACTTGGTGATGACCCCGGTAATACGGTTGAAATAAATTCACCTGCTACTTCAGACATCCCCGGAACAAGTGGTTTAAGATTTACTGACCTTAGTTCTGCTTCAACACCTGTAATTCCTCCACCCACAACCAATGTTTTAAGTGTTGATGATGATGGTGATGTGATTTTAATACCAGCACCAACAGGAGCTGCATTAGGCGGTATATGTGGTACTCCAGGATTAATTGGTCTTCCTGCTCCTGGTTGGGAAATACCTTTAAATACGAATAATTTTATATTTTCAGGAAATCAAAACGGCAGTGCAGTAAATAATGTTGGAATAGGTCTTTTTGACCCTTCTACTGGAAATACTATTTGTACTCCGCAAGCAAAACTTGATGTGCTGCAGGCTTCAGGTGATTTAGGAACTATTGGAATAAATGTAGAAAATCAAGATGCACCTGATTTTGCTAATAGTATTCCTGTAATTGGTATAAGGAGTAGAGTTACTAATCAATCAGAAGCATGTTGGAATATAGCAGGTTGGTTTTCAGCTCCAGGTTCAGCTACATGTTTAGGTGCTGTTACTTCTCATTATGCAATATTTGTTCCTGAGGATGGAGGTGTTGTTAGCATTGGTTGGAATTATCCAGCAGCTCTTATGTTTGATATCGGTACACGTATAGCAATAAATGGTCAGGTAATACAAACAAATCCTCTTATTATAGTATCTGATACTCTTTTAAAAAAAGATATAAACACTTATACAGATGGCTTAAACATAATTCGTCAAATAGAACCAATAACATTCAAATTTAATGGTTTAGCAGGAATTGATACTACTGGAGGAATGCAAGTAGGTGTTGATGCGCAACAATTATTAAATATAGCACCGTATATGGTGGATACAATTAAGGCAAAATTGGATACTTCAGATATAGATTATACTGATTTATACACATATAAACCTAATTGCATAAATTTTGCTGCAGTAAACGCCATAAAGGAGTTGGATATTGCGGTAACCGAGTTAACCAGTCCACCTTTGCCGCCAGTGCTAATAGCACCCGACAGCGGTGCAACAGAAGTATCAACACAGTTAGTTGAATTTAAATGGCATGTTTCAAAAAATGCCGGCAGTTATAAGTTATTTATATCAACAACACCTGACACTTCCGGAATTATTGAAAGTGTTACCACAAGTGATACAATTGTAAGAATCGGAGGGTTAGGTAAAATAGGAACAATACTATTTGATTGTGGAACAACTTATTACTGGGCGGTTATTGCCATAAATTCTTATGGCTGGAGCGACCAGTCAGAAATATGGAGTTTTACTACTGAAACGGCACCTGCTCCACCAGAGCCGCCTCTTTTGGCTTTACCTAGCAATGGCGATACTATTTGGAAAATGATAGTGCCATTTTTCCATTGGCATCCATCCACAGATGCTTACTACTATGAAGTATCTATATCAACCACTCCGGATGAGACAGGCTTAGTACAAACTTTTGTTACTAATGATACTGCAGTTGGTGGCGGAGGATTTGTTGGGAACACAACTTACTATTGGTGGGTTATAGCATGTAATTATTGTGGTTTTTGTAGTGATAAGTCAGAAATTTGGAACTTTACTTACTTCAGCTTATTACCGATAAGAAGTATGTCTGAAGCTTCATTATCCGATGCTGATTTAAAAACAAATGTTACTCCATTAACTGAAGCATTAACAACAGTACAACAACTTAATGGCGTTTATTTTGACTGGAATACAGCACAGTATCCGTATATTGACTTTGAACAAGGCAGCCAAATTGGTCTTATTGCCCAGGATGTTCAGCCCGTAATACCCGAAGTAGTAAAAACAGATGCACTTGGCTTTAACTATATTGAGTATAATCGTCTTGTGCCTGTGCTCATTGAAGCAATAAAAGAGTTGAAAGAAGAGTATGATTCATTAAAAAACGAAAACAATTTAGTAAACTCTCGTTTAGATGCAATAGAAGATTGTGTTAACAATTTACCCCCAGGATTATGCGGCGGTTCAACAAAAAATTATCATAATGATAGCGATAATAATAATATTCTGGAAAACAAACAGGATTTAGTTGGTGCAAAGCTGTTTCAGAATCAACCTAATCCGTTTGATGTAGAAACGGAAATAAATTATTATTTACCTGAAAATGTTACTCAGGCAGAAATGTTTATTTTTGATATGCAGGGTAAGCAAATCAAACGATATGAATTAACTACATTTAATGGTAATGGAAAAATAATAATTAATGGAGGTGAGCTTTCACCGGGAATGTTTTTTTATTCTCTTATTGCTAATGGTAAAGAAGTCGGTACTAAAAGGATGATAATTACCGAATAGATAAAAGAGAGATGACATCTCTCAAAGAGATGTCATCTCTTTCTTGTAAGTAAAATTAAACTGTTGATATTTGATAAAAGTTGTTAATAAATAATAAAAAAGGCTGGCGAGAAAGGTCAGCCTTTTTTTTATTTGTTATTATTCAACAATTTAACAATTTAAATGGTTAAATGGTTTGACGTTCGTCTGCCTATGGCAAATGGGCTTTATACAATGTTATGCAACTGTATGCCATTCTTTTCTTTCGAGTTTATGTTGTAATTCAACAGAACTTATTTTAGGATAAGTTCTTTTCAGTCCTCCCTCCCAATCAAATTTAAATTTATTTTTTTTTACCTCTTTTTTTGGCTTATATTTTTGCTGTAAAAATTCTATATAATCTAAAATTTGTATTTGAATTGGTCTGGGGAACCTTTCTATTTGTGATATGATAGCATAATGATTCATAATTATTTTTTTTACAAATATAAGAAATTTTAGAATTTATTCATTCTTATTCAATGATTTATTTTTGATTGGCATATTTTGCCTAACAAGTTTATTTAACCAGAGGAATTTTCTTTGTAATCATTTTTCCGGCATTATAAATGTTAATGAAATAAAAGCCATTACTCAGGTAAGAGAGGTCATATTGAAGTATATCATTTGACACTGCTTTAATTTGTTGTGAAAGCACAATTTCTCCGATAATATTGCAAATGACAATTGAAATGTTATTATCAGTAAGTTGTCCCAAAGAAATATTTATAAGAGCTTTGGTTGGTACGGGATAAATCCTGATATTATCTTCTTTTGTTGTTTCATCATTTAGTTCTACAATAACCGGCGCATACCATTTATATATACCGCCATCTGTTGCATTTACATTGAATCCTCCTGCCCAGCCGGTATTGATATCATAAAAAGAAACGCAAGTATACTGGACAGAACCAGTATCAATATTTATAAATGAACTGCAATCATCCAAACTATAAGATGAGCCGATGCCGGGACCTGCACTTACATTTACCCACATTGATGCAGTGCCGGGGACATAATCAAGATGAGGATATTTAACAAAATAACCTGTTGGAGTAAAAGTAGTCCAGATTGAACCACCATCATTGGTTTTCTTCATTGTGTAAGGAGAAGCAGCCAAAATAGCAAAGCCAATATTTGCATCTTTGAATACAATGTTCGTTTGGTCAGTCAGCCCTGCAGATGAAACAGTCCAGTTTAAACCTTTGTTAATAGATTTAAAAACCCTTCCTTTATTAGTACCAAACCAGATTATATCACCTGCTGCATCATAAAAATTAACAATACCATACTCTCCGGATTGAGCATCCGGGATGTTAGCAGCAGGAACCTGTGTCCATGTGGTGCCGCCATTAGTTGTAGTATAAATTACAAATTCATCACTTACAGGGTCACCCTGGCAAACACCATCGTTGGCATTAAAGAAGTGGACAAAATTAGCCCAACTGCCTGTAAAAGGAGCAGTAGTTTGTTCTGTCCATATTACACCGCCATCAGTAGTTTTCACAATTTTACCTCCTGTACTTGCTAATGGAAACATACAAGCATAAGCTTCTGTAGCACTCATTGCAAAAATATTGGATACTCCATAGTTTGTTGCACCTGTAAAATCTATAGTACCAGGTGTCCAGGAAATACCGCCATTGACTGTTCTTGTAAATTCACGTATATAATTTGCCGGAGTAACTCCATCATAAGCTTTAGCCCAGACAACATAAGGATTAACAATAAAGATTTGGTCAATACCCCTTGAAGGTGTTGGAAAACCTGAATTCTGCTCTATCCATGCAGAAGGAGTTCCACCAACATCTATATAATGTTCCCTGGTCATTATATCAGAACCATTAGCATTACTTACTTTTAGCGATACAAGGTGATATCCATTTGTGCTGAACGATACATCCGGTGGTGTCTGTCCATTAAATGAAGATGGAGTGCCTCCTTCAAATGTCCATAGCCATGAATCCGGATTATTTGATGATAAATCAGTAAAAGTAACGGGATTTCCTATAGCAGGTGTTGTAGTGCTTGCTGAAAAATTGGCAATAGGTACCAGACTAGAAAGAGGTCTGATACGGACTACTATTGTATTATATGTGTCAAAATTATAACCTGAAGGATTAAGATTTCCCATAGTGTAATAACCATCCGAGAATCCTGACCAGCCCCAGTTAAAATGAAACTGGCTGGAAGTATTATATCCGTCGCATACAAAAGCATGCCCGAATGTGTCATCATAACCGGAATAAAAAACAGGTCTTCCTGCATCAAGTTCTTCTTTTAATAGGGTTATCCAACTATTGCTGCTGAAATATTCTTTATATTTCACTTCTGCAATTGGTTGATATACGAAATAATTAATCAAAGCACCCGGAACATTTTGAGTGTATGCACCGGAGCCACCAGGACTATAATTCATATTAACAGAAACACCGCAATGATACATTAAAGTTGCAACAGCATTTTCCTGAGTAGGTGTGCCACCAAAAAAATAATTATCAATCATATCTGACCACTGATATGTAGTGGCACCGAAATTTGCAGAAAGCGTTCCATAACTTGGATGGTCATAAGAATGTGAACCTTGTCCGGTAACAGGATGCTCCCATTTTTTCAATATCTGTGCCATTGCTGTGGCAACACATCCTGTAACTGAACCACCGGGGCATAATAAATTAAATGGATCGCTTTGGTCCCATACAGTAGTGCAAAGCGGAGTTACAGCTTTAGTGTTTTTATTAAACGAGCCATTTGCAATTTTTTGCCACTCCGATAAAGTTTTGCTGTTACTAATGTTTTTTTCAATTAGATATTTTATTTCTTTACTATAAGATTCAAACCATGCTTTTGCATTTGGGGGTATATTATTCTTATCAAATATACTTTCAGCAGAATAACCTAAGATTGGAACGGAAGCATCATCAGCAGCAATCATTACAAACCCACCTGAATTAAAAATAAAAGTGTAGTATGTGGTTATTCCATCATACTTTGTTTCAATTGCATCTTTAATCGCGAAATCATTAGTGTGATTTCCGTTATAATGCTTATACCATTTTTCAGCAATTATTCTTGCATACTCAAAAGATACCGGTTTTGCATAAATAAATATTCCTGCAAATAAAATAAACACGAATAAAAATAATTTTTTCATCATAGCTTTAAGGTTTTATATTATTAATACAAAGATATAAAATATTATATTCCAAAAAAAATTTATTTATAAGTTTGAGTCTGGTCTAAAAACATATCTTTAACTTAAAATAAAATTATATAGAACGCTGATTATTTATGATTTGTTATGATTTTTCTTATTATTAAACTTTCCGAAAGTTTATGCCATATTCATTCTTATGGAAGAATTTTCTTAAACTTTCGGAAAGTTGGAAAATCATCAATCATCAATTCCCCTTGCCAGACAAAATAATTACTAAAATTTTTTCTTAAATCCACAGATTTACTAAAAATACCATAAACAGAAGAGCCGCTTCCTGACATAGAAGCATAGATTGCTCCAAGACCGTAAAGCTTTTCTTTTATTTCTTTTATTTCAGGATAATTTGCAAAGATACTTTCTTCAAAATTATTATAAATGTATTTTTTCCATTCTTCAATCGGCTTTTTGAGCAGTTCTTTTAAACAATATTGTGGTTTTGAACAAGCAATATTCAAATATGCTTTTGCTGTATTAATATTAATATCAGGGCAAATCAGCACAAATAAATAATCTTTCAAATTCAGTTCAATGGGCATGAGTTTATCGCCTTTTTCATAAGCAAAAGCCGGTTTATTATCAATAAAAAATGAACAGTCGCTGCCTAATTGCCGGGCATATTCTTTAAGCTTATTTGAAGATAATCCTAATTTAAAAACAGTATTTAATGATTTGAGCATAAATGCAGCATCGGAAGAACCGCCACCAAGTCCTGCTCCTATAGGTATTATCTTATGAAGATGTATATTAAGCTTTGGTAAGGTAAAATCATTAGCTAACAAATGATAAGCTTTTATACATAGATTCTTATTAATACTGCCGTTAATAATTATTCCTGAATTTTCAAAACTAAAATTTTTGTTGAAATTATCATCTTTAATCTCAACAAATTCCAGACAGTCGCTCAATCCAATTGGATAAAGAATAGTTTCAATATTATGAAAACCATCGGTTCTTTTTTCCACAACATTAAGACCAATATTTATTTTTGCATTAGGAAAGAAAAGCATAATACAATTTTATTTCACGCAAAGACGCAAAGTCCGCAAAGTTTATCAACTATCTATTAGAGACCTTTGCAAAACTAACTTTTAGCTGTCATTTTGAGTGAAACGATAAATCTTATAATGTTGATAACCAATGAAATAAAAAAGATTCTTCACTCCGTTCAGAATGACATTTTACAGGTTTTGCAAAGATCTCTATTACTCTTATTTTTCTTTGCGTTCTTTGCGTCTTTGCGTGATAAATTATCTATTATATAAAAACTCTACATCTGCAATTGTATCACTATGAGCTAAACTATAAGTAATGTTTGCGGATGGATAGAGCATTATACTTAAATTTTTATTATTCATAGCAAATATCTCATTATTTAATTCATCATATTTCAGCTTATTAGTATAAAAATTTTCCTTAAAGATACTTAAACTATTTGTTTCAGCTTTAAATTTATAAATATGATTGCCCATTGCAGCTAAAAAAACTTTATCCTCAACCTGAATTACTGAATGAAGTTTTTCATCAGGTAAGCTTATTATCTCATCTAATATATTATAAGAGCAAGATAAAGTATAAACTTTTGCTTTTTCGTTTTTAACTGACCAGATTAAAACTTTATCTTCATCATAAGAAAAAAAGTTTATAACCTGAAAATCAACAGAATGATAATGTAAAGGCGAACCTGTAGAATAATAAATTTTTTCAATTCTGTTATCCTGGTTGTCGGTTGGCTCTGCTTCAACGAGCAGGTAATCGTAGTGTTTATAAAAAATGGTGGGGTGAAATAGTTCATTGCTAATATCAGCAACCTGCCTTACTGTCCCATAATTGTCAAAGCCCTTAATGCTGCCACTACTAAAGCTGACAAAAATTAGCTGGGCAATAACCCCTACCCTGCCTTTAAACGTATATAAAACATTATTGATATTATTAACTTCCCAGCATACCTGGTTAGAAGGCAGATTGTATGCTTTCATATTACCATCATTTTTCCCTAAAATATATAATTGCTGAAAATAAGAGCTTATCGCTGCATCCTGAAATTTATCATCAAAGGTGAACTGGTAGATTAAGCTGCCAGCAGTATCTAATCTGAATATTTGAGTTGAATTATCAGTTTGTTTTGAAATAATAAAAATGCCTGTCCTTTCTTTTGGTATTGATGACAGATATAATTTTATAAAAGATTTTGTAATGTTATTTCCATCACCGGCACTAATTTGCAAATAATAATAATCTGAACTGAGGTGAATATTGTTAATAATATAAGTTTCATTTAACCCGGTTTTTTTAGAATTAACATTAATAGAAACCTTTTGCATTACAGGTATCATGTCATCGTTAACTATTACAATTGATACCGTTTCAATTATATTTTCATCTTCAACTTGTCCTTTAATTACTATGGTATCAATAACTGAAAAATGCTGATTGTTTACAGGAGAGGAAATAATAATCCGGGGAGGTATGCTGTCGTGTTCTTTTTTGCAGTGAAAAAAAACGAATGAAATGAAAACTATAAGTATGGATATGAATTTTTGTTTCATTGTTATGTGGTTAAATTGTTAAATTGTTGCTTTTTATTAACACTGTCAGGTGCTTCGCACACTGACAGGTTAGGTTAATCAATACTTTAGACCTGACAGTGTCGTAAGACCTGTCAGTGTCAGGCAGACTACAAAAATAAAACAAAAAAATATTTTTTTAACAAATGTTAATAAAATAAGTTTATAAAATGTTAATAAATCAAGATATTATATTTGAACAAATAAATAACCCTTTTGTAGTTTTGTATTTTCAATTAAGAGTCCACTCTAAAAAGTCTTTTTTGCCACAAAATCTCAAAAACACAAAATCCCACTAAAAAAATTAAATAATTGATTTTCAGCATTTTGTGCAATTTAGTGTTTTGGTGTTTTACCCCGCACATAATTTAACCTGTTGGTTCAAAAACAAGAGCCTACGGGGTTTATGTGCGGGGTTTAGTGGCATTTTTAATTTTTTGACTTTTTAGATGAGACTCACATTTTAATTTTCAAACCCTATAATGCCTTTTCTACTTTTGGATAAATATCATCAATTGTTTTTTGTATTTCAATTGTCTTTTGAAGTGCAGTAATAATCTTGCAATAATGTTTTATATCTTCAAGTGATAAGCTTCTGCCCTTTCTATCTTTTAGCCATTTGTCGCAAACCTGATAACCACCAATTTGATACTGCCAGATTTCTTTTGTAATTCCTTCAAAACATTGAGTTTGATTGATATATACCCGTTTTTCTTTTTCACTATATTTCAATTTTTCAATCTTATTATCACCTTTACCTTGTAACTTAGTAACAAATTGGTCAAGGTCTTTTGATTTTAAAAGATGCAAATCAATAAGTTCTTTTCCATATTCAGCTATGTTATTAAATAGTTTATAATCTTTTGTGAAAGGAATTCTTGGAAAATCTGTTTTCAGAAATTCAGCATATTTTGTTCTATAGATATTGGAATAGAGAATACCATAAATATAGTAAAAAATTTCTTCCGGTGAAGGTTCTTTTTTATACTGTGTAGATAAATGCTTCACTAATTCTGGAGATAAATTTGGTTGCTTTATTCCATAATCTTCTTGCGGTTCAAAAAGTATCATAATACTGCCTGGATTGTCTCGTTTCTTTGGTTCTTTTTTCTTATAGATATAGAGAGGGAAGAGATAGTTTATATCAAGAGATGTAATAGATGTTGCCCCAGCTATAATCTTATCTGTTACAAAAGCATACTTCCAACTCTCTGGACTTCTTGAGCGACGAATAGTAATCAACCCCAAATTCTTCTCTATCATATTGTGCATAACTTCGGGACGGGGCATGCAATGAAAACCGCGGGATTTGCCAGTATAGTATGTATATCTTATGTCAAAGGGTCTATACAGAATTGGCAATATCTCCTTTTTATCTAAACCACTGTCTATTAAATCTTTTTGGGCCAAATCTACTTTCCAGTCCCTCACATCCTTGCCCAACTTATAGGCTTGCCGTGCCAATTCACTATCCATTTTTGAAAAATTTAATACCGTATTCCAAACCTCATTCGGTGTCCACCTTATAGTCAGACTGTCCCTTGCAGTAACTATTCCCACACTATTTACTGGAAAAATATCGGTTATCTTAGTGTATTTTTCATATAATTTTAAAAATTTCTCTTCTCTTGGAATAAAAAAATAATATTCAGATTTAGGTGATAATTTTTCCCATTTTGTTGTTTTTATATCATTCTTCAAAAGCCAGTCATCACACTTATATTTTCTCAAACCCCAGACATCAGCGTGATAGACATTGCATTTATGCTTCTTTAGCTTTTTCTTAGGTGATTCTTCAACAAACAGTTCCTTATGAGGTGAAGAACGAAATACAGGTTTTTCTTTCTTTTCTTGTCTTTTTACGAAGAGGGCAATAGCCACTCCTTGTCGTATGTCAAAAACATTTTCATCTATACTTCCATCAGGGCATCTCTCCTTTTTCAGACTATTACCGTGTAAATCAAGAATGTAAATTTCGTTGAAGCTTTTCATCAAAGACTGCCGCATACCTCTAAAGGTAGGATTATCAAGATAGCTGTGATTGGTGATAAATCCTAAAACTCCTCCACCTGCCTGCTCAATTTTCCATTGGGCAAAACGGATAAACTTTACATAATCATCCTGAAGCCATTTGGAATTTTTTTCACCAAGCGGTTTGCCATCAATAAATTTATAATCTTCAATAAGGTTGCCTATCCAGGTTTTTATTTTCTTTCTTTTTTCTTTTCCATTTTTTGTTTTGATTGTGATGTATTTTTCGCTTGCATTTGCAGAATGTCCAGCATAAGGTGGATTACCAAGTATCACCAAAATGGGCTGTTCTTTTTTGACTTTCCCGGCTAAATGTGATTCTTCAGAAAGTGAAGACATACCTGGAAGTGTAGTTTGAGCGGTTTCTTCCATCTCTAATGTATTGGTGAGATAGAGTTTAAACCTGTCATCCTCCTCAAGTTTATAGCCAAGTTCTTCTAATAGAAAAGACATCTTTAAATGACCTACTGCATAAGGTGCCATCATCAGTTCAAAGGCATAGAAGTTCTTAAGGACACAATCCTTGATGAATATTTTACTTACTTCCCCGTATTTAGAGACAACTTCCTCCACTGCTAATTTAGCTGCCTCAGCCAAAAAAGTGAGAGTTCCTGCTGCAGGGTCTAAAACTGTAACTGAGTCACTTGCAAATCCATCTGTTTTATTAAAATGTTCTTTTAAAATATTATGCAGAGAACGGACAATATAAGAAACCACTGGTTCCGGAGTATAATATACACCTCTCTTTTCTCTTGTTTTTGGATCATATTCAGCCAAAAATGTTTCATAAAAATGAACAATAGGGTCCTTGCCCTTGCCCTCGTGAAAATACTGGTGAAGAATATTTTTTACATCTGTAACTGCCAATACTTCTGAAATATCATCAATAATCCACTCCATCTGTTTGGGTAAGTCTTCAAGCGAAATAAACCTGAAAATATCTCTTAAAATTCCGATTGTGCGAGGAATTTTATCATAAGCAAGTTTTCTATTAAACTCATTCTCCGAGCGGGTTCGGGCAGCAAAAAGTCCATAAGTTATGGTTTGAGAATAAATATCTACAAAATCCTCTTCTGAAAGCCCACCTATAAGATATTCCCTGAATGCCTCATAAAACCCCATTATAAAACCTCCTTCTTTTAGTTCCTCTGCTATGACCTCATCTTTCAAGAAGCGTGTCCTCTTTGCCAATTCTGTTGCCAGAGTTTTAGCATTATAGACTTTCGGCAGAGAAAAGGAAAAGAATTTCTCAAGCAGGTTAATAAAGTCTTCTTCATTTTCAACCGGTGGGACAGTTTTAAGTTTATGCGCAATAAAAGGTCTGCCAATGAGAACTTTGTCTATCAAATCACCATTACGATAAAGTCTGAACTCAAAAAAGTTGGTTAATATCAGATTAGGGAAGGTGTGGCGATAGCGTTTTAACTGTTCTGAATGTTCAATTAAATCTAAATTCTCAGTGGTTGGGGCTTTGGCTTCAATATAACCAACTATATGTTGTTTTCCATCCCATATTCTATAATCAGGATTACCTGCTTCGGTTTTTTTAGGTAAGGTTGTTATGTGGCTCTTTCTTTTACCAACTGATTCTGCATATTTCTTTAACAATCTTTCAAGAACAGAGTAATAACTTTCTTCTCTGGCATCTCCACGAATAGTAATCTCATATATTTCTTTCAAATACGATTTAAGCATCTTATCACAAATAATAATTTCTGTAAATATAGAAAAAAATAGATTTAAAAATTATTATATTAGAAATAATCCTTTTTCCGAATGAAGCTATCAACTTGTTCAGACCAATTTCCCCTTTAAAAACATCCCCGTATATGAATTTTTACAATTAATTAGCTCTTCGGGTGTACCTTCAAAAACTATATCCCCTCCCCCATCACCGCCTTCGGGACCAAGGTCAATAATCCAATCGGCTGATTTTATTATTTCTATATTATGTTCAATAATAATAATGGTATGTTCATTTTTTATTAAGCTGCTAAAAGAATCTAAAAGTTTTTGAATATCGTGAAAATGAAGTCCTATTGTAGGTTCATCAAAAACAAAGATACAGGGCGATGCTTTTTCCTTATTTAAAAATGAAGCTAATTTAACACGCTGACTTTCCCCTCCGCTTAATGTAGTTGACGACTGCCCAAGCTTTACATATCCCAAACCAACATCTGCTAAAGGTTTTAATTTTTTTACTATTTTATCTGACAAAGATTTATCGTAGTCAGATTTTTTTTCTATGTTTGTTTGTTGAAGCAAAGCAATCCGGCTGAAAAAGTCAATAGCTTGATTAACAGTAAGCTCTAAAATGTCGTAAATATTTTTGTTTTTATATTGAACATCTAAAACCTCCTGTTTAAATCGTTTTCTTTTACAGCTTTCACAAACTAAATAAACATCAGCCATAAATTGCATTTCAACTTTTATAATACCTTCGCCCTGACATTCTTCACATCTTCCGCCGGGAATATTGAACGAAAAATGAGATGCCTTAAATCCATTATGCTTCGCAAGTTTTTGCCCGGCAAACAATTTTCTTATTTCATCATAAGCTTTAATGTATGTAACAGGATTTGAGCGAGACGACCGCCCTATCGGGCTTTGACTAACAAATTCAATATCAGAAATTAAATGAACATCACCTTTTATTGTATCAAACAAGCCGGTTCTTTTTTCATATCCGCCATAAATCTTTTTTAATGCACTATAAAATATATTCTTAACCAGTGAAGACTTTCCTGAACCGCTTACACCGGTTACCACAGTAATTACATTTAAAGGAAATTTGATATTCAGCTCTTTTAAATTGTTTTCTCTTGCACCGACAACTTCAATAAAATTATTCCATTTTCTGCGATGTTTCGGAACAGGTATTTTTTTCCTGCCTGTAAGGTATTGCATAGTTAAACTTTTTTCTTCTTTCACCAGGGATTTATGATTTCCCTGAAAAACAATTTCCCCACCTGATATTCCTGCCATAGGTCCAAGGTCAATAATTTCATCAGCAGAATTAATGATTTCTTCGTCGTGTTCAACAACAATAACTGTATTTCCAATTGCTTGAAGTTGTTTTAATACTTTTATCAATAATGAAGTATCGCGTGGATGCAGTCCGATGCTCGGTTCGTCTAAAATATATAACGAACCAACCAGGCTGCTTCCAAGAGATTTTGCTATATTAATTCTTTGCGACTCACCTCCTGATAAAGAAGATGAAAGACGGTTTAAGGTTAAATAACTCAGACCTACATTAATTAGAAACTCTAATCTGCTATTTATTTCAATAAGTAAGCGTTTTGCGACTTTATGTTCATATTCAGATAGGGATAAGTTATTAAAAAAAGAATGTAAATCTTTAACAGACATTACAATTAGCTCTTGAATTGATTTTCCGCTAACTTTCACATAAGAAGCTTCTTTTTTCAGGCGTGTGCCATTGCAATCGGGGCAGAGAGTTTTTCCACGATAACGCGAAAGCATTACACGATATTGAATTTTGTAGTTTTTTTTCTCAATATACTTGAAAAATGAATTCAGTCCATAGAAATATTTATTGCCCGTCCATAAAAGGTGTTTTTGCTTGTCTGATAATTTATAATAAGGCGTATGAACAGAAAAATTGAATTTGTTTGCATTGAAAATCAGCTTTTCTTTCCATTTTTTCATTTTATCGCCTTTCCAGCAGGCAATCGCATCCTGATAGATTGATAAGCTTTTATTCGGAATTACAAAATCTTCGTCAATACCGATTATTTGCCCGAAGCCCTCACAGGCAGGGCAGGCACCAACAGGATTATTAAAGCTGAACATATATTCAGACGGCTCTTCAAATGTTATTCCATCTGCTTCAAACTTGTTTGAAAAATGCTTTTCATTGTATTGAGATTTGCTTTCATCAATAACTTTAACAATACATTCGCCTTTACCTTCAAAGAACGCTGTTTGTACTGAATCGGCTAATCTTGCTTTAGTATCTTCATCATTCTTTACATTAATACGGTCAATTACAATATTTATTGAAGTAAAAGAATTTAATAACTCCGGATTATATAATACCTGAGCTATTTTTATTAACTCATTATTGATTTCTATGCGGGTAAATCCCTGTTTTAAAAGTACTTCTAAATCTTCTGGATTATTTAATGAAAATGGAGAAAGAATAACAATTTTACTACCTTCTTTCAAAGATAAAACATAGTTAACAACATCAGTAACATTATGTCGCTTTACAATTTTGTTGGATACCGGCGAGTAAGTTTTTCCAACACGGGAAAACAAAAGTTTAATATAATCATAAACTTCTGTGGATGTGCCAACTGTTGAACGTGGATTATGAGTATTTACTTTTTGCTCAATTGCAATAGCAGGTGGTATTCCTTTTATATAGTCAACATCAGGTTTATTAATTCTGCCAAGAAATTGACGGGCATAAGATGACAGACTTTCAACATAACGCCTCTGCCCTTCAGCATATAAGGTATCAAAAGCTAATGAAGATTTTCCCGAACCTGATAATCCTGTTATTACTATGAACTTGTCGCGGGGAATAGCAAGACTAATATTTTTTAAGTTATTAACTCTTGCGCCTTTTATGATAATATGATTTTTATATTTATCTTTGTTGCCTGGCATAAAAATTGTTGTGATATTATTTATTTTAAGAAATATTTTTTTTTAATCGCAATTAATTTCGTTAATTTGCACTAATTTTTCAGTATGTTTGCATTAGTTTGAAAAAAATATATATTTAAAATAAAACCTTTTTATAATTAATACGTACAAACTAACGAAACATATATTTTTTAACTTACAAAAAATAGGAGGACTTTTTATTGAGTAAAAATATACTTTTTTAACCAAAAAAGTAATTTATTATGAAAACACATAATCAATCTGATTATGAGCTCATTAAACAGTTCATTCAGGGTAAGCAATCTTGTATTGAGGTTTTAATTAATCGGTATAAGAGGAAAGTTTTTACTTATATTATGTTGATTGTTAAAGATCAACCATTAGCCGAGGACATTTTTCAGGAAACTTTTATTAAAGTAATCAAATCTCTTCGTAAGGGCAAATACAGGGAAGAAGGAAAGTTCCTTTCGTGGGTAATGCGTATTGCCCATAATCTCACTCTTGATTATTATAGAAAACAAAAGCATCTTAAGACTATTTCTAATGATAATAATGATTTGGATATTTTTAATTCAATTAAATTTTCAGAAGAAAATGTTGAAGATAAAATTATCCAGGAACAAATTTCAAAGGACGTAAGAAGTCTTATTGATGAACTTCCCGATGACCAAAAGCAGGTTATTTTATTACGTCATTATGGCGATTTAAGTTTTAAGGAAATTGCAGAACAAACTGATGTTAGCATAAATACTGCTCTTGGAAGAATGCGATATGCATTAATTAATTTAAGAAAGATAATTGCCGAAAAAAAATTAAGCTTAACCAGAATATAATCTTTGGAAGGTTCACCCGTCTGACCGCTTGGAGCGGTCTGACGGTTTTACAAAACTGTTATATAACATAAATTCCTTTAACAATAAATATATTTAATCTTACGTTATAAATATTAGTATTAATATTAAAATAAAATAATATGTGCCAGTGAAAAAAAATTATACTCTTTTGTATTTAATCAACAATTTTGAAAATCAGGAAAATGAATTAATCAGGTTAGATGGATTATTTGATAAGAATTTTGATGAATTTAATGAAGTTTTTGAACTTTTAGACAAAATAGAGATTGAGCCTGATACACAAATTGTAAAAAATATTGTTGATTTTTCAAAGTCTTATGTATAAGAGATTAAATCTCAAATCGTATGATGATGTTGAAATGACTTTGAACTGATAAAATATGTTTGTTAAAAAAACCGTCAGGTGTCTTCCTGACGGTTTTTTTTATTCAAATACGATTTTATCCTCAATTATTCACACATTTAATAGAACGCTGATTGGGCAGATTACCGCAGATAAATTTTATTTTGTTTTAAAATCTGCGCCAATCAGCTTCATCTGCGTCATCCCAGTTGAATAAAAAAGAGATTCAACGGGATAAATCTGCGTTCTATTTAATTAATAATTTATGAATTAATCAGGTTATAACTTTATAGACTGGTCCCAAAAATATAATTTGCAACCAGAGAATATAACAAACCTGTTAGCATAATAAATTTTGTAAGATTACTTGCAAAATGGTAATGGGTTTTATTTTTTGATTGAATAATTTTATATATTAAGAAGAATAAAGGAAGTAATAATGCAATTATAAAATACAAGAAGGTTATAGTATCGTTCAAATATTTAAAGTATATAAAGCATAAAGAAAAAACAGCAACAAAAATTAATACAGTTACAACAATTTTTGTATAAAAAATACCGAGCATAACTGGTAAAGTATTTCTATCAGAAGCATTATCACCTTCAAAATCTTCAATATCTTTAATTATTTCACGAATCAAGGTTATAATAAATGCAAAGAATGAGAACCCGGCAACCCAGACAAAAATATTATTAAAGTTAGTATTATATTCAAGTAAAAATTCTCTGTATTCCTTATTTAATAAGGGTATTTCATAAAGCACAACCATTAAAGGAACTAAAGCAGTTAGTAATGCAACAATAATATTACCGGTTAAAAAATGTCGTTTATATGAAGTTGAATAATACCAGAGAATACCCGCAATAATAATATAAATAAAACCTAATTTATATATACCGATAGAAAAGGAAATATAAAAGCCCAGTCCTATACCAATTATATTCATAACGATGTGCAAAATCATAGCCACCCGTCTCTTGATTACTGTACCAACTATTACAGTGTCGGGGCGATTAAGCAGGTCGGTTTTTCTATCAAAATAATCGTTTATTACATATCCTGCAGCAGCCAGGAAGATAGTAGATAATACAAGTAGAAAAAAATTAAATTCACTGAACTGCAGATGAAAATTATTGACCTTCAGAATAGGATATATTATGCTCCAGCGCATTAAATATTGCGTAGCAGCAATAATTAATAAATTCTGGTATCGTATGAGCTTTAGATAAAGAAACATAGGCTTTTAAAATTTCATTATTGACAACCCCGATACGCTCATTCTTCGCTACGGGGCAGGCATGTTAACGATAATTTTGTTGATATTAACAGACAAGTTGGCAGTTGGCAATAAGCAGTTGGCAATTTGTTCTTTTTGCCAACTGGCTACTTGTTGATTTATGCACAAGCCCTAAAATATTTTGCCAAATTTGGTCAAGATTTCAAAAGTAATTTACCATTTAAAATCATCAATATCTACCATCCATTTACCCTGTGCGCGTAGGACCTGTTCAATAACATCACGTACACAACCCTCACCGCCGTTAAAATTAGAAATATATTTTGAAATGGATTTTATTTCTTCTGAAGCATTTGCCGGACAGGTAGGAACCCCAACAATTTTCATAACCTGAAAATCGGGTAAATCATCGCCCATATAAAGAATATTATCCGGGTTAAAATTGTATTTAGAGATAAAATCCTCTAATGCCTCAATTTTGTTTTCCGAACTTAAATATACATTTTTTACGCCTAAACGCTCAAATCTTATACGCACCGATTCAGAATCTCCACCAGTGATAATTGCAATAGGAAAACCTTTTTTTACAGCAAATTGTATGGCATATCCATCCTTTATGTTTATTGAACGTATAGGTTCGCCTGATGGGTGAAGAAAAATGGTTTCAACAGAAAGCACTCCATCAACATCAAAGGCAAAGCCCTTAACTTTTTTTAAATCTTCTTTAAAATTGCTCATAAGGCTTAAAATTTTAACACAGAGTTCACAGAGGAACACAGAATTACACAGAGACAAATACAATCGTTAATTTGCGAGGCTATGTTCTTTTTATTTCTTTTGAAATTCATAAATGCTTTCGCTCACAAAATTATAAATTTTTTGGGATAATGGAGAATAAGATAATAAATCTATATGTTTTTTTATAAGATTTCGGTCATTTCTTACAGCGGGCCCTGTTTGCACTTCATTAGGTTTGTTTTCAAGAACTTTTTCGGCGGTTTCTATTATTAATGGCTTTAAAATGTCAAAAGAGATATTATTTTTTCTTAATATTTCATCAGAAATAGCGTACATATTATTTACAAAGTTACAAGCAAAAATAGCTGCTATATGAAGATGTTTTCTTTGTTCGGAATTAATGATCTGAACATTATTTGAAATTTTTCGGGCTATTTGTACTAATATTTTCTCATTAATATTGTTATTAGCTTCAATACAAACAGGAATGTTGTTAAAATTAACTTTTCTGAGCTTTGAAAAAGTTTGTAAAGGATAAAAAACACCATAATTTTTTGTATGGTTTTTAAAAATATTTATATTTACGCTACCTGAAGTGTGAACTGCAAATTTGCCGGTAAAGTCGTATTTATTAAGTATTTCTTCAATTACATTGTCTCTTAAAGCTAAAACATAAATATCGGCATTATTAACAATATGGTTAAGTTCTGTTGTATAATTGGCATTAAGCTTGTCGGCTAAAGTTTTTGCAGATTCTTTTGTTCTGCTGTAAATCTGTAAAATATTATGACCAGCGCATTGTAATTCTTTTGCCAAATGAGTTGCAAGATTACCTGCACCGAAGAAAACAATGCTCTTTTTAAAATTCGCATTCATAATTACTAAAAATTTTTATTGGATATTAATTATTATTTACCTTAAATTAGCAAGTCTTAGAAATAATTTAATAAAGCCACTGATTAACACGGATTTACACGGATAAAAAACAATTAAAATTACAAATTAAAAAATATTTTACCGCAAAGTCAACAAGACGCAAAGAATTAATAATTAATAATCACAATATTTCTTTGCGCCTCTGCGTCTTGCGGTGAAAATTTTAATTTAAAACTATATTAAAATCCGTGTTTTATCCGTGTTAATCTGTGGCGAAAAAATAAACTTGCTAAATTTAAGTATTTATCAAAAATAATTATTTTTTTATTTAAATATATTTTTATTATATTTGTTATTATTTTTCTAAAATTATTTTAACTAAAATTATTTAAGTTATGAAAAAGTATTTTATTAATATTCAATGGTTTAAGTACTATTTTTTAGTGCTTTTTATCTTTACTTCTTTTAATTCATTCAGTATTCATAATGAATTTGAAAAGACAGAAGATAAAGACGAATGGCAACTTTATTCTGAAAAAAATGGTGTTCAGATTTATTTTAAAACACAGGAATGCCGTATAGAAAGTCAGGGTTTACACCAGGAGTATGTATTATTGAAATTTGTAAACACTACTGATGAAAATTTAATTGTAGAATGGGATAATGAATTATGGTATAATAATAAATGCCTAACCTGTGATACTAAAAGCAATGAGTATCATTATGAAATATCCCTTTCAGCAGGTGATAGCATAGAAGGAGAATGTAGCTTGGATTCTGAAAGAAAACTAAGAATATTCTCAAAGTTTCTTGATCTTCAAAGTAAATCGCAGCTAACAAAGTTTGAACTGGTTAATGTTACAATAAAAAATTAAAAAATAATAATTGCTAAATTGTTATATTGCCTGCCCCGTAGCGAAGAATAAGCGTATCGGGGTTAAATTGTTATATGGTTTTATGGTTAAATGGTTCTTTTTTAAGTAAAATCATTGTATTATGAATTTTTCGTGATAATTCGTGAAATTCGTGTCTAAAATTATTTACAGATGAAAAAATTATTCTCATTTATTCTGCTTTTTTGCATCGTTTTTTGTAGCATTAATCAAGCTTTTGCTCAAACCGAGCTTGAAAAAGCCCAGGCATATCTTGAAACCAAAGGTGAGGTTTATTTTAAATTCCAGGTAACTTCACGTTCCGAGATAGAGCATCTGACAAGAATCATTTCTATTGATAATGTTAGAAATATGGAAGTTTTTGCTTATGCGAATGCAAAAGAATTTGAAAAATTTTCAGGGCTGGGATATGATTTTGAAGTTTTGTCAAAAGGTGCTGAAACAAAAGCACTAACAATGGCAACAACAGTTGGAGAAATGACAGACTGGGACCGTTATCCGACTCACGAAGTTTACGTTGAAATGATGGAGCAATTTGCACTGGATTACCCGGCTATTTGCAGGTTAGATACAATTGGTTTTTCTCAGCAGGGAAGACCAATTTTAGTTGTTAAGATTTCTGATAGTGTAAATATTGATGAAGCCGAGCCCGAATTTTTATATTCAGGTCAAATGCATGGTGATGAAGTTGTTGGTTATATCCTGTTTTTACGTTTAATAGATTATCTTTTATCAAATTATGGAATAATACCAAAGGTTGCTCAGCTTATTAATAATATAGAAATATGGATTAATCCTTTAGCAAACCCTGATGGAGCTTATTATGGTGGGAACAATACAATAGCTGATGCAGTAAGATATCTTTCAAATGGTGTTGATGCAAACCGTAATTTTCCTAATCCTGTTGCCGGGGACCATCCTGATGGATACGCCTGGGCAACAGAAACTATTTTAATGATGGATTTTGCCGATGCTCACAACTTTATAATCTCAGCCAATTCTCATAGTGGAGCAGAAGTGGTAAATTATCCGTGGGATACCTGGATAAGCGCCGATAACACTCATGCAGATGACGACTGGTGGCAATTTGTTTCTCACGAATATGCTGATACGGTTCATGCCTACAGCCCGCCTGGTTATATGGATAGCTACAACAATGGTATTACAAATGGCGGTGATTGGTATATTGTTTATGGAAGCCGCCAGGATTATATGACTTATTATAAAAATTGCAGGGAATTTACTATAGAGCTTTCAAATGCAAAATTGTTGGATGTAGCAGAACTGCCTGCACATTGGGATTATAACTATAAATCGTTATTGAATTATATTCAACAATCGCTTTACGGCATTAAAGGAATTGTAACAGATTCAATTACAGGTGACCCGCTTAAGGCAATGGTTTTTGTTGAAGCACACGATATTGATAATTCGCATGTTTATTCTGAATTACCTTCCGGCATGTATTTTCGTCCTATATTCCAGGGAACATACAATATAACATATTCATCCCCGAGCTATAAATCGAAAACTATCTCAAATGTTAATATAAACAATTATTTAGTTACTATTTTAGATGTTGAGCTTGTTCCAATATTGCCGACTGCTGATTTCACCGCCGATATTACAGTATTTTGCTCTGCTCCGGCTACTGTTCAGTTTACAAACCTTAGCGATGGGATCTCATATTTATGGGATTTTGGCGATAGTACTACAAGCACAGATGTAAACCCGGTGCATACTTATACTGCTGTGGGAACTTACGATGTTACTCTTATCGCTTATGGAGTTATTGGTAATGATACTCTTATACAAATTGGCTATATAGATATTGATACTTTATATCCCTGTAATATAAATATGCCACAAACAGGCACTGCTGATACGCAAACATCCTGCACAGGAACTTTATTCGACAGCGGTGGTGATTCTAATTACCAGAATAACACAAACAGCACTATAACAATTGCTCCAACAGGAGCTTCATACATAACACTAAACTTTGTTTCGTTCAACTTTGAAGCGGGTTTTGATTACTTATATATATATGATGGGCCAAATATATCGTCTTCATTGCTCGGAAGTTACACAGGAGGTGCGCTCCCGAATGGAGGAACTATTGTTTCAACTTTTGGAGCAATTACTCTTGAACAATTCAGTGATCCGGGAGTAAATGAATCAGGATTTGAGCTTACCTGGGATTGCACTTATCCGAGTTCTGAACCAATAGCCAATTTTGTTGCTTCCTTTACAACAAGCTGCACAGGAATTATTCATTTCACCGACCTGTCAACAAACGGTCCTCAAAGCTGGCTATGGGATTTTGGCGACAGCACTGCTTCAACCGAACAAAATCCTGAATATACTTATGTTAGCAATGGAATATTTAATGTCAAATTAATTGCAACAAATTCCTTTGGTTCCGATACAATTATTAAAAATAATTATATTACAATTTCCCGTCCCCCTTCGCCTTCTGCAACATCAGTATCAATATGTGACAGCGGAAGTGTTACTTTAACAGCTTCCGGCTCAGGGACTTTAAACTGGTATGAATATAGCATTAGCGGAAGTATTATTGATACAGGAAACACCTTTATTACACCTGTCTTAACTCAAACTACCAATTATTATGTTGAAGATGAAATTTTATCTTCATCGCAATATGTTGGTGAATTTGACAATTTAGATGGTGGAGATTATTTATTTAGTAGTCTATCACATTATCTGGTGTTTGATTGTTATTCGACTGTGGAGCTTGTTTCTGTAAAAGTTTATGCCCAGGTTGGAGCCGATAGAACAATTGAATTACGCGATAATTCAGGGATGGTAATACAATCAGCTACAGTTTATATCCCCGGAGGTGAAAGTCGTGTTGACCTGAATTTTAGTATTCCTGTTGAAAATGATTTGCGATTAGCAGGACCGTCTTATCCTAATTTATTCAGGAATGATGCTGGAACTGCATATCCCTACATACTTCCGGACTTAATTAATATTAAATATAGCAGCGCTGCGAGCAATCCTACAGGATATTATTATTATTTCTACGACTGGGAAGTTAAGCCGGTATGCACAAGTGCAAGAACTATTGTAACCGCTGCAATTGATACAGTACCACCGGTAGCTATTTTTATTTATACTGAAGATACGGGAACCGTTGAATTTACTAATCTCACTACCGGTGTAAATTATTATTTCTGGGATTTTGATGACGGAGCAACCGATTCCATTGCCAATCCTACTCATACTTATACTGACAGCGGAACTTATAATGTTCAGCTAATTGCATCAAATTCTTGCGGTGCAGATACATTTGATACATCTATAATAATAACAATAATAAATATTTCTGAACCTGAATCTATTAGTAATCTTTCAATATACCCCAATCCAACTGAAAATACTTTTTATTTAAGTTTAGAGCACTCCAATCCCACAAATATTGAAATAATATTATATGACATTTTTGGTCGTAAAATTTCAGTGGCTCTGTTAAACAACTTTACCCGCAGTGGCGGGCAGGCAGGAAGGTTTTCCAAAGAATTTGATTTATCAAACTATTCAAAAGGTATTTATTTCATTAAGATTATAACCGATAAGCAAAGCATAGTAAAGAAAGTTGTTTTGAATTAAAATGTGTTCCGTTTTTGTACATATCAAATAAACGTGTCTAATAATTTAGATTTTTGCGACATTTATTTTTTATATGTCTAAAAATGTGGCATAATAGACAAAAGTGTGTTGGTAAAAGAACCATCTGAAAAAAGTATAAGCAGGAACTGATGGACAATTATGTTGAGCGTTTAGGCTATGGGCAGTGCGGGGTTTGCGAGCTACGTCTTTGTCCCCCGAAACGAACTTTGGGACGGGCGAAATCGCTCAAACCCGCGTGAAACCCCGAATTGCCTATAGCCTGTGTTGGCACTCGTAGTTTTTTTTGTCATTTTAATTTTCATTATCAAGTTGCATGAAAGTTAATCATTTTGTCAGGTCTAAAAGGATGTTACCTTCTTATGTCGTCCTGTTTTTAATAGTAACAATTTTCTTTCAAAATGTAAACATTTATTCTTTCACGGCATAGACAGCCCAACCGGATGTCCACTTATAATAAAAACCGCTAGATTTAACCTCCCCTTTATTATTGTATTCTTTCACAAAAAATGTATAAGGGTTATTTTCCCATTTGCGGTCGTAAAAATATTCATTGATTAATACTCCCTTTGTATTAAAATAATATTGTTTGCCTGACTCAAGACCGTTGGAATACTCAACAGTACAAAAAGGGGTTCCGTTTTTATAATAAAAAGCATATTTCCCATTTAAAACTATTGGCTTATTTGGAATATCAAGTAGTGTATCTTTTTTAATTTTATGCTTGTCTGGCTTTAATGTACTTGTCACTCTAAAGCCGTTGTCATAAAATACATACCTAAAAAAATATGCATTATTTTTTTCTTCCGGCTTGACTTCATTCCAGTCTCTATCCAAATATTCTATCCAAATGCCATTCTTCTTGTTATCCTTGCTGTATTTATTGATTGAATCATTGCTAAAGCTATTCTGGCAAATGGATAGCTTTGTGAATAAGAAAAAAATTACAAACAGGGAAAAGCTAGTTGTGTTTTTCATGATTTAATTTTTTTTAATTAAAATTATTTTTTTCATAGTATAAAAATTTATAGGGTTAATTAATATTAAGTTTCAAGAACAAAAATAAAAAAAACAGCTTTATCAAAACAAATAATAATTAAAAGCTGGCTAATACATTAAAAAAATGAACAATGTTAAATATAACTAAAATATCGGAAACTGCAAACTGTTATAAAACATACTCACCTGAATCGGAACGCCCGGTAAAAGAATCATCTGAAAAAAGTATATGCAGTAACTGATAGACAATTATGTTGAACGGGCAAACATTGCTGCTGTATTGTTGCAACGGACAGCTGTAAAGTGCGTTTTAATGCACTTTACAGTTTTGAAGTTACAAGAACGAGTTATGGTGATATAATATTTTCCGGACAATTATTAGCATTATTCGGTTGCCAGATTTTATTGTATATTTTCCATCTCTCACTTTTTTCTCCTAATTTTTTTGAGGGTTTTACATCATTAATAAAATGACCAATCAGTATAGAAAGTTTAACTTTCATATTTCCATTAGATTTTTCACCGGAACAGGGGCTTACTTTATCAGGCGTTCCTGCTCCGGTTCCCTGGGTAATAAGATTTCCTTTTTCATCGTAGCAACATTGCTGCCCTGATTTGCCTTCAGAAGTTTTTACATAAGGATAAGAACGAAAACATTCGGTAGCTCCTGAATGATTTTTTTGAATGTTTCCCCTGTCTTTTGCCCATCCATCATTAGTTTTAATTCCATTTAAGTCAGGGTTTATGCAAGGACAGGCGGGTAAATACATAAGCCACGACACATCAACTTGTTCATTAGTTTTATTTTTATCACTTTTTGTATAGGAAACATCAGAGTTTTGACAATAAGCATTATTAAAACCAATACATAGTAATAAAATTGTAAAAATCAGCATAGTTTAATCTATTTAGAGTCTGTCTATAAAGTTAAAAAGATCCGAGTCCCAAATTCCAAGCTCCAAGTTCCAAGAGCCAGGTTGTTTTGTATCGGTTAAATTTAGCATTTTCATACTATAAAGCTCCAAATCCCAAATTCCAAGACCCAAATTCAAAACACTCTTGGAGCTTGAGACTTGGGGCTTGGGACTTGGAATGTGGGGCTTGGGATTTTGTAAAATTAAATATATTCCTGACATTATGAACAGACGCTATTTAGTTGCAGTAGCCCAAATATTTAAAAACATCTCAAAATAACCAAATTGCAATTTTTTTTTCAAAAAACCTGCTTTTTGAAGTATAAAAAAGATTTTTGAGTGATTATAGGCATCTTTGTGTTCTTGTATTTCAACAGGACTAACCAGCCGTAATTTTGCCATTACTTTCAGGAGACGATCTGTCCAAATTGCGGGTGTTGTCATGATATACATTCCGCCGGGCTTTAAAATCGTATGAATCTCACTTAATATTTTTACTAATTTTTCCGGTTCAATATGCTCAAAGACGGCAAGCATAGTAACAACATCAAAATATTCGCTATCAAAAGGTATTTTACCTTCTCCCTCAATGTCGTAATTGATAATAGTAATCTTTTGATTCTGAAACTGATTTCCATAATTCTCGTTAATATCTTTTTCTATTCCATACTTTTCATTAAACTCAGAGTTTAGCAGGAAAAGTGGATAATTACCGCAGCCGATATCCAATAGACGCCCATTTCTATGAGTGGAAGGTATTAGTTTATTAGCTATTTTAATCCTCTGTTTTGCTAAGAACGATTCTAAAAGACCATATCCTCTTGTTACATTTTTTTCAGGCATAATTGGGTTAAATTTTATTTTGAGGTGCTAATATAAAAATAGTTATTTTATTTTAGCTTGGAAATAAAATAATCGTAACTAATCAGTCCGTTGTAAACCTTCCTAAAAGACACTGTCAGGTCTTTGCAGACCCTGACAGGTCATGCAACCAATCATTCATTCAATCATTGGTGCTAGTAGCACATCCATCCATAATTCTTTTTAGCTGTTTTATGTCCCATATCCGAAGCTTTCTTTAGATCAGCGCAGGCTTCTTTTTTCTTTTTCATCTCATAATAACATGCACCTCTGAAATAATAGATTTCTGCTGATTTATTATATTTTATTGCCTTACTAAAGTCTTTCATTGCCAAATCATATTTTTTGGTTTCAAAATAATAAAATCCTCTTTTAAAATAAGCTTCCGGGCAATCTGATTTTAACTCAATAGCTTTTGAAAAGTCTTTCATTGCAAGAATTTCTTTTGCTTTTCCTAATTTTGAATATGCTTCTGCGCGATTATAATAAGAAGCAAAATGATTTCTGTCGTATATAAGCACTTTATTAAAATCTTTAACAGCCAGCTTATATTGGTTGGTATTGTTGTATGAAATTCCTCTTTTAAAATATACATCTGTATCTTTTGAGCGATATTTTGTAATTAATAGTGAGTAGTCTTTAATTGCAGGAGCATATTTTTTTTCTTCAAAATAGGCATTTGCCCTGTAAAAATAGATTTCTTTATTAATAATATTCATTTCAACAGCTTTATTAAAGTCAGGAATAGCTTTCTTATATTGCTGAAGATTGTAATATGAAAATCCTCTTTGATAATAGGCATCAGCGTAATCAGGTTTTAGCTTTATTGCCTGAGTTAAATCATTAATTGCCGGTTGATATTGCTTTTCTCTATGATAAATAATTGCTCTGAAATAAAATATTTCAGCATTTATAGTATTTAATTCTATTGCCTTTGTAAAATCGTTTAATGCCTGCTCAAAGTTTTCAGCATTAAAGTATAATTCACCTCTTTTTTCATAAGCTTTACAATAATCAGGTTTTATTTTGATAATTTGTTCATAGTCTTTAATAGCCAGCTTATTTTTTTTGAGTTTTATATAAATATCAGCACGGTGAAGATATGCAGAATAATAATTATTATTTGCTTTAATAGCGCTGGTAAAATCTTTTAATGCTAATTCCGTTTTTTGTAAAGCTAAATAAGCTATTCCTCTGTCGTGGAAAGCTTCATAATAATCAGAATTTTTTTCAGTAATGTATGTAAAATCCTTTATTGCGTCATCGTATTGCTTATTTTTAAGCTTTTCAACACCCCTGTCGTAGTAAAAGTTTACTGTTTGTGTGAAACCGATACTAATATACGAATTTATGCTAATGATACAAATGAAGAAAATAGAAATTAATGGAAATTTATGGATGTTCATAGATATTTGATGTTGGATATTGCCGACTGCCAATTGCCAACTGCCGACTTGTTGAATGATGCACAAGACATAAAATATTTTGTCCCGATTTTATCGGGATCAGGATTTCAAAAGCAAGTTACTAAAACTCCACTCCCAACATTAAAATAATACTACTATTGTTAAAACTATTAGGAGCAATTAAGGAATAAACATTGCTAATATTAGTTAAGCCGGCTCTGTATCTTAAATCAAAAGTATAAACATAAGAACCTGCTTCAAACTTCGTACCTCCTCCGATTATAAGAGCATAGTCATTATATTTGAATCTTGAAGTAACATCATCTTTACTGACTGTAACTTGTGTTGGTCCATTAATCATTTCGTAAAAAACCCTGTTAGTAGCCGTAGCTTTTAAGTTGGTGCTAATAGCACCACCTATAAAAATTCTTACTCCATTAGAATTAAGAGTATAATTTACCAAAACAGGTATGTCAATATTGTGTAAGGTTATATTTGTTTTTACATTCTTTGGTTCATCATTCA
>SDBV01001472.1_pt1 | contig 35521 bp, 26 predicted proteins | sample 2277081 | NCBI WGS metagenome assembly SDBV01 (sample SAMN10402039, study PRJNA504765) | marine sediment metagenome | isolation source: marine sediment core GS10_PC15, 223 cmbsf | place: Arctic Ocean: Southern Knipovich Ridge | collected 2010 | reverse complement strand
GGCCGAGGGCTTTCTCGGCAGCCGGCGGCCGCTCTACCAAGTCTACGCGACCCTGCTCATTCAAGATTGGGTCGAGCGTTACGGTGAATCGGCCATTCAGCAGTTGATGGCCGAGATCGCGAAGGGCGCAACATGGACCGCCGCTCTTGAACGCGCGCTAGGCCAATCAATCGACACCATCGATAGAGAATCCAGAGACAGTATCCTAACGCGATACCAAGCCCTGTCCGAATCAACCGAAGAAGCGGCAGAAGCCGCCACCGCGCTCTATGATCGCGGTGCACCACATATGGCCGCAGCCGTCATGATCAAGGCCCTTCGACGAAACCCCTACGACCCGAGCGCCAAGAGGCTGGTCCTCGAGCTGCTTGACACGCTGAACGTCAAGAACCACAAACCCGATTCCTATTACCGCCTGCTTGAGGCCACGCTGGCCCTGAACCGCTCAGACGCCGACGCGCGCTTTCAACTCGCCAACTGGCACTATGAAAACGACCGGCATGAAGAGGCCCTCGGAAGTTGCCGCTCCGTAGTTGGCATTCGCCCCGAATGGCTTGCCGCCCATCGCCTTCTCACGGAGATTGCACTGGAACTCGACCAGTACGACGTAGCCTACGCTTCGCTCGCGACGCTCCACGAAGCACGACCCAAACACGTGGGGTTCCTAGAACGTCTGATCGTCTGCGCGCGGGCCCTCAAGATGAACGAAGAATCGGCCCACTGGATCCAGAAACTCCGGGCCATCGCACCCAATTCCTCGCTACTCACCGACCTACCGAACAGTCGTGGCGACGGGCCCACCAAGGCCAACTCGTAGACAGACTGACCTGCGCCCATTCGGCATCCGTGGCAGAGAGGTCCTATTCCGCCCGATGGTCTTGCTGTCATTCAAAAAGGAATCCCTGACACCAGCTTTGGAATTCCGTGTTGATTTCTCGGGAATCCAACTTGCAGCACCGCCTGTCAGTTAATTGGCTATAGATGGGGCTTCTCTCATGTCCATTCTGCGGCCGGTTGGGGAGGTTGGCGTCTGAATGGGGTGCCCGAGTGGCCATAGGGCTGTGGTGTGAGGATTAGTTGCCCGTGAATTTGGGGTCGCGCTTTTCTTTGAAGGCGTTCACGGCTTCGGCAAGGTCGTCGGACTTGATGAATGATGTGTTCCAGTGGGCGATGTAGTCGAGGCCCTCTTTGATCGTGTGCTCTTCGGAGTATTGCAGGACGTTCTTTGTGCCTTGGACGGCCAGGGGCGAGTTGGCGGCGATTTCGCCGGCCAGGGCCCGTGCCCCTTCGAGTAGGCTGTCTTTGTCTTTGAAGACTTCGTTGACGAGTCCGCAGCGCAAGGCGCGGCCGGATGTGATGCGCTTGCCGGTGTAGGCCATTTCCCGCGCCATCCCCTTGCCGACGATGGGCGTGATGCGCTGCAGCGTCCCGACGTCGGCCACCATGCCGATCTTGGTTTCGTGGATGGCGAAGGTGGCGTCTTCGGTACACAGCCGGATGTCGCAGGAAGTCGTTAGGTCCACGCCGCCCCCGATGCAGTGGTTGTGTACTGCGGCGATGACGGGTTTGCGGCAGTTTTCCGGTCCGCTGATGTTCTCCTGCCATTGGAGGACGTGGCGGTACATTTTCAGTTTCTGGACGGCCTCGCTTTCGGTGGGCTCGGGCCCGGCTGCGCCGAGGCCTGAGGCGAAGAGGTCGAGTCCGGCGCAAAACAGGCGGCCCTCGGCCCAGAGGACCACCGCGTAGATAGAGTCGTCTTCGTCGATTTCTTTGAAGACGCGGCCGATCTCTTCGAAGAAGATGGGGGCCATGGCGTTGAGTTTTTTCGGATTGTTGAGGACCACCTCGGCTACGTGGCCCCGGCGGTCAAGTCGGATTGCGGTGTATTCAGTACTCATGTTTTCTCCCTTGGATTTGGGCGCGAGTGTTCCTGTAAATGATGTAAAACGTTGATACAGTTGAATTTATAGATCTTTGCAGTGGTGCAGCATTGGGAGGCCGGGGGCAGGGAACTGAGCGATCGCAATTCCCTGCTCGGAGACGAGTACGGCACCAATCAAGAAGGCCTTTGGTGTGCGGCTGAGTATTTTGAGGCTTGCTCTTTACTCCTGCTTCGTCTCCACAAGCTCTATCAAGGCGCCTTCTTCGCTTTCGATGTAGGCGATGTTGGTTCCCTGGTAGTTGTACATCTTGACGGGAAGCTTCTCGCCTCGTTCCTCGAAGCGCGCCATCTCGCTAGCGAGATCGTTGAAGCCCCAGCCAAGATGGTCGATTGAGCGATACCACGTTGGCGCAAGGTCCTTGTCCGTCTTTGAGATGATAAGCCACATGCCGCCATAGCGAATCGAGGGCAGTGCGCTTATTTCCTTGTACGTCGTAATCTCGCCCCCGAAGCACTCCTGATACCACTTGATGGCCTTCTGCGGGTCTTTGGAGAAGACGTGCACATGGTGAAATCCGAGGGTCTCGGGGTCCTCCATAACCTCGACCTTGGTTCCCCAGCGATCCATGATGAAACCATATTTGAACTTTCCCTGAACGTCGCGCGGTTCCTGTACGATCTCGATTCCGGCGCTCCTGAACTCCTCCATCTTGGCGCCGAGGTCCTCGAAACTGAACCCGAGATGGTCCACGGCCGTGCCTTCGCTCCCCTTGAGTTCTCCGCCGGGGTTGGGTGTTCCGTCAACGCCGCCCACTTTTTCGTGAAAGATGAACAGGTAGCCGGTTGACATCACCACGCCGTGGAAGTTCGGGGAATCAATTTCACTTCCACCCATGTATTTTGTGTACCACACCGCCGCGGCTTTTGGGTCCGCAGCGCGAATGTGAACGTGGTGGTACGTGGATTCGACGGCACGGGCCGCGACGCTAAAGCATAAGATAAGGGCAATGACAATGGCCGCGACTCGGATTGATTTGCTCATTTTCGGTGTCCTCCAGTTAGGGTGTAACTTGTTCTTGATTTGAACTGCGCTAACGCGATTCTTTGGTTCGCCCGATTATCCCGGGGAGTATGCTAAAAGCATCACGTGGGTAAATGAAAGAGATCTAGGTGCGTGGGTCGACTTGGACTTTGATGGATTTGCTCGATTTATCGAGGGCGGTGGCGAAGCCTTCGTTGATGTCGTCGAGAGCGAACTGGTGGGTCACGAGGGTGCGCGCCTGATCGGCGTGGCCGGCCAATACGTCGAGGGCCATGTCGTATTCGGCGCGTCCGTTCGGAGCGGCGTAGGTCAGGGCGCCGATAATCTCCTTCTCCTCGACGGCCAGGGAAAAGGGCGCGATGTCGGCCGTTCTTTGGGTAAATATGCCCAGCAGGAGCACGCGCCCGCGGCGGCGCACGGCATTTTGCGCCTGGATGATGGTGTCGGCATGGCCGCCGACTGTTTCGACCGCGAGGTCGATGGCGTGCTCCTTTGCCAATTCGGCGAGTCGTTCGCGGCCTGCTTCGTCGTCACCGATCACCTCATCGGCACCAAGGCGGCGGGCGGCCTCTTGCTGGTGGGGGTAGCGGGCGGTGATCAGTGTGTGGGCGCCGATGGCTTTGGACGCCAGCACAGCCGTGAGCCCGATGGTGCCCGCGCCGACAATCAGTACGGTCTCGTCCGGTCCCAGATGCACCTTCTCGTAGGCGTGGACGGAGCAGGCGAGTGGTTCGGCCATGGCGGCCAATTGGGCGTCTACGCCGGGCGGCGCGCGAAAGACGGTGTTGGCGGGCACATTCGCCAGTTCGCTCATGCCACCATCTACGACCTCGCCGACGAGGCCCCTTTTTAGGCACATGTTGTACTCGCCAATGACGCAGAACCGGCACTTGCCACAGCGGAGGATCGGTTCTATGCCGACCAGGTCGCCTTCACGCACGTGGTCGACGCCTTTGCCGACCGCGCTGACCGTGCCTGCGAACTCGTGTCCGGGCACGAGGCCGGTCCGCGGGGCGAAGTCGGTGCGGAAGAAGTGCAGGTCGGAGCCGCAGATTCCAGAGCTCTGCACCGCCACCTGTACCTCGCCTTCGCCGGGGTCGGCCACCTCAATGTTGACGACTTCTAGTTCGCGCGACTCCGTCCAGCGCGCTGCGCGGACTTCTGTCATGTAGTCCTCCTGGGAGCAGGTGCATGGTTTGAATACGTGGGCCTCTCGCTACGGGGCGTGTACCAGCTGCGGTTCGTCGATGTAGGTTGGTACGCCTTCTTCTTCGAAGATCTTGTCTATCTCGGCGCGGTCGGAGTCGGTCAATTGCCAATCGGCGGCGGCTACGTTTTCCTCGAGCTCGCGCTCGTTGCGCATACCCACTAGGGCCACGGAAACGGCCGGGTTGCCTAGGACCCAGGCGATGGCCAACTGCGGCAGCGATTTGCCGTGGCCGGCGGCCACTTCGGCGAGGCGCTCGCCGACTTTCAGCTCTTTTAGGAACGACTCGCGCTCGAAGAGCGGCAGTCCGAATGCGGGCATGTAGCTGCGCCAGTCGTTCTTGGCGAAGGTCGTGTCGGGTGTGAAGGCGCCGGTAAGCAGCCCGAAGCCGAGGGTGCCGTAGGCCATGAAGCCGATCTGGTGCTCTTTGCAGTAGGGCAGCACCTCTTTGTCCATGCGCTGATCGAAGAGGTTGTAGCCCACTTGGTTGGCGACTGGATTCCCGTGTTCTTGGCAGGTCTCCATCATCGCGATATCGAAATTGGACACGCCGTAATGGCGGATTTTGCCATCGCTCTTGAGTTTCTCGAGTGCTTTCATGGTCTCGTCGAGGGGCGTTTCGTGATCGCGCCAGTGGATGAGTTGCAGGTCGATGGTATCGGTCTGCAGGCGGCGCAGGCAGCCTTCCGTGCGCTCGATAATGTTGTCGTACTTGGAGTTCTTCCCCGTGATTCGGCCCTCTTCGGTGTAGTTGAAGCCGACTTTGTCGACGAGAATGATGTCGTCGCGCCGGCTGCCGAGGGCCTTGGCGAGCAGCTCTTCTGAGTGGAAGGGCCCGTACACCTCGGCTGTGTCGAAGAGGTTTATGCCGTGGTCAATGGCGGCATCAACGGCCCGGCTCGCCTCGTCGGTATCGATCTGGCCGTACATGGTTGTACTCATTTCCCAGGTGCCAAAGCCGATTGGCGAGCACTCGAGGTCCGTGTTGCCTATGGTGCGCTTTTCCACGTGGTTTCCCCTTCTAGGTTTGCCGTTGGTCAGGAGTTCGTCAAGGTTTAGGGTGGGATTCTACCATTCACAACCCGGCGTGTCGAGAGTGGCATGGGTCTACCTACGTAACGGTGCGGCTATTGATGAGGGCCGTTGTTTCGACTATAGTCGCGAAGATCCACCTGCGGCGGTCGCGGGTGATCTGATGAGGGAAATCCCGGCGAAGCGGGGCCCATCGCGTAGGAGAGATTCATGGCGAGTGAAGAGCTGAAGAAGGTGCTGGATATCTTGAGAGCAAACGCGGACGCGGGTCCGGCATCGTTGGATGAGCGCCGGGCGTTCATGGATGAGAAGGCTTTTCCCCGGGTGGACGGCGTGGCCTACGGTCCGGTCGACGCTGGCGGCGTGCCGTCGCTGTGGGTGACCGCTCCGGGGGTCGCGGGGGACCGGGTGGTGCTTTATCTTCATGGCGGCGGCTATGTCCTGGGGTCTCTTGTGAGTCATCAAGACTTGGTGGCGCGGATATCGAAGGCGGCCAATGCGCGTGTGCTCTATATCGACTACCGGCTCGCGCCCGAACATCCTTTTCCGGCGGCTGTCGAGGATGCGGCCACGGCGTACCGGTGGCTTTTGTCCGAGGGCGTCGATGCGTCGCGGATTGCGATTTCCGGCGACTCCGCGGGCGGCGGGCTGACGGTCGCGGTCATGGTGAGTCTGCGGGACAACGGGGACCCGCTTCCGGCGGCGGCAGTGTGCATTTCGCCGTGGGTCGATCTTGAAGGTATCGGGGATTCGATGACGCTGAATGTAGACGTGGATCCCATGGTGCAGAAGCAAGGTATTGTCGATATGGCCGCGGCGTACCTCGGCGGCGCCGACCCACGGAGTCCGCTTGCGGCGCCCCTCTATGCCGACCTTGAGGGACTGCCTCCAACGCTCATCCAGGTCGGCACGCACGAGACCTTGCTGGACGACTCGACCCGCCTGGCCGAGGCTGCCCGGAGCGCGGGCGTGGATGTATCGATCGAAAAGGCCGAGGAGCTGTTTCACGTCTGGCACGCGTTCGCCCCAATGCTCCCGGAAGGGCAGGAGGCCATCGACCGGTTAGGCGCCTATATTCTAGGGCGGATTTCTGAGGGTAACTGAACTGACCGGCGGTCGGATCGCCCAGAAGGACGGGGCGTCTGAAGGCTGCTATTGGGCCATGGACGGCCTCAAAAGGGACCATGCCGGCAGAATCGGCGTTGACGGCAGGGGCCTTTGCGCTTAGTATGGTGATGAAATGTCCGCGTCGGCCGGTAACCGGTTAGGCAGCAACGGCGTCGGTGGCCATCGTTGGCGAGGGAGGGGCTATGACCGTTTGCGGTTGGTGGGCGTGGGCTGTATGTCTGCTTGCGCTCTGTCTTGCTGGTTGCGGGGGCCCTCCTCCGGAATCCCAGGGTGGGTCGCGGGAGCGTCAAGAAGCCCGCAGCCCACACGAGGACCCTCTGGTTAATCCTTCGTTCATTTTCGAGCCGTTCCCGGAGGACAACCCTGATGCCGCGGATGAGGAAACGACGCTGCTGCGATATGTCATTGATGAGCCCACGTCGCTGAATCCCATCTTCCCCAATTCCTGGGCGGACGGCTATATTCGCGAGGTGCTCTTCGAGGGACTGACGCGCCGCCGGCAGGACATGGTGCTCGACTGGAACCATGATCGCGTCGTTAAGCACGAGGGGTCCGAGGACCGCCTTGTGACGACCGTCCATCTGCGCCCGGGCCTCACCTGGCACGACGGCCAACCGTGGACGGCCCATGATGTCCAGTTCACCTGGGAAGTGTTGATCGACGACCGGGTGCCGGCGGTGTCGTTCAAGATCACCGCGGGCAAGATCGCGGACGTGAAGGCGCTCGATGACCTTACGGTGCGCTTTGTCCACAAGCTCGCGAGCCCGACCTACATGCTGAACATGGGTTTTCCCGTTATTCCTAAGCATATTCTGGGCGACCCGGAAGAGCGCGAGAAAGACCCTTCGCTTAAGATGAGCGAATACTACAATCGTTTCAATCGCGTGGCGCCTGTCGGCAGCGGGCCGTACCGTTTTGTGAAATGGCTCTCGAACGACCGGGTTGTCTTTGAGCGCTGGGAGGACTACCCATTTACGAAGCCCCATTTCAGGCGCCAGATCATGAAGCTCCAGCAGGACCGGAATGTCGCCCTGCTGCTGTTCAGGAAGGGCGAACTGGACGATATCTGGCTGACCGTGCAGCAGTTCGCATTTCAGACGAATGACGAGGAGTTCAGGCAGGCTGGGGTCAAAGCGTACGGCATACGCCGGATGTTCGCCTTCATCGGGTGGAACATGGACGGAACTAATCCGTTCTTCACCGATCGCCGCGTTCGCCTTGCCATGGCCCACGCCTACGACCGCGACCGGGTCCTTCGCGACGTGTCCCACGACCTGTACCTACCGTCTAACGGGATCTTTGATATAGAGCACTGGGCGTACAATCCCGACGTGGAACTCGTCGAGTTCGACCTCGACCGCGCGGCCCAGTTGCTTGATGAGGCCGGCTGGGCCATCAGCCCGGACGACGGATGGCGCTACAAGACCATTGACGGCGAACCCGTGAAGTTCGAGTTCACCATGTCTTTCCCGCAGACCTTCGCCGATGCCGTGCGGATGGGCGAAATCTATCGCTCGGACCTGCGCCGGATCGGCGTGTCCTTCAAGAACCGAGTCATTGAGAATGCCACGTTCTCCTCGAGACTGCTCGATCACGATTTCGAGGCCTATGTCGGTACGAACGGGTTTTCGATCGATCCCGACTATTGGCGCAACACGTTTCACACGGATCAGTTCCTGAATGGGCGGAACTACTCCGCTTACTCGAGCGAACGTGTTGATGAACTTTTCGCGCTGGAAGTGGGCGAGTTCGATCGCGAGAAGCGTGCGGCCTATTTCCGCGAGATCCAAGCGGAAATATACGAAGACCAGCCCCTGCTGTTCATGTGGAACTACACGCTCACGCACGCGTTTGGCAAACGAATGCGCGGCGTCACCCTCTCCCCATCGGGCGTTTATAGCTTTTATCCAGGCCAGATGGGGTGGTGGACGCCGAAGGGATCGGGCTGAGGCGGCAAGCGGTCTTGGGGGGCCGGGCCAGGGGGAGATAGTATGTCTACTGGGGTGCAGCAGGTCTCAGTGCAGATCGGTTCACTGAACGAGAAGCCTCTTCATGCGTCGTTGAAGAAGTGGTACGCGAGGCCGGGAGACCAGTTTGAGGCGTCGGTGGACGGTTACGTGATCGACATCGTCCGGGGCGATCTCTTGGTCGAGATTCAGACGCGGAACTTCGGGGCCATGAGGCGAAAACTTGTCGATCTGACGACGCGTCACAAGGTGCGGCTCGTGTATCCCATCGCGCAACAGAAGTGGATCGTCAAGCTACCCAAGACTGGAGATGACAAGGAGAGCCGCCGAAAATCGCCGAAGAGGGGAACTCTGGAACAGGTCTTTGAGGAATTGGTTTCTTTTCCGAAACTCCTCGCCAACCCCAATTTCTCTCTGGAGCTGTTGCTCGTGCATGAGGAAGAAGTGCGACGATACGATGGCAAGCGCGGCTGGCGCCGGAAGGGATGGGTCACGGAAGAACGCCGGCTCATCGAGGTCGTAGACCGGCGCCTCATCGAAACTCCGGCCGATATGCGCGCTCAGCTTCCGGCCCGGTTGCCTGAGGATTTTACGACGGCCGAACTTGCGGTTGCCATCGGCCGGCCTCGACGGTTGGCGCAGAAGATGGCCTACTGCCTGCGTGAAATGGGCGCAATTACATCTGCCGGAAAACATGGCAGGGCAATACTTTACAACCGCAGCCCCAACGAATGAGACGCCACCGTTAAGCGTCCAAGCATCCCCCCGGGAATGGCGTCTTTCAGTGTTTGATTTCGGCAATCGTCCGGTCACCCACCTGCTATGGGCGGGAAAACCGCGAGGGTGTCGCCGTCGTTGAGGAGACGGTCCTTTTCTGCGTGGACGGCGTTGACAAGGATGATCAGGGGCATGTCTTCAGGGATCTTCCACTTTCTCAGAAGCTGGTCCACTGTTGTCGACGGGCCGATTTCTTGCTCGAAGGCGTTGCCGGTACCTCCTGGGGGTATATGGCTTCCAAGCGTGGCAAACAGTTTCGCAGTTACCTTCATAGTCGAAGGTCCTCTCGGCATTCCATCGCCTGAAGGTTTCGTCGGTGTCTCGCGGAAGGAATCACTAGTCACCTGTGCCGCCACCGCACACCCCCAAACGAGTTTGGCGGTGGCACCCGTGACTTCCTCTTCCTCAACGGCTTCATGCTTACAACTGACAGAACGTACCGATCTGATCTTAAAATGCTCTAGAAATCGAGTACGCCGTCCAGCTCTTCATCCGGCACGTCGAAGACCACGTTATGGGGCTGCAGTTTCTGATCGCTGAAGAAGTCGGGCAGCCTGTCGTCTGCGGCAACCAGTCCAGCGGCCCGGTTGAAGGCCAGCTCGGTCTGAAGCACTTCTTGCCCGATACGATTGATGTCGTCGCCGGTCAGGTCCCAGCCGAACCGCGCATTGAGCATTTTGGGGATGGCGGCAAAGCCTTCCGGGATGTCCAGAATGGCGAAGGCGACGAATAGGCAGAGTCCCGCCGTGTCCAGGGCCGCGGTTGCCACTTGCAGATTGCGTGAAATCTCGGCCTGGCCTTCGGGCTTGAGGGGGTCCACGAATCCGCCTACTTTCAAGATGTTCATTGCCACGGAGTATCCGGCGGTGTGGTCCGCGCCCATGGGTGAGGTGGCATAGGTCACGCCGATGCCTTTGACCGCGCGCGGGTCGTAGGCCGGCAGGCTCTGGCGCTTGACTACGGGGACTTGGTCCACGCCAAACGCTTGCCCTGTTACGGCCGCGCCATTCCCGATAATGCGGCCGAGGGGGGTCCCTTGGCCTACCTCGTTCAGAAGCTCGATAGCGCCTTGGGCGTCCCCGAAGGCCTTGACGCCGCCGGCCATAGCTACCCCGATGGCGCCGCCGATTTCAATGGTGTCCAGGCCGTAATCGTCGCAAAGCCGGTCTATTTGGGCGATGGCGTCGAGGTCATCGATGCCGCAGTTGGCCCCGTTGGCCCAGATGGTTTCGTATTCGAAGCCCGAGGTCACGTAGTCCTTGTTCTTGTCCAGGTAGACGTTTGAGCACTGGATGATGCATGCCGTGCAGGCGGAGTGCGACGTATCTCCGCCGCGCTCTACGATGATGTCGTGCATGGTTTCGCCGCTTACCTTGTCCACGCCTTCGAACTGTCCTTCGGTGAAATTGCGTGTGGGGTATGCGCCCGCCTCGTTGATGACGTTGGTCAGGACGTTGGTACCGTACACCGACAGTCCGCCGCCCGGCTTTGTCAGATCGTGCGTCGTGAGCGCTTCCCGGAATATCCGGGCGGCTTCCTTGAAGGCGTCCTTGTCGTGGTAGTCGACGCCGGGGCCGCCCGCATCATCGATCACGATCGCCTTGAGGCCCTTAGAGCCCATGACGGCGCCCAGACCGCCGCGTCCCGCGTGCCGCGAGGGCCGGCCGTTGGTGTCGGTCACGGCGACGGAGGCCGCGGACATCTTCATTTCGCCCGCGGGGCCGATTGAGACGATCCCTGCCTTTTCGCCGTGAACTTTTTGCAGTTTCTCGACGGCATCGTAGTTCTTCAGCCCCCGGTACTCGTCAGCGGGATGGAGCGTGGCGCCGTCCTTGTTGAGCAGCAGGTAGTGAAGCGATCCCGCCTCGTTCTTCCCCTCGACCACAATGCCCCGGATCCCTAGTTCCGCGAGTTTGGCTGACACGGTCCCACCTACGTTGCTCTCTTTGATGCCGCCGGTCAGGGGGCTCTTCGCACCAATCGAGAGGCGGCCCGAGTTGGCCGCGGAGGTTCCGGTCAGGAGCCCGGTGGCGAATACCAGCTTGTTTTTCCCACTCAGTGGATGGCAAGTGGGTGGGACTTCCTTGGACACAATTGTGGAGGTGAGTGCCCTTCCGCCCAAGCTGGTGAATTCGCCAAGCTCTTCGAACTTGGTCTTTAGCTTGTTCATGTCTACCCTCAATAGCTTGCTCATCTTTCCAGCTCCTTCTGCAAAAGAACGTGTCTACTACCAACCGTGAAATGTACTATTGATGGTTGGATCTTCGATGAAGTCGTTGAACTGACATTATATAGCGAAACGCGCGGGCGTGAAAGGCCCGGTATAGGTCTTGGAGATAGGGCTCCCGAGGGCCCAAAAAGGCCCTGCCAACAGGGTCTTTTGGGAGTTAGGGCCAGTTTTTGTCGAGCAGACGGGGGATTCCGTAGCGCCTCATTCGGCGAGTCGATATTGCTCTTTGAGTCCTGGCATGAAGGAGGGCGGGCTGTGGTACATGTAGCCCTCCATGAATTTTACGGAGGTCTCGAGCGTGAGCGACTGGCGTAGATCGAGTGCTTCGCGCATTTTCTCGAAGTCGGGACCGTTGCCGCCCAATTGGACTGGGTTGCGCGTCGCTTGCCAATGGGCGTAGCTTGCGTAACGCGTCATGAGGATGACCTCGTCATAGTCGGGACTCTCCTCACACGTGTCGGCCGCGGGATGGATGACCTTCCACTGGCCGATTATGCGCGCGCCGATCTTCTCGAAAAAGGGCCACACGCCTTCGACGCTGGCTTTGTAGAAGTCATCGAAGCGGCCCTTCTGGATCTTCCAGTAGCGTATCGTTACGATTTCGCGTCCCGGCTGGGCGACGTCGTTGCGGACGGGTATGGGGCCTGTGCTTTCTTCTGCGGGCTCGTACTTTTCGTCCATGCCCGGGAGGTAGTATGGACCGCCCGGCGCCATGTGGCCCTGGAGGAAATAGGCCCCGTCCGATCCGGGGCGGATCTCGCCCCGTAGCTGAAGCGCCTCGCTGCTCTTTTCGAAGTCGGGACCGTTCCCGCCCAGGTTCTCGCCGCGCCGTGTCGCTTCCCAATGCTCATAGCTGACGTATCGCGCCAGGCGGTATCCTTCATCGTATTCGCCGCTGCCTTCGGATCCGTCTGGATGTATCACTTTCCATTGGCCGACCACGCGGGTGCCGATCTTCTCGAACCATGGCCAGACGCCGTCCCTGCTCAGTTTGTAGAAGTCGTCATGACTTCCCTTTTTCAGCTTCTGGTGCCTCAGGACCAGGACTTCTTCGCCGGATGCTGCGACATCGTTTCTCACGGGTTTCGCCATGTCGGCCTCGTACCTGCCTTGGTTCTGAGCGTGTGCCATTCCCGCCAATAGAATGACGGCCGTTGCTAAGCAACAGCCGCCGTGGATGTTCGTTCTGCGTTCTGCGATCATATGCGTTCGATGATGATGGCTGGGGCCATGCCTCCTCCGGCGCACATGGTTACGAGTCCGGTGCTTTGGTCGCGGCGTTCGAGCTCGTCGAGGACGGTCCCGATGAGCATCGAGCCGGTCGCGGCGATAGGATGGCCCAGGGCGATTGCGCCGCCGTTGACGTTACATTTTTCGGGGTCGACTTCGAGATCACGCATGAATTTGAAGGCGACCACGGCAAAGGCTTCGTTAACCTCGATGAGATCGATGTCGTCGAGCGTCATCCCCGCTTTTGCGAGTACTTTGCGGGCCGCGGGAACGGGCTCGTTGAGCATCAGTGTGGGGCTTCCACCCATGTTGGCCATGGCAATGATGCGGGCGCGGGGCTTCCAGCCTTGGGCCTTCGCGTAGTCTGGGGAGGCGAGCAGAAGGCAGCCGGTGCCATCGACGACACCGGAGGAATTCCCGGCGTGGTGGACGTGGTTGACTTCGATGTCGGGGTATTTCCGGCGTACGAGTTGCTCGAAGGTCTCGCCGGTTTCGTCAATGGGCATGGGCATGAATTTGTCGAATACAGTGGGCAGTTCGGCCAGCTTTTCCATGGTGGTCTGAGGGCGTGGGAACTCTTCGTGATCCAGGGCCACGGATCCGTCGTCGTTGTAGACGATAACGAGGCTCTTGTTGAAATGGCCGTTCTCGATGGCGTTCTTGGCCCGTTTTTGACTTTCGTAGGCGAGTCCATCGACGTCTTCTCGGGAGATGCCTTCGAGCGTCGCGATGACGTCGGCGCAGATGCCCTGGTGCCATTGCGGATGGAGGTCGCGCAGGTGCATGTTCCCGGCGTCCATCAGGCCCCCGCCTTGGGTCGCTGCGTAGGACATCATCTCGATGCCGCCGGAGACTATGCAGTCTTCCATGCCGCACATGATGGAGGCGGCGCCCATGTTTACGGCCGTGATGCCGGATCCGCAGAAGCGGTCCAGGGTGACGCCGGAGGCTTTGGGGTCCCAGCCGGCATCGAGGAGGGACATGCGCCCGATACACGAGCCTTGATGGCCCTTCTGGGAATTGCACCCCCAGATGACGTCGTCGACTTCTTCAGTCTTGATGTTGTTGCGTTCCGCGACGGCTTTTAGGACGGTTGAGGCGAGCTTTTGCGGGTGAATGTGTGCCAGGGCGCCTTTGCCCTGTTTGCCAATGCCGCGCGGGGTGCGGACGGCGTCGATAATCCAAGCTTCTTGTGACATGGGGGTGGGTTCTCCTGTGTGGCACTGTGACCGATGTAGAAAGGCGGTAATTTACTTGATGCCGGCTGGGAGAGTCAATCGCCGGGCGCACCTACGGCAGGGTGAGCGCTATGAGTTCCCGTTTCGTGCGGCGGCCGCCCCCCGTGAAGGCGATGTATTGTTTGCCCTTGTGCATGTAGGTGATGGGGTTTGAGTTGGACCTGGTGGGCAGGAGGATCGCGCCGAGGTACTCGCCTGTAGCTTTGTCGTAAACGCTGATGCTGGCCTGGCCGCGCTCGAGGTCGCGGCCGCCATTGTTGACGAAAAGAAGCGTCTTGGTTGCGAGGGGGCCTCCGCCGCCGCCGCCGAGGGCGGGCAAGTTGAGGTCTTTGAGGGCGGGGTGGTTCTTGGGGCCGTCGCCGTGGGGCTGCATCCAGGCGTGGTCGCCTTTGTTCATGTCAATGGCGGTGATTCTGGCGTAAGGCGGCTTTACGAGCGGCAGGCCCCGGGGACCGCGAACGCCGTCGATTGCCAGGGTGTAGTTAAGGTTCGAGCGGTTCGGATCGGGTTTGGCGAGCAAGAATACTACCGGGCCGGTTGCTGACGGTACGTGGAGGTAGCCCGATTCGGGATCGACCGCCGCGCCTGGCCAGTTGGTTCCGCCGCCCCAGCCGGGCATGTTGATCACGGGCTTGCCCTCGTCCTTGATCGTCGGGGGTGTGAACATGGGCGAGGGGGCATAGCTCTTGAACATTTCCAGGGCCTCGGCGCGTAATTCGGGCGTGAAGTCGATGAGGTCGTCCTCGGTGATTCCCTGGCGGTCGTAGGCGGGCGGCTTTGTCGGGAAGGGCTGGGTCTTCGAGGCGCGTTCGCCGGGCGCTGTGCTGGGGAGCACTTCGCGTTCTTCTATCGGCCACACGGGTTCGCCTGTTTCGCGGTTGAAGACATAGGCGAAGGCCTGTTTGCTGACTTGGGCGAGGGCCTTGATTTCGCGGCCATCGACGGTGATGTCCATGAGGTTGGCCGCGGAGGGGAAGTCGTAGTCCCACAGGCCGTGGTGGACGGCTTGGAAGTGCCAGACGCGCTCGCCGGTTTCGACGTTGACGCAGATGATGCTCTCGGCGAATAGCCCGTCGCCCAGGCGGTGCCCGCCGTAGACGTCATTGGTGGGCGTGCCTGTTGAAAGATAGGCATAGCCGAGCTCATTGTCTACGGCGATTTGGGTCCACACGTTGGCCGCGCCGGTGTAGGCCCAAGAGCCGTCTTCCCAGGTGTCGTTTCCGAATTCGCCTTCCTGCGGTATGGTGTGGAAGATCCATTTGAAGGCGCCGGTCTTCACGTCGAACCCTCGGACATGTCCCGGCGCGCCTTCCTTGCGGACCACGCCGTCGGCCACCACTTGCCCGATGACGATGGTGTCGCGGCATATGGCGACGGGCGAGGAGTGGGTGATGACGCGCCCAGTAACGGGCTTGCCGAGGCTGGTGCTCAGGTCGACGATTCCGTCTTCGCCGAAATCGGGATAGAGCGCGCCGGTCTTTGCGTTGAGGGCCATGAGTCTCAGGTCGTGTGTGGCCATGATGATTCGAGCGTCCGTCCCGTCATCCCAGTAGGCGACGCCCCGGTGTTGCCAACCCATGTTTGCGGGCCAGCTGAGCCGCTCGTACGATTTGGGGTCGTATTCCCAGACGGTTTCGCCGGTCCCGGCGTCGATGGCGGCGACTTGGCTGAGGGCCGTGCTCACGTAGAGTATGCCGTCGACCATGAGCGGCGTGGCCCTGAACCCTCCGGCCCGGATGCGCGGGTTGTCTTTGGTTACTTTCGTGGAGATGGACTCCCAGGTAAACGCGACTTCGAGATCCTGGAAGTTGTCGCGGTTGATTTGGTCGAGGGGCGAGTATTTCGTGTTCCCCGGATCGCCGCCGAAGCTGCGCCATTCGCCATTGCGAGCACCTTGTTGGGCGAGCGCTTGGTTCGCTGCGCAGAGGATTAGCGCCGCGGTGAAGGTTAGGATTTGGCACAGACGCTTTTCGGGGCGCGCTTTCATGATAGGTACCTCGCGGGATTCAATAGGCCTGAAACTGTCTGAAAATAATTCTGAGGATGGTGGTCGTCGATCTAATCAGAAGGGAGCGCGGATTTCAACTGTTGAAGGGAAGGGCAGAGTGGGGATGTGAATATCCGGCCGTAAAGTTCGTATTGCTTGATACGTGACGACTTGGAGGTCTGAGTGACTGTAGGCGAATGGGCGTGCTTGACGGCTGAGAGCTTCCCCCGCCGCGGTTCGCTGGCGTACATGGGCAGTTTGATATGGAAATAACGAGATATTTGATTATTCTAACACGGAATCTGCGCCCAAGTGGTCAACCTTTGCGAAAAAGTAGTCGTTTTCTGGACGTAAGTGCATTATTATCGTAGCCTAGGTTCGTGTGTGCGCTGTTGACCGGATTGTCCAGGCTGTGGAGGATACGGGCCCTTGCTTAGGATCTCTGAGGATGTAGTTCGTCAGGCGCTGGATCGTTTTCGAAAGACGGGAGAGCATATCGGCAAATGCCTCGTGGCCTTGGGGTGGCCCGACGAGGAGAGCGCGCTTCGCGAATTGGCGGACTCGCTCGGCGTTCGTTTCCTAAGTCTTTCGGAGGAGGAGATTGATCCGTCTGCCGCCTCCGGGATTCCTTCCGAACTTATTCACAAGGCGCGCGTCATTCCTGTTTCGGTGACGGACGACAGCCTGCTGCTCGCGATGGCGAACTCTTTCGACTTCCAGACGGTCGACCACATCGAAATTCTCACGGGCAAGAAGGTCGAACGCGCGATATGCACAGAGAGCGACATGGACGCCGCGATGAAGACCTATTACGGGCACTCCGTGGAGCGCATGATCGAAAACCTTGAGAAGCCCGCCGGAGAGGAACTTTCGGATTCGGACCAGATAGGCCACCTGCGCGAGATAGCGAGCGAGCCGACTGTCGTGAATTTGGTCAACCTTACCATCGTGCGTGCGATTCGCGACCGCGCAAGCGACATCCATGTCGAGCCCTTCGCGAATGTTGTGAAGCTGAAATACCGTATTGACGGTATCCTGCATGAGATGCCGGCCCCGCCGAAGCACCTTCAGGACGCCGTGATTTCCCGCATTAAGATTATGGCGGACATGAATATCGCGGAGCGCTATGTGCCGCAAGACGGGCATATTGAACTCAGTCTCGAGGGACGGGAAGTTGATGTCCGCGTTGCCACTGTCCCTACTATGTACGGCGAGAGTGTCGTTATGCGTCTGCTTGACAAGATGGCGTTCATATCCGGGATCGAGAAGCTTGGTTTCGAGGAAGATACGCTGGAGCGCTACAAGAGGCTTCTGCAATACCCACACGGCATCGTTTTGGTTTGCGGCCCGACGGGGTGTGGCAAAACCAGCACGTTGTATGCTTCGCTTTCGTCGATATTCACGCCGGAGCGAAAGTTCATTACCATCGAAGATCCGGTCGAATATGAACTTGAGGGCGTTAATCAGATTCCGGTCAGACCGAAGCGGGGTTTGACGTTTGCGAACGGTCTGCGCGCCATCGTCCGCCAGGATCCCGATGTGATTATGGTTGGCGAGATACGTGACATTGAAACGGCCGAGATCGCGATACGTTCGGCGCTTACGGGTCATCTGGTTCTGAGCTCTTTGCACACAAACGATGCCCCGGAGTCCATCGCCCGTCTTCTCGATATGGGTGTTCAACCCTATCTTATCGCGTCCGCCGTCCGGGGCGTCTTGGCGCAAAGGCTTGTACGCAAGGTGTGCGAATTCTGCCGCGAACGGGTCGATCCCAGCGAAGCCATCATGACTCAGATCAGACGGGAACTGGGCGACGGCGTTGAGCCTACCCTCTACGAGGGCAAGGGATGTCCGGAGTGTAGTAACACCGGGTACCGGGGCCGTACGGCAATGCTGGAGCTGATGATGGTGGATGAAGGGATGGGGGCGCTTATTTTGAAGCAGGCGACCGGGTCCGAACTTCGTAAGTATCTTGGTGGCAGCTTGAAGACGATGCGCCAGGCGGGCTGGGTCAAGGTTGCGCAGGGGATTACGACGCCGGAGGAGGTCATCCGGGTAACGTTCATGGACGAATCGCCCGAAGAGGGTATTGGCCAATAAATGCGGGGTAATATCGAGATACCGCCGGCGAAGGGCACGACCGTGCCGTTTTATTTACGTCACCGGAACCACTGGCCTGGTCTGACGCATAACTTTCAGCTTCGGGAAAGCAAGGGATTGGTAGTGTAGGGCTGTTGCGGGGCAAAAGGCTGATGCGGAGCATCAGCTAGGCGAAGCTTCGCTTCGTACGGCTGGGGGCCATGAAAACACGCTCACAGAAGGGACCATCGCCGCCGCGAAATGGCATCAGTTTTCCTCGAAAACGGATACCTGAAAGTCTCCCTGCCTTTTGAGGATAAAACGCAACACCACCTGGCGACTGACTTCAGCCGGAAAAGTCTCTGTCACTTTGTACCAGCCCGTTCTTCTACCATCGTCGTCTCTTTCGGCATCCCCAGCTTTGTAGCTCGAAATCAGCCATCCAGTAATTCCTCGTCCTGGCTCTTCCGCTCCTACCTTTACGGCCTGTTCATCATCTTTCCAGCGTAGCTCAATGCGATAGCGCTCTCCCTGCGAAATCCTGACGCTTTGAGCCCCTCCGTTGTACCCCGATGTTAACCGGGGGTCTCTTACTGCGGTGCGACTTGTGGGACCAATTATTCGTTCCCAGTCGGCCAATGCTACAGTGGTCAGGAGTATAGAAACCACAAGGAAGCCCGCAGTTCGTTCAAGCCGAGTCTTCATTAGATGTTCTCCTTGTCAGGCTCTTAGCCCTACACTATGTTACCATGTAAAGACAACGGATGCGAACACTGGCTTATTCAAATATTACAAAGACGAAGATCAGGAAGCGACCGGACGTGTCTTGAAGCACGGAGGACGCCTCTTCTCGGTTTGCCACGACCGAGACAATACGAAGTTCTACATCATCACGTAGCACGAAGACAGAGGCTAATCTCGCCGTCGGTCGTTTGGGTCATCTGGGTCCTCCCACTCCCCCTCAAGAACCCGAACATTAAATCCAAGCCAATTTCGGTTCTCAAAATCTACAAGCAGAGTTTCGTCTCTATGACGAGTCTTAAGGAACACAGGGTTACTACGGTTTAGTTTCCGCTTTGGCCCAACTTTTTCATAGATACCAAGACCGCCTGGAATGCTTCTGTAGCGCCTTTGCTGAACGTAGATTGTATCGTCGAGGGCATTATCCTTGTGGAAATACAGGTGGACCTTTTCGCCGGTAAATTCGATTCTTTTGGCCTTACCTCCGTTAGCCTTAATGTGGAGTGGCCGTCGCCATTCTCTCCACTCCCCGTAGGAAGTTGCTGTTACAATTAAAGCGACCATAAGACAAACCGATACGATTGTGGTATTCATCTTCGTAAACATTGGACGCTTTCCCTCCTATGATTGAGTTCTAATCTCGAACTAAGAACTTAAGACGACCGCCGTGGCAGTTTATTCATTCCTCTGTGTGAATTTCAATGCCAGATTTATCCCAAAGCTTACGCTTGATAATGTATTTTTGTCAAGAGGTATATGGCGCAAAGATCCCCCAAAATTACCCCCTGCCACTTCGCTACACTCCGTAAAATAGATGAGGTAAACAACTTACGAGATCGCACCGCCAATTCTAGGGGGAACTCCTGGGACTGCACAAGATCCATCTGCTTGTGGTTTGGACCGCACGCGGTGTCGAGAAGAACTACGAACTGATGACGCTGCATGCGGACCGGGACATCGTCGAGGCGCCTCTCACATGATCAAGAACCGCGGATTCACTTTGGTTGAATTGCTGGTGGCGACTTCTTTGCTGACGCTGCTGATGGGCGCCGGGCTGGCCGTGCTGACGGCCGGGACGCGGGCCGCGGCCAAGGCCGAGCGCTATAACAAGATGGTACGCCGCGGCCAGGCGGCCCTTCAGGCAATGAGCAATGACATCCGCGCCGCCGTCGAGCATGACGAGGTCTATCTCGTGTCGCTCGATGTGCAGGAGGATGGGATGGACGCGGACACCATCGACTTTATCACGGCAATAAGGCCGCGCATGCCCCAAGAGGACCAGCCCGCGACGGGCCGCTGCGAGGTGGGCTATTACATCGAAAGCGATCCCGATATGGAGTATCAGTGGCTGCTGCGGCGGGAAGACGGCAGTATCGACGACGACCCGCTGGAGGGTGGCGCGGTGACATTGGCGGGCCCGTACGTGGCCGAATTGAATCTCCAGTTTTATGACGGTCTCTTTTGGCAATCGGGTTGGGACAAGGAAGAAGAGGAGCAGCCCGTGGCCGTTTATATAGAAATTTTAGTGGTGGATGAGGATGAGATTGAGAACCCACTTAGATTTAGCAAGTCGGTGCCCATCATGGCGCGCTAAGACCGGACACGACGACGGCATGGCCTTGGTGTTTGTGCTATGGATTGTCGTTTTGCTCTCGGCAGTTGCGTTTGAGATGACCTTCAAGGGGCATCTTCGTGCGCAGCTGACGGCCACGACGGGAGAAACCACGAAAGCGTTTTTTCTTGCGCGGGCGGGTGTGGAAAAGGCCCTTGGCGATCTGGCCGCCATGGACTCGACGCTCCAAGCGCAGTTTGAGATGAGGGAAGATGGCGAATTCTTGTACCGGAATATCGAGTTGGGCGAAGGCTCATACACCCTTTACGCGGGAGAAGACGGGGACGGTACGCTGATGTACGGCATGGCGGATGAGGCGGCCAAACTTAACATCAACAATGTCGAGGCGGCCGTCCTTGAGAAGTTGCCGGGTATGGACGGCGAGACCGCGGCCGCTATCGTGGCGCTCAGGGAGGACTATCCCTTTCATGATATTGAGGACCTGCTTGTCATCGAGGGGGTGAGCCGCGTGACGCTCTACGGTGAGGACCAGAATAGGAACGGCATTTTGGATCCGAACGAGGATGACGGGGGTCAGAGCTGGCCCCAGGACGATTCGGACGGCATGCTTGACGGCGGGCTGGCCGAGTATTTGACGACGTGGTCCGTGTCACGGGAACTTACGGCGGAGGGTGAGGACCGTATTGACATAAGCAGTGCAAGCGCCGAGGCCATCTCCAGTGCGATTGACGATATATCGCCGCAACAGGCGCAGTCCATCGTCGCACATCGCGAGAAGAACGAGTTCTCCTCGGTACTGGATCTATATGACGTCGAGCTCGTCGAGCAAACCCAGCAGGGCGGTCAGGGATCGGGTGGGCCGCAGCCCCAGGGCCAAGCCCGTCAGGCCGGAGGTCCCAATCGGGCCCAGGGCGGGCGCGTGGAGGGAAGGGCCGGAAATGGGCGGCCGCAAGATGGGAGGAACCAGCAGAGGCAGGCCCAGAACGGGAACAATGGGCAGAATCCGCAGGGGCCGAATGCCGGGACGCAGACAACGACGAGAGGTACGGGCCGTAAGGCCTTCGAGGAAGACGCGGTACGCAAGATAGCGGATTTGGTCACGATTCAGAGTGAAGCGGCCACGGAGGGATTGGTGAATATAAACACGGCCTCGGCCCAGGTCATGGCCTGTCTGCCTGGCATGGACGATGCGATTGCACAGGCCGTAGTGGCTGAGCGGCGCGGACGCGAAGGGGGCTTCACCACTGTTATGGACTTGCTTTCTATTGATGGCATAAGCACGGGCGTCTTGAAGTCGCTGTATGAGCACGTGACTGTGCGCTCCGATGTTTTCACGGTCAATTCCTTTGGCGTCCTTGGGGCTGGTTCCACGCGCGAGGCGCGGCTTCGCCCAGCTGGTGCTCCGCATCGGCCTCATGTAGGCGTGAGCGCTATTGTCGACCGGACCGGGTCTAAGGCACGAATTATGTATTGGCACGAACATGAATAGGGCATCTAGGCGAGATTCCGCTTCGCGCGTATTGGTTCTGCAGCAGCCATCGGCAGCTCTGAACACATGGAAAGTCGTCGAGGCAGAGCTGAACGCCACAGGGATAACGGTGCTCCGTGCACGGCTGTCGCTCCGCGACAGCTTGGCGAAGCGAAGCTCCGCACAGTCGCGTGAGGAAGGGTCTTCCGAGGGAAGCGTTTCGGAGATGCTGGGGAATCTGAACGGTACCACTGTGACACTCGTGCCTGATTCAGCGAGGTCGGTCTGCAGGCTTCTTGATATTGCGGCTGCTGCCCCCGAGCAACTCAAGCACATGGTGGCCTTGCGGTTGGAGCTGGAACTGCCTTATCCCGTAGCGGACAGTGTGTGGGTGTGCGAAGAGCCGCAACAGTGGCGTGAGCCGGGGACGAACGGCGATGGCACAATTCCCAAGGTATTGGTGATCGCGGCTGCAGCCGAAGATATCGCCTTGGCCGAATCTGAATTGCGCAACGTAGGGGTGCGGGACGGCGTGGCCATGGAATTTGCAGCGGGAGGCCTGGCCGAGCTTGCGGCTGATGCTTCGCATCAGCTTGGCGAAGCTTCGCTTCGCGCGGAAGCTTCGCCTAGCACCAACGCATCCGGTCCGGCGAATGGAACGGCAGCGATAGCCAATCTGGATGGTGACGAAGCCACATTGGCCATCGCTCATCATGCTGCGCTCTGCTACTCCCGAAATATTCGTGTGGGCCCTGTGGCTTCCGGTGGGCAAGGCCTGGCCCAGTTGCTGGGGCAGGAACTGCGCCAATCGATATACGATTACACTCTGCGGACCGGCAATGGGGCCCCGGTCGAGCTGCTGGTTACGGGTGAGCTTATGGGGGACGAGGATCTCGTCGGGACCCTAACAGAACACCTAGGAATACCCGTCAAGCCGATGGATTGCCCGGACTTGTTCGATCTTCCCAAGCCGGAATTAGTCGAAGGTGACCTCCTTGCCGACTATCCCGTTCTTGCTGGCGTTCTGATTTCCATGCGGCGGCGTATGCTTGGCCAGCCGGCGGCCGCGCCGCCCCTTCGGCGGAGACGCCGGCGCTTCGGGACGATGGATTTGGGTAACAGACGTGTTCAGCTCTTCGGTCTCAATGCCGTCGCCCTTCTTCTCTTTGCCGCCTCTCTGTTCGGGGTGCAGGCTCTACGTCTGGATTCTGCGGATCGCCTGATGCGCGAAAGCCAACCATTGCTGCAGAGCTTGGAGCGGCACCGTGAAGAGGTGGACATTCTGCAATACGAAGCCGGGCGGCGGCGGCCCGTACTCGACACCATGATGGCCTTAAGTGAGGCGCTGCCGAAGGAGATCAAGGTGGAGACGCTGACGATTGATTCCAGAGGGAAGATATCAATTGGTGGGAAGGCGAAATCTGTTGAAATGGCCTCCGATACGGCCATAGCGGCCTTGAGGGCCTCAACGTTCTTCGTCAATCCACAGTTCAATGGGGCAACGAGAGAGAAAGAGGAGTTTAGCTTCCAGATAACGTGTGAGCTTCGCGGCGGGCGCCGGGGAATTCGAAAATGAAGCTTGAAGGACGAGACAGGAAGACCGTTTTCGTGGGTGCCATTGCCGCGATCTGTATTGTCGTGGCGGCCTACGTGATCATACCGGTGTCGCGAACGTGGTCGGACAACCAGGGCAGACTCGCCTCGATGCAGGACCAGATTGCGACGCTTAAGGACCGTGCAGAGTCGCAAGAGTCGCTGGCGATACGGCGTAATGCGCTGGTTGCTCGCCTCGGTGCTTTGTTTGGCGTGGCTGAGGTGTCCGTCGGCCCGGACTCTGCCGGCGAGGCCCCGCCCGGTCCGCAGTCTGAGGAGCCGGAGCAATCGTCAACGCAGGCGCCTGCGGCAGAAGGACAACCGGCTCCGGCGAAGGATGCGAAGCTCGAGGACAATTGTAGTTTGGCGGGCTACGTCGAGCAGACCGCCCAGAAGGCCGGTATCAAGATTAAGCGTATCACGCCGCGTAGGACTTCGGGTGGAAAAGGACCTGGATCCGGTAAGCACTTTCAACCGGTCACGCTCCAGGTCAAGGTCGAAGCTAGCGCGCCCAGTTTTATCAATATGCTTGCAGTCCTTGAGGGGGGGGAGTACCTGGTCCGAATAGATTCAATCCAGATACGTCGCGATATCAAGAAGGGGGACAAGATTGATGCCACGTTCGAGGTGGTGGGGTATGAGGCCACGGGGAGAGCGTTATGAAGGTCTATCTCGATCGTATTCGGGTATTTCTAAAACAGTGGGAGATTGAACGTTACCTGGTGGCGCTTCTTGCGGTTCTTGTGCTCCTGCTTCTGGTGCAAGGGGTGAGGGGAATCACGGCGGCGGTCCAGACCGGTAGCGTGTTGCGTTCGCTGGAAGAGAGCAACGCGCCTCCGCCGAAAAGAACTGGAAAAGAAGGGGTGCAGGAATATAGGGCGATGCTGGAGAAGGGGACCTTTGGTAGAGCGCCTGGGGCACAACCATTGAAGGTCTTCGGCATTCTGGGTGACTCGGCATTTCTGGGGCCTGCGCCGGAGGGCGTGCAGCCCTATGCCATAGGCGCTGAGCTGCCGGGGGGCGAAAAACTGGTCGAGATAGGCCCCAACAGCGTCGTGCTTGAGAAGGAGGGCGAAAGACGCACGCTCACGGTTTTTCCTGAACTCGCAGCACCGTCGGCCAAAGACGGAGGGTCTTAGGCGCGAACTGTAACGTTGCAGACACGATGGTCAAGGTGGTGCTCGATACTACTGACTACGAGGAGTCCTGGCAGTGAATCCTTATTACACGAAGTGTAGGTCCATGATGGCATTCGTTCTGGTTGCGGGCGTGCTGCTATTGGTCTGCGGGTATGCCCCGGCCCAGGGGACGGAAGATCCTGTCTCCCCGGAGGAAGTTACTGCCGATGCCGGGGCCGAAGAGAGCGAGACCGTGGTTGTCAATCTCAACAACGTCAAGATCGATCATGTCGTTAAGTTCTTGAGCGAGATTACCGGGTTGCCTGTCATCAAGCAGAAGGATGTTCAGGTCCAGCTCACTGTGGTCAGCCCCGCCGAAGTGAGCCGCGAAAGGGCATTTGCACTTGTCACTGAGGCGCTGTTACTCGAGAAGGTCGCCGTGGTGAGGAACCAGGACAGCATCAGAATCATTCCCGTCGACCTCTTGTCCGACGTGGTTGTCGATCTGTTGTCCACCGACACGGACGGAATGACGGGAGGAATCGCAAGAGTCATGATCCCCGTCGCATTTGCCGATGTCGCCGAGATCGAAAAGGTAGTGAAAGGACTTTTAAGCAAGACGGGATCGCTTGTCGCCGATCCGTCATCGAAACAGATCATGGTTACGGACAGCGTGCGGCGTATCAATTCGATAAGGGACGTCGTGAAGCAACTCGATGTCCTGAATACGGATAAACGGCGGACCCAGGTCTTCAAACTCAAACACGCCGACGCCAAGGAATTGGCGCCGATCCTGAAGTCCGTACTGAGCGTTTTGGCGGCGAAAACGAATGGGCAAGCCGCCCTGACACCGCAACAGCAACAACAGCAGCAACAAAGACAGCAACAACAGCAGCAGCGGCAACAGGGAGGCCAGAAGCCTCAGCAATCCAGTGGCGGGCTACTGGAAGTTGTTCCCTACCCGACGGCCAACTGGCTTGTGGTAGTAGCGCCTGAAGAGATTATGGCGGCCGCCATACCCTTGGTAGAGGAATTCGACACAGAGAAGGCGATGTATTTGTCTCTCAACTCCTTGCCTGTGAAGTATACAGACGTCAGAGAAGTCGCCCGCGCACTTACGACTGTTTTTCGAAGACAACCGCAAAAGCGGGTGCAGGATACGGTAGAAGTCACGTACAACCAGCAGTCGAGTACTCTCGTCGTACTCAGTTCAGAAGAGAACTTTGAGCTGATAAAGGGCCTCGTGGAGGAGTTGGATACGGAAGAGTCGGTCCAAATGGATACGAGGACCTATGCGCTGCAATACGCCGATGCCGAGGACATCGCCGAACAGATGAATGAACTACATTCGCTGAACGATAGTAGTAATTCTCGCTTCGGTGGCATCTTCTTTTTTAATAGGCCCGGCTCCCCACCAAGAACACGCTTCGTTCCTGAACGCCGCACCAATTCCTTGATCGCCATCGCGCGGCCCAACGAATTCGAAAGCATAGAAGCGTTGCTTAAGGAACTTGATATACCGCTTGACCCCGACCAGGTGTCTCCGCGGATCTTTAGGGTCAAGTATATTGACGCAAAGGAAGTAACCGGTGTCTTGAATGAAGTGTTTGGCGGAGAGGATTCGTCGAGAATTGGCGGATACTACGACTATTTGTACCGATCCTCTGGTTCTAGTGCCAAAGATATTGCCCGCCTATACGGAAAGGTGCGGTTTGTAACGGAAACCACGACGAATTCGATCATTGTGACGACGAATAATGTCGAGAATTTCCCAATTATCTTCGCCTTTATTAAGGAACTCGACACCATGAGCGACGACGCCGGCAACACCATGGTGGTTGCTCTGCAACACGCCGACGCCAGGGATTTGGCAAATCAACTCAACATAGTCTTTGCACTCGAAGGTTCAAGGATGCCTCAACAACAACAACGAGGACAGAACCAACAGCAGCAGCAACAACAACAGCAACAACAACCGCAGCAGCCAGCGTTCTATTCCTGGCTCTATGGGAGCCGGAACACCCAAGAGGATAAGCGGCTGATCAGCAATCTGATCGGACAAGTGAGAGTAGTGCCAAATATCCGAACCAATTCGCTAATGATTTCAACAGCCCCCCAGAACTATCAGTTGCTCCGGAACTTGATTTCAGAGCTCGATATCCCGTCTCCTAAAGTGCTTGTCCGCGTCCGCTTGATCGAGGTTACGACGACGGATGCGTCCAGAATTGGTACCCGGTTCACCTCCGATACATCCATCCTCGAAGCCGACGATTTCGATAACGGCCTGCTTGCCAGCTTCGGCGGCATTTGGGCCGACGCGAACAGTAGCGGCACAATTCAGGGCAGCGCCAACGTGGACATAGGCGTTCTTATTCAGTTTCTGAGCCGGAACGCGACGACGCGCATATTGTCTACGCCGACGCTTACGATGAATAATAACGAGATCGGCGAGATCTTCGTGGGCTCGCGAATTCCCTTCATTACGAATAGCCAGACGACTCCTGAGGGCTCCTTAAACCAGTCGTTCGAGTACAGAGACGCGGGGACCACCCTCAAGATCACACCCAACATCAACGAGCTGGATAGGGTGGAAATGGAAATTGAACTGGAATCGTCGCAAATTCGCCCGGGAGAGGTACTCTTTGGCGGTTTTATCATCGACACCAGGCAGTTCAACACTGAGATGGCGGTGAACAGTGGGGACACGATCGTGATAGGCGGCATCCTGCGAGAGAGCGAGTCGAAGGGCGTTCGCCGCGTTCCCATCCTCGGGCGGATTCCGATCCTAAACCTGGCCTTCAGAAAGAAGGACAGCAAAACGGAAGTGACTGAACTTATCGCCTTTATCACGCCGACCGTCTTGCGAGACGCTGACGCCGATACGGCTGCCACAGAGGATGCTATAGGCCGATTTCCCAACATCCAAGAGTGGCGTCCAATGTCCGACGATGCCGGCGAGGTCATTGAAGCTCCCAAAGTACGGCGGAAAGCGTCGCGCCGTGGCCGGGGACGGTAGCAGCGCGTACGAGTCTCGGTCCCAGTTTCCAGATGCCGAGAGGCCTTGGTTCTAGGTGGGCACGCGGCAATCTGTACAGAGTACTGTGACAAATAGATAGACTGCTACTCGTATGTGTCATGTCGCCACGTCGTGGTGATGGCAGTAGGGTTCTTGGCGGGCCTCCCCTCTCCGAGACGAACATTTCTTTTCGCATGCAATATGGTGTAAACTATTGCGCTGCATGTGATTAAACCACGCGCGTGTCCGATTGGAAGCACCGTGAAGCTGCTCAAGATTCTCTTTCTTTGTGCCCTTACTGTTTTCGTTGTTGGCGGGACGTTCTGGGTAAGTCTTTATTTTACCAGGGTTAACGGTGGCGATGATGAGGCTGGCTATTACGGGATGTCGGCCGAAGCGATCCGGGTGGCAGTGGCCAGCGTGGAATTGCGGGACCTGGTCGAGCGGGCGACCTACAGCGGCTCGGTTGTGGCGAATGAGCAGGTATCGATTGTGCCGAGGCTTTCAGGTCTGGTCCGAAAGGTCCATTTTCAGATGGGGGACAGGGTGTCGAAGGGCGATTTGCTCGTCGAGATTGACGACGCGGAGTATGTCGAGCGGCTGAAGCAGGCGCAGGCGAATCTTCGACTGTCTGAAGCGCAGCACCGCCGGGCGCGGACCTTCTACGAGCTATCTGAAAAGGATCTCAAGCGTATTCAGGCGGCAGTTGAAGAAGGGCTCTCGACGACGCAGGAGCTGGATACGGCCCTTGCACAGCGGGATTCGTCTTACGCCGAGATGGAGGTGGCGGGTGCTCAGGTAAGTCGCGCGCAGGCCGCCGTGGAGGAGGCGGAGCTCAATGTGGAGAACACGAGGATTCTGTCGCCGCTGGACGGCAGCGTTCAGATGCGTCACGTCGATCCCGGTGCGTTGGCGTCTTCGTCTGCGCCGTTGCTGACGATTGTGAATGTGGATCCTGCGGAGGTCGTCGTGTATGTGCCGGAGAGCGATCTCTTCTTGGCTGAAGTTGGCCGCGATGCGCTTGTTACGCTACGGGACGGGAGCGAGAGTTTTGAGGGGCGTATATCGCGTGTCGCTCCTGCGCTGAGTTTTTCTACCCGTACTACTGAGGTCGTTATCGATATTCCCAACGAGGACGGCCGGTTGCGTCCGGGGATGTCGGCTGAGATATCCATCGTGGCCCGGCAGGCCCAGGGCGCACTCGCCGTACCAGATGTCGCGTTGGTGCATCAGCCGGGGCATGCGGAGGTATATCTTGTCGTCGATGGCCTGGCCTACTCTACCCCTGTCACTACGGGCATTGAAGATGGGGAGTACACCGAAATCCTCGATGGCCTGGCCGAATGGGACGTCGTAGTGACCAACGGTCAGTTTAGGCTAAGTGACGGTCAGGCTGTGGTTTACGGCGATGGCAATGAGGGAGCACCCCTGCGTCCGTTGGCGGGAAATACGGACTAGGGGCGTGGCCAGAAGGTGCCTGGAGTCCCAGAATACGTGAACGCTACTCGTCATGAGTCCAATGATATGAACAATGCCCGGACCTCTAGATGAAGCTTACGCATATAGCGGTCGACCGTCCCATCATGACGAGCATGGTGGTGGCGATAGTCTTGGTCGTCAGTTCGGCCGCCCTGCTGCGCCTCCCTATCGACCTCATGCCGGATGTCACCTATCCATCGCTCTCGGTCTCGGTCTCGTACAACGGCGCGACGCCGGAAGAGATTGAAACGCTGATCACGCGCCCCATTGAGGAATCGATGGGGTCGGTCGAGAACGTTGAGGTCATGGAGACGACGTCGTCGGAAGGGCAGGCGACTGTCCGGCTTCGCTTCGCTTGGGGACAGGACTTGGACGAGGCGGCGAACGAGGTGCGCCAACGTCTGGATCGCGTTCGCGGCTTTCTGCCGGACGATGTGGATCCGCCGGTCCTTCACAAGTGGGACTTCAACCAGTCCCCAATCGTGCGTTTCGGATTGTCTTCTTCGTCAATCGGCGCCTCTGAGCTCCGTCATCTGGCTGAGCATACCCTGAAACCGCGGCTTGAGCGCATTCCGGGTATCGCCTCGGTCTATGTTGGCGGCGGGCGTGTCCGTGAAATCCGGGTGGACTTGTCTCAAGAGAAGCTCGACGCGCTCGAGCTTTCGCCGGGTATCATCGTTCAGGCGATCCGCGCCGAGAACATCAATATGCCCGCAGGCGAGGTCTTTTCGGGCGGAACGCAGTTGGTGATGCGGACGCAAGGGCAGTTCCTGGCCCCTGACGAGCTCAAGAACATCGTTGTCGCCACACGGGAAAGTGTGCCTGTTTTCTTGCGTGATGTGGCCAAAGTTACGGATGGGTACGAGGAGCTGCGGCAGGTCGAGCGCATCAATGGTGAGCCCGGTATCACGCTCAGTATCGTGAAGCAGTCCGGGGGCAATACGGTGGCCGTCGCGGATGCGGCGCATGCGGAATTCGAGCTAATTGCTCGCGATTATCCCTATCTTGGCGTGATTGTGTTGAGTGACTCGTCCGACTTTATTCGCGATGCGATCTCGAACGTGCGCTTGGCGGCCGTTTCCGGCGGCGCGCTCGCGATCGTCATTCTCATGGTGTTTCTGAGGAACCTGCGCTCGACGCTGATTATTGCGAGTGCCATCCCGATCTCGGTCATGGCGGCATTCTCGATGATCTACTTCGCGGGATTTACGCTGAATATCGTTTCGTTCGGAGGGCTGGCGCTTGGCGTCGGATTGCTGGTCGACAATAGCATCGTTGTACTCGAAAACATCTTTCGACACCGTGAATCGGGCGAGGAGCCACGCACCGCGGCCATCGAAGGTACGCGCGAGGTGTCCACGGCCATCATCGCTTCGACGCTTACCACGTTGGTCGTGTTCTTGCCGCTTCTGTTCATTACAGGGGCCGCGAGCGTCATGTTTACGCAATTGGCGTACGTTGTGGCGTTTAGGTTGGTGTGCTCGCTCCTCGTCAGCCTTACCCTGATTCCGACGCTTGCGTGCAGGTTCCTTCGTATTGAGTCGCTTGAGGCAAAGGCCAATGAATCCCTCGGGCACAAATTGTACCGGCTGAGTGAAGGCGCCTTTCAGCGAACGGAGCAGTCTTACCGGCGTTTGCTCCACGGCGCACTCGAGCACCGTTTCTTGGTCGTGGTGGCGAGCATGGCATTGCTGGCGGCGATCCTTCCTATGTTCCGTCTATTGGGCTTTGAGTACATGCCGAGTACCGACGAGGGGCAAATCCGGGTCTATGGTCGAATGGCCCCCGGGGCGCGTATTGGGGCGATGGATGAGGCCTTTAGGCAGGTCGAAGACGTCATTGAGCGGAGGATCGGCGATGATGTCGCCAACACGCATACGCGCTTTGGAATGGCCGAATGGTGGAGTTCCAGAGGGTCCAACAGGGGCTCGGTCGAGGTACTGCTTAAGCCGCTTGGTGAGCGGACGCGTAGCACGGAGGAAATAAGCGACTCGTTGCGCGAGGACCTGAACCAGATTGTGGGTCTGCGGGCCTACGCGCGTGCTCGGGGGGGGATGTTTATCTTCCGGATGCTCCAGCCGGAGGGAGAGAACATTGCGGTTGAAATCCGAGGCTATGATCGTGAGGCGGGCTACCTGATCGCCGAGGAGGTGCGAGAGAAACTCGAGGGTATTGAGGGGATCTCTGACGCCCAACTCAGCCGCACCGAGGGCCGGCCGGAGATTGCCCTGCAGATTGACCGACGCCGGGCCGCGGAGGCGGGTCTGACCGTTACGTCAATTGCGCGAAGTATCCGTACAAACTTCGGGGGTGAAATCGCCACGCGTTACCGCGAGGGCGGCGATGAGTATGACGTGCGGGTGCGCCTGGAGGAGGGAGACCGGCAGACGCTGAAGGACCTCCGCGACCATTGGGTCGTCACGCCCGCGGGAGAGCGCGTGCCCGCGAGTAATTTCCTCACGGAAAGCCGCACGATAGGTCCCACCCGCATTTCGAGGAAGAACCAGGAGCGCCTGCTTACGGTTGCGGCGAATCTGGAGCCTGGTTACAAGCTGGGCAATGTGATGCGGGATGTCGAGGTGGAGCTTGGCGCGATTCAGCTCCCGCAGGACTTTGCTCTGGTCTATGGCGGTGAGTATGAGGAACAGCAGAAATCCTATCGGGAAATGACTCTTGGCCTGCTCCTCGCGGTGCTGCTCGTGTATATGGTTATGGCGGCGCAGTTCGAGTCGTTCGTGTATCCGCTTATCATCATGTTCGCCATCCCATTCGCGTCCATCGGGGTACTGCTGAGTCTGTTCATCACCGGCACGACAATCAGCGTCCAATCCATTCTGGGGGTCATCATGCTTGTGGGCATCGTCGTGAACAATGCCATCGTGCTCGTCGACTACATAAACCTGCAGCGTCGTGAAAAGGGGCTATCGTTACTTGAGGCCGTCGAGCAGGGCGCCCGGCGCCGGTTGCGGCCCATCCTTATGACGACGCTGACGACGGCGCTTGCGCTTGTGCCTATGGCGCTGGGCCTCGGCTCGGGCGGGGAACTTCAGGCCCCTATGGCGCGTGTAGTAATAGGCGGACTGCTCACATCGACCCTGATCACCCTTGTTCTTATCCCAATTCTCTATGCCTCGGTCGAGGGGTGGTTTGAACGCCGCCGCGGAGCCCTTGCGCCCGCAGGCGCTCAGGACATGGATGCCCCCGTAGCGAAATGATCGTTGTGGCGCCGACACGAGGTGTCCTCTGTAACATAAAACTATTTGTTGCGATGACCGCTAGCGGAGACCATTTCCGCTTTCGAGCCGCCGGGAGAGGGCATACGTGGCCACGATGGCCGGTGCGGCCGGCATCCGAGCGAAGTAGGCCGAACCGAGACTGAATCAGAAGCCCGCAAAGGCGCGCACGATTGCGACGCCCGCATCCAAAGCGGCCAGCCATACCCGCCTACTGTGCAAAGCCACGTTTCTCGAAGTGTTCGGCGTGCGTCCGTCAAGAAGTGTCGTGCGCCTTAGTCTCGCTTAGTCTCGGGGGCTGCTTGAGTGCCTGTTGTCCGGGCGGAGAAGTCGTTGGTCGGTGGAATCTAGGCAGGAGCAGAGCTGGCCGGGTGTGTATTGTGGAAGACGGCTTGCTTTCGAGGTAAGAGAAATATATGAAGAGAGAGACAACTAGGAACCTAGCGAGGGGGAGAACGGGAATAGTACAAAGATATTGGTGAAGAATACGGGCAAATGAAGGAATTGGGCCTGGGTAACCGTTCGAAGAGCTGCGTGGGAGAGAGAAGGGGGTGCGAAGGAGAAACTGCGGCAGTTTCGGTATGCGGGTAGAGATTGTATTGTCGTGTGGAAAACTTGTGAATAGTTGGGGTTTCAGTGGAGGGGGTGCTTCATTGTTTACAGGATCTCCTTTAGGGATAGGGCGGAATTGGACGGTCTTGGATTTTGGTGCGGGATGGGCTATGGGGATAACTGGGTTTGGGACAGGCACTTGCGTGGGTGGTGGGAATCGGTGAGGATGTGTTGCGGGAATGGGGACGAGGGTTCCACGTGGAACGAATTGGGGGTCGGGAGGGCCTATGCTCTCGAAAGAAGGTAGAGTCGCCCCCTTCGCAGGCGCATTTCGTCGAAGGCATCCGTAACGGCGGTCAACGTGAGCTCCGGTGGCGGCGACGGGGGTTCCAAGCCCGCCTGGCGCAGGAACACCGACCCTGTATCCATCAACGGAAGCAATTGTTCGAGGAAGGCATCTGGCTTTTCAACGGCTCGGGCTGTTATCACAAAGGGGCGTTGAAGAGGCTGGCGGAGGGGAAAGGACTGCGCAAGCACCTCGGTAGAATGGAATGCGAATACCGCCATGGCTTTGCCTAAGAATGCCGCCTTGCGCTGGTTCCGCTCTATTAGGAGGGCCGAATAGGCCCGGCGGAAGAGAAGAATGGGCAACGCAGGGAACCCACCGCCACTTCCCACGTCTACGTAGACAGATCCCGCTTGAAGACTGGCATCCACGTAGGGGAGTAAAGATATCGAATCAGCTACATGACTCGGGAAGGAGGCTGCGAGATCTTGCTTAGAAATGAGGGAGGCGTATTCGTTCCACGTGGAAACCAGCGCTCTATAGCTCTCAATGTCCTCAAGATAAGACGAGGGCGCTTTGATACTGAAGGCGTCCTCCAAGAGGTGAAGAGCGCACTGTATAGGGTCGTCTTGCTCTCTGCTGAAACTTGTCAAAGCTAGGGTGCCCCTCCTGAAAGCGTCAGCCCATTGAACGGAACCTCACCATATGTTACCGTTTTAGAGGGTAAGAGACAAGACTGGAGGGATTGTACTATGAAGTATCTTGTGCTTTTGGGGGACGGGATGGCCGACTTTCCGGTGGCCGATCTAGGCAATAGAACGCCGCTTGAGGCGGCCCAGACTCCGGGGATGGACCAGGCTGTTCTGACAGGTCTTTCGGGCCTTTTTTGTCCAATTCCTGAGTCGTTGCCGGCTGGAAGTGACATCGGAAACCTCTCGCTCTTTGGATACAATCCAGCGGAGACCTTTACGGGGAGGGCGCCTCTGGAGGCCGCTAATCAGGGCATCGAGATTGGCGCTGACGAAATCGCATTCAGATGTAACCTCGTGACCCTCGACGAGCATACGATGGTCGATTTTACGGCCGACCACATTACGAGCGAAGAAGCTGCGGTGTTAATAGCGGCACTCAACGAAGAACTGGGTGATGCAGGGGCAAAATTCGTCTCTGGGGTCAGTTATCGGCACTTATTTGTCACTCGCGACGCGTCGGGCGCGGATATGCGCTTGGCAGATCTGGAGTGTACCCCTCCACATGATATTATAGGACAACAGTATGCTCCGTTTCTCCCTACAGGTAACGCTAGTTCTCTCGTGCGCGATCTCATAGCGGCATCCAGCGACGTCCTCGAAACGCACCCCGTAAATGCCGCGCGAAGGGACGCGGGGAAGTTGGCGGCGACGAGTATTTGGCTATGGGGTCAGGGAGGCGCGCCCAAGATGCAGACCTTCGCGGACCGCTTTGGCCTGAAGGGCGCCGTGATCTCAGCTGTGGACCTTGTGAATGGAATCGGCCGCTGCGCCGGCTTTGAGGTGATCGGGGTCCCGGGCGCGACTGGGTATCTTGACACGAATTACGAGGGGAAAGTGGGTGCGGCCTTAGAGGCGCTGGGGCGAGTGGATTTTGTGTATTTGCATGTCGAGGCGCCGGACGAGACCGCGCATGAGGGAGATGCCGAGTTGAAGGTACGCGCTATCGCGGACTTCGACGCCCGTGTGGTTTCTCCCTGTCTGGCGCATGCGGCCGGCCGTGGCGATTGCAGGGTCCTGATTGCGCCCGACCATGTGACGTCACTGTCGACTCGAACGCATGCAGGCGGTCCCGTACCCTTCGCGCTGACGGGCCCAGGGGTCGCGCACAACGGGCTCAGGGCCTTCTCGGAGGAAGAGGCCGCCCGCGCGGGCGTTCTATACCCCGCCGGGCATGAATTGGTGCTTGCGATGTTGCAGCAAGAGGATATTCCCGCCTCCCCTGTGCCATAATGATCGTCCTGAAGTGTGTGGCCTGCAACGGTTTGGAGCGTTGCATGGGAGGATGGATGCCTTCTCGACAGACGATAGAAATATATGACGTAACGTTGCGCGATGGCGCGCAGGGCCCTGGGATAAAGTTCTCGTCTGAGGACCAGCTTCGTGTCGTGCGCGCCTTGGACGATTTTGGCGTTGCGTATATCGAGGGGGGCCAGCCGGGTTCGAACCCGAAGGCGGTGGAGTTTTTCGAGCGCACGCGTGATATGGAACTCAAGAGTGCACGGATGGCGGCGTTTGGGAGCACGCGCCACCCGAAGTCTGCGGTCGAGGACGATGGGAACCTGAAGGCGCTGCTTAGCGCTCGGACCGAGATCGTAACGATTTTTGCGAAGTCCTCGCCGAAGCACGCCATCGAGGTGCTGCGTGTAGATCTCGATGAGAACCTGACGATTGTCGAGGAGTCCGTCGCGTATTTGAAAGATCAGGGGCGGCGGGTGTTCCTCGATGCGGTGGATTTCTTTGATGGATTGGTGAAGGACGGCGAGTATTGGTTAGCGGTATAGGATGCTGGATGGAGCGGGGGGGCCGGGGTCTTCATGCGTTGCGACACGAACGGGGGGCGGTTGCCCAAAGAGGTGGTCAGCGGTATACGGACGGCGAAGGAGAGGTTGCCTAAGGCGGCGTTTGGGAACC